>Ga0302319_10005147_pt1 | contig 26443 bp, 20 predicted proteins | sample Bog_T0_2_FD_203319 | JGI IMG/M metagenome (GOLD analysis project Ga0302319, IMG submission 203319) | Peat permafrost microbial communities from Stordalen Mire near Abisko, Sweden - Bog_T0_2 | ecosystem: Environmental > Terrestrial > Soil > Wetlands > Peat | place: Sweden: Abisko, Stordalen Mire... | reverse complement strand
GTGCGTGACGGCGTCAGGCCGCGATCTGACGGTGAGAGCGGCCTGCGGGTCGTACGCGTGCTCGAGGGCCTGCAGGCGGAGCTCGACAGCTCGCGTCGCGCTGCGGCCGTGGCGCCCTGAGCGCACGGACGGCGCGCGTCCCGCGGCGAAAGCCGCGCCATGAAATGTGCCGTATCCGTCTGTGCCCGGCGGCGATGCTCAGCCGGCCGAGACGGCCGCCGGCGCGCGATCGCCTGCGGTCGCCGCCCGAACCGCCTGCGTGACCTCCACGGCTGCCGTCGCGTCGAGCACGGCGCTCATCGGGATCGCGAGATGGGTTCGCGCCGCCTCCTCGGTGGCCGGCAGCTCGGCGCTCGTGCGGTAGGGGCTCATCGCCGCCTGGCGGTGGACAGGCGTGCGGTAGTAGATCTTGTTGCCGATGCCCGCGGCCGACAGTGCCGCCGCCAGCTCGTCGGCATGGGGGTCGCGGACGACATACAGATGCCAGGCCGGGTCGGCCCCGGCGGTCGCCACCGGCAGCGCCACGAGCTCGCCGAGGCCGGCCGCCGCGTAGTGCTCGCCGGCGGCGCGGCGCCCGTCCGCCCATGCGTCGAGGTGGGGGAGCTCGACGCGCAGGATCGCGGCCTGCAGCTCGTCCAAGCGCGAGTTGTAGCCGATGTGCTCGTAGGTGACCTTGTCGCGGGAGCCGTGGAAGCGCAGCATGCGGACGCGGTCGGCGAGCTCCGGGTCGTTGGTCGTGATCGCGCCCCCGTCCCCGAAGCAGCCGAGGTTCTTGGACGGGAAGAAGCTGAAGGTCGCCGCCGTGCCGAGCGAGCCGGGTCGGCCTGCGTCGGTGCGTGAGCCGGCGGACTGCGCGGCGTCCTCGAGCACGGGAACGCCGAGCGCCTCGATCTCGGCGACCGGCGCAACGTTGCCGAACAGGTGCACGACGATGACCGCCTTGGTTCGCGGCGTCAGCGCCGCGCGCACGGTATCCGCGGTGACGCAGAAGGTCTCGAGGTCGATGTCGCAGAACACCGGCGTCGCACCGGTGGGGGGGATCGCTTCGGCGCTGGCGTAGAAGGTGAACGAGGGGACGATCACCTCGTCGCCGGGCCCGACCCCCATCGCCCGCAGCGCGATCGTGATGGCCTCGGTGCCATTGGCGACGCCGACCGCGTGGCCCGCCCCGAGGTATGCGGCGAACTCCTGCTCGAAGGCGGCGACGTTGGGCCCGAGGATGAAACGCGAGTCATCGACGACCGCCGTGATCGCCTCGAGGATCTCGGCGCGCAGCGGCTCGAGAGGCGTTCGCGTGTCGAACAGGCCGACCGGCACTCCACCAGCATATCGGCGGTGTGGGTCTGGCGATGGGCGCGAACGCGTCACCACACAGGCGTACTCCCAAAACGAGTCTTGGGAGTGGCAGGTGTGGCTGCGTGGGCGCGCGAACGCGAGTGGTACGCGCGGCGCTACGTGGCTCTGATCGTGGGTGCTGGGGCGAAATTTTCATCGTTCAGAAGGGGCTACGATGCCTCGCGTGCATCTTCTCGATCGTGAGTCGATCGTTCGTCGATCGGATGGCATCGATCTGCTGCGCGCGCTGTTTGCGCTTTGGGTCATTGCTGTGCACCTCGGCGGCTGGGGCCCGCTGACGAGTACGGGAGCGCCCCAGCTATTGCGGTCGTTCCTCGCAGACGAGATCCGGGTCTTTCAGCAGCATGGCGAGACCAATCCAGCCGTGATCGCGTTCATCGTCCTGAGCGGCTATTGCATTCACCGCAACGGTGCTCGTCGTGAGGGGTGGAGCACGCGCACCTACGCGATCAAGCGTGCGTTCAGGATCTGGCCGGTCTACATAGCTGCGTGCATCGTGGGGGCGGTGTTGTTCGTGATCGCCACGCATGAGAACGCGACGATCGCGCCGCTGATCAGCGGCACCGGATCGATCACTCCCGGTTGCATGGCGGTTAAGCTCAGCGGCATCGCAGCGGTCGCCCCAGGGCTGAACGTTTGCGGGTACGAGGGGAACGCCCCGCTTGTGACCGTGGCGGTGGAGATATGGCTCTACGCCGTCTATGCGCTCGGCGCGGTGCTGTTACTGCGCGGCGGGCGCCAGTGGACATTGTGGCTGATCATCGGTCTGGTCGCGGGCGTCGTGTTCCTGCTCTGGGGCCGCCAGCCGGCTGACTGGGGATGGTGGAACAACGGCAGCCTGCCGGGCTTTTTGCCGTATTGGTGGATCGGCGCGGCACTCGTCGGTGGCGCTTGGCGGCGCCGCAGCTTGATCGTCGTGGGGGGGGGTGCCGGCGTATTCGCGGTAACGACCATCGCTTCCTACCAGTCGACGACGCTCGCCGAGTTCCACGCCCTCTCGTTCGCGATCCTCATCGGCTACTGCATCCGGCTGGTCGACGAGCGCGTTCGAACGCTGCCGCGACCGCTGACGATGCTCGGCCGCTCCGGCTACAGCCTCTATGCATTCCACGCGCCGATCCTGATCGTGCTCGTGAGCGCCGGCGCGCCCTGGTGGGTGTGCGTGATCGCCGCGGTTGCCGCCGGCAACGTCGCGTTCTGGATTTACGAGCGGCCACTGACGCTGCGCGGCCGTCAGCTCGCGCGCAGGGTCGCGGCACGATCGGCCACCCCACCGCCGGAGGCAGCGCCAGCCCGGGCGTGAAGTCGCTGCCGGCAGCGGCGTCGAAGCCGTTCCTTGTCGCCGCTTGCGCGACAACGGCTGAGAGAATGCGCCGTCGCGCAGGCTGTCTGAGCTACGCGCGTGGATCGAACTCGGCCGTAAAGAGCGCAAGCCCGACTAAGCCCCGCGCAGGACCCACTAGGGTCTTCTTCGCGTGCCCCGACGGCTCCTCCTGGTCAGCTACTACTACCCGCCGGATCCCTCTGTGGGGAGCCACCGCTGGGCCGCGATGGCCCCGCATCTGCGCGAATTGGGTTACGACGTCAAGGTCGTCACAACCGGGCTGTTCGGAGTCCTGCCGGACGATCGGCCGAACGTCACCCGGACGGCCGATCTGCGGACCTCCGGGCTGCTCAGACGCGCGCTTCGGCGCCCGCCCGTGGAGCATCAGGCAGCGGTGTCGGACCCGGTCCCGACGCTACTCAGTTCCGGGCTGGTACCCGATGGCGGGGTCGCGAGCTGGCTCCCCTTCGCGCTCGCGGCGACGCGGCGAATGCTGCGTGCCGAGCGCTTCGACTGCGTCGTGACCAACAACGCGCCGGACTCCACGCACCTGCTGGGGGTCCTGCTCGGCCGGCGGCGGCCCGCCTGGATCGCGGACTTCGAGGACCCCTGGCGCTTCGAGCCGCTGCGCGGGCCGTGGCCCTTCCGGGTGCAGGACAGACTCGACGCGGCTCTCGAGGCACGGGTCGTGCGCTCCGCGGATGTGATCGTCGGCGTGTCGGCGACGATGGTGGCGGACTTCGCGGCCCGCTTCGGCGTCGACTCGAGGCACATCACGCTGGCGTGGGATCCGGCTCTGGACGCCTGCGTCGAGGCGGCGACGGCGCCCGCTCTGGATCCCGACCGGTTCAGCATCGTGCATACCGGGGCGCTCACCGTCCCCTACCGGCGCGACCCGACTGCCCTGTTCGCCGCGCTGCGGCAACTGCTCGCGGATGATCCACAGCTCGCGAGCCGCCTGCAGCTGGTGGTTGCCGGCGTGTTGTCCGACGAGGAGCGGCGAACCCTCGCGCAGCCAGGTCTCGAAGCGCTCGTGACCGATGTCGGATCGCTCCCTCGCTACGCCGCCGTCGCCCTGCAGCGGCGGGCGGACGCGTTGCTGCTGATCGTGACCGGTGGCCATCGCTTCCAGACGACCGGCAAGCTGGCCGAGTACCTGTCCTCGGGTCGTCCGATCATCGCAATCGCGGACGAGAACGACGCCGGGCGGATCGTTGAGGAGACGGGCACCGGCATCGTGCTGGCTCCGACCGATATCGACGGCATCGTCGCGACGCTGCGCGAGGCGCTGACGGTGGGGCTCGGGCGCCACTACCATCCGCGCGGCCTCGACCGCTACAGGTTCCCTGCTCCGGCGGTTGCGTTCGCACAGGCGGTTGAGGCGGCGATCGAGCACCGCTCGAGGCGCAACGGCGGCTGATCGGGGATTCGGGTCCCCGGCCGGGCCCCCCCACATTGATCCGACACCGGTGCCCGTACAATGTCGTGTGGGCCGGCAGACGGGCAACGCTGGCGCCTGCCCCGCGTTGTCACGAGTGCACACGGCGACGGCGCCCGACCGCCTTAGCGCACCGAGCCGGAGTTCTGCCATGCGAGCCACAGCGAGGTCAAACCAGCCGATGAGAACGCGTCCCAGCGAGAGGGACCAGTAGCGATGTGCGGGATCTGCGGCGCAATCAACCTGCGCGGCAACCCGATCGAGGACCTCGAGCGTCGGCTTGAGGTGATGAGCTCGCTGATCGCACACCGCGGCCCCGATGACGCCGGGATCTGGACGCACGAGCGTGGCCACGTCGGCCTTGCGCACCGTCGCCTGAGCATCATCGATCTGAGCACGGGCCACCAGCCGATGACCGACGACCGGGGGCGCTGGATCACCTACAACGGGGAGATCTACAACTACCCCGAGCTGCGTACCGAGCTGGGGGTCGACCGTTTCCGGACCACCTCCGACACGGAGGTCGCGCTGCGCGCGCACGACCGCTGGGGGACGCAGGGACTCGAGCGGCTGCGCGGCATGTTCGCCTACGCGCTCTGGGATGAGCCTGCGCAGGAGCTGATCTGTGTGCGCGACCGGTTCGGGATCAAGCCGTTCTATTACGCGACCGTCGGCGACGTCGTGTACTTCGCCTCCGAGGCGAAGGCGCTGCTTCCCTTCCTGCCGTCGATCGAGACCGACCACGACGCGCTCAAGGACTATCTCGCGTTCCAGCTGTGCCTCGCCGGAAAGACGCTGTTCAAGGGCGTCGAGGAGTTGCTCCCCGGCCATTTCCTGAAGCTCGGCCGCGGCGCGGTCAAGCCGGTGCGCTATTGGGAGGTCTACTTCGAGCTCGACTTCGATCACACCGACCGCTATTTCGAGGAGCAGATCGGCGCGCTGTTGCACGAGTCGGTCGAGCTGCACCTGCGCAGTGACGTCCCGGTGTCGGCCTATCTCAGCGGCGGCCTGGACTCGAGCACGGTCGCGTCGCTGGCCGGCGCGCAGTCGCAAGCCCCGATGCAAGCCTTCACCGGCAAGTTCTCGGAGGACGCGCGCTACGACGAAAGCCGCTACGCGCGCGCCGTCGCCGAGTCCCGCGGGCTCGAGCTCCACGAGGTCGACATCGGCGTCTCAGACTTCGTCGCCCACCTCGGGGACGTCGTCTACCACCTCGACTTCCCCGTCGCCGGACCCGGCTCGTTCCCGCAGTACATGGTCTCCCAGGAGGCCAGCCGCCACTGCAAGGTGATCCTCGGCGGCCAGGGGGGCGACGAGATCTTCGGCGGCTACACGCGCTACCTCGTCGCCTATTTCGAGCAGTGCGTCCGTGCCGCGATCGAGGGAACGATGCGCGAGGGCAATTTCGTGGTCACCTACGAGTCGATCATCCCCAACCTCGTCGCGCTTCGCAACTACAAGCCGATGCTCCAGGAGTTCTGGCGTGAGGGGCTGTTCGGAGACCTCGACGCCCGCTACTTCCGCCTGATCAACCGCACAGCGCAACTCGAGGACGAGGTCGACCTCGGCGCGCTCGGCGACTATTCCCCGTTCGAGACCTTCCGGGAGATCTTCAACGGAGCAAACGTCGGCCACCAGGCCTACTTCGACAAGATGACCCACTTCGACTTCAAGACGTTGCTGCCTGCGCTCCTGCAGGTTGAGGACCGCGTGAGCATGGCCCACGGCCTCGAGTCTCGGGTCCCTCTGCTCGATCACCGCCTCGTCGAGCTTGCCGCGACGATCCCGGCGGACATCAAGTTCAAGGACGGGACGATGAAGCACATCTTCAAGCAAGCCGTGCGGACGCTGGTGCCGGAAGCGATCTCGGAGCGCAAGGACAAGATGGGTTTCCCGGTCCCGCTGACCGAATGGCTACGCGGCGACGCGCGCGAGTTTGCGGTGGACACGCTCTCGACGGCCGCGGCGCTCAGCCGCGATATCTTCGACAACCGCAGCGTGCTCGCCGGGCTGGGGGATGAGGCGCAGTTCGGGCGCAAGGGGTGGGGCCTTCTATGCCTCGAGCTGTGGCAGCAGTCGTTCCACGACCAAGAGTCGCGCTTCAAGAGCCTGTTGACCACGAAAGGAAACGCGGATGAAGGTACTGATCACGGGCGGGAGCGGGTTTATCGGCTCCCATCTCGCCGATCGGCTGCTGGCTGACGGGCACGCCGTTGCAGTCATCGACAACTACGCCACGGGGCGGCGCGACAACCTGAGCGCCACCGACGGCCTGACGATCGTTGAGGATACGATCGCCGACGCGAGTGCCGTGTCGGCCGCTTTTGCGAGCTTCGCGCCTGACGCCGTCGTGCATGCCGCGGCCGCTTACAAGGACCCGGATGACTGGGCCGAGGACGTGCGGACCAACAGCCTCGGGACGGTCAATGTCGTGAAGGCCGCCCAGGAAACCGGCGTCGAGCGGCTGATCTACTTTCAGACCGCGCTCTGTTACGGCACGCGGCCGCTTGAGCAGCCGATTACGCTCGAGCATCCGATTCGTCCCGACTCGAGCTACGCGATATCCAAGACCGCCGGCGAGCAGTACATCCAGCTCAGCGGACTTGACTACGTTTCGTTCCGGCTCGCGAACGCCTACGGCCCGCGCAACATCTCCGGGCCGCTGCCGACCTTCTATCAGCGCCTGACCGAGGGCAAGCCCTGCTTCGTCATGGACACCCGGCGCGACTTCATCTTCGTCGATGACCTCGTCGACGTCGTCGTGCAGGCCGTCGTCGGCGGTGTCGGCCACGGCGTCTACCACGTCTCGACGGGATCGGACTACGCGATCAAGGAGCTGTTCGACGCGACCATCGCGGCGCTCGGCATCGAGCTCGAAAAGGACGTCGAGGTCCGGCCCCGCGGAGCCGATGATGCCTACACGATCCTGCTCGACCCCTCGCGGATCAGGGCCGACTTCGGCTGGGACGTGACGGTTTCGCTCGCGGACGGGGTCGCGCGGGCCATCGAGTACTACCGCGACTCGGGGATCTCCGAGACCTACACGCACCTGCGGGTGGGTGAATGACCGGCGCCTCGCTCGCCGGAGCACGCATCCTCGTCGTCGGCGGCGCCGGCTTCGTTGGCTCGAACCTGGTTCGCGCGCTGATCGAGCATCAGCCGGAGCAGATCCTCGTCGTCGACAACCTCCTGTCCGCCGAACGCGAGAACCTGCCGGACCACGCTGCCGTGGCGTTCGTCGAGGGCTCGATCACGCAGGATGAGACGCTCGAGCAGTTGCCGGCCGAGCTCGACTACGTGTTCCACCTGGCCACCTACCACGGCAACCAGAGCTCGATGGCCAACCCGCTCGCCGACCATGAGCACAACACCTACTCGACGCTGCGGCTATACGAAGCGATCAAGGACATGGTCGGGCTCAAGCGCGTCGTCTACGCCTCCGCCGGCTGCACCGTGGCCGAAAAGACGTTCGACGGGGCGCACGCCACGACCGAGGACGCGCCCGTCTCACTCTGGCTCGACAGTCCCTACCAGATCTCGAAGATCATCGGCGAGTACTACTCGAACTACTACTTCAGCCGCCACGGCCTACCGACCGTGAAGGCGCGCTTCCAGAACGTCTACGGACCCGGCGAGGTGCTCGGCGCCGGCCGCTGGCGCGGAACGGTGAACACCGTTTGGCGCAACGTCGTTCCGACCTTCATCTACAAGGCGCTGCACGACGAGACGCTGCCGGTCGAGAACGGGGGCATCGCGACGCGCGATCTGATCTACGTCGAGGACATGGCCCAGGGCCTGATCGCTTGCGCGAGGCGCGGCGAGCCGGGCGAGGTCTACAACCTCGCGAGCGGCGTCGAGACCTCGATCCGCGAACTGGCCGAGCTGATCAACGAGCTGACCGGCAATCCGACCCCGATCGCCCTGGCGCCGGCCCGCGAATGGGATCACTCGGGCCAGCGCTACGGGAGCCCCGACAAGGCACGCGAGGCGCTCGGCTTCGTCGCCGCCGTCGAGTTGCGCGAAGGGCTCGAGCGGACGATCGCCTGGACGCGTGACAATCTCGAGTGGATCGGGCGCTGTATTGCGAAACACAGCGCGCGGATCGAGGAACTCACGCAGACAAGGGCGGCTTGATCGTGGATAGCGCCGCGCCGCGAGTGATCGAGGCGCCGAGCGGCTTCTCGCTGCCGAGCCTGCACGAGCTGTGGGATCACCGCGATCTCCTTTACTTCCTCGCGCGACGTGAGGTGTCGGTTCGCTACAAGCAGTCGGTGATCGGCGTGTTCTGGGCGATCCTGCAGCCGCTGCTGCTCGCCGTCGTGTTCAGCGTGTTCTTCGGCCGGCTCGCGAAGGTGCCGTCGGAGCCCGGGGTGCCCTACGCGCCGTTCGCTGTCTCCGGCATGGTGTTGTGGCTGTTCTTCGCGGGCGCGATGACGGGCGCGGCCGAGAGCACTGTCGCGAACGAGAAGTTGATCTCGAAGGTCTATTTCCCGCGCGTGATCATCCCGCTCGCCGCCGTGTGCCCGCCGCTGATCGACTTCTGCATGGCGTTCTGCGTCGTTGTCATCGCCATCCTGGTCTACGGCATCGTGCCTCCGATTCAGATCTTCCTGATGCCCGTCCTGCTGCTGCTGGCGTTGACGACCGCGACGGGGCTCGGACTTTGGCTGTCGGCGCTGAACGTTCGCTATCGCGACGTGCACCACGCGATCCCGTTCGTGATCCTCGTCGGTCTCTTCGTCAGCCCGATCACCTACCCGTTCCACCTCGTGCCGCACGCGCTGCGGCCGATCTATGCGATCAACCCGCTGGTGGGGGTGCTTGAGACCTACAGGTGGATGCTGTTCCCGACCGCCGGCTGGCCGGGTGTGATCATCGTCATCCCGATCGTCGCCAGCGTGCTGCTGCTCGTCAGCGGGGCGGCCTATTTCCAGCGCTGCGAAAGCAGCTTCGCCGACATCATCTAGAACGAGCGTCCGCATGGAGCAACCAGCGATCCGCATCGAAGCGCTCGGCAAGCGCTACCGCCTCGGCAGCGGCGTCAGCGACACGCCGCTGCTCTCGGAGCGGCTGCAGCACGCGATGCTCGCGCCTTGGCGGCTCGCGCGCCGACGTCACACGGCTTCCACGCCGGCGAGCCATCTCACGGTGGGCCATCACCTCGATCGGGAGCTGTGGGCGCTGCGCGGAGTGTCGCTGGAGATCGCCCGGGGGGAGGCTGTGGGCCTGATCGGGCCCAACGGCGCCGGCAAGAGCACGCTGCTGAAGCTGCTGTCGCGGATCACGCTGCCGACGGAGGGGCGGATCGTGCTGCGCGGGCGCGTCGCGACACTGCTCGAGGTTGGTACCGGCTTTCACCCGGAACTCAGCGGGCGCGAGAACATCTTTGTCAACGGGGCGATTCTCGGCATGCGCCGCCGCGAGATCGAGGCCAGCTTCGAGGAGATCGTCGAGTTCTCGGGCGTCGAGCGGTTCATCGACACCCCGGTCAAGCGCTACTCAAGCGGGATGTATGTCCGCCTCGCCTTCGCGGTGGCGGCGTTTCTTCAGCCGGAGATTCTGCTCGTCGACGAGGTGCTCGCGGTGGGTGACGCGGAGTTCCAGCGCAGGTGCCTGGGCAAGATGCGAGAGGTCTCCGAGGGCGGTCGGACGGTGGTGTTCGTCAGCCATAACCTTGCCGCGGTCCAGCGCCTGTGCTCGCGCGTCTTCGTGATCGACAAGGGCCAGGTGATCGCCGAAGGCGCGCCGGCGGCGGCCGTGACCGCGTATCTCGATCGTGCCGGTCCCGGGCACGAGACGGGCAGCAGGACGATCGGTGACGACGCGGAACGCTTCGAGGGGTCTGGTCTGGCCCGGCTTCGCAAGGTCGTCATGAGCGACGCCAGCGGTCAGCCAACTAGCAGCGTGCGGCTCGGGCAGCGCTTTCGCGTGACGCTCACTTATGAGACGTTCGAGCAGATCGACGAGGCGGTGATCGAACTGGGCATCAGCACGCCGGACGGCCAACGGTTCGCCACGGTGCAGAACATCGACCGCGGCGACGCACCGCTCCGCCTCGCCCGTGGCCTGCACGAGATCGCGGTCGAGCTGGACATCGCACTGCTGCCAGGGGAGTACGCGTTCGAGGTGGCTATGCACACCGCCGACGGCGTGACCGCCGAGTACATCTACCGGGCGCTGCGCTTCACGGCGCTCAACGTTCCGAGTGAAGGGCATTCGAGCTACCCGTGGCCCGTCGTGCGAGGCTACGTGCGGCCCGAGGCCACCTGGAGCGAGGCTCGTACGGTCCGCAGTGACGCCGCGGCTGTCGCGCATGGCTGAGATCCTGGTCGTATACAGCCACATACGCTGGCCGCCGACGGCGACGGTCCGCGACTCGCTCTACGCGTTTGAGAAGCATTCGAAGGCGCGCTGCTGGTACCTGCACCTCGGTGTTCGCCGCGTCCCCGCCTGGTTGCGACGTGTCCCCTTCGACGCTGTGGTCTTTCACACCACCCTGCTCTGGGACCGCGTGAACCCGCCGTTGCTCGAACGTCACCTGCGCAAACTCAACGGCCTCAGCGGTGTCGGACGCCGCCGCGTGGCGTTGCCGCAGGACGAGTTCCTGCAATCGCACGCGCTCGTGCGGCTGATCGACGAACTGGACATCGATCACGTGTTCTCCGTCTCTCCCGAGTCCGAATGGGACCAGCTCTACGACGGCGTCGATCTCAGTCGCGTGGGATTTTCGCGCGTGCTGACCGGATACCTCGCACCCGACACGCTCGCGCGCATTGAGGCGATCGTGAGCGCCGGCGGTGAACGCCCGATCCAGATTGGCTACCGGGCGGCGCAGGTCCCGCCCTCGCTCGGTGCTCACGGGCTGCTCAAGACCGAGATCGCCAAGCGCGTCGGTGAGGCCGCCACCGCGCGGGGTCTGGCGGTCGACATAGCGACGGGTGCGACCCCGCCGTTTCGCGGCGATGACTGGTTTCGCTTCCTCGCCTCGTGCCGGTACACGATCGGCGTCGAGGGAGGGGCCAGCGTGCACGACCCGGACGGCAGGTTGGAGGAGGCGGTGACGCGCTATCTCGCGGATCGCCCCGATGCGTCATTTGCTGAAATCGAGGCCAGCTGCTTCGCCGGTCTCGACGGCGGCCTGCGTTACTTCGCGATCTCGCCGCGTCATCTCGAAGCATGTGCGACGCGGACGGCGCAGGTCCTGATCGAGGGAAGCTACAACGGGATTCTGCGCCCAGGCGAGCACTACATCGAGCTGCGCCGGGACTTCAGCAACCTCGACGCGGTTCTCGATCTGATCGTCAGCGACAGTGAGCGTGAGCGCCTGACCGCAGCTGCCTACCGAGATGTCGTCGCCTCCGGGGCATACACATACGAGCGGCTAGTGCGGGAGGTGGAAGCCATCGCGCTGGCCGGCGCACCGCAGCGAGCACCGTCCCGGGCGCTCGATGCCCTGGCCTGGTGGGCAAGGGTCACCGACCGTGCTTCATGGATCAAGGTCGCGCTATGGGTGCGGGTTGCCAGCAGCCTGCGAGCGTTCGCGCTGCGCGTCTTCCCGGATCGAGTGCTGGATCGCATCCGCGGTCTCGTGGCAGGAAGCGCCGCCGAGACCGCCGCCTTCCAGAAGGTCGACAAGGGCGGACGCTGAAGACCGCCTCGGGCTGGCCCGCTCCGGCGATGCCCGGCGCCGGAGCGCTCGCCGGCGGACCTGCGCGGCGGACAGTTCAACGGGCTTGCTGGGAGACCCGCAGGATCCTGGCAGCCCCCGGCAGGCGCCGCACGATGGCCTTCCTCGGGCCTGCGCTTATGTAGTTGGCCTCGGTGCGAAAGCGGCGCCGGAGCCGGCCGCTGCGCAGCGCCGCGGCGATCAGCGCACGCTGCGCGGGCTCGACCGCCGGATCGAGCCCGAGCGCGAGCAGATCCCGGTCGACGTCGGCGACGAAGCGCTCGTAGGAATAGGCGCCCGACTGGATCAGGTCGCGGTGCGCGCGCTCGACGATCTCGGTGCGTGCTCGCGGATCCCTGATCAACGCGACGACCTCGTCAAAGTTCGAGAAGTCCTTCTTCAGCGGCACGTAGTGAACCATCGGCTCCAGCACGCCCGAGTACTCTCCCTCGAAGAGCACCTGGCAGATGCGAAACGCGGCGGCTTCGAAGTTGCGCGGGCTGATCGTGCGGTAGGAGAAGTTGTGGTCCCAGCGGCCCAGCGGACCCTCCTGGAGCGCCTCGAGTGTGACCGGGCGACCCTCGGCGCGACGCCGGTTGTAGTCGTGCAGCACCTCATCTTCGAGATCGAGATAGGAGGTGCCCGACTCAACGCCGAGCATCGCGTGGCAGCGGCCGAGGAAGCGGTACCACTGCGCTCCGTAGAGGCGCCCGTCCTCCTGCGTGTTGATGTCGACACGCAGCGTGGTCGCCGCGGCGAGCTCCCTGAAGCGCTCGCCAACGAGGACCTTCTCCGGCGCGCCGGAGCCCATGTAGGGCTGCAGCGGACGTCCGCGGTAGCCGACGTCGATGTCGCGCTCGGCGTCGGGCCGCGAGAACCGTGCGGCGGCGGCCAGCATCTGCGGGTCGACGTATCCGGGGTAGTTGAAGCGCGCCTGTACGCGCGGGGTGTACCGCCCCCAAACGTGAGGAATGTCCTGCGGATGCACGTGCGTGTAGACGAGATCGATACCGACATCGTTGACGAAGTCGAACCGCTGGCGGCAATAGTGGAACTCGTCCTGGAAGAACGCGACCTTCAGTGCATCGATGGATCGCACGAATTCCGCTAGCGCCGGCGAGAGGTTGTAGCCCTGCGGTGAATACAGCGAGTAGTGCAGGAAGACGACCGATGGGTGGACGTCATTCAGGCCGGCCGGGAGTCCAAGGTCGGCGTTGAGCTCCCAGATCGCGAAGCGGGAGTGCGCGGCGAACGCGTGGATGTGTTCGCGGACGGTGGCGGCGTCTGCGAACCGCCGCAGGGTCAGCCTGTGGTCGGGACGGTGGTATACGAGCAGGACCCCGGGGACGCTTGCGGGACTCACTTTCTCGCGCTGACATAGAGGTCGGAGCCGGCGATGCGTGCGAGGTTGTTGAGAAAGGCCTTGCGGGGGATGTGCAGGCTTCTCGCCCCAACGCGCAGGACGAAGTCGTCGAAGTTCTCTCGCCGCACCTTGACCTGCGAGAAGCCGGCGAACAACCGACGGATGCCGGCGACGGAGGTGAACTCGGTGGTGGGCGCCGCGACCCCGTCGGTGTTGGAGTCGTAGGCGGCGCGCACGAACTCGGCGCGCCGGCGGGAGTCTCGCCAGACACCGCCGCGCAGCGTCTGCACCGGGAGCATCACCGCCCGCCGGTAGGAGTGGCTGTTGTAGACCATCACGAGCGCCTCCCCGCCTGGTCGCAGCACGCGGCGGACCTCCGCCACGGCGCCGGCGAGATCGCCGGTGTGGTGCAGGCAGCCGATGCTGACCACCACCGCGAAGGACTCGTCCGGATGCGGGATCGCAAGTGCTGAACCCTGCTTGACGCGCGTCGCCGCATCGGCCTGGCCGAGCAGCGTCAGTCGGTGCGTCATCATCGCCACCGGGCCAGGCGAGATGTCGAGCCCGTGGTAGTCGAGGCCGCGCTGCGCGAGCGCCTGCCCGACGGTTCCGTAGCCGAGTCCGATCTCGAGCACACGCTCGCCGGAGTGCCATGGAAGGTAGCGCCCAAGGTAGGGGTAGACGTCGAAGTAGGCCTGATCGAACCGTGCGAGGCTCGCGGCTGAGGCGTCCGTCACGCCGATCTCGCGCGCCAGGTGCGAGCCGCAGAGCTCCGTCCAGAAGTCGGCGTTGGCCGTGTCTACGCCCTGCTGGGCCTGCTCGCCTGTCATCTCCCGACCATTCCCGCGCCGCAGGCTTCGGCCGAGAACTCCGTGTCCGCCTGGTCCAGCTGCTGCCCCGGGGGCCGCTGCGCCGTCATCGATGCATCATCGCGCACCCGGCAGACCGGATGCTGCCGGGGCCGGGCCCGCGATCGGCGGCGCTGACTCCGATGCCGTCAAGACCAGCGCTTCAGGGCGCCTGGCCGGCCGCGCGCCGTCGCCGGCGCTTCAACGCCAGCGGCGTCAGGTAGGAGATCGCAGGCAGGGCGATGCCGCTCGCTCCGCGCAGTGTGCGACGCCGCGCCAGCGCGCGCGCACGCGCCGTGATCGTCTCGGCCAGCTGGGCGCGCTCCGCCCGCGCGGCCACGTTCGCAGTCCCCATCGTGCGTGTCGCCAGCACCTCGTCGAGCGCGACGATCCGATGGTGCTCGGCGAGCCGCAGCCAGAGGTCGTGCTCCATCGCGTAGCGATAGCGAGGGTCGTAGCCGCCGGCGGCTAGCACGACGTCGCGGCGCAGCGCGGCAGACGTGTTGGGGATCGGGTTGAAGTGCATTAGCACCGGCCCGACGTCGCCTGCGGCGAAACGCGTGCGCGGCGCCAGCTCGCGTCCCCGCTCGTCGACCTCGCGCATACGGCAGCCGAGGACGGCTATCGCCGGGTCGGCCTCGAGCGTGGCGAGCTGGCGCTCCAGGCGCGTCGGCTCCGAGTAGTCGTCAGCGTCCTGGATCGCGACCACGGCAGCGCGCGCGAGGCTGAGCGCGCGGTTGAGCGAGCGCGAGATGCCGAGGTTCTCGCCGAGCGCGATCGCGCGCACCCGCCGGTCGCGGGCGGCGGCCTGGAGCGCGATCTCCGGCGAGGCGTCGACGGAACCATCGTCGATCACGATCAGCTCCAGCTCAGCGACCGTCTGTGCGAGCAGCGAGTCGATCGCCCTCTGGAGCGTTGCGGCGTTGTTATACGCACCGATGATGGCGCTGACTCGTGGCGTCATCGCTGCGGGGGAGCGTATTGGGCGGGCCGGTGGTGGGGCCGGGAACGCACTCGCTAGGCTGCGCGAGGCGTGCAGCCGACCGTCCTCCACATCCTGCCGCACCGCGGCGGCGGCGCTGAGAACTACCTCGAGCAGCTCGAGTTCCTGGCGCTCACGCAGCGGCGGATGCAGTTGAGCTGGTCGCGCTCGCCGCTGCTTGGCGGCGCGTCGATCCTCGCCGGCTGGCCGCGCGTCGCCGCCGCGTCTCGCCACGCCGACCTCGTCCACGTCCATGGCGACGTCGCGGCGATGCTGTCGCTGCCGATCATGCGCGCGCGTCCGTCGGTCCTGACGACCCACGGGTTGCATTTCCTGCGGCGCGCGCAGGGGGCCCGCCTTGCTCTCGCCCACCGCGCGCTGCGCTCGGCGGTGTCCGCCAGCCGGCGCACGATCTGCACGTCGCAGGCCGAGCTTGACGAGCTCGGCGAGCTCCTTTCGGCGACGCTGCGCGCGCGCCTCGTCCTGATTCCGAACGCCGCCCCGCTGCTCAGCGCCGGGCCCGATCGCGCGAACGCCCGAGTGCAGCTCGGACTGGAGCCCGAGACGGTGGTGGTCCTCTTCATCGGACAGCTCGAGGACCGAAAGGATCCGCTCACGGCGGTGGCCGCGGTCAGCGCGGCCGCCGCGGCCGGGGCCCCGCTTGCCCTGCTCGTCGCGGGCGACGGTCCGCTGGCGGCGCGGGTGCGCGCGCAGGCCGGCCCGGCGGTGCGGGTGCTCGGCTATCGCGACGACCGCCAGACGCTGTTTTCCGCCGCGGACGTGCTGGTCATGCCCTCGCGGCGCGAAGGGCAGTCGCTGGCGGTGCTCGAGGCGATGCGCGAAGGGCTCGCCGTCGTCGTCTCCGACGGGCCCGGCAACCCCGAGGTGGTCGGCGACGCCGGCGTGGTCTTCCCGGCCGGCGACGCGGCGGCCCTGGCCGCGGCCCTCACCGAGCTTGCCGGCGATGAGGCACGGCGGCGGCGGCTCGGCGCGGCGGCGCAGGCCCGCCACGCGGAGCATTTCGCGCTCGAGCGCTTCCAGCAGCGGATGGCCGCGCTCTACGGCGAGCTGCTGGGCGTGCGCCTCGAGGGCCCGTAGCTGGCGAGCACCTGCTCGAGCGAGTGTTCGAGCGACAGGCGCTGCGCGTTTCGCGCGAACCATTCCCGTGTGCTCTCGCGCAGCGGCGCGCCCGCCTCGTGCACGCGCACGATCGCGGCGGCGAGATCGGCTGGCGCGGCGGAGCGCGCCAGCACGCCGTTGACTGCGTCCTCGATCAGTTCGACCGCGGCGTTGTCGGGTTCGCGCACGAGGATGCTCGGCGTTCCGCACGCCGCGGCCTCGACCACGATCATGCCGTAACCCTCGCGTCGCGAAGGCAGGACCATGGCGGTCGCGCGCCGCAGGGCCTCGTGGACCTCGTGCGCAGCCACGAATCCGGGCGCGGCCGCGATCTCAGGCTCGGCGAGGGCGGCGATCCGCGCCAGCACCTGTGGCCGCTGCGGGCCGTCGCCGAACAGGACGGCGTGCAGGCCGGCGATCTGCTCGGCCGCGAGCGCGGTCGCCGCCACCACGGCCGGCGCGCGCTTCTCGGCGATCATCCGCCCCGCGAAGACCACGAGCGGCTCCGCCGCGAGCGGCTCCTCGGGCACGAGTGAGCCCGCATACTCGCCCTCGAGGATCGTCACCTCGCTCCGCAGGCCCTCCTCGCGCAGGCGCGCCGCGTGCAGTCGCGAGAAGCAGAACGCCCGCTGGCGCACCCGCACGCAGCGACGCTGCACCGCGGCTCCGACCGGCCCGAGCGTCCCCAGGTACTCGCGCCAGTACTCGGCCGACCAGACCTCGTGCCAGTCGACGACCAGTTCATAGCCGCCGAGCGGGCGCAGGAGCGCCGCCGCCAGCAGCGAGAAGTACGGGAAGGACGCGGTGTGCACCACGTCGTAGCGGCGCCCGTGTCGCAGCAGGTGCCAGAACACACCGAGGCCAAAGGCAAGTGCCTGCACGATGCGCCGCCGTCCGCCTTCGGTGTAGAGCGCCATCCGCGGCCCGACTGCTTCAACTCGGACTCCCGGGATGTTGGGCTCCTCTCCGTTTTCCCACTGGCGCATCGTCGCGTAGGTCAGCTCGTGGCCGTCCTGCGCGAGGCGCTCGGCGAGGTTGCGATACCAGCGTTCGGCGCCGCCGACGGTGTTCGGGAAAAGGCAGTCGTAGATCATGCAGATTCGCACGTGCGCGCCAGCATCCCAGACTTGATCTAGACTCGATTGGCCGCGCGTTCGATCACGAGTCCCAGCGCGCCGAGCGTCACGACACACAAGTGAGCACACTCGAGCAGATACCGGCGGCGTCAGATCATGAGGTGACGCCGCTCGTCTCGGTTGTGATCCCCTGCCTCAACGAGGCCGGGAACATCGAGCGCTGCGTCGCCGAAGCGCTGGCGGCACTGCAGCGCAGCGGCATCGCGGGCGAGGTGATCGTCGTCGACAACGACTCTGAGGACTCGAGCGCCGAGCTTGCGGCCGCCGCCGGCGCCACGGTCATCCGCGAGGCGCGCCGTGGTTACGGCAGTGCTTACCTCGCCGGCTTTGCCGCTGCGCGCGGGGAGTACATCGTGATGGCTGACGCCGATCTGACCTACGACTTCGGCGAGATCCCGAACTTCATCGCGAAGCTCGACGGCGGCGCGCAGCTGGTGATGGGCAACCGCATGGACAACATCCAGCCCGGCGCGATGCCGTGGCTGCACCGCTACGTCGGCAACCCGCTGCTCACCGGCCTGCTGAACCTGTTCTTCCGCACGGGCGTGCGCGACGCGCACTGCGGCATGCGCGCCCTGCGCCGCGATGTGCTGGACACGCTCGACCTGCGCACGACCGGCATGGAGTTTGCATCCGAGATGGTGATCCGCGCCGCCAAGAAGCACCTCACGATCGCCGAGGTCGAGATCGAGTACCACCCGCGCGGCGGTGAGTCGAAGCTCTCGAGCTTCCGCGATGGCTGGCGGCATCTGCGCTTCCTGCTCGTGCACAGCCCCACCTACCTGTTCATCCTGCCCGGCGCGGTGCTCGCCGCGCTCGGCACGCTGATCTCGATAACGGTGCTCGCCAACATCGACATCCTCGGACGCAGCTGGAACATCCACGCCCTGATCGGCGGCGCCCTGTTTACCATCATCGGCACGCAGGTGCTCGCTCTTGGCCTGTGCGCGCACGCCTACGGCACATACTTCATGGGCGAGAGGGACGCCTGGTTTGATTCGATGCGCGCGCGTTTTCGGCTCGAGCACGGTCTCGCGCTCGGCGGACTGATCATGGCCGCCGGCTTCGTCACCGCCGTGGTGATCGTGATCAAGTGGATCGAGCACGGCTTCGGCGCGCTCGCCCTCGAGAATCTCGCCGTGGTCGCCTTCGAGCTCCTGATCGTCGGCCTGCAGATCTTCTTCTCGTCGTTCCTGCTCTCCATTCTCGGTTTGCGCCGACGCTGAGCGTGCGGCGGCGTGGCCACCGGATACTGGCGGCCGTATTCGCAGGCGACCGTCGCGTCTGGCGCACCACCGCCATCGTGGCCGTGCCGTTCATCGCGCTGGTCGCCTATTACTGCCTGCGCCCCAACCACTACTACACAGGGACCGACAGCGTCGAGGATTACACCTACGTCGTTCCCACGCCGCCGCACGCCCGCGTCTGCGTCCCGGACGTCGAGATCCCGGCCGACACGGCGTTCGTGCAGCTGCGACTCATCTCCCAGACGCCGGCGCGCCCGCAACTGAAGCTCACGCTGCACGTCGGCGGCGCGACGATCCACTCGACGCTGCCCCCGGAGAACGTCTCGGCGACACGCATCAGTGCCGCCACCTTCGCCATTGCCAGGACGCCCGCGCATCCGGCCGTGCGCTCGGGCTCGCTGTGCGTGACGGCCGGAGGGACTCTGCTGGTCAACTGGGGCGGGACGCCGCTGCCGTCGCCGCCGCCGTCGCCGCCGACGCTGAACGGAACGCCGCTGGCGGCGCAGATCGCGCTCTGGTACCTGCCGCCGCGGGGCTCGGAGCGAAGCTACCTCGAGCAGGCCGGCGCGATCTTCGACCGCGCGGCGCTGTTTCGGCCCGGCATCGTTGGCGCGTGGACCTACCCGGTGCTGCTGTTCGTGGTCCTGCCACTGCTCGCGCTGCTGGCGGTGCGTTGCATGGCGCTCGCCGTGGCGGGCCGAACCGCCCGGCTCGCAGCCTGGCTGTTCGCGATCGCCGCGATCAACGCCTGCTGCTGGGCGCTGATCACGCCGGCGTTCCAGGCGCCCGACGAGGTCGATCACTTCGCCTACACGCAGTCGCTGGTGGAGCGCGGCGTCGGTCCCAGCCAGAGCGCCGCTTCACCGCTGGCGCGCTGGTCGAGCGAGGAGAACCTGGCGCTCGAGGACATGAGCTTCTTCACCGACCACCAGATTGGCGACACGGAGATGCCGTGGCTTGCCTCGCAGCAGAAGGCCTACGACATCCAGGCCTCCAAGACCGATCCTTCCGAGAGCGACGGCGGCGGCTACACGACATCCGCCGTGCACGGGCCGATCTACTACCTCGCGCTCGCGCCGGCCTACATCGTCACCGAAGGCGGCTCGATCTTCTCCCAGCTGACGCTGATGCGCTTCACATCGGCGCTGATCGGCGCCCTGACCGTGCTGTTCACGTTCCTGCTGGCCCGCGAGATCGCACCGAACCGGCCGTGGATCGCGGTCCTCGCCGCGCTCCTGGTGGCCTATGAGCCGATGTACGGCTTCATCTCCGGCGTCGTCAACAACGACGTCGGCGTCAACGCCGGGGCCGCGGCGCTCGAGCTGCTGCTGATCCGCATGCTGCGACGAGGCATCACCATTCCCTGGGGCGCGCTGACCGGCGCGTTGCTGATCGCGCTGCCGATCATCAAGGGAACCGGGCTGTCGCTCTACCCGGTCGCGGGACTGGTGTTCCTCGCGACGCTCTGGCGCCACCACAGCCGCGCGCAGCTGCTCGCCTGGGTCGCCCTCGCGGCCGGCGCGCTGTTTGTCGGCGAGATCTCCGCGCACGTCTTCAGCCTGCTTCAGGCGTCCTCGTCGGTCACCGGATCGACGGTGCTCAGCCACAACGCGTCAGCGGTCTCGGGGCCGCTGCACGACATCCCCGGCTATCTGTCCTACCTCTGGCAGGCGCTGCTGCCGCGGCTCTCGTTCCTCTCGCCGCATTTTCCGCCCGGGCCCGAGCCGTTCTACGTCATCTTCATCCAGCGCGGCTGGGGCGCGTTCGGCTGGTACGACGTCTTCTTCCCGGGCTGGATCTACAGCGTGATCGAGGATGCGACCTGGATCGCGGTCGCGTTCGCGGCGCTCACGGCGCTGCGCGAGTGGGAGTGGCTACGGCGCCACTGGCTCGAGGCGCTCGCGCTGCTCGCGATGCCGATGGCGGTGGTCGCCGGCTTCGAGGCCGCGTATTACACACCGGGGGTGAGGCCGCTGATCGCCGAGTTCGGCCGCTACGCGTTTCCGGCGATCGGCCCGCTGGCGCTGCTCGTCGTCGGGTCGCTGCACGTGTTCGGTCGCCGCCACATGCTCACCGCGGGCATCGTGCTGATGGTCGCGATGGCCGCCCTCAGCTATGCGGCGCAGCTGGTGACCCTGACCTCGTTCTACACGTGAGCGGTGCGGATGACGCCGAGCGAGAAGGTGGCGCCGTGCATGGCGGCCTGGTGACCGTGGCGATCCCGGTGCTGAACGGTGGCGAGCTCTTCGTCCGCACGCTCGAGGCCATCGGCGCGCAGGTCGTCGAGGCCGAGGTCGAGATCGTGGTGTCCGATTCCGGCTCGATCGACGGCTCTGCGCAGCGGGCCCGCGAGCATGGCGCCCGCGTCATCGAGATCGCCCGCGCCGACTTCAACCACGGGGCGACGCGCAACCTGCTGCTCGATGCGGCTCGCGGCAGCCATGTCGCGCTGCTCACCCAGGACGCCGAGCCGGCCGGCGAGCACTGGCTCGCGAGCCTGCTCGCCGGCTTCGAACAGGGCGATGACGTCGCGCTGGTCTACGGTCCCTACCTGCCGCGCCCCGGCGCGTCGCCGGCGGTGCGCCGCGAGCTCGAGCGCTGGTTCGGGTCGCTCGAGCCCGGCGCCGAGCGCCTCGCGGCCGCCGAGCGCGATCTGCCGGCGGTCGAGCTGATGGGACGGCGCGGCTTCTTCAGCGACGCCAACGCCGCCGTCGCCCGCGCGGCCTGGGAGCGCGTGCCGTTCCGCGACATCGCCTACGCCGAGGACCGCGCGCTTGCGCTCGACATGCTGCGGGCCGGCTACGCGAAGGTCTACGCCCCCTCCGCTGCGGTGCTTCACTCACACGAGTACGGCGCGCGCCAGCGCTTCCGCCGGGCGTTTGACGAATGGCATGGCCTCAACGATGTCTACGGCTGGCGCGAGCCGGCGACGCCGCGGCGCCTCTTCTCGCAGCTGCGCGGCGAGCTTGGGCCGCTGCGGCGCGAGGGCGCCGGTGCCGCTACGCTCGCGCGCGCAGGCGCCGATCAGCTGATCCGCTTCAGCGGCGCCGTGCTCGGCTCCCGCGGCGCGCGGCTGCCGGCGGCCCTGCGCCGCCGCCTCTCGCTCGAGGGGCACGGAACCGACTGGGCACCAGGGCGGCGCCCGGCGCCATGAGCGAGCATCTCGACCCAGAGCGGGCCGCCGAGCCGGAACCCGACGCCCCGCGCGGGCAGGACGCCGCCACGCCCCCCCGCGGCCGCCTCGCGACGCTCTGGCGGCGACTCGTGCTCACCTGGCGCTACCACGGTCCCTTGAACGTCGCCTTCCGGATCGTCACCTTCCCGTTGCGCTACACGCCGATGCGCGACCGTCTCGGCGTGCCGAGACTGATCGACCCGACGTCCTACCAGGCGCAGCGCTGGTACCGCGTGCACGGGGAGCCGGTGGCGATCGTCATCCCGAGCTACCGCGACGCCGAGGCGGTCCGCGTGCTGGTGCGCTCGATCCGCGACACGACGTCCGCCGATCGCGTGCGGATCATCGTCGCCGACGACTGCAGCGGCCCCGAGCACCTCGCGCAGCTGCGCGCGATCGAAGGCATCGAGATCGTCACGGGCGAGCGCAACGCCGGCTTCGCCGCCAACGTCAACCGCGGCCTGCGCGCCGCCGGCGACTCACTCGACGTGGTCGTGCTGAACTCCGACGTGATCGCCCGCCGCCACTGGCTCGCGACGCTCCAGTACAGCTCGCGCGAGGCTGACTACGTGGGCATCGTCGGCGCCAAGCTGCTCTACCCCGACGGCAAGATCCAGTTCGCCGGCACGGTGCGAAACCTCGGCGCGCCGCAGTGGTTCGACCACCGCTACCGCTTCAAGCCCGCCAACTTCGGCCCGTCGACGATCGCCCAGCCCGTGCTCGCGGTGACGGGCGCCTGCATGTACCTGCGCCGCTCGCTGATCGACGAGATCGGCGAATTCGACGAGCGCTATCCGATGGCCTACGAGGACGTCGACTACTGCCTGCGCTGCTGGCAGTCCGGCCACCGCGTCACCTTCGCGCCCGCCGCGCTGCTCACCCACCACGAGTCGATCACGCGCGGGACAGACCTCGGTCAGCGCGAGCGTGAATCCCAGCACCAGTTCTGGGCGCGCTGGGGCGAGTTTCTCGACGCCCGCCCGGTGCGCACGCCGCAGGAGCGCCTGCGCGTCGTCTATGTGACCGAGGACACCGGCGTCGGCGGCGGGCACCGCGACATCTTCGAGCACCTCAACGGCCTCGCCGGCCGCGGCCACGAGGTGGCGCTCTACAGCCTCGCCGGCGAGCCCGACTGGTTCGACCTGCGCGTCCCGGTGCACTCTTTCGAGGACTACACCGAGTTGGTCGAGGCCCTCGCCCCGCTCGACGCGATCAAGGTCGCGACCTGGTGGAACACGGCCGCCCCGGTGTGGCTTGCCAGCACGCTGCACGGCATCCCCGTCTATTTCGTGCAGGACATCGAGACGAGCTACTACCCCGACGACGAATACGTCCGCAACTGCGTGCTGGCCTCCTACCGGCACGAGTTCCGCTACATGACGATCTCCAGCTGGAACCGCGACCGCCTGCGCGAACTGGGCCTCGACGCGGAGCTGATCGCGCCCGGCATCGACCTCGAGAACTTCCGCCCGCTGCCGGACCTCGCCCGCCGCCGCGACATGCTGCTCGCGCTGGGGCGAAGCAACCCGCTGAAGAACCTCCCGCTCACCCTTGATGCCTGGCGCGCTCTCGCGCCGCCGCGCCCGGAGCTTCGCCTGTTCGGCATCGAACCCGAGCTTGCCGGCCGCGACCCCGGGATCGTCTACGAACAGGCGCCCTCGGATGCGCGCGTCAACGAGCTGATGTGCGAGGCGGCGATCTTCGTCCAAACCTCCACGCACGAGGGGTTCTGCCTACCGGCGCTCGAAGCGATGGCAACCGGGGCGGCGGTCGTCTGCACCGACGCCCACGGCAACCGCGACTTCTGCGTGGACGGCGAGAACTGCCTTATGCCGGCAAGCCGGACCGAAGACGTTCGTGGCGCAATCGAGCGGCTGCTGGCTGACCCGGTCCTCTGTGAGCGGCTCGGCCGCGCCGGAATCGCGACGGCGGCCGACTACGCCTGGGAGCGGCGGATCGACGCGCTCGAAAGCTTCCTCGCAGACGTCGCCACGCCCAGGCGCATCGACATGGACGCAATCGACGCGGCGGCGGCAGCGGCCGCGGCCGCGGCAGCTGCGGCCGCGTCGGGCTGAGCCCGCGCGCACCCAGGCGCTCAGAGGTTCTCCGAGATCCGCGGCGCCTCGTGGTGGAAGACGACGACGCCGACGGCGAACACCACCAGGATGATCCCGACCGGGATCAGCGCATACTCCCAGCCGCCGAGCGCGAACGCTGCGGAGGGGTTGACGCCCTCGTGGCCGCCGACCAGGGCGTGGCGGGCCTGCGCGATCACCGCGGCGATCGGGTTGGTCATCAGGAAGTGGCCGATGAAGTGCAGGTGGAGGTTGTTGCCGACCGGCACGTTGCTCGCGCCACAGGTCTTGCCGGTGAGGATGTTCAGGTAGGTGTCACTCTCGCTGTTGAACGCGCAGTCCTTGCCGTAGTAGCTCGTGGTGTGGTGGTTGTAATAGAAGACCGGGTAGATGATCGGCGAGGCGTAGAACAGCAGCTGCGAGGTGACATCCCAGATCGGCGCGATGTCACGCGCGCGCACGTAGAGCACCGACAAAAGCATCCCGATCCCCGAGGCGAGGATCGCGAGCAGCGCGACCACCGGGATCAGCTCGAACCACGCCCACGTCGGGTTGATCCCGCGGATCAGCGCGAGCGCGAAGATCGGGATCAGGTTGGTGGTCAGCTGGAACAGCGAGGTCAGCGTGATCGCCAGCGGGACCACCAGGCGCGGGAAGCGCATCTTCCGCAGGAGGCCCTCACGGCTCAGCATCGACTGCACCGAACCGACGGTGGACTGCAGGAAGAACGTCCAGAGGATGATCCCGAGCAGCAGCTCGACGCTGTAGTTCGGCACGTTGGTGCCGACGTGGAAGATGTCGGTGAAGACGAAGTAGAGGACGCCGAAGAACAGAAGCGGGCGCATCAGCGACCAGAAGTAGCCGAGGAACGAGCCGAAGTAGGTCAGCTTGAAGTCGGTCGACGCGAGCGTGTAGGTCAGGCTGACGAAGCGCCGCAGATCGTCGCCGAAGGCGCTCGGGCCGTAGCGCTTGCCCTCGCCGTAATCCTGCGAGCTCATCCCCGCTGGATCTCGAACTCGTGCGGGAGGTCGACGACGCCGGTGGTGAAGCGACCGCCGTGCACGATGATCGTGGCCAGGTCGGCGCGCAGGTCGATTGTGTCGGACCCCATGCCGATACGCGCGATCGACGGCGTGACGGTGTAGCTGGCGGGCGTGAACCAGTTCTCCAGCCGCACCCGCACGGTGACGAGTTCGCCGGCCGCGAAGTGCCCGGTTGGCCCGTAGGACCACTCGGTCGTGGTTGCGAAGACCGTCGCGCCGGCGTTGTTGCGAATCGTGACCCCGAAGCTCGGATCGTCCAGCGCGGCGTTGAAGCGCACCTGGACGCCGACGGCGATCGCCTCGCGGTGGGGGATCGAGGCGATCCGCGCGCCCGCGGCATCCTCGAACCAGGCGTCGGTGATGTCGGCGTCGCGGTAGTCGGTGCGCCGGTCATCGTCGCTGCGATCGTCGGATAGCTCGTGGACGGTGCGCCCGAAGTTCAGCGCGTTGTAGCGGTGCGCGACGTCCGCGGGGTCGCCGATCGCGACCACCCGGCCCTTTTCGAGCAGCAGCGCGCGGTCGCAGAAGCGCTGGATCGCGCCCATGTCGTGGGTCACGAAGAGAATCGTGCGGCCCTCCTTCTTCAGCCGCTGGAACTCGTCGAAGCATTTCTGCTGGAAGCTGGCGTCGCCGACCGCGAGCACCTCGTCGATCAGCAGCACATCGGCGTCGACCTGGATCGCGACGGAGAACGCCAGCCGCACCGACATCCCCGAGGAGTAGTTCTTCAGGCGCATGTCGAGGAAGTCCTCGAGCTCGGCGAAGGCGATGATCGAGTCAAAGCGCGCCTTGGCCTCCTTGCGCGTCAGGCCGAGCACGATCGCGTTGAGGATCACGTTGTCGCGCGCGGTCAGATCGAGGTTGAAACCGACGCCCAGCTCGATGAACGGCGACAGGCGCCCGCGCACGTGCATCTTGCCGGCGTCGATGTCGTAGATGCCGGCCAGGCACTTCAGCAGCGTGCTCTTGCCGCTGCCGTTGCGTCCGATGATGCCGAAGAACTCGCCCTGCGCGATGTCGACGCTCACGTTGTCGACGGCCTGGAGCAGGTCGTAGGTGCGCGCCTGGAATGGATGCAGGGCGCGCTCCTTGAGCGTGTGGTACTGGCGGTGGTGGAGCTTGAACGCCTTGCTCGCCCCCTGGATCGTGACGGCCGGCAACAGGGATCGACCGCCTGAGCCTGCGGGCGTGGAAGGGGCGGTGGTGATCGTCACGCTCTGAAGGTCGCGGCGGGAGGCTCTGGGGCCCTCGGCGAGGGTGCCACGGCGCCTGTGCGGTGAACCGGCATGCACTCTACAACGCCGTCCCGCCGCGACAGTCGCGCCGAGCACGGCCGCCTGCGGGCCGGTCGATATCGTGCGCGCCAATGGAGGTGCTCGAGACCGAGCTGGCGGACGCCCGGCTGATCGTGCCGACCGTGCACGCCGACGCGCGCGGCTTCTTCGCCGAGGTCTTCCGCCGCGACAGCTTCGACGCGCTGGGAATCGGTGTCGAGTTCGTGCAGGACAACCACTCGCGGTCCTCACGCGGCGTGCTGCGCGGGATGCACCTGCAGATCGGCGAGGGCGTCGCCAAACTGGTTCGCTGCGCCCGCGGCGAGATCCTCGACGTGATCGTCGACGTCCGCGCCGGCTCGCCAACCTACCGCCGCTGGCAGGCATTCACGCTCGA
>Ga0302319_10005146_pt1 | contig 26444 bp, 26 predicted proteins | sample Bog_T0_2_FD_203319 | JGI IMG/M metagenome (GOLD analysis project Ga0302319, IMG submission 203319) | Peat permafrost microbial communities from Stordalen Mire near Abisko, Sweden - Bog_T0_2 | ecosystem: Environmental > Terrestrial > Soil > Wetlands > Peat | place: Sweden: Abisko, Stordalen Mire... | reverse complement strand
CCAGCTCAGGAGCCCGATGAGGGCCAGCGCCAGGAGGATCTCGACGAGCGTGAATCCGCGCCGGTCACCAGTTTCCGATGTCGTCATCGGTTCCGTCCGTCTTGTCCGGGCCCTTCGACCAGAGGTCATAGCCGTCCTTGTTGTGGACGCCGGGATAGCGGTACTGGTAGGGCTCGTTCCAGGGATCGAGGATCGGGATCTTTATGGATTCGTCGAGGTAGGGCCCGCGCCAGCGGTCGGTCTTGCCCGGGGGCGCGGTCTTCAGGGCGGCGAGGCCCTCCTCCGTGGAGGGGTACCCCCCCATGTGGAGGCGATAGGTGACGAGGGGCGTCCGCATGCTCTGCGTGACGAGAATCTTGGCAATGTCGGTCTGGGAGCCTCCGAAGAGCTTCCCGACGTTTGCGATCGTGAGGCCCGCGAGGAGGGAGATGATGGCGATGACGACGAGGATCTCCATCAGGGTGAAGCCTCGGCGCTTGGAGTTTTCTGAAAGGCGCATGACAGGGGGAGTATTGGGGAAGTGCCCCACATTGTCCAGACGCACCCCGGGGCCATAAAGTTTCATAAATTGCGGTCAATGAATACGAAGGTGTCGAGGTAGCTAAGACCGAGGAGGGCGCCCAAAGTTCGATGTTTTCACACGGACATGCTGCCGCACCGCAGGGGTGCTTTCCACCCCGGGGCTGCTACTTCTCCCGGACAATCAGCTTAACGCGGAGCACCACGACCCCGTGGCCGGGTATCGTGCCGCTGAAGCCGTCGGAAACCGCGAGGTCGGCATGCTGCCAGAGGTCGCGGATGCTGGCAGCCCTGAAAAGGATGCCTGCCTCCGCCCAGGAGAACGACGCGGAAGCGGCGTCGGCATTCCTGTTGAATATGGCCACCGCGAACCCTCCGTCCGCGAGCATCCTCGTGAAGACATCGATGCCGCCCTTCTGATAGGCCCTTGTGGCCTCGCGGCCGAAAGCGTCCTGGTCGATCGCGATCACCTCGCGGTTCGTCAGGATCTCGCGGGTGTCCGCGGACATGGTCGAGAGGTCGTTGCCCGCCATGAGCGGGGCCGCGAGCATGCACCAGAGGCTAAAGTGCGTACGGTACTCGGTCGGCGTCATGCCGCCGTTTCCGACCTCGAGCATGTCGGGATCGTTCCAGTGGCCGGGCCCGGCGAAGGGCGCCAGGCGCCCCTGGTTGAATCCGATGGCCTCCATCGACTTCCAGTTGTCCGAGATGTCCCCCGTGGTCCTCCAGAGGTTGCCCGCGACCGCCGGGCCCCAGGTCCAGACGTCGCCCATCCCGTACTCGCAGAGGCTGAACACGATCGGCCGCCCCGAGGCCAGAAGCGCCTCGCCCATCTTCTGGTAGCCCGCGCGCAGGTCCGAATTGGGGTAGATGCGCCCCATGCTGCACCAGTCGTACTTCAGGTAGTCGATCCCCCACGAGGCGTAGGTTTTCGCATCCTGCTCCTCGTGCCCGAAGCTCCCCTCGTATCCCCCGCACGTGAGGGGACCCGGCGAGGAGTAGATGCCGAGCTTGAGACCCTTCCCGTGCACGTAGTCGGCGAGCGCCTTCATGTCGGGGAACTTCCGGTTGGGGACGATGGCGCCCTGCGCGTCGCGCCCGGCTTCCCACGTGTCGTCGATGTTGATGTAGGTGTAGCCGGCGGCGGCCATCCCGGAACTCACCATGGCGTCGGCCGCCGCGCGGACGACCCCGTCGTCCACCTTCTCGGCAAAATGATTCCAGCTGTTCCAGCCCATGGGGGGCGTCCGCGCGAGGCCGTTGTCCGGGAGCACCCGGAGGGCGGGGAGCGGAAGCGCAGCCGGGGCCTTGAGCTCGTCGGCGCTCACGGGGACGGCGAGCCCCGAGTCGGAGCCTCCGCCGTCGTAGTCGACCTCGACCCGGAGGTTGGCGCCCTCCGGGCGCACGTGGAAGGTCCAGCCCCAGTCGATCCTGAACACGGCGCCGTCGCCGTCAGCCTTGGGTCCCACGATCGGGATCTCGCCCGATCCGTTCGGGTAGACGCCGCCCTTCAGGACCCCTCCCTCCTGGTGGAGCGAGACAAAGGTGTGGAGGGAGACGCCCCAGGGCTTCGCTAGATCGAGCCTCCAGGTTCCGTTCAGTCCCTCGGCACGCGCGGCGGTGATGGCAGCGAGAACGATCAGGGCGATCGGGAGTGAAAGCAGGAGGCGCCGCATGCGGGGGTTTGGAGTCATGGGAGGATAAGGGGTTTCAGGGATCACACTGGCTCGGCCGGGGCCGCAGGACGAGGGCAATTCTGTTGCCGGGGGCATGGATCCTGCGTACCCCCTTGCCACCATGAAGCACCCGCTCCGGTTCCTCGCCCGCTTCCCGCTTGTACTCGCCCTGGCCGGCATCCTCGGAGCGAACGGAGCGTCGCAGCAGACGGACCTGAAGTCCCATGAGGTCCATCCCGACGGGAGCCTCACGGTCCGGTATTTTGCGCCGACGGCTGCAGCGGTCACGATGAGCCTCGACTACGACCACCACGACCTGACGATGACAAAGGACGGGGACGGTGTCTGGTCGATCACGACGGGGCCGCTCGCGGCCGCCCTCCACATGTACGGGCTCACGGTCGATGGCGTCGCGGTCCTGGATCCCCTGAACACCGGCGTGGACGTGACCATTAATTACAAGTCCAACACCGTGTGGGTAAAGGGCCCGGACAAGCAGCCGTGGGACGAGACGGGGGTTCCCCATGGGGTCGTTCACCACCACGTGTACCGCACGGCCGCCGCCCAGGGGCTCCCCGACGGGCTCGAGGACTACTACGTCTATACGCCTCCGGGTTACGACGCCTCGGCGGCAACGCCCTACCCCGTCCTCTACCTGCTCCATGGCTGGAGCGCGCTCGCGAACTGCTGGATCGACGACGGCCAGGCCAACGTGATCCTCGACAACCTGATCGCCCAGGGCAGCGCCAAGCCGATGGTCGTCGTGATGCCGCTCGGCTACGGGGACTGGACCTTCGTGACAGGCGGCTTCGGCAACTGGAGCCACGGGGAGAACATCACCCGCAACATGGACCTCTTTTCAAAGACGCTCCTCTCGGAGATCCTTCCCCAGGTGGAGGCGGGCTACCGGGTCTCGCGGGAACCGGACGGCCGTGCGATCGCCGGGCTCTCCATGGGCGGCGGGCAGAGCCTCGTGATCGGCCTCGGCCACCCGGATCTGTTTGGATGGGTCGGGGGGTTCAGCTCGGCCGTGATCTACCCGCACTTTGACGGCGTGATTGCAGGCATGGGACCCAAGCCGCGCCTCCTCTGGGTCGCGTGCGGGACCTCGGACGACCTGATCGCTCCCAACAGGAATTTCGTGGCGTGGCTAAAGTCCAAGGGGCAGGAGCCGGTCGCGGTCGAGACCCCGGGGATCCACAACTGGCCAGTCTGGCGGGACAACCTGATCCATTTCGCTCCGCTCCTGTTCCGTTAGGCGGAGGGGCCCCGTCCCGGCGCAATTATTGGGAATTTATTAGGCCGTATTAAACGGGCGATTAACTCCGGCGCACCCCTATGCCAGGGGCGGGCGCGGTCGTATAGTGGGGTCTAACCCCATACCCCCATGCGACCTGGCCTATTACTCGGGTTCGCCGTAACGGTAACGACAGAGTTTCTCGTGGCCTGGGGTGGCAACCTGACCCATTACCACCCGCAGCCGAAGGTGAAGGAGGAGGAGACAAAGGTAACCATCGAGATGCCGAAGTTCGACCCCGACCCGCCGGAGGTGGTCGAGGGGTCGGCCCCCACGGCCCCGTTGGACCTCGCGCCCCCCATGCAGACGGACGTGCCGCAGGTGGTGACGCCGGAATCCTTCGTGCAGCAGATCGAGCCGCCCCCGCCGGACGTCTCCGACCTGGCGCACAACATCGTCAAGATCCCGGAGACCCGCTCGTTCTTCGGCGCGGTCTCGGTGATCGACATCTCCCAGCTGGACCAGGTCCCGGTCGCCAAGTACCGCGCACGCCCGCTCTATCCGACCGAGATGGTGCGCGCGGGGGTCTCGGGCGAGGTGCTCGTGGATTTCATCGTGGACACGGACGGCAATGTCCGGAACGCGCATTCGGTCCAGTCCTCGCGCCAGGATTTTGAGGAGAACGCCGTGAACGCGGTGGTCAAGTGGAAGTTCGTCCCGGGGCGCAAGAGCAACCACGCGGTCTTCACCCACATGCAGGTGCCGATCCGCTTCACGATAACCAACATGGACTAGGACCCGCCGGGGCCGCCCTACGCCTTCTTCACCCTCCAGGCGCCGTCCATGAGCTCCGGCGTGAACGGGGCGGGCACCGTTCCGTCCGAGGCGTAGAGGTAGAGCGAGCAGCGGTAGATGTGGTTGGCGATGCTCACCACGTAGCTGAGCGCGAACACGGCGACGATCCACGACAGCGCGAGGAACGCGATGAACCCGGGGTGGTTGAGCACGAGGGAGAGGATGACCCCGGCCGCCAGGAGCACGAGGGAGACCAGGATCGCCGCCGTCGAGGCGAACGTGAGGCCGACGTAGCCGATCAGCGACTGCCCCCAGGTCTTCTTCAGGGTCGAGGCCGAGCGCCGAAGGACCGCCACGGGGTTCGCCTCCTCACCGCGGACGATGACCGGGATCGCAAAGACCGAAGCCACGCTCCAGACGGTCCCTATGAGGCGCATCACGAGGCGCCCCACCCAGCCAAAGCGCTGCTCGAGCGCCTTGATGGCGAGGCCCACGAGACCGGCAAAGAGGCTCCAGAGAAGGATCGGACCCAGCTTGCCGATGGCAAAGGAGAGGCCGGAGCGGAGCGAGACCGCCTCGCCGCGAAGCGCCTTCAGGATCTCATTATAGAAGGCGACATTGAAGAACGTGGCGCACACCATCGATACCAGGTAGATGCCCGCAAGGTAGAGGAAGGCCGTCTGTGAAAGCACCGGGTGGCCGGGCCTGCCGCCCTGGCCGTCCGACAGGCCCGAGACGCCCACGTTGTGGGCAAGCGCGCTCCAGTGCGCGGGATCGCCCCAGGCGAGGCCGAGCGAGATCAGGAAAACCGGCGCCACGAAGAAGAGGACGATCGCCAGGGTGAACGCGAACGACACGATGGGGAAAAGCAGCAGCTTGCGGTTGCTGCCGATGACTTCGAAGGAGCGCTTGATCAGCTGCCAGCTTCGCTCGAACTTGGAGAGGCCTGTGGACATGGGGAATCCTTGGGTTGTTGGGCTGGAGGGGGACCGCCCCAAAGCATGACGAAGGGACGGCCCACTGCACCCCAAAAACGGGCGGGCCCGGCTGGCCCTCTATCTAGACGGGCCGAGGCCCCGGGGCCTTCGGCAGGAAAACCCGGAACGTGCTCCCGAGACCCGGCGAACTCTCCACCTCCATCCAGCCCCCGTGCTGCTTCACGATCCCGTGCACCACGGCAAGCCCGAGCCCCTGGGCCTCGCCCACGCCCTTCGTGGTGAAGAAGGGCTCGAAGAGGTGCTGCCGGACCGCGCTGTCCATGCCGCAGCCCGTGTCCTGGAAGCTGAGCCGGGCAAACGAGCCCCTGCGGTCCTGGCCGTCCCTCACGGCCGGGGCGCTTCCTGGGTTAAACTCGGAGAGTTCCACGATCAGGCAGCCGCCGGCGGCCATCGCGTCGTGCGCGTTGGCGCAGAGGCTCAGGATCACCTGGTCGATGAGGCCCGCGTCCACCTCCACCCATTCCGGCGAGGAGACCCCGGTCATGTAGACCTGGATGCCCTGGCCCATGATCCGCGTGATCTCAGCCAGGAGGCCCGTCAGGCGGTCGCGGAGATTGAGGGGCTCCTTCATCAGGATCTGCTGCTGCCCGAACATCACGAGCTTCTTTGTAAGGGCCGCCGTCCGCTTCGCCTCCTTTTCAAGGGCCTGGATCTCCTCGAGGAGATCCGGGGGGAGCTTTCGGTCCACCCGGAGGAAGCTAAGCCGCATCATCGTGGAGGTCAGGATGTTGTTGAAGTTGTGCGCGATGCCGCCGACCAGCTGCCCGAGCGCCTCGAGCTTCTGGCTCTGCCGCAGCTTCTCCTCAAGGGTGACGCGGTCGGTGACGTCGCGCGAATTGAGGACAAGTCCGCCCAAGGCGGGCTCATGGACCAGGTTGCTGCCCACGGTCTCAAAGTGCCTGTGCGTCAGGTCAGGGCGGCTCATCCGCCAGACGATCGTGGGCGGCGCCATGTAGGGAGCCTTCACGCTGTCCAGGAACGCGGCGCCCTTCTGAAGGTCGTCGGGATGGACGAAGGACAGGAGCGTCCGGCCTGTGATATCCTCCGGGGGCCGGCCCAGGGCCTCGGCCGACGCCGGGCTCGCGAAGCGGACCACGAGCTCGGTGTCCACCACCATGATCACATCCGAGGAGTTCTGGACGACGGCCTCGAACCGGGCGCGGCTCTTTCGCTCGATCTCCGCGGACATCCACCTCTGGCTGTCGCGGATGAAATAGGTCTCGCGCACCGAGAGGATCACGAAGAGGAGGGCCAGGATCCAGAAGATCGGCGAGATCGCCTCCGAGGCGGGGTGGCCCTTCATGGCGAAGAGGACAAGCCATGCGCTCACGACAACGATCGTCACCATCGGGAGCGGGCTCGAGGCCGTGGGCTGCGCCGTCTGGGCCTGCGCGATCGGGTCCGCCTTGATGCGCCCCGCGGCCATGATGTACACGACGATCGAGAGCACGTTGAACACGTTGGCCCAGTTGACCGGCCCCCGTGCGACGTAGCCCTGGACGCTGTCCAGGAGGTAAAGGAGGTCGGCGAGCCAGCTGATGGCGATCGCTATCATCAGGAGCCTGAACGCCTGGGGGGACGGAAGCGGCTTCCGTGTCAGGAGGGCAAAGTTGAGCGCCGCGATGCCGCTGAAGGTCATGAGGGGGTAGACCACGTCCATCACGGCCTCAAATCCCGATGCCGAGCGGAGCCCCGGCGCCACCGCGAAGAACCAGAGGGGGAGCCCCACCCCGGCGACCAGGACCGCGGCATCGACGCCAATGCGTCCAAAGCTTATCGAGGCGCGCTCCACGCGGGGCATGGAGAGGATACCGGCCACGAGCGCCGGGTACGTGGAGAGGAAAAGGAAGTCCGAGAGGTCGAAGGGAGAGGTTTTCCTCGGGTCGAAGACCGCGTAGGCCAAAACGCACAGCCCCCCGAGGCCGTTTATGAGGAGGCCGGCAGCCACCCACCGGAGCCCCCGGCGGAAATCAACGGGAAGGTCTTGCCGCCTTGAGACGGACCGGATCGCCCACATGGCGACAAAGTAAAGCAGCGTCGCCGAGATGACGCCAAACTGCCGGTTTGCAATGGAGCGCGCCGGCGCGCTCAGGAACCACAGGATCAAAGCCCCGCTCAGCAGGATCCAGGGCTGGTATCCCGTCAGGAGACGGCGAAGCGGTGCGGACCCGTGGGGGGGCTCGCCGGAGGACGTGTCGGGTGCGTGGTCTATCCCCCGTCTATCGGCCCACCCCGGGGGAAATTCGAGGAAAAACACCGGCCTACGCCGCCTGGACCCAACTTTCCGCTTAAGAAACCTCCTGCCCGGGCCGTCTAACCCGGTGTACGCCCATGCCAGCCGGCATGCCCGGACAAATATCCTGCCATATCACCCGCCCCGGCCTCTGCTAAGGCCGGGGCGGTTATTTTTGAGGGTGCCCCGATCACGTGGAAGCGCACGGTGCAGGACGAAGGCCCTCCCCAGAGCCCCAACGTAGGGTTTCACCCCACAGACCGTGCCTGGGCCGACGTGTACCCTGCCGCCTGTCACGCTTGGGAAGCCCCTCGCCTGCATCCACCTATGAATGATCGACTCGACTCCCTGCTCAGCCAAATGCGACAGCTGGAGCGGGACCTGATTGAGGAGACGAAAAAGAAGGAGACGGAGTTCTACTACAAGTTTAAGGAGGGTAGGATCCGCTTTGAGGAAGCCGCGAAGACGAAGCACAAGGAGCTCAAGGTGGGCTTCAGCCATTACCTGCGGAACTCGCGCTTCCTCGTGGTCGCCACCTCGCCGTTCATATGGATGTGCGCGATCCCGATCCTCCTCTGCGACCTGATCGGAACGGCCTACCAGGCGATCTGCTTCCCGATCTACGGGATACCGAAGGTCCGACGGGGCGACTACCTGGCGTTCGACCGCCACCACCTCTCCTACCTCAATTTCGCGGAGAAGTTCAACTGCGAGTACTGCGCCTATGCGAACGGCATCCTGGCCTACTTCACCGAGATCGCCGCCCGGACCGAGCAGCACTGGTGCCCGATAAAGCACGCGCACTGTGCCAAGTGCGCCCACAGCCGGTACAAGAAGTTCGTGGATTACGGCGACGCCGAGGGGTACCGGAAGAACGTGGAGGCGATCCGCCGCGCCTACGGGGACATCTCGACGGCCGCCGAGGAGCCCGTAACGCCGGCGCCGGGCGCAAACCCCGGAGCCTAGGTCCTGTCGGATCGCAGCGCGGGTCCCGTTTAGGACCTGGCCGGCGCCTTCTGGAGCTGGCCGATCAGCTTCTCGGCTGCCTGGAGCTTGTCCTGGAGGTCCGCGGTCGTCGCCTTGGAGGAATCCAGCTGCGCCTGTATCTGTGACGCGCCCGCCTTGAGATCATTGAGCTGGGTCTGCATGATCGCCACCTGGGCGTTTGCGACCTCAACCTCACCCTGGTGCTTGATCGAGGCGACCTTGGCGTCCTCCATCTGGGTCTGGAAATCCGTGGCAATCACCCGCGTCTTGTCGAGCTCCGACTGGAGCACGACGTCCCCCTCCTTGACCTGGTCCATGTTGGTCTGCACCAGAACAGCGGCGGCCCTGACCTCATCCATGCGTTTCTGGATCCGGACGATCGCGGCCTTGTCGACTTCGATCTGGGTCTGCAGGACGAGAACGGAGGCCTGCGTCTGATCGAGGCGATTCTGGCCCTCAAGGACCGTCTTGTTGCGGTCGCCTACCGCGCTCCAAAGGAGCACGGATGCGATGAGGAGAACGGCCGCGAGCGACCCAAGGATAATGGGGACGGCCAAGCTCCTTGCCGGGGCGGGCGCCGGGGCGACGGCCATATTGGCCCTCGCCTCGGGCGGCCGGGCGGGGGCCGGGCTTGCGGGGGGAGTTGTCGTTGCTGGGCTGGGTGTGGGGGCGTCAGGCATGGCGAGAAAAGGTTACTCTCGTCCCGCCGCGCGCGCCATGGGGTGTTACCCGGCATGCGATCGGCGGGACCACGGGAGAAATCAGAGCGCCGTGCTGGCCGCGCCCGAGGAATTGGGGAAAAGCTCCTCAAGCTCCGACATAACGTCATCGCTGCTCATGTCCAGGCGCGACAGGGGGTTGCGCTGCGCAAACCGCTCCCATTTGTCCCTTGAGACCCTTGGGAGGTGGTCAAGCTGGCGCTCGGCATCGAGCCATATCTGCACGTTGTCACCCGTGGGGCAGCCCCGCTGCCTCCAGAGCACCTCGGCCGCCGCGGCAATCTGCCTGTGCGTGGGGATGGGCTTTCCTTCCTGGGCGATAGGGGCGCGGGCGGGCGGGATGGGCGATACGCTGGGCAATGCCTTGTCGGATGTGTTCTTCATATTAGGGAGATGCTGCGGGACCTGCGGTGAGGATGACCTTCAAGGCGCGTTCCCTGCCGGCGTTGCCGAAGGTGTCGTAGGCCTTTAGAATGTCAGTGAGGGCAAAGTGATGGGTGATGAGTTGTTTCGGCTTGAGCCGGCCCGCCAGCACCGTGCGCAGGAGGAGGGGCGTCGTCACCGCGTCCACGAGCCGGGTCGTGATCGTCACGTTTCGCGACCAGAGGGTTTCCAGGTGAAGGTCCGCCTTCCCCCCGTGCACCCCGATGTTCGCGATGTGGCCGCCTGCGGCCACGATGTCCTGGCAGATCCCGAACGTCGCCGCGGCGCCCACGGCCTCGATCGCGACATCGACACCGTTTCCGGCGGTCAGGGCCATCACCTGCTCGGCGGCCTTTCCATCCTTGCTGTTGATCGCATGGGTGGCGCCAAACTGCTTCGCGACCTCGAGGCGATTGTCGTCGATGTCGATGGAGATGAGCTTTGCCGGTGCGAAGAACTGGGACGTCAGGAGCGCGGAAAGCCCCACGGGCCCCGCGCCGATGATGGCGACGGAGTCGCCCGGCTCGATGCAGCCCTTGAGGACGCCGCACTCAAATCCGGTCGGCAGGATGTCGCTCAGCATCACCATGGCGTCCTCATCCTCGCCCTCGGGGAGGTGGTAGAGGCTCGAATCCGCAAACGGAATCCGGACAAACTCGGCCTGGGTGCCGTCGATCGTGTTGCCGAGGATCCAGCCCCCTTGGTCGCAGTGGGAGGGCATGCCGCGCCGGCAGTTCGCGCACCGTCCACACGAGGTGATGCAGGACATGATGACCCGGTCGCCCTTCTTGAATTGGCTGACGCCGGACCCTGCCTCGTCGATGACGCCTGTGCCCTCGTGGCCCAAGATGCGCCCGGCGGCCACGGTCGAGAGGTCGCCCTTCAGGATGTGGAGGTCCGTGCCGCAGATCGTGGTCCTCGAGACCCTGACGATCACGTCGTTCGCGTCCTTGACCGACGGCTTCGGGACATCCTCGAACTTCTTGTTGCCGGGTCCGTGGTACACGAGGGCTTTCATGGTGCCTGGGGGGTTTGGGTCGGGCTATCCGTGCGGGCGCGAAGCGGCCCCCATGGGTCGCCGCCCTAGGGCGGCGATGGTGGGGGCCGGGCGCTAGCGTTCAGTCAAATCTCAGTTCCAGTAGCCTTCGTAGAAGCGGTAGGCATTGCCCTCCTGCTGCCAGCGCGGCGCAGTCCATACGGTGCTTGATCCCGGGGGCAGTTCCCAATGGCCGGCCATCCACTCGTACCTGTCATTGCGCCAGGTCCAGTAGCCGGGGAGCCAGACATAGGAGGGCGACGGCTGGGCCAGGACGACCTCCTGCTGGAGCGCCGGGGGCGCCTGGGTGATGATCATCGTGTTTGCAACCGGCGCGCCGGCAGTCGTGGTCACATAGGCCCCGTTCGACGTCATGACTGTCGGGGTTGAGACAACAGCCGGTGTCGAGACGACCGTCGTGGTCGTGACGGCCCGGTTCGGGGCAGGAGGCGGCGGGGCGGACACCATGTGCGACTCGGGTTCCGATGCGCAGCCGGACAGGAATAGGGCAAGGGCGCCGCAGCATGCGGTGAGGGCGGCGGACTGCCGCACTGCGCGGGCGGTGAACGCCGGCGACTTCAAGTCAATAGTGGGTTTCATCATGGGCCCACCATATCCCTGCCGTGTCCTTGGCGCTATGGGGTGTACAACCCAAAAACAGGTGGCACAGGGGCTTAGCCCTTTTTCGTCCTACTATTTAGGATACGCTTTGCCGGCATGATGCCGAGGCCCTTCCCGGTCGGGTAACACCCCATTTCGCGTTCCATACCGGGAGGCTAAGGTGGCCATGTCGGCAACCCGTGGAAACGGAGCCGTGGGATAACCCCGCCGCTGCCGCCCCGACACATACTATGCACAAAACCTCTCTTCTCAGGGTGGCGGCCGCCCTCTCCTTCACCGCGCTCATGGGCGTGGGGTCCCAGGCCCGCGCGGACAAGTTCCCCGCCCTCAATGATCCTGCGTCGACCGAGTCCCATCCCGGGAAGTTTGTCTGGGCCGAGCTCTTCGCCTCCGATACGGCGGCGGCCTCAAAGTTCTATACCGGCGTCTTCGGCTGGACCGCGACTTCGCTGGACCAGCATGGCGTCGCCTATGTCGTCTTCAGCAACGGTGGAAGGGCCGTCGCGGGGATCCGGCAACGGAGCGAGAAGACTCCCGGCCGCGCTTCCCGTTGGATCAACTATATTGCTGTCAAGGATGTCGACGCGACGCTAGCCGCGGCGACAAAGTCCGGCGGCGAGATGCGTGCACCCGCGCGCAAGTTCCCGAATCTCGGATCAATGGCCATCGTGACGGATCCCGAGGGCTCGCCCTTCGGCCTCATCCAATCGAGCTCCGGCGACTTGACCGACAATGAGCCGGCGCCCGGCGACTGGAACTGGTTCCACCTCTTTGTAAAGACCCCCAAGGCCGCCGCGGACTATTACAGCCAGGTATTTGGGTACACAAACGCCCCCGACTCAAGGCAGGGCAGCGGCACCGAGCTGCTGCTCGCTATGGGGGATACCAACCGCGGCGGGGTGTCCACCCTGCCGGCCGGGGACGATGCGAAGCCAGGTTGGCTCGGGGTAATACGCGTCGCGAACCTCGACCAGGCGCTGGCCCGGGTCCCGGCGCTCGGCGGCTTGGTCGCCGTTCCTCCCCACGAGGCCGTCCTCGGAAGCCGCTTCGCCGTCGTCACGGACCCCACCGGCGGGTCGGTCGGCGTGATTGAGTACGTCAACAACCTTAACCCGGCCAACCGCTAATGAAAACCATCACGAAGATATTCCTGTTAACCCTCGTTGTCTCGGGTCTCCAATTCGGCCTCGCCGGCTGCGTCGGGGAAGTCGGGGTTGGCGGCGGCGGCTATTATGGCGGCGGGTGGTACCACGACGGTCCCTGGATGGACGGCGGGGGCTGGGGCCACGGCGACAGAGGTGGCCGGGGTGGCATTGACATCCATCCCCCAGGCAGACGCTAGCCCGTCGGTCCAGGCGCCCGGGCCGCGGGGGCAGTCCCGCGGTCGGTCTTGGAGAGCGCCTCATAGCCTGAGATCACGTCGAAGAGTTCCTCGTCGATCGATTCCTGCCTCATGCGGTGGAAGCTCCGGTTCAGGTCGACGAGCATGTCGTCGATGTTCTTCTCGGCGCGCTGCATCGCGGCCAGGCGGCTCGCGTTCTCCGCGGCCTGCGACTCGGCGCAGGCTTGAAATAGGAGCACGAAGAAGTAGCCGTGCAGGAAAGCCGGCAGGGCCGGCGTAGGACCCTCGATCACCTCGGGAGGGACCTTTGTTGGCCAGGGCTTTGCCTCCACCTGTGCCTGCCAGGCGTCGTCGAGCGGGAGCAGCCTCCTGCTGACGGGCTCGTAGGCGGACCCTTCCTTGGGTTTATTGTGGAAGAGATAAACGTCCACGACCTCCCCCTTCTCGATCGACTGTTGCACCTCGATCAGGATCTGGCCAACGAGCGGCGTGATCGCGACGACCGAGTCCGGAAGGGGCAGGATGCCCTTCTGGGTGTTGCCGGTTTCTGAAAGGAGGGCGTGGGCGCGTTCCCCCACCGCCCAGATCCTCCTCGTCTTGCCCGGCAGCGCCCCGAGGGTCTTCGTGGCATACTCGACGATCTCCTCGTTGAAGCGTCCGACAAGCCCCTGGTCCGAGCCGAACACGATCGCGCCGACGGGGGCATGGCCCGGGCCGGACATATGGTGTTGTTGGGGTGCAGCGCCGCGCTTGCGCAGGCACACGGACAGGCCGAGTTCGAGCGTCCTGTAATACTCGACGAGTGAGAGGACCGACCTCTCGTACTGCCCGATGCTTGAAACCGCCAGGGCCTTCATTGCGCGGACGACGCCCTCAAGGTCCCCGGCGGTGGCAATCTTCCGGGATATGCTTTCCGCCGCTCCGCTCATATTGGAGGATTGACCGCGGGCTTGGGCGCCGTTCCTGGCTTGCTGGGCACGCGGGCCGGTGCCGCGGAACCCGCCTCGGGCGGGGGCGCAGGCGCGGGCTTGAACGGGGCAAGCGCCAGGGTGGCCAGGTCCAGGATAACCTTCCTATCCTCGTCGCCCAGCTTGTCGGCCGTTGTAAGGCGGCCAATCACCTCCCCGGGCATCCTCGCGGCCGCGCCCCGAAGCGCCTTGACGCCATCGGCCACCTTCTCGAGGGGCACCGGCCCGAAGAGTCCCGAGGAAAGCGCAAGGAGGACGACGATCTGATCGCTCATGGCCACCGGCTCGGATTCCGGCTGGATGAAGCACGCGCGTATCCGCTTTCCGTGGTCAATGATCCGCTGGGTGGATTCGTCGAGCCGGGTCCCGAACTTGGCGAAGCTCTCCAGCTCGGAAAATTGCGAATACGCGAGCTTGAGGTCCCCAGCCACCGAACGGTAGGCGCCCCGCTGCGCGGCACCGCCCACCCGGGAGACGGATTTACCGGCGTCCACCGCCGGGAGGACGCCGAGCTCGAAGAGCGTGGGCGAAAGGTAGATTTGCCCGTCCGTGATCGATATGAGATTGGTCGGTATGTAGGCGGAGATGTCCTGGGCCTCGGTCTCTATGATGGGAAGGGCGGTCAGCGAGCCGCCCCCGCGCTCCCTCGAGAGGTGGGTCGACCGCTCGAGCATCCGGGAATGGATGTAGAAGATGTCCCCGGGAAAGGCCTCGCGGCCCGGCGGACGTCGGAGCAGGAGGGAAAGCTCGCGGTAGGCGCGCGCGTGGTGCGTCAGGTCGTCGTAGACGATCAGCACGTCGCGCCCCTTCTCCATGAAATACTCTGCGATGCTCGTGGCGGCATAGGGCGTGATGTACGCCAGTCCGGGCGCCTGGTTGCCCTCGGCAACGACGACCACGGTATACTCCATCGCCCCCTTCTCCTGTAGGCGGGCGACCACCTTTGCAACGGCGGAGGCGCGCTGGCAGATGGCGCAGTACACGCAGAGGACGTTCTTGCCGCGCTGGTTCAGGATCGTGTCGATCGCGATCGCCGTCTTGCCCGACTGGCGGTCGCCCAGGATCAGCTCCCGCTGGCCCCGCCCCACCGGGACCATCGCATCGACGACCATGAGCCCCGTCTGCAGGGGCACCGACACCGCCTGGCGATCCATGATGGCCGGCGCCGGGCGCTCGACGGGCCGCCGCTCGTTCCCGGGGACCGGCCCCTTCTCGTCAAGGGGGTTGCCCAGCGGATCGATCACGCGACCCAGGAGGCCGTCGCCGACCAGGATGTCGGTCACCCGTCCCGTGCGTTCCACCTGGTCGCCGGCGTGCAGCCCCTGGTGGTCGCCGAGCAGGATGACGCCGACCTCCTCCTCATCGACGTTGAAGGCGATCCCGAGCAGGCCGCCCGGGAACCGGATCAGCTCCTCGGAGCCCACGCCCGGGAGGCCCGAGACCCTGGCGATGCCTGTCGAAATGCTTAGGACCGTGCCCACCTCGTGCGGCGCCAGCTCCGGCCTGAAGGCCTCGCGGGCATTGCGCAGGTCCGTGAAGGCGCGGTCGAGGGAGGGCCCCAGGATGCCGGGCAGCGCGCTCATTTCGCAGCGGCCGGTTCCGGCTTAAGTGCGGAATCAGCGTCAAGGATCGCGCCGACCCTTCGGTCAAGGGACTCGACGTAGTCCGCGATGCTCCATCCCACCTTCTGGCCGTTTGCCGACAGCTCGATCCCGCAGAGCGTGCCGGCATCGGTCTCATACCGGATCCTGACATCCGCGGCGAAGGTCTCGTTCAGTGCGTTCTGGATCGCGGCGCGCTCGACGAGAGGCATGTCAAAGGCGCTGCGCACGACCACCGGCTCGGGCGACCCCCTTATCGCCGCGCCCAGGGTCTCCTTGGCCTTCCCCTCCATCTGGTGCACGCGCCGCGTGAACACCTCGCCCATGCGCTCCTCGAGGCTCACCGTCGCCAGGTCAGAGAGCGCCCTGCGCGAGATCGCAAAGACCTCCTCGCTCGCCTGCCGCGTGATCTCCTTGCTCAGGCTCGCCAGGTTGCTGCGCAGGGCGGTCGCCTGTTCGGAGCTGAACGCGTCGGCCTTCTTGTGCGCATCGCCGATCAGCCGGTCGCGCTCTGCGCCGGCATCGGCCGTCGCCTTCGCGAGAAGGCCGCTGCGCTGCTCGTCGAACACCTTGTTCTTGTCCTGGAAATCGTCCCGCTCCTTCTGGGCCTCGGCCTTCTTTGCGTTGGCATCCGCCAGCTCGGCCGCGATGTGCTTTTCGCGGGCGTCAATGGCGCCGAGGATCGGCCTGTAGAGGAAATGCTTCAGCAGCCATACCAGGATGACGAAATTGACCCCCTGCGCCGCGACGGTGAACCAGTCAATGAGCATGGCTCACTTTCCCGCCACCTTGGCGATGACGTGCGTCCAGAAGGGATTGGCGAAGATGAGGATCATGGAGACGACGAAGCAGTAGATCGCCGTCGACTCGATCATCGCCAGGCCCACGAAGAGCGTCCGCGTTATCGTCGCCGAGGCGTCGGGTTGCTGGGCAAGCGAGGTGAGCGCCGTGGCCACGGCCCGGCCCTCGCCGAGCGCCGGGCACATGCAGCCTATGCCGGTGGTTAAGCCGGCCGTGGCGATCGATGTCACTGCGACAAGGGTGATGCTATCCATGGTGAGTCCTGGTTTTGTGTGGTTTCTGGTTCAATGGCTGGGTGCGGGCGCGGCGGGATGGGCGGGGGCCGCCGGCGCGGGTTTCGGCTTCCGGACACGGGTGGCCGCGGCGATGTAGACCGCCGCGAGGATGCTAAAGATGTACGCCTGGACCATGCCGGTGAGCAGGCCGAGCGCCGTCATGGCGATCGGGAAGATGTAGGGCGTTATCGTGAGCAGGATCGCGATGATCATGACGCCGCTCATCATGTTTCCGAACAGGCGGACGGCCAGGGCCAGCGTGCGGGAGAATTCGCTTATGATGTTGAAGGGGAGCATGATGACCGTCGGGCTCGTGTAGGTCTTCAGGTAGCCTCCCCAGCCCTGCTCCCGTATGCCAAAGACCGGCACGGCGATGAAGACGCAGAGCGCAAGCGCTGCGGTCGTGGAGAGGGACCCCGTGGGCGGCTTGAATCCGGGTATGACCGTGCACAGGCTCGCCGTGGCTACGAAGAGGAAGAGCGTCCCGAGGAAGGCCAGGTACCTTTGCGGCTGGTCCAGCCCCACCTCCTTGATCTGCTGCTCGATGCCCGTGATCACGATTTCCATGGAGGCCTGCCAGCGCGATATCACCGCCCCGGTTTTCAGCCTCCCGGTGATGAGCTTGGCCCCCAGGGCCATCACCGCCATCATCACCCAGGTTGTTGCCACCGTCCCGTTCAGCTTGATCGAGCCGTGCTGCCAGAGAATCTCCTGGTCCGTCGTGAGATTCACTGCGCACCCCCCTTGAGCGGGCGGCACGACGGCTCCGGAAGCGGGCGCGTGAGCCGCGTCACCAGGATGCGCGCGAGGACGAATCCCGCCAGGCATGCCACAAGCCGCCGCCAGTCGCCCCTGAAGACCGCATAGAAGCCAAGGAGGGCGACGGCGGTGCGCGCAACGAGGCTTGTCAGGAACCAGACGGCCGGCTGCCGGGAAATGAGGCCCCTGCGGACCGTCCACCAGAGTCCGCCGTAAAACACCGCTCCCAGGACGATCCCGGCTACGACGGCGACGGCAATGGAGGCCGCCTCACTCATCGTCGCCTCCCGATTCATCGTTCATGGCCTTGTCCTGCTGTGCGAGCCAGTGCCAGGCATTGAAGCATCCCAGGGCGAGGCCGACCACCAGGAGCGAGAGCGTCCAGGAGTGGCTGCTGGGATGGTGCCGGTCGAGCCACAGGCCAAAGAGCGCCCCGGCCAGCGTGGGCACCGCCACGGACCATCCGATGAGCCCTGACATGCCGAGACCAAACCAGACCCCCTGCGGGCCGTCGCGCTGCGCCTTGAGCTTGCGGGCGGTCTTCCTGGCCACCTTGTCAAGGAAGCCGTCCTCCCCCCTGGGGGGCTCCTTCTGGGGTTCATCGGTCATGGCTGAACTCCTGGAGGTGGCGCATGAAGCTGCCCTCCATCCGGGCCACCGCGGCGCGGACATCGCGCTCCCGGTCGTTGAGCGTGAGGAACTCGCGCTTAACGGACTCCTGGAGCTGCCTTAGGTCGGCTCCGGCGATGGCGCGGCGCACGGACACCCGCACCTCGGCCCCGTACTTGACCAGCACTCCCTGGTCGACGGCCACGTAGACGGTTCCGTCGGCGGCTGTCTCATAGGTCAGGATCCCGGGCTCGAGAGCCGCCACGCAGTCCCGGCGATGGGGCAGCAACCCAAAGGATCCGTCGGGGGCCTCGGCAACAATCCGCACGACGTCCGTCTTGTCCGCAAACACCTGGAACGGGAGGAGGATCTTCAGGTTCATGCGGCCTTCTTTGATTCAGAGGGTGCAGGCTCGACCTTGGTGGGCTCCGTCGTCGTGGGCTCGGTCTTGGTGGGCTCCACCTTCGTGGGTTCAACCTTGGTGGGTTCCTCATGGGCCGGCATTGCCTTGGATGGCTCCTCCCTGGCGCGGGCGGATGGGGCGGCTTCGGCCTTTGCGCTCACCGCATCCTTCTTCCCCGGAACCGGCTTGGCCGTGTCTCCCGCGGCCGAGGGTGCCGGTGCGGTAGCGGCCTTGTTCTCCGGGGCCGGCTTCTTGGCCTCGCCAATCGCGCCAATCATGTAGAGGGCGCTCTCGGGGTAGTCCTTGAACTCGTCGCGCAGGATGCGCTCACAGCCATCGAGCGAATCCTTGAGGCTCACCGTCTTGCCCGGGATTCCGCTGAACTGCTCGGTGGAGAAGAAGGGCTGCGTCAGGAACCGCTCCAGCCGCCTGGCCCTGCCTGCGGCCATCCTGTCCTCGGGGGAAAGCTGCTCCATGCCGAGCATCGCGATGATGTCCTTCAGGTCCTCGTACCGCGCCAGGGTCTTTCGGACCTCCTGGGCGAGCTTGTAATGCCGCTCGCCGACAATGGCGGCCGTCGCCATCTTTGAACTGGACTGGAGCAGCTCGATGGCCGGGTAAAGGCCCTCGCTGGCCCGCTTGCGCGAAAGGACGATGGAGGCCGAGAGGTGGGAGAAGACATGAACGGCAGCGGGGTCGGTCATGTCGTCCGCCGGCACATAGACCGCCTGGATCGAGGTGATCGCCCCGGCATGGGTGTTTGCGATTCGTTCCTCCAGGCTCGAGAGCTCCGTGCCCATCGTGGGCTGGTAGCCGAGGCGCGACGGCATCTGGCCCATGAGCCCGGACACCTCCATGCCGGCCTGGATGAAGCGGAAGATGTTGTCGATCAGCAGCAGGACATCCCTGTGCTCATCGTCCCGGAAATACTCGCACATCGTGAGCGCCGTGTCCCCAACCCTGAACCTGCTGCCCGGGGGTTCGTTCATCTGGCCGTACACCATCACCATGTTCTTCAGGACCCCGGCCTCCTTCATGGCGCTGTAAAGCTCCTCGCCCTCGCGGCAGCGCTCGCCGATGCCGCAGAAGACGCTGATTCCCTTTTCGTGGCCGATCATGTTGTGGATCATCTCCGTGAGCAGCACCGTCTTGCCCACGCCCGCGCCCCCGAACATCCCGGCCTTGCCGCCCCGCTCCAGCGGCACGAGCACGTCGATCGCCTTGATCCCGGTCTCGAAAACCTCGGACTGGGTCGATCGCTCCGAGAGGAGCGGAGGGTCGCGGTGGATGCTCCTCCACTGGACGTCGCCCGGCGCAGGCATGCGGTCGATGGCGTTTCCGAAGACATCGAACATCCGGGATATGATGGCCTTTCCGACGGGGGCCTTCAGGGGTCCACCCGTGTCCTGGACCGCCATCCCGCGGGCGAGGCTCTGGGTCGGCGTGAGGGCGATTCCCCGGACGCGGTGCGCGTCAAGCTGCGTCATCACCTCGATGACGATCTTGCCGTCGGCCCCCGCGCGCAGCACCGAGTTGATGGGCGGAAGGTCCTTCCCGAACTGGACGTCGACCACGCTTCCGCGCACCGACACCACGGTTCCCTGGCTTGGGGGCGTAGAGCGGTCGCTCATGGTGTTTGTGGGTCGCTCGCAGGGGCTGAGCTTGTCCGCCTTGGGGTGCGCATGGCCGGGGGCCCCCGCCTAGAGCTTGCCGGCCGTCGGGCTTCCCCATTTCCATGCCCGGATCTCCGGCAGATCCTGGCCGTGCTTTGCAATGTAGTGCTTGTGCTCGATCAGCTTGTCGCGGAGGGCCTGCTTTAGGTAGGCGCCCCTGGTCCCCAGCGTGGGGACCCGGTCGATCACGTCCTGGACGAGGTGGAACCGGTCCAGCTCGTTCTGGACCCGGATGTCGAAGGGCGTCGTGATCGTGCCCTCCTCCTTGTAGCCCCTCACGTGGATGTTCCGGTTGGCGCGGCTGTAGGTGAGCCTGTGGACGAGCCACGGGTAGCCGTGGAAGCCGAAGATGATCGGCTTGTCCGTCGTGAACAGGGAGTCGTAGTCCCTCTCGCTCAGCCCGTGCGGGTGCTCGCCCTTGGGCTGGAGCTTCATGAGGTCCACGACATTCACGACCCTGATCCTGAGATCGGGAAGGTGCAGGCGCAGGATCGATACGGCGGCGAGGATCTCGAGGGTGGGCGTGTCCCCGCAGCACGCCATCACGACATCAGGCCCCCCCTCCTGGTCGTTGCTTGCCCACTGCCAGATGCCAATCCCCTCCGTGCAGTGCACCACCGCGGCGCGGATGGTGAGCCATTGCGGAAGCGGGTGCTTGCCCGCGACCACCACGTTCACGTAGTGCCGGCTCCTCAGGCAGTGGTCGACCACCGAGAGGAGGCAGTTGGCGTCGGGCGGCAGGTAGACGCGCACAATGTCAGCCTTCTTGTTGATGACGTGGTCAAGAAACCCGGGGTCCTGGTGCGTGAAACCATTGTGGTCCTGCTGCCAGACATGGGACGCGAGCAGGTAGTTCAGGGAGGCGATCTTCCGGCGCCAGGGCAGCTCCAGGGTGACCTTAAGCCACTTGGCATGCTGGCTGAACATCGAGTCCACGATCCGGATGAAGGCCTCATAGCTGTTGAAGAGCCCGTGCCTGCCGGTGAGCAGGTAACCCTCGAGCCAGCCCTCGCACTGGTGCTCGCTCAGCATCGAGTCGAGGACCCGCCCCTCGGGCGCCAGGAATTCATCGCCTGGGACCTCGCGCGCATCCCACTGGCGGTTGGTGGCCTCAAACACGGCGCCCAGCTGGTTTGAGAGCGTCTCGTCGGGGCCAAACACCCTGAAATTCCTTTGCTCCCGGTTGAGCTTCACCACGTCCCTGAGGAACGCCCCAAGAACCGTCGTGTCCTCGCCTTCGACCGCGCCGGGCGACGTCACGGTCACGGCATGGTCGCGGAAGTCCGGCATGATCAGGTCGCGAAGGAGCACGCCCCCGTTGGTGTGGGGATTGGCCCCCATCCGGCGCTCCCCCTTTGGAGCCAGCTCGGCCAATTCGGGCAGGAGCGTCCCGTTCTTGTCGAAGAGCTCCTCGGCCTTGTAGCTCTTCATCCAGTTCTCGAGGAGCTGGACGTGCTCCGGATGCCCCGAATCGACCAGGATCGGCACCTGGTGGGCGCGGAACGTGCCCTCGATCTGGAGCCCGTCGACCACCTTGGGACCGGTCCATCCCTTCGGGGACCTAAGGACGATCACAGGCCAGCGCGGCCTCGCCGGATCCTTGTTCCCGCGCGCATGCGCCTGGATCTCGCGGATATCCTCCACGGCCTTCTCGACGGCGGCGGCCATCAGCTGGTGCATCTTCTGCGGATCGTCGCCCTCGACGAACACGGGAGCCCAGCCGCAGCCCTTCAGGAACTGCTCCAGTTCATCGGGCTCAATGCGCGCCAGGAGCGTCGGATTGCTGATCTTGAAGCCGTTGAGGTGAAGGATCGGCAGCACGGCCCCGTCGGAAACCGGGTCCAGCAACTTGTTTGACTGCCACGCGGTCGCCAGGGGGCCCGTCTCGGCCTCCCCGTCCCCGATGATGCAGGCTACGATAAGGCCCGGGTTGTCGAACGCGGCCCCGAAGGCGTGGCTGAGCGAATAGCCCAGCTCGCCGCCCTCGTGGATGGAGCCCGGCGTCGTGGGCGCAACGTGGCTCGAGATCCCGCCGGGGAACGAGAACTGCGTGAAGAGCTTCTTCATCCCCGCCTCATCCTGGGTGATGTTCGGGTAGATCTCGCTGTAGCTTCCCTCAAGGTAGGTGTTGCCCACGAGCGCCGGGCCGCCGTGGCCAGGGCCCGCGACGTAGAACATGTCCAGGTCGAACTTCTTGATGACCCGGTTCAGGTGCACGTAGATGAAGTTCTGGCCCGGGGTCGTGCCCCAATGCCCCACCACGAGCGGCTTCACATGCTCGAGTTTCAGCGGCTCCTTGAGCAGCGGGTTGTCGTAAAGGTAGATCTGTCCCACCGAAAGGTAGTTCGCCGCCCTCCAGTAGGCATTCATCTTGCGGAGCAATTCCGGGGAGAGGGGGGCGTCGGGCGTGTCGCCTCCGTTGTGCGTGTGCGTGACAGTTCCTGCGCGTGTGGTGGCGATTGAATTCATGAGAGTCGGCTGCTTCGGTGCACGACCCACCCGGGCGGTCATGCGTTGTCGATGTTCCTGTTCCCTGTACGTGCGCCTACAGATGCAAGGTGTCTGAAGGTCCCTTGAATCACCCGCACGTTGCTGCAGGTATACTGCTTCAACGCACCCTGTTCTTCCATGGGGTTTAACCCTACCGCGGCCCTTGAAACCAGCGCTTTCCAAGGGGCGTCAGCCTCTCTTGTGCCGGGCGGCCGGACCCGACTTGAGCATTTGGCACAGGGAGCGCGCGATCACGATCTCCTCGTCGGTCCTGATGACCCGGACCGTCGCCCTGCCGGAGGCCGGGGAGATGATTGCGGCGTTGCCGGCGTTGAGCCTCGCGCCCAGCCCTATGCCCAGGTGCCCGAGCCCACTGCAGATGCGCGCACGCACAAGCGGCGAGTTTTCACCGATGCCGCCCGCGAACACGAGCGTGTCAACACCGCCGAGCACGGCGGCGTACGCGCCGATCCATTTCTTCGCCTGGTAGCAGAAAAGCGCCACTGCCGCCGCCGCGCGGGCGTCGGTCGCCTCGCGCCGTATCAAGTCCCGCATGTCCGAGCTCGATCCCGATATCCCGAGGAGCCCGGACTCGTGGTTGACCATCCTCTCGAAGCGCGCGGGCGTCATGCGATCCCTTCTCGCGAGGAAGGCGAGCAGGCCCGGGTCCAGGTCTCCCGAGCGCGTGCCCATGACCAGTCCCGCCGCCGGCGTGAAGCCCATGCTGGTGTCGACGCTCTTGCCCCTCGCGACCGCTGCCAGGCTCGCCCCATTTCCAAGGTGGGCAAGGATCACGCGTCCCCGCGAGGCGGCTTTGTCCCCCACCCTGGCAAGCTCCCCCATCAGGTACTCATACGAGAGCCCATGGAAACCGTAGCGCTCCACGCCTTCCCTGCCGTAGCGCCAGGGAATCGACAGAAGCGTGGCCACCGGCGGCATGGTGCGGTGGAAGGCCGTGTCGAAGCACGCCACCTGGGGCATCTTCGGATTCCTTTTTCGAACCGCCTCGATGAGCTCGATCTCGATCGGAAGGTGGTCCGGGTCGTAGGGCGTGATGCGCCTAAGCTCGGCGAGAAGGCTCGGCGTCACCCATTCGGGCCTGGAATGCTTCATCCCGTGAACCACGCGGTGTCCGACTGCCGCAATCGACCCGAAAAGCGGATCCTCCCCGAGCCAGTCCAGCAGGATCTCAACGGCGGCGCGGTGGCTGCGCGCGGCGGTGCGCCGCGGGGTCTGCGGCCGGCCTGACGAGGGGTCCACCGTTAGGATCGTGCCGGGAAGCCCGATGCGGTCGATCTTTCCACCGTAGAGGCGCCGGGGAATCCGACCGGCCTCGTACACCGCAAACCGGATGCTCGATGATCCGGCATTGAGCGTGAGCACGCTGGGAACAGGCGCGGTCACGGCGCGGCCCCTGAAGCCTTGGTGTCTGCACGGACGATCCTCATGACGCAACATGGAGGACCGCTGGAAACCCGACAATGGGGTGTTCAACCCAAACGGCCCAGGCAAGCGGCTATTGCTTCGGGTATTACCCCATTTCTCGCCTGGAGGAAGAGGAGCATTCTCGGACCGATCAGATGCCAGGCATCGCAGCCTGCCCCAACGGGCACAATCACTCCCATCCCATGACCTCACCCGCGCCGCATGCCGGAACGCACACAAGAGCTGAGAAATCCACCTCACAAGGACGTCCCCCTTCCACCGGCACGGAGCGACCCAGAAAGGCCAAGCAGCCAAGTTCCGACGGGACCGCCCGGAACGTTCCGGCGGTCGGGGACGCCGCCGGGGCGGCAAATTTCGTATTCTACACCAGCCCGATAGTGACGCTCGTCTGCATGCCGTCGGGCCCGGCGCCAAAGATTTCGCTTAGCGCCGCGGCCCGCCTTTCGGGCGTGCACCCGGAGTTGCTGCTCTACTATTGCCGCACCGGTTTGCTCGGCCCGGAGCGCGCGGATGCCTCCAAGAACCCCGTGTTCGATGCGGATGCCATTGATGAGATCGAAAGGATAGAACACTACCGAAGGCATCTCGGGGTCCAGCGCCGGGCGCTTCACCTGGTCGAAAAGCTCTGGCGCGAAGGGGAGCGCATGCGGGTCGAACTCCGCTTCCTGCAGCCCGTTAAGGGCCAGCGCTTCCAGCCGTGACTTCGTAAGTCACGGCGTCGTCGGGTAACACCCCATAGGCGCCCCCACAGGCGTAGCCTAGAGTTCTGGATATGGGTATTGATGCCACCACGTCGGCGGATACGGAGGCAATTGTCGCGACGAATATCACCAAGACGTTTGGCGAGGGTGAGAACAGGATGACCGCGGTGGATGACGTCGGCCTCGTGGCCCATTTTGGGGAAATGCTGTTCATCGTCGGGCCCTCGGGCAGCGGGAAGACCACGATGCTGAGCATGCTCTCCGGGATCCTCCGCCCTAACGTTGGGAAGGTCATGGTGAAGGGAGCCGACATTTGGACCCTCAACAACGACCAGCTGGCCGACTTCCGGCTCAACACCGTCGGCTTTGTCTTCCAGGACTACCACCTCTTTCCCCGTCTCACCACCGCCGAGAATGTCGCCATTCCGCTGATCCTTAAGCAGGAGGACTGGGGTGCCTCGATCGCAAAGGCGCGGGAGACGCTCGAGATCGTCGGCCTCAAGAACCGGAGCGAGATCCTGCCGGTGAAGCTCTCCGGCGGCGAGCAGCAGCGCGTCGCCATCGCGCGCGCCATCATCAGTCGTCCTGACATCCTTATCATGGACGAGCCCACGGCCTCCCTCGACGGAGACACGGGCAGGACGATCGTATCTTTCGTCAAAGAGGAGATCCTCAACGATAAGCGCTGCATCCTTATCGTTACCCATGACGCACGCATCAACGAGTTTGCGGACCGCATCCTCCACATGGAGGATGGCCACCTCTCGGCATCCGACAAAGGCACCGAATGAGCGAGCCCGATCCAGTACCCGATGCGGATAAGGCTGAGCCAAAGCCGGATGTCCCCGCAGCCGAACCCACGACCGCTTCCAAAGCGGACGCCGCAGTTCCAAATGCAAAGCCGGCCAGCCCCGATCCGGAGAACGCTGAGCAAAAGGCCGCCCCGCCAGCGGCCGGGGCAAAGTCCGACGCCAAGGCCGCCAGGAATGCGCCGGACCCGAAGGCACTCGCGCTTACGAAGCCCGACTCGAACAAGGAGGCCGACCTTAAGCCAGGTGCCAAGGCGGCCGCGCCCGGGACGGTCGTTCTCAAGCCCGACGCCCAGGTGCCGAAGGCCAAGCCCGAGTACCGGAACAACATCATTTTTGGCCTCGCGATCCTGGGCCTCATCGGCGCGTTGATCGCCGCTTACCTTTTCGGCGTTCAGAGGAAGCCTCAGCCGCCTGTCTTTGCCCCTGTTAGCAGCCCCTACGATTCGGCGATCTTTGCCAACGGCATCATCGAGAGCGACCAGTCGAGCGGATCAAACATCAACATCTATCCCGAGGTCTCCGGCCCGGTCACCAAGGTCTTCGTCCACGAGGGGCAGGAGGTCGCTGCGGGAGCGCCCCTGTTCACAATCGACGACTCCATCCAGCGTGCAAACACCGAGGAGCTGCGCCTGCAGGCCGAGGCCTCGCTGTCCGTTCTCAACGAGCTGAAGGCCGAGCCACGGTTGGAGACGCTCGCCGTCTCGGAGGCACAGGTGGGCCAAGCCGAATCAAACCTGAAGGCGGCCAAGGACCAGTACGACAAGGACCGCGCGTCGTTTGACATCGACCCGAAGTCCATCAGCAGGGATGTGCTGGACACCGCGGAAAACGCCATGAAACAGGCGGCCTCCGGACTTGACGTTGCGCGCAAGCAATACGAGCTCACCAAGGCCGGCGCATGGAGCTATGACATCGCCAACCAGGAGAAGCAGTACGGGGCGCTGCTTCAGGCCTACGAGGCGGCGAAGGCGCTTCTCGCAAAATTCAACGTCAAGGCCCCGATCGATGGGGTCGTGCTCTCGGTGTATGCCGCCGTTGGAAGCTACGTCTCGTCGCAGGGTGCCTTCGATCCCTACACGCAGGCCTTCGACCAACCTGTCATCATGAGCCCTCCCCAGGAATACCTCGCCGTGCGCTGCTATGTCGACGAGATCCTCGTGTCACGCCTCCCGACAAAGTGGCACATGGAAGCGACGATGTCGCCCACCGGGACCGAACTGAAGGTGCCGCTCGAGTTTGTCCGGGTGCAACCCTACGTGTCGCCCAAGATCGAGCTCTCAAACGAGCGCCAGGAGCGGGTTGACCTGCGCGTGCTCCCCG
>Ga0302319_10005144_pt1 | contig 26449 bp, 27 predicted proteins | sample Bog_T0_2_FD_203319 | JGI IMG/M metagenome (GOLD analysis project Ga0302319, IMG submission 203319) | Peat permafrost microbial communities from Stordalen Mire near Abisko, Sweden - Bog_T0_2 | ecosystem: Environmental > Terrestrial > Soil > Wetlands > Peat | place: Sweden: Abisko, Stordalen Mire... | reverse complement strand
GGCTTCATCGACTACAGCCGCGGTCTGATGTTGCCGATCGAACGCAAGAGCGTCGAACCGCTGGCGGCGCATACCGATCCGTGGAACGTCGGCGCGAAGCATCAGTCGTTGCATCACGTGGTGGCGCGGTCCGATTGGTCCGACGCGGCGGTGTTGGGCGCGGTGCGGGAGTACGTCAGACCGGCCTTGAAGCTCACCCAGGGTAGTTACTGGATTATCGATGACACGGGATTTCCGAAGAAAGGGAAACATTCGGTAGGCGTCGCGCGCCAGTACTGCGGTCAAATGGGTAAACAAGACAACTGCCAGGTCGCGGTGAGCCTGTCGCTGGCCTCGGCGCAAGGCAGCGTGCCGATTGCGTGGCGGCTGTATTTGCCGCAAGAGTGGGCGAGCATCCTGAGCGTCGCAAGAAGGCGGGCGTACCGGCAGAGATCAACTTCGGGACCAAACCACACATTGCGCTCGAGCAGATTCGCGAGGCGAAAGCCGCGGGCGTCCCCGTTGGTGTCGTGTTGGCCGATGCGGGGTACGGCAACGACACGGACTTTCGCGAGAGCCTCGGGGAGATGGGATTGAAGTATTGTGTCGGTGTCCAGCCCGCGACTTCGGTGTGGACGGCACAGCGCGCGCCGCTGCCGCCGAAGCCGAGACGCACCGGCAAAGGCCGCCCACCCACACGGTTGCGTCGTGCCCGCGGTCATGAGCCGATCTCGGTGCGGGATTTGGCTCACGGATTGTCCGCTCGCGCTTTGCCTCGATCAGAGTGCGCGCGGCGCATCGGGACTGGAAACGCAACGAAGTACGTGAAGAGGAATGGCTCATGATCGACTGGCTCGAGAGCGAGGCGGAGCCCGTGCACTATTGGCTGTGCAACCTGCCGGCGACCATGGCGCTGCGCACGCGGGTCAACACGGCGATGATGCGCTGGCGCATCGAACGGGATTATCAGGAGCTCAAGCAGGAATTTGGTCTTTCTCATTATGAAGGGCGAGGTTGGCGCGGCTTTCACCATCACGCCATCCTATGCATTGCAGCGTACGGCTTTCTCATGCGGCAGAGGCTCAAAGACAGCGGCACTAAAAAAAACTCCGCTCAATCAAAAGCGACTGGCTTACCCGAAGGTTACACGCCGCGCGGCAGCCGGAAGAGTACAGCGGCATGTACCCGACTCGATCGCCACATTGCGGTATCTGCTCGCCCGAGGCATCACCCAACAGTTGGACCGATGCCCATGCTGCGCGGCGCTGAGATCCACCCATCATTTATGACACAGTAAGATTAAGTGATTGAATCGTAATGCATTGATGCGGTGCGAAATCAAGAACATGAAATCACACAAAATCAAATTGATACGACAGAAGCATCCTATAAACTAAGCTAATCCTAGCGTCAGTTTTGGCAGCAAAAACAGGTCTACCCCTATTTACAATGTAAATACACACGCCGATGGGTCACAAAATGACCCTCAGCATACCCGGTGCCAATGAGCGTTCACGATGCAGGGCGCCTGACGGATCTTGGCAGCGAGCAGCCCCATCTGCTCCTCCGTCAGCCCGAAAGCGTCCACCTGGATGTGGAGCGCCTCGTTCGTCCCAAACTCGGCGATGATCCGACGGGGCAAGACATTGAGATTTTGAAAGCGCTCGAGCACGCGAGCGAGCGCGCCGGGATCAGCGTCGGCGAGCACACGAAGTCGAAACAGCGACAACTCTTGAGAATACATGGACCCGATTCCTCATAAGATCAGCCTGTAAAGCGGACGCCACCAAGTCCCGGCTTTCAATGAAAGCCGGGCTGCTAATGTGCGCGCCGCGGCGTATGAGGTTGTTCATGGGTCGAGGCGAGTATGCCTGAATTCGGGAGCGTATGGCGGTGCAAATCCCCGATCCCCTTCGGAGGTCCGTCACCTTCAATCCCGTCGGCCCCGCCGTCGGTCTCCGATTTCCGATTGTCGGCCCTCATACGTCTTAACGTGTGGCGGCTATACTGGCAAGCCGAGGTGCGGCAGTGGATTTCAGCTCGAACGAGGCGGAGAACGAGATCGGATCGGCCGAGAAGCCGCCGCCCGACTCGGATACCCGTGCCCGCGCGGAGGAGGTTTCCCGGCTGTTCCGCGAGCATAATCGGGCGCTCGTTAACTTTGTATTGACGCGGGTCGCGAACGAGCAGGAAGCGAAGGAGATCGCGCAGGAAGCCTATGTGCGGCTCCTGCAATTGGACCAGACGGTTGCGGTCAGCTATCTGCGCTGGTATCTCTTCAAGATCGCCAAGCACATCGCGACGGATCGCTATCGGCAACATCGCATCCGCACGAGACTTGACCAACAGGACATCTTTCTCGACCTGGATCTGGCCAGCCCAACCGAGAACAGCGTCATGGCGGCCGATGAGCTGGCGCGGCTCATGTCGGCGCTTAAGGAGTTGCCGGCGAAGACGCAGAAGGCATTTCTGCTTCATAAGCTTCGCGGCCTGAGCACTTTGGAAGTGGCGGCACACCTGGACATCACCGATCGCATGGTGCGATTCCATTTAAAAAAGGCTCTGAGCTATTGCCGCTTCCGCGTGGCCGGCATGTCCGCAGACGAAGCAAATCGGCGATTGGAATCGTGAGTACCGAGCTCCCAATGACGGATCGGCAAGCGGCATGCGCCAATCAGGCGGCCGACTGGTTCGTGCGGCTGTCCTGCGACGACGTGTCCGAGGCCGATCTCGCCGAGTGGTTCGCCTGGTGCTCGGATCCCAACAACCTACGCGAATTTCGGCGCATTCGCGACGTTTGGACCGGCTTCGACCAGCTGCATGCGGAAGCCGCGCAGCTGCTGGACGACGGCGTAGATTCGGCGTCCCCCTCCGCAACACGGCAGGGATGGCGCCGGCTGCGGCGACCAGCGGCTGCCGCCCTGGCGTGTGCGGCGGTGCTCGGCTTCGGGATTGCCCTTGGAACCCGATGGGTTGCGCCCACGCATGGGATCGTGACGACGGCCGGCACGAACCGATCGACAATGCTTCCTGACGGATCGACGCTGACGCTGGCGCCGCGGACCCAGATTGGGGTCGACTTCAGCGGACCGACGCGCAGCCTCACCCTGTCGCCGGGCGAAGCGTATTTCAAGGTGCGTCCCGACAAGACCAAGCCTTTCGTCGTGCGGACGAACGAAGTGACCGTCACGGCCGTCGGTACGGCCTTCGACGTTCGATCGGAGACCGGGCATGCGGTCGTTACCGTTCAGGAGGGGATCGTCAACGTTGTCGGTATTGGCAGCGGCACGCAGCTGCGCGGCGCCTGGCGGGTCAGCGCCGGCTACCAGGTGGTGTACGACACGGCGTCCCGGGAAGTCCGCCTATCGGCAATCGATGCCGCGCACGCCTTCGATTGGCGCGACGGCCGGCTTCAATATTTTGACGAGCGGCTCGACGCAATCATTGCGGACGTGAATCGGTACTCCGAACGCCCGATCAAGGTGGCCGATCCGGCGATTGGGCGCCTCAGGTTCACGGGAACGATCTTCACCGAATCGATCGACGACTGGCTGTCTGCGATTCAAACCACATTCGCGATCCGTGCCGTCGTGACCAGCGACAATCGCGTGCTCCTGATCGGCAACGACACGGATCTCCGCTCCGCGTTTGCGGTTCAATAACGTCCCGCCGCGGCGCGCGGGCCGATATTTCATCCACGCTTGCCCGTTCGTCGCGGTCGATTTCCGATTCTCCGGCGTGGAACGACTTACATCGTGTAGGGAGCAATCAGCGCCGACCAATAACGACGCGGAGGATCACGATGGGACAGACTCGATGCTTGAGAATCTTTCCGCAGGCCATGATGCGAGCGGCCGCTTTAATCATGTTCCTCGTGTCTGCGGCGGCCGCTCCGGCGGCTTTGGCCGCGGATCTCGATAAGCGCGTGGACTTCGATATACCGGCGCAGAGCCTGGATGCCGCGTTGATTCAATTCTCCCAGCAGGCCCAGGTCCAGGTGACGAGCTCGGGGGCGCAGCTCAAGGGTCTGACCGCCGAAGCCGTGGTGGGGAACTACAGCGTCAGCGGTGCTCTTCGCCGGCTGCTGCTGCACTCCGGTCTTTCTTTCAAGTCAATCGGCGCAAGCGCGGTTTCCATTGGAATGTTCTCGGCCGGCAGCGTCCCGGAGCCGCGTTCCGAGGCAAAATTTGCGGCTGCGGGACTTGAAGTCGCAAGTGGCCCCACCGGAGAAGTCGCCGCGATCAGTCTGCGGCCGGAGAGCGCCGGCGGACCGAAGCCGACCGAGGCCGGCCAGCTCGAGGAAGTCGTAGTGAATGCGCGCAAGCGCTCCGAGAATCTGCAGGACGTCCCCGTGTCCATCACCACATTCGCGAGCACCGACATTGCAAACTTCGGCTTCAAGAATGTTGGGGACATCGCCTTCGCCGTGCCCAACTTCGCTTGGGGTCATTTGACGACGATCAGCGAGATCATCTGCATACGTGCCATATGTTCGGACTCGAGCGCGCCAGGCTTTGACACCAGCATCGCTGTCATTCTCGACGACGTGTATATCGGACGGGCCTCCGGCTTCGCCACCAGCCTGATCGACACCGACCGTATCGACATTCTGAGAGGGCCGCAGGGCACGCTCCAGGGTCGAAACGCCACGGGCGGGGCGATCAATATCACGACCAGCCGGCCCTCGAACGAGCCGGAGGCAATGGCCGACGTGTCGTATGGAAATTACGACCAGATAATCGCGCAAGGCGTGATCAGCGGCGCGCTCGTCTCTGATCTCGTAGCCGGCAAGCTGGCGGTGGCGCGCCGCGACCACGAAGGCTTCGAGGAGAACATCGATCTGAACGAACCGCTGGGCACGGAGAACTCCTACGCGGTCCGCGGGCAGCTGAGCGTCAAGCCGTCCACCGATCTGGAGGTGCTGCTGACGGGAGACTATGACCATTTCATCAATCATGACTTTCACAATGCGTACGGTCCCTGCTGCGTGTCGGAGCCGCCGCCGGAGTTTTTCACGCGGCTGGTGGGCGGCAACATCCAGAATTACGGCAGCCGCGATGTGTATGGCGGAGCCGCCAACATTTATTGGACGCTGCCGGACAAGCTCTCGCTGGTGTCGGTGTCGAGCTACCGCGGCTATGGCGTCGTCGACGTCCAGGACGCTACCGGCGCTCAAAACTTCGGACCGATCGGCGCCGGGACGATTCTCGGCATGGGGGCGGAGAACCAAGACCAGCGTCAATTCAGCCAGGAACTGCGGCTCAGCTCGCCGTCGGTGCACGGCTTCACCTGGCTGGCCGGGTTGTTCTACTACTGGGAGCGCCTCCACGACTACCAGAATTTTCTGTACGGGCTAAACACCGGAACGGTGGTCAATGGCAGCGCTTCCATCGATGACGCGTACCTGTACACGAACAGCATTGCCGCATTCGGTTCCGCGACCTGGGATATAACGCCGTTCTGGAGCGTTACCGGGGGTGCGCGGGATACCCGCAACTCCCGGCATATTACGATGGTTGAGGAACTCGGCATTGACGGGACCGCGGCGGCGCCGGACGGCAGCTCTTTTACCTACGTCAACATGCCCACCATACACAATCCGGTCCCGGAGACGTTTCAGGCGCCGGTCATCTATCCGACGGACCATAACGCGCTCACCGACCGGGACTGGACGGGAGATCTCACCGTCACGCAGCACTGGCTGGACGATGTATCGACGTATCTTCGGTACGCCCACGGATTCAAGGGGGGAGGCTTCAACGCCAATTTCAACAACGGATTCGGCGCCGGCATCGTCAAGCCTGAATTCGTCGATTCGTACGAAGCTGGAGTGCGCTCGGAGCTTCTGGATCGGCGGCTGCGGGTTAATGCGACCGCGTTTTACGTCAAGCAAAGGGATCAGCAGGTCCTGGTCTTCGACACCGCGCTCAATCTGTACGTCACCTCGAACGCCCCGCGCACCAAGAGCTACGGCGGTGAAATCGACATTTCCAGCTTGCTCACGCGGGATTTGACGGTATCTCTTGGCATCGGCATCACCGATGCCCATTTCGAGGCTGGCGATTGGGCGGGCAATCTCGTGCCCTACACCGGGTTCGCGAGCGTCACCGGAACGGCGCACTACGTGCGCCCGTTGACGGGCCGTTTGGAATTCTTCGCTTTCACGGATGTGAGCTGGAAGGACGGCTACTACACCTCTCCCGACGACCAGCCGGTCAGTCACCAGAAGTCCTACGTGTGGATGGACGCCCGGGCCGGATTGCAGGCACCGGGCGGGCGGTGGAGCGTCGGTATTTACGACCGCAATGCGCTCAACACCAACGTCCTCGCATTCGGGCTGGACAACCCTCCCTATTACTCCGTGGGGTTCATCGAAGACCCCCGCACATACGGAGTCGAAGCGAGCGTCAAGTTTTGACGCCGCAACCGCCCCGCACCGTCGACGCGCCCATGCCGCACGCCTGCGGCACTCCTCGGGCCGCTCTTGCGCTTCACGGTGCGGCGCGAACCGACGTGGAGAGGGAACTGGCCGCCATGAGTGAGGCCGACCGGCGCTCTTTGAACGGAGTCAAATTCGGGCGGCGATTTTTCGGCGGAGAGGGACCGTTCGAAGTTGCCTCGTCCGCGTACGGCCTGTTCGCTCAGTCGAATCGCAGTTCCCTGTATCCGGGACAACCGGGCATATCGAGCATCGGCCGCATGCATCAGGATCTGGTCGACCATGCTCTCGATTTATTGAATGCACCGCCCGGCGGCGCGGGTGTGGTGACTTCCGGAGGAACCGAAAGTGTCATTCTGGCGCTCAAGGCCGCGGTCACGCGCGCGAAATCCCGCGGTCTGGCGGTACACGAAATGCAGGTCGTCGCGGCGCAGTCGGCGCATCCGTGCATCGACAAGGCCGCCGAGCTTCTGAACGTATGCCTCAAGCGGGTGCCGACGGGTCGCAACCTAACGGCCGACGTGGCCGCCATGGCGGCCGAATTGTCGCCGGCTACGGTGTTGATATACGCGTCGTTCCCCAGCTACCCCTATGGCTTGGTCGATGACATTTCAGCCCTCGGCGCCCTGGCGGACTCGCGGGGCGTGTGGTTGCATGTCGACGCTTGCATGAGCGGACTTCTGGCGCCGTTCGCTCGTCTCAACGGGGAGGCCATCCCCGACTTTGACTTTTCCGTGCCGGGGGTTGCGTCCGTGTCGGCCGACCTGCACAAGCACGGCTACTCCGCGAAGGGTGCTTCGTTGGTGCTTTTCCGGTCGGCGGAACTCGCGCGGCTAGCGTCCTTCTCCTACGCGAATCATCCGTTGCCGCCGATGAACACGCCGACGCTTGCCGGAACGGCGCCAGGAGCGCCGATCGCCTCGGCGTGGGCAGTGATGAAGTATCTCGGAGTGGCAGGGTACCGCGACCTGGCGGCACGGCTGTTCGCCTCGCGCAAAGCTATCGTTGCTGCCATCGAGAGCGTGCCGGGTTTTGCGGTGATCGGCCAACCTCTCTTCAGCGTCGTCGTCGTGACGTCGGAGCTGCATGACCTTGAGAAAGTCCGCGCCGAATTGAGCAGGCGCCGCTGGTTCACCCTGCCGGTGCTCCAGCCATCCGGCATTCATTTGAATGTCGGCCCGTTCGATCAGCCGCTGGCCCTTGAACTTGCCCAGGACCTTCGAGCCGCAGTGGAGACCCTTCGTGAATGATGCCGATTTCGCCGAGATCCGTGAGTTGGTCAAGGACTACTACGAGGGAATGGTATACGGCCGATCAGAAGCGCTCGCACGGGTGTTCGAGACCGGCGCCCGATTCCAGGGAGTGCGGGACGATGACCAGGTCCGGCGCGGGTTGCCGGAATTTCTGACAATGATTGCCTCCGCCGGCGATGAGCCACTGCCGGCGAGCGAGTACTCGGTCAGCGTCGAGTTGATTGACGTAATGGGGACGGTAGGGGTCGTCAAGGTCAAGGATAGATTTCGAGGTCGGATGTATGTGGACTACCTGACGTTGGTGAGAACGGCCGCCGGCTGGCGAATCGTCAACAAGGCGTTCACGACTATCGATTGAACGTCCGCTGCCCATCTCTCGCCAAGGCCGGCCATCCATATCTGCGGAGGAGACGATGTCTGTGAAGAAGTACGAGGCGACTTGCGATGCCCCGGACGGTCCCGGTGCTGCAGCGGGCATTCGACGCAGAATGCCGGCGGTTTGGATTGCCTGTACGCTGGCCGCCGGTGTCCTTTTCGTGGTCGCTGCGGCTAGCCGTGCCGAGGCTGAGGGGCACGCCCCTCCTGCCGCCACCATTCCGCTCTCGGATTCGTACATTCTCCACTCGGTCAATACCAATCAGGACTACCGCATCAGCGTGGCCCGCCCGGTCGGACTGCCTGCGGACAGCTCCCGGAAACTCCCTGCGATATATCTGCTCGACGCGGACGAATTGTTCGGGCTGACGGCCGATACGGCGCGCCTGCTCGCCGACGCCGAGGATATCCCTCCTCTTCTGGTCGTCGGGATCGGCTATCGAATAAAATCCTTCGATGAGGCCATGGAGCCGCGCTCTACCGATTTCACTCCGGTCGCCGACCGGCCGTATGAGAATCTGGTGGCGGAGCTCACGGGCAACCAGCGTCATGTAACGACGGGCGGCGCGGACGCATTCCTGCGCTTCATTCGGGACGAATTGAAACCGTTCATTGCAGCCCGCTATTCGGTCGATCCGGCCGATTCGGGCATCGTGGGACATTCACTCGGCGGGCTGTTCGGGCTGTACGCCCTGTTGCATGAGCCGGGCACCTTCCAGCGCTACATCATCGGCAGCCCCTGCCTGCTGTGCGGCGACGACGACCTGTTTAAGCGTGAGGCAGGTTATGCGGCGACCCACAAGGACCTGGGCGCGCGGGTCTACATGGATGTCGGTGCGCAGGAGGCAGACCTTCGCAAGATATTGAACATTCCGCCCGCCATGCAGGCCGCGGAACACCGTTATCTCGATGCCACCGGCAATCCGGACTCGGTCGCGCTGTTTCGCCGATTCGTCGAGAATTTACGGTCGCGGCATTACCCGGGCCTGCACTTGAACGCCGCCGTCGAGGGCGGAGAGGGCCACGAGTCCATGCCCCCGATTCTGATCACTCGCGGGCTTCGAGCCGTATATGGCGCGGCGCCGTAGGCGTTCGCGAGCGTGAGTTCGTCACGAGCGGCCACGGGTGTTTTGCGGCGAGCCGTCGGACGCGGCGGCTACTTCGCCCTGGCCTTCGGGGCAATTGTCGGTTCCGGCTGGGTGGTCGTGCTCGGCGACTGGCTGAAGGCGGCCGGCCCGGGCGGATCGGCAGTCGCCTTCGGCATTGGGGCAATGGGAATGCTGCTGATCGCACTGTGTTACGGTGAATTGGCCGCCCGGTTCCCGAGGGCGGGTGCGGAGTTTCTCTACGTGCGGGAGGTTTTCGGTCCCAATGCCGGGTTCATCGCGGCCTGGTACCTGACGCTGTACGCCGTCGCGGTGTGCGCGTTTGAGGGAATTGCACTTGGCTGGATTTTGCGAACCCTATGGCCCCCTCTGGACATGGGCAACGCGTATACCGTGCTGGGAACCACGGTCTCATGGGGTTCGATCGCAACCGGTTTTGCCGGTGCGCTCATCGTCGGTGGTACGCACTGCAGGGGACCCGCCTCGGCCATCCGCTTCCAGAATCTGGTGACCTATGGGTTCATCCTCATCAGCGCCGTACTCATGGCCGCAGCTCTCGCACGGGGGCGAATCGCCAATCTACAGCCGATTTTTCCGAATTCGCCGGCGCAACCGCTGACGAACGGCGTGTTATGGATTTTCGCCACTTGTGCTTTCTTTCTGAACGGCTGGCAGAGCGCTCTGCATGCCATCGAGGAGCGGCGGGACACGACGACCCTGCGCGGCGCCGTGAGCGGCATGGCGGCGGCCGTCGCCGCAGCGGCGCTGTTCTATGTCGGGCTCATCATTGCCGCCGGGATGGCTGTGCCATGGCAGCGGCTGCCCGGGGCGGATCTGCCCGCTGTCGCGGCATTTCGCAGCTTGACAGCCGGCGGCTTGCTGGGGACCGTCCTGCTCGCGGCAGCCGCCATATCGCTCGCAAAAGCCTGGAGCGCAATGGTGTGGGTGGGATCACGCCTGTTGTTCGCACAGGCGCGCCATGGACTGTTGCCGCGGCAGCTGCTTCGCGTGCATCCGGTCTCCGGCGCCCCGCGAGCGGCCATCATCACCATCCTGGTGGTGACGCTCGTGGGCATCCTGGCGGGGCGCGGCGCGGTTCTGCCGATTGTCAACATGGTCTCAACCTGTATGGCGTTGAGCTACCTGCTCTGCCTCGCCGCGCTGCTGAAGGCTCGTCGAAGGGACGGACCCTCGAAGGAGTTTGCCGTGCCCGGGGGAATGCCGAGCATTGTCATGGCCCTTCTCGGCGCCGCCGCGATGGTTGGTTTGGCGCTCGGCAAGCCTTGGCTGGACCATCCAGGCACCGTCCCGCTGGAGTGGATCATGCTGCTGAGCTGGGGAGCGGTCGGCGCCTGCGTCCGCGCGGTCGTGCTGCTGGCCGCACGGCTGTCGAGACCTGCCGCCGAATGCCCGCCATGAAGGGGCCGAGTTCGACGCGTACCTGGTCCTCCTCGCTGGCGTCCCACCTGGCGGTGATCGGCGCCGCCGTCGGACTCGGCAGCGTCTGGCGCTTTCCCTATCTTGCGGGCATGTATGGAGGGGGTGCCTTCGTGGCCGCATTCTTCCTGGCGTGCGCATTCATTGCGACCCCCCTCCTGGCGGCCGAGCTCCTGGTGGGCCGCGCAACTCACCGCAATCCGGTGGACGCCGCCGGCGTATTCGCCGAGGACAGCCCGGGCGGCTGCCGGTGGAACGCCATCGGAGTCCTCGGAACTCTCGCGGCGTTTCTGATCAACTCGTACTACGTGGTGATCGCCGGCTGGGTCCTTCGATACCTGTGGCTATGCGGTTCCGGGGCACTCGAGGGCATGAGCGGGCCGCAGCTGACGGCGGTATTCCGATCGTTCATGGCCAATCCGATCGCCATGGGTACCTGGCAGGTCGCGTTCCTCCTGCTCGCCGCACTGATTTCGGCGGGCGGATTGAGGCGCGTCATCGAGGCGGCGAATCGCATTCGAGCGCCGGCCTTTCTCCTGTTGATGCTGGTCCTGGTCGCCTACGCGTGCATGATCGGCGATGTGGCCCGCGGCCTGCGATTTGCCCTATGGCCCAACTGGTCGCGTCTGTCGGCGGCGGGGGTGCTTGCGGCGATCGGCCAGGCTTTCTTCGCCACCGGAGTCGGCATGGCGATGATGATTGCCTATGGTGCGTATGTCCCCCGCTCCGTCTCGCTGCTGCGGTCGGCGTTGGCCATTTCAGGATCGATCCTGCTCGTCTCCCTGCTTGCGACGCTGATCATATTTCCGCTGGTATTCCGCTATGGCGTCGATCCGGCTCAGGGGCCTGAACTCGTGTTTCAGGTGCTGCCCACCCTGTTCGCGGAAATGCCCGCGGGACGACTCGTCGGGTCGCTGCTTTTTTTCGCTCCTCGTATTGGCGGCCCTCACTCCGACGGTGGCCGCGATGGAACCGGCGGTGTCGTGGCTCGAGGCGCGCCGTTTTACGCGCCGCCGCGCCGTCTTGACGACGGCGGTGGCCACCTGGGTCACGGGGATCGGCTCAGTGTTGTCGTTCAATGAGTGGTCCGGTTGGCACCCGATGGCGTGGCTGCCTCGCTGTCGAGACATGACGTTCTACGCGCTGACGGATTTCGTGGCCTCGAACGTCATGCTTCCCGCCGGGGCTTTGCTGACAAGCGCCCTGGTGGGTTGGGTCGTCGTTGGGCCTCGGCGCGAACGCGAAATCGATCGGGAGCCCGCGAGGCTGCGGCAGTTGCTATGGATATTGCTCAAGTACCTGTGCCCGGCCGCGATCGCTGCGGTTTGTCTGGCTGCGATCATCCATCGCTCATGAGGACAGCTGCGCAATGAACATCCGTGCCGATCAACCTAAGTGCCGACGGGAGCCACGCCCATGTTGATACGAGTCCTCTACCTGAGTGTGTTTCTCGCGGCCGGGCCGGCCGCCTCGGCGTCGGCCGACGACGCCCGCACCCTACATCGCGTTGCCGACGAATACTTCGAGTGGCGCCAGCACAATGACTCCCTGGCGTATCCGCCGCTCGACACCATGGCGCGGCTGAGCCATATGCCCGTGATTCCCGACATATCCCTGTCGGCCGCCCGGCGCGCGGGCCGCGTCGCCGGCGGCTGGCTGGACGTCCTCGCGCCCATCTCCTACACCGCGCTCAGCCACGAGGACCAGCTGACTTTGGACGTCCTCCGATGGGATCTGCAGAACTACGCCGAAGCGGCCCGCTACTACTGGCTCGACTTTCCGATCAGCGTCTATGGCACGCGCCTGGCGGCGGTGCACGACATTCTGACGGGCTACGTGTTTCACGGTCAAGGTGATGCCGGCCGCTACCTTGCGCTGGTCCTCCAGTACTCCGTGCTGATCGACCAGATGACGGACAAAATGCAGGGGCAGCTCGCACGGGGCATCGTCATGCCGGTTGGAGAGATCGACGTTTCCCGGCGGTTCATTGCATCGCTGGTTACCGAGCCCCGGAACTCCCTTTGGTACGTGACATCGGAACGTCTTGCGCAGTTGCCCGCCGATCAATCGCAGCGCTTTCAGGATCAGGTCCGGTCGGCGATCGAGCGGAAGATCATCCCGTCGCTGCGGCGAATGCTGGCATTTCTCGACGGCGGCTATAGGACCAAGGCGCCGACCGCCGTGGGGCTCGCTCAATACAAGGACGGTGCCGCCTATTATCGGTGGCTGGTGCGGTTTTATACGACGGAGGAGCTGAGTCCGGAGGCCGTTCACCACATGGGTCTGGCGCAGGTGGCGCGTCTGGAGGCGCAACTTGCCGCCGTCCAGTCGGAACTTGGGATCCCGGGCGGATTCGAGGGAATGCGCGCCGCAGCTGAGAAAGTCCCGCGGCTCCATGCGCGCAGTTCCGAGGAAGTTGGCGAGCGCCTCAATGCCTACCTGCGGCGCATCGAGCCCGTCGTCCCCCATTTCTTCTCGAAGATGCCGAGCGCACCTTATGCGGTGCGCCGGTTGGGGCCGGCGCTGGAGGGCGGACTGACGTTCGGGTACTACCAGGATCCGACGCCGGCGAGCCCGGCCGGAATCTACTGGTACAACGGATCATCGCTGGATCACCGCTCCATGCTGACGGCCGGCGCGCTGATCTATCACGAGCTCATTCCCGGTCACCACATGCAGCACAGCTTTCAAGTGGACAACGAAGCTCTCCCGGCATTCCGGCGATATGGAGGATCCAACGCCTTCGACGAAGGTTGGGCTACGTACGCCTCGGATGTTGCGGGCGACATGGGAATGTACACGGATCCCTACGATCGCTGGGGCCTGATCGCTGACCAGCTGATGGTCGCTACCCGTCTCGTGGTCGACACCGGATTGAATGCCTTGGGCTGGTCGCGCGAAAGCGCTTCCGAATACATGTCAGCCCACACATTCCTGAGCTCGCAGGAAATCGGCACGGAGACGCTTCGCTACTCCTCCGACATTCCCGCGCAGGGATTGTCGTACGCGACGGTGTCCGAAAAAATCGAGAACATTCGTGAGCGGGAAAAGGCGGCATTGGGAGACGCGTTCGATATCCGCCGGTTTCACGATGCGGTGCTTCTGTCCGGAGCGTTGCCGATGCCCGTGCTGGAAAAGCACGTCCACTGGTATCTTCGCCAGGCTCCGTGATGATGCGCCGGGCGCAGGTGAGGCAGGATCGGGCTAGACGTCATGGGCCACCATGAGCAGGCGGGCTGGCGAATTTGAGAATGGAAAAAGGTCTGCCTCCGCAGTACCGTGGGTTGCGCGCTTTCGCGTGCCGAGCCACATGTAGAGCGTCGCAAGGGCATCATCTACACCAAGCACAGGAGGCAGACCCTGGATGAGATTATCACGGCCTATATTGGGCTGGACGCACATGCCGAGTCGACGGCAATTGCAGTTGCCGAGGCCGGAAGCGCTGCACCACGGTTCATCGGAACGGTGGGGGCTAAGTTCTCGGAATTGAGCAAGGCGCTGGGGAAGCTCGGCGAGTCGGAGAGTCTTCGGATCGTCTACGAGGCGGGGACGTGCGGCTTTGCCACGGTGCGACAGTTGCAAGGCGGGCAATTACTGCGAGGTGGTGGCGCCTTCGAAGATAGCGCGCCGCCCGAGCGATCGGGTCAAGACCGATCGGCGCGATGCACTTACCATGGCCGGCCTGGCGCGAGCGGCGCAGTTGAGCTTCGTGGTGGTGCCGAACGAGCGAGATGAGGCAATGCGGGACCCGAGCCGTGTGCGGATCGATGCGGTTTGCGCCCGGCTCAAAAGGGGTGTTTACCGAAAGCTGCCAAAGGTCACGGTTTGCATTGAACAACTTTTCTGGATCCATGGGAATTCAATCATTTAGGATGATCAAGAAATTGACATTTGTTGCGCAAAATGCTTGTTGCCAAGGCGTTGAAAAGTCCGGCTTTTTCGGAGAAACCGGTCACTTTGAGCGCGAACCGGCAATCACCCCCTTGGAATGCGCCGTGGAAGAAACCGATGATCGAGGACGGAAGAAGCGCACGACGGAAGCCAAGGACAGCGGACGCGGCATCCCGCAGGGCTCTCGCATTTCCCCACTGCTGGCAAATCTGTATATGCGCCGGTTCGTGCTGGAACGGAAGCGGCGCGGGCTGGAGAAACGTCTCCGCTCGCGTATCGTGACCTGGGCGGATGATCTGGTAATCATGTGCCGGCGCGGGAAGGCTGAAGAAGTCCTGCAACGCCTGCGCGACATCATGGCCACGCTGAAGCTAACGGTCAACGAGGAGAAGACACGAATCTGCAAGGTCCCGGAAGACCAGTTCGACTTCTTGGGCTACCCTTTCGGGCGGCTGTACAAACGGACGACGGGGCAAGTCTATGTGGGTGTGCGGCCGTCGAAGAAAAGCATCCGGCGCATGGTTGAGAGGATCCATGCGATGACGGCGATCTCCGCAACGTGGCAAGAGGCCCTACAGATGGTGGAGAAGTTGAATCGTACGCTGCTCGGCTGGGCAAACTACTTCAGTGTAGGTACGACCCGTGGCGCTTATCGCGCGCTCGATCAGTACACGACTGTGCGGTTACGTCGGTAGCTGCGGCATAACCACGAGCTCAGGCGCAAACGGGGCCGGAGCTATCCACTCTCGCACTTGTAGGGGCACATTGGGCTCGTCCGTCTGACTCAGCTTGGCCGCGGTCCGTCGTGGGTGAAGGCGTGATGTTCTGTCCGAGAGCCGGATGTGGGAGATCTGCCAGTCCGGTTCGTTGAGCGGGATGTGGAAACGGAGCTATGCGACGGTTATTTGGGCACCGCCAGACGAAAGGGGCGGCATCAGACAAACCAAGCCTACGGCCACGGCGCGGCATCTTGACTCTACCGTTTTGGCCCATTGCCTGCCACTCGCTATATTTGCGCAGTTAAATTGGATCGGAAACGCTGGTTTGGCGCGAATGATCGGTCCCTTTGCGCCCATCCTTTGAGAGTGGAATTGGCCTAGCCCGTTATCCGCCATTGGGGAGTACCTTGCGTATCGGCGCTCCGGGTTTCATTAGCGCTACAGAGTTTCGACCGACAGACTATCCATTCGATGGGCGCGACCATTCGTCGCGAGGCGTAACGCTCCGTGCGACGCTAGGGGCCTTGGAGCGGGAAACCCGACTGTCGTCTATACTCAGGTGCGCCTTGGAGTCGGTCTCAACAACGTTCAATTATTCAGGGATCATGCCATGCATCGATGCTGCACAGCTTTGCTGATGGGACTTATGTGTCTGGCTGCGACCGACACCACGCACGCCGACAGCGCAACGGCGCCACCATCAGCCCGTGAACTGCTGCGGGAGCTGGTAGAGATCAACAGCACGCACGCGCACGGCTCCACCGAAGCGGCCAAGGCGCTGGCCGCGCACTTTCTCGCCGCTGGCTTCGCGGTGCAAGATGTCACGTTCCTGGCGCCTGCCGATTATCCGAACAAAGGTAATCTCGTCGTGCGCCTCCGCGGTCGCGGGCGGGGGCGTCCCGTTCTGTATATCGGACATCTCGACGTCGTCGAGGCCAAACGAGACGATTGGAACTACGATCCGTTCAAGTTGACGGAGCATGACGGCTGGCTGTACGGCCGTGGTGTCATCGACATGAAAGGTCAGGACGTAGCCATGGCGGTCGCTCTGATGCGTCTGAGACGGGAGGGTTTCCAACCGGCACGCGACTTGATAGTAGCCTTTACTGCTGATGAGGAGGCGGGTGGCGATGCCAATGGCGTCAGCTGGCTGCTGGCCACACATCGAGAACTCATCGATGCACAGATCGTGATCAACCCCGACGGCGGCGAAGCCGGCATGAAACAAGGCCGCAAGCTCTACGTGGCCGTCCAGACCAGCGAGAAGAATTTCCTGACTTTTGGCGTCGAGACCCCCGACAAGGGCGGCCACAGCTCCCGCCCGACGGCGGACAATCCGATCTATCGGCTGGCCGCCGCGCTCATGCGCCTTTCGCAATATCGCTTTCCAGTGCATTTGACCGAGACCACCAAGCAGTACTTCGAGCGCCGCGCCGAACTGGAAACTGGGCAGACACAGGCGGATATGCGCGCAGTGGGTATGGGAAGCGCCGATCAGGCGGCCATCGAGCGTTTGTCGGCCGTCGTCGAGACGAACATCATGCTGCGCACCACTTGCACAGCAACCCAGATCGAAGGCGGCCACGCCGAGAACGCGTTGCCGCAGCGCGCCCGCGCCACGTTGCAGTGTCGAGTTATACCGGGCGAATCGGCAGATTCGGTTCAGGCGGCACTGCAGACCGTACTGGCCGACCCGCTCGTCAAATTCAGCACCATCACGCCCGCGACCCCCAGCCCGGAATCGCCCCTAACCCCCTCTCTTGTGCGCGAGGTCGAGAACGTGGTGCACGGCCTATGGCCCCACGTCATCGTCCTGCCAGAGATGTCCCCGGGCGCGAGCGACAGCCGCTACACGCGAGCGCTGGGCATGCCCAGCTACGGGATCGACGCCATGTTCGATGACTTGGACGACGGACGCGCCCACGGACGGGACGAACGGATCGGAGTGCAGGCCTTTGATCAGGATGTCGAGTTTACCTACCAATTGATGAAGGTGCTCGCGCGGAATTAAGCCGGCCCGCCCAGCTTGGCGACATACCAGTTTCTATGCGAGAGCTAAGATTTCGCAACTGCGATTTCGAGGAGCACGCTGCCGGAGTTCCCACTAGCGGTCGCTGGTGACAGGCAGCACTGGTTCGCGTGGAGTCCTTTAGAGTTTCCCGTATGCGTCATTTTCCGCGCCGGCGGCCTGTGCCGGACCTTGGGGCACGCTGATGGCGAGCGCTACGTCAGAAGGCTCCAAAGCCTTTCGTCCAATCGCGCGGCCCTTTAGTGGAACAGCGCCACCAGCCTTCATGGTGCCGATGCGGCGGAATCCACCATTCGACCCACAGGACGTGAACCCTCATCCGTTGCGAGCGCTCCGGATGATAAGTGCCACACGCCGTTACCCGCCCGCTGTCTGTGTGCCAAGAAGCGACCGCCCGCAGACCGTGGTGTGAAATCTCCGGTCTTGGGACCCGGACCTCCGTCGATTCCCTTCGGTCCGGGATGCGGGACAGTATCGTCAATCCGAGCGCAGCGGTCAGGAAGCTCTCCAGGAGTCCCTCCATCATCGCCTGAGACGTGTCGATGTCCATGTCGCCCCTTTGCTCGACTTCTCTCTCTGCTCCCGTTGTTTGCCCCGCGTGCCCCCCACTTTGCGCTCGGTAGCTCATGCTGGAATGAATAACAGCAGCCGCTAACCGACCGCAAGGGGATGACGAGGGAGTGGGCTGCGATCCCGATGCGCGTCAAAGAAGTCTGCCATGACCGCTCCGATGGTTGGTCAGCGGCCGGGCGCCGCGACCTGTGACGTAGTATTTGTAACCGTTTCACGCCAAAGGGTCTCGGCCAACCGCTACGATTTCATACCCGAACGGCAGCGATGCATCGATGAGCCATTCCCACACCGACAACGCGAACGTCCGCATCGCAAAGAGCTCGTAGCGACTCGGCCCACTTCGATAGATCACGACAGGAGTGTGATGCAATCCTGTTTGCGCGAATCGACCTGGAACGAAGACATCGGTGTGGAGATCTAGCGCAATTCCCTTTGCCAAGAGATCCCGCGCAGCGGATCCTTCGACGACAATACGCGTTCGGCTGTGCGAAAGTGACGTAACGGCACCGACATCTGGCCTCACTGAGACTACCAGGTCACGCAATAGATCATCACCGTCCGGTATCACGATCCAGTACTGCTCACTGCCGGTCTTGAGTAGACGCAGATCACCAGCATTCAATACTTCCCCTGTGTTTGTTGGCAGATCCAATCGGAAAATGGAGCGTAATGTGCTCTCTAGCTCCAGTGATGTCGCCGCGAATGCCGCTATCTGCACAAGGTCCCAACCTATTGCCTCTCCGATTCGTACCCGCCGGTGACCGTCCGCCCCATTGCAACCGTGTGGGCTCATGGCGCCGACGATTGCCGATTTACGATCAAACACGTAGGCGCTCCCCGGTGGGGTCGAGGAACATCGGCGCCACGATGCGCGCCTTCACTTGTTCTCCTTTGAGGGGATAGGCGCACACGATTTGCTCGCCTTCGTGTATAAGACCGCCTTGATACAGGCCTAACGCGACAAACTTCTCTAGCTCGTTCGACCAAGTCACCGAGGTGATGTAACCACGACCGTGGCCCTCGATGCTTTCGGCGGCTGCGAATAAGATCGAACCGCCGCGGAGCCGTTTCTCGGACTCCAGACACTCGATCCCTACCAGGCTCCAGCGATCCGACGACTGCAGCGACGGCCGTTTTCGTAGCTCGCAGCCTACGAAGGGTTTCTCTTTGCTCGCCATCTTGCCCAAACCAAGATCATCGAGCGTATTGCGGTGATCGAGTTCCAGGCCGGCGACGTGGCCCTTCTCGACGCGCAGCGATGCTAGAGCCTCTAGTCCGTAGGGTCGGATGCCAAGGGGTGCTGCTCGAGTGAGAAAGTGTTCCCATAGGCGTACGCCGAAGTCGGCAGGCGTGTAAACCTCGTAAGCGAGTTCACCGGAAAAACTCAGGCGAATCAGCCGTAATGGAACTCCATCAAGATCGATTTCAAGGCATCCCATATATGGAAGCGTCGCGTTGGAAACGTCATGACCCGGCAGAGCGAGCTCCAGCGCCGCCCGGGCCTTCGGACCCGAAATCACCATGCCGGCCCATTCGTCCGTGACCGACGTTACATGCACCTGAAGATCCATCCATGCGGTTTGGAGAAGGAATTCCAGCCACGACATTACTTCACCCGTTTGCGCCGTGGTCGTCGTCATGAAATAGCGGAATTCGGACAATCGCGTGGTTGTGCCGTCGTCGAGTACCGCTCCGTCGTCAGTCAGCATGACGCCGTAACGCGCCTTGCTGACAAGGAGCTTTGCGAATCCATTGACGTAGATTCGATTGAGCAATTCCGCGGCGTCTGGACCCTGGACATCGATTTTTCCCAATGTGGAAATGTCTGATATCCCTACCGAGTTCCGCACCAGCCGCATTTCCTCAATATAAGCACTCCCGACGTCACTGCCTGCCCAGCGATACCACCAAGCACGCATCCAAAGGCCGGCTTCGATCATTTCCCCGCCATGATTGAGATGCCAATCATGCAGTGGCGAACGCCGTGTCGGGCGAAAGTGTCGTCCAAGCGTTCGGCCCGCAAGTGCTCCGATAGCGATGGGCGTAAAAGGCGGCCGAAACGTCGTGGTGGCCGTCGCAGGAATCTCCACGTCGCGCAAGGATGCCATGATGGCAAAGGCATTAATGTTGCTGGTCTTGCCCTGATCAGTGCCCATACCGAGGGTCGTATATCGCTTCAAATGTTCAACCGAGGTGTAGCCCTCCTGGTGCGCGATCGTGAGATCCTTGACTGTCACATCGTTCTGGAAATCCACAAATGCCTTGGCGCGTCGGCGATGGGGCAAATGCCAGATAGGCTCGATTCGATAGCGCTCTTGAGCGACCGCGTCCTCAATGTTCGGCGCCAGAACGGACAGTTGGTTCGGGGGCATATTACGCCCACAGGAGGCCGCCGCGCTGCGGCCAGCTTCAATTCCCTCGCGGATTGCCGCACCCAACCCGAAGGACCCTCCGAGGGCGCCCGCGCCAAACTGACCCCGGGCGTAACCACCTGGCACAAAGGCTGCAATGTCCTCGCGATAGCGGGGCTTGATCCCTCCATGCGAGGTCAGGTGGACTACCGGCGACCAGCCGCCCGCCATACAGACGAGATCGCAGTCTACTTTGCGACCTTTAGCTGGCCGAGTATGTTCTGAGGCGTTTGAAAGCCTCGGAGCTTCCGCGATAATCACGGACTTAACGGACTTCCTGCCCAGGACATCAACTATAGCCGAGCCCAGCACTAATTCGATCCGTAGAGCTTCGGTCCTGGCGGTAAGTGATTGATCGATCTCACGCCGCAGATCCGCAATGATGACAGTGGCGCCTACTCGCGCGAGATCGAAGCCAGTTGAGTAAGCGCTGTCGTTGTTGGTTACGATCACCATCCGCTGTCCGCACGCAACCGCGAACCGATTCAGATAACTGCGCACGGCTGAGGCGAGCATCACACCAGGACGATCGTTGTTGGCGAATACGAGTGGCCGCTCTATCGCGCCAGTGGCAAACACAATGGCACGAGTCCGCAACGTGGTCACGATTTGCCGCGCCTCGCCCTTGGTCGGATCCGGTCGCAGATGCTCGCGCCGCTCCACGAGTACCACCGTTCCGTCATCATAGAGTCCTTGTGCTGTCGTGCGGCGCATTATTTCGACATTGGGCAGCGACTTGATCTCCATCTCGATGTGTTGACGCCATGCCTCGGCAGGTCCCGTCGCCTCTTCCAGCAACAAGCTACCGCCCAAAAGCAAATCCTGCTCAACGAGAATAACGCGTGCCCCAGCGCGCCCGGCCGTTAGCGCGGCGGTCAAGCCTGCAGGGCCAGCACCGATGACCAACACGTCGGTAAACGCATACCGAGTTTCATAGCGATCGGGATCGCGCTCATATGAACCCCGGCCTAGGCCCGCGGCACGGCGAATGAAGGGTTCGTAGAACATCCATGCACCGCGGGTGGGCCCCATGAAGGTCTTGTAGTAAAAGCCCGCGGCGAGGAGCGGCGCTACACATGAGTTGACCGACATGAAGTCGAGTCCCACTGAGGGCCACCCATTCTGGCAGCGGGCCGACAGGCCTTCGGCTATGTATGTGGTAGTACCGGGGATATTCGGCTCTCTCCGGCCACCTTCCCCTAACGTGAACAGGCCATTAGGCTCTTCGCTCCCGGCCGAAAGAAAGCCTCGTGGACGGTGATATTTGAAGCTGCGGCCAATTAGCGTCACGCCATTGGCCAACGAAGCGGAGGCCAGCGTGTCGCCATGAAAGCCTCGCATGGACCGGCCGTCGAGCGAGAATTCTACGGGTCGACTGCGATCAACGCGACCGCCGGTCGACACACGTGAAGGCCCGCGCGTCATTTGGGCTCACCCTCACACGTCACCACGTCCATCCGCGCAAGACGCGACTCGCCGGGTTCATTGGTTGCGGTATTGCGCTCGAGCACCAACCATTGACGGCAACCGAGCACGTGCTGCCAGTACTCGCGATGCAATCCCTTTGGATTGTCGAAAAGAAAGACATAGTCGTGCCAGACTTTCGGATCCGCCGTCTCACGGGACGGTCGTGGTTTCGTCGCATCGCCGCCATAGCGAAATTCGGTATAGTCCCGCTCACCACAGATCGGACACATTATCCTCAACATCGCATCACTGCTTGTACGTCCAATTGCCGACGCCGTAGTCATCCAGTTCTCTGCCGCGCGCAAAGCGATCCAGGCTATAGCAGCGACTCAATGGGTGCTCATCGTCATTGGCAATCGTGTGCGCAAAGCACCACCCCACGGCCGGCGTCGCTTTGAAGCCCTGATAACACCAACCCCCATTCAAATAAAGATCACGCAGTGGAGTGCGGCAGATGAAAGGACTGCCGTCGGGCGTCATATCTTGGATACCAGCCCAATGACGTAGCAGTCGTAGCCTCGAGATCGAAGGAATCAAGGCGACCGCGCATTCAGCCACTGTCTGCACTTTAGGGAACTGCCCGCGCTGGGTATAGCTGTTAAATCCGTCAATGTGGCCACCGAACACGAGGCCCCCCTTATCGGATTGAGAGATGTAGAAGAGTTCGGCGCCGAAGGAAATCACGTGATCGAGAAAAGGTTTTATCGGCTCCGAGACGAAAGCTTGTAAGAGATGGCTCTCAATAGGGAGGCGTAAACCCGCCATAGCAGCAAGGTGGGACGAATGGCCCGCCACGGCAATCGCCGTTCGACCAGCCGATATCCGACCTCGCGTGGTATTCACGCCTCGCACTCGGTCGCCGTCGATTACGAAGCTGTTGACCTCGCAGTTCTCGATGACGTCGACGCCGAGCGAATCAGCCGCGCGCGCGTAACCCCACGCGACGGCATCGTGGCGAACGGTGCCGGCACGTTGCTGGAAAAGGCCGCCGCATATTGGAAAGCGCGCTTCCCCCGAATGATCGAGATAAGGCAGCAGCTTAATCACTTCCCCTCGATCGAGTAATTCGGCATCGATTCCATTCAGACGCATGATGTTGCCTTTTCTGGCAAGCACATCCATCTGGCTCGGTCCGTGCGCGAGCACGATTTGACCTCGCTGAGACAGCATCACGTTGAAGTTGAGTTCGTGAGACAGGCCTTCCCATAACTTCATGGAATACTCGAAGAATTGCGTATTCCCGTCGAGAACATAGTTCGAACGAACCAAGGTGGTGTTGCGCCCAAGATTGCCCGAACCAATGTAGGCACGCTCTACCACCGCGATATCCTTGATCCCGTGATGAGCGGCGAGATAGTAGGCCGTTGCTAATCCGTGACCACCGCCACCAATGATCACAACGTCGTAGGTGGGTTTAGGGTCAGGGACGCGCCAAGCGCGAGGCCATGGAGTCTCCGCCACGGCATGACGAAGTAATGAGAGTGCAGAGTAGCGTGGGCGCATAGAAGGCCAAGCCTAGCTGTCTTTTGTTATCGAACAAAGCGTATTATTCTGATAACAATGATCGAAAAGCGAGATGAGCATGAAACTTGATCTCAAAGCCGTCGAGGCGTTGGACGGAGTAGTCAGATACGGCGGATTCGGTCGGGCGGCGAAGCGCTTGCACCGGGTGCAGTCGTCAATCAGCCACCAGATTGGAAATATGGAGAGGCAACTGGGTGTGCGCCTCCTCGATCGTGACGGTCATCGCGTGCGGCTGACGCCTGCGGGGGAAGGCGTATTGGCGGAGGGCCGCCGGCTCCTGGTTCAAGCTGAAAGGGTTCGTTCAGTGGCGCGACAATTCTTAGAGGGGTGGGAACCCCAGTTGCTGATCGTCATCGATGGGATCGTGCCGCTGGATCCCGCGTTGGCGGCGGTCCGTACCCTAACGACGGAAGGTGTACCGACTCGCATCCAGGTCAGTGTCGAGTTTCTACGTGGCGTGCAGACGCGCTTCGAAAACGACCGGGGCGATTTGATGCTGGCGGCGGACTACATGCCCAACACCTATCTGCAAGACGAGGCGCTGCCGGAAATGGACTGCGTGCTATGCGTCGGCCAGTCTCACCCGCTTGCAAAAGCCTCTACCGTCTCACTCTCTGAGCTTCAAGATCATGTGGAACTCTCTGTGCAACGATCTAGCGAAGAGCAGGAGGGAGATCGACATCTGTTCGGTTGCGAACGGCGAGTCTACCTCCCGAGCTTCCAGACCAAACGAGAGGCGCTCGTGATGGGAGTTGGGTTTGGGTGGATGCCATTTCATCTGGTTTGGGAAGATCTTCGCTCGGCTCGCTTGCGCGAGCTCCCCTACGTTGGCGGCGCGCGCTATCGGTTCACGCCGCGTCTGGTGCATCGATTGGACCGACCGCTGGGACGAGCGGGAGTGCGGTTCGTTGAATTGATGCGCAGCAGCGCGTGGCCCCATGTGATTTTGCCCCAGAAGCGCCACCGGAAAAGGCGATGACAATGACGCGCGGCCCTATCGGAGCTTGCCGTGGCCACCTGTACTCTCCTGCTGATCGGAATAAACCATTGGGGTCGCGTACTTTTCATGCAGAAACTAGCGGTTTCTCTAATACGACGCACCATTGAGAGACTTTTGGGTGGCTGGATTCAAGGCGTACCCTCCCGTTTTTGGGCGGAGGGCGAGGCATGGGGTGCCCGCAAGGAAGGGAATTTTACGTACGATGTCTAGCGGCGATGCGCCATCAAAGAAATCAGCAAGTTATGCCCTCGACCGAAGGTAGCGTTCCAACCGAGGTATGCGAGAGTGGCGATATTATTGAGATCGAGTACTTCGCGGTGTCCGGCGTACGTAACGCTCCGAATCTTGAGGCCATCCCGAAACGATAATTGCCGGCCAGTCTGTCGCAGTGCAGCGTGCGGCGGTGGTCGAGCGTCAATTCCTCGCAGATGTTCCGACAAAGCTGGGTCTGACTCTGCAAGAAGGGCGAGCGATTCTCACCGGCATTGAACATGAGGTGGTTCAATCCCAGGTAGAACTCCAGAGCGGTGCCGCGAGCGTGTGCGAGGACTGCCAGGGTCGACTGCGCATCAAGGATATAAGAAAACGTCGCCTCGAGGATCGTGCATCAGCATTACCACGTACAGACCCGGCGGGTATACTGGCCTAAAGTTGCAGCGAAAAGCTTGATCAGGAGACGGTCATGAGCACGAACAAAGACCAGGTCAGAGGCCACGTCAAAGAAGCGAAGGGCAAGTCCCAGAGAACTCTCGGCAAGGCTCAAGCCAGCTTGGTGACGTCAAGCAACGCGTGAAAGAATCATCCGGGAAGCGGCGCTGACCTTCGCCAAACGAACTGAACTGTGTGGGGGCTGATGCCCTTAGCCATTCGGAACGAATCGAGGAGACAACATGAATTCACTCAAGGGTGCAGCGTTGGCGCCGATCGTTGGCGGTATTCTGGGCTTGGCCTACGGCGGATTTACCTACACCAAGGAGACCCATCAGACCAAGATTGGCCCCTTCGAAATGTCGGTGAACGAGAAGCAAACAATCAACATCCCAGTATGGGCCGGCATTGGGGCGATAGTGCTCGGTGGGGCATTACTGTTCGTGAGTGGCAGAAAAACCTAGACGAGCGAATTTAAGAAGGCAATCACGTTTTTGACGGGGGCACGCATTTTAAATTGCGCGTGCGAAAGAATTCTTCGCCGCCTCCTTAGCGAAAATCCGAACACAGCGGCTGCGGGCCGCATCCGTATCACCACGTACAGACTTTGCAGACAACCTGGCCTAGCGTCGCGACCGATAGGGCATTACCGCTTGAGTTATTAGTAGGAGGACGTCATGAGTATCAATAAAGATCAGGTGAAGGGCCGCGTCGAAGAGGCGAAAGGAAGCATCAAAGAAGCTACCGGCAGGGTTGTCGGTGATGCGACGCTGGAAGCGAAAGGCAACATTCAGAAGAACCTCGGCAAGGTTCAAGCGAAGGTTGGCGATATCAAACAGGATTTGAAGGACTCCGCGAAATAGGGGACTTTGCTTCAGGCCATTCTAACGGCCAGCAGCACGCTCTTCAGCCGCAATATTTCTGTCGAATCAGGGGGATTCATGCGCTCGGTGCGTGTGCATGGATTTCTCCTTGCTACTGTACCTCAACCTGGGCATTCGGGAGAGTAACCGGAAGTGGGGGTGGACGACGCAGCGAACAAAGGCAGCTCAACACCGAAACAGCAGTCAGCCGCTCGTTTCAAGGCTGATCTCGTCGTCTGTATTTATGCCTGACGAGCGCCCTTATGGTGTTGCGCGGTGGTTATCCCCAACTTCCACTTGCTCTCAGCCCGAGTGTTGCGTCGCCGCAATGTTCCTGCTAAATCAGAATGTCCTCTTTTCATCTATCTAGAAAGGTCCTCTTCGGACCTGCCGTTACGCTACTTCGTCGTAAGCGGTAACCACGTGACGTACTTCCGACTCGGATAGGGATCTGGACAATGGCCTCCGGTTTTTCAACAACTGGAGCGAGCGATGGAGAAGATCAAGCAGCGGCGGTATCGGGCGAAGACGTGGCGTAAGATTCTGGACCGATTTGAGGAGAGTGGATTGGCGGCGCGCGCATTTTGCGCGCGTGAGCGGATCAGTATGCAGAGTCTGCGACGATGGCGGACGCGGCTGCACGATTTCGCGTAATGGACCCACCCGATTTCGTCTGATTGGACCCACCCTGGGAGGGTTACCGGCGGAGCCTCAGGCGACGAGTTTTACGCGACC
>Ga0302319_10005143_pt1 | contig 26449 bp, 28 predicted proteins | sample Bog_T0_2_FD_203319 | JGI IMG/M metagenome (GOLD analysis project Ga0302319, IMG submission 203319) | Peat permafrost microbial communities from Stordalen Mire near Abisko, Sweden - Bog_T0_2 | ecosystem: Environmental > Terrestrial > Soil > Wetlands > Peat | place: Sweden: Abisko, Stordalen Mire... | reverse complement strand
CAGCGCTGGAATGAGTATCAACAAGCGCTAAACGGGATTCCCAGCCGAGTCTGTTTCGCCGTGAAGGCTAATTCGAATTTGGCCGTACTCGCTACTCTCGCGCGCGCTGGTGCCGGCTTCGATATCGTTTCAGGCGGCGAATTACAGCGCGTGCTTAAGGCGGGTGGCAGCGCGGCTTCTATTGTTTTTTCCGGCGTAGGGAAGACGCCGCAGGAAATTGCGCTGGCACTCGATCAGAGCATCCACAGTTTCAATTGCGAATCGGAAGCGGAAATTGCGCTTATCTCGCAGATCGCCTCCGCAAAGCAGAAGAAGGCTTCTATTGCTATCCGCGTCAACCCCGACGTGAACGCCAAAACGCATCCTTACATATCTACCGGCCTGCGTGAACACAAGTTTGGCGTCGATATTAACGCCGCCGAAGAGATTTATCACCGCGCCGCGCAACTTCCGGGAATCATCGCAGAGGGCGTAAGCTGCCATATCGGCTCACAACTTTTGGAGATTGACCCACTTCTGGAAGCGGCCGATAAAACTCTGGCTCTCGTGGCACGTTTGCGGAGCGGCGGGCTGCCCATTCATTTTCTTGATTTAGGCGGCGGACTCGGTGTTCAATATCGCCCGCACGAAACAAACGCCAGCATTGGTGAATTCGCTTCGCGCTTGCGTCCCAAGCTTGCGTCGTTAGATCTTACGCTGATGCTCGAACCGGGGCGCTCCATTGTCGCAGAAGCCGGCATCCTGCTCACGCAAGTTCTGCTCATTAAGCAAAACGGCGCTAAAACATTCGTAATTGTCGACGGCGCGATGAACGATTTGCTGCGCCCCGCGCTCTATCAGGCGCATCACGAAATCACGCCTGTTACCGAAATTCCAACTGACCTGACGATCACGGTCGACGTGGTTGGGCCTGTTTGCGAGACCGGCGATTTCTTTGCACGCGATCGGCGCCTCCCTGCCCTCAAACCGGGCGACCTGATTGCGCTCCGCACGGCCGGCGCTTACGGCTTCGTCCTTTCTTCCAATTACAATTCACGCCCCCGGCCTTGCGAGCTCTTAATTGATGGAACTCGCGTACACGTCGCTCGGACTCGCGAGACGTTTGACGATTTAGTTCGCGGCGAGTCGCTACCATAGAGAGAATGTCTGGGCCTACCTGCATAGCGGTCGAAAATCTTCACAAATCCTACGGCGAGGTGGAAGCCGTGCGCGGTATTGATCTCGAAGTTAAAACAGGCGAGGTTTTCGGATTGCTCGGTCCCAATGGCGCCGGCAAGACCACAACGCTCGAAATTCTAGAGGGCATACGGCCCCGCACCAGTGGATCCGTTTCGGTTTTAGGACTCGATCCGGCTGCGCAAAGCAAAGAGATCAAAGACCGCATTGGCGTCTGTTTGCAGGCCACGAATTTGCCCGACAAGATGAAGGTGCATGAGGCGCTTGATCTCTTCGCCGCGTTCTACTCGAAAAATGCCGATCGTGATCAATTGCTCAAACGCCTGCAGCTTTGGGATAAGAAAGACGCACTTTACAAAACGCTCTCCGGTGGCCAGAAACAGCGCGTTGCCCTAGCCCTTTCGCTCGTGAACGATCCCAGTCTGCTGTTCCTCGACGAACCCACCACGGGGCTCGATCCGCAAGTCCGCCTCGAGATTCACACCGTGATTCAGGAACTGAAAAAAGACAAACGATCGATTCTGATCACCACGCACTACATAGAGGAAGCCGAACGCTTGTGTGACCGCGTGGCCATTGTCGATGCGGGAAAAATCATCGAACTGGGCACGCCGCGCGAAATTCAGTCGCGCGTGTTAGGCCTAACACAGGTGGAAGTCACAACCAGACTCGCATTGCCCCTCGACACTCTTCCTGAAAAGATCCGCGACGAAAAACACAGTTCCAGCAACGAGGGCCGCACACTGACCGTACAGAGTTCGACACCGGCCACCCTCATTATGGAACTGGTGCGTTGGATTGATCAGTTAGGTTTTGAGCTGGTTGACATTCATATGAAGCGGCCCACGCTAGAAGACGTTTTCATTGAACTCACCGGAAAGAGGCTTCGCGAAGGATGAAACCTTACATTGCGCAAATCTCGAGCAATTTGCGGCTGATGGGTCGAGACCGTTCTGTCCTCTTCTTCAGCACGCTCTTTCCGCTGGTTTTCTTCTTTACCTTCGCGCAAGCTTTTCGCGCGGGCTCAAGCCCCGGGGCTATGTCGCAAGTCTTCGCTTCCGTTATGATCATCGGCGTCTTGGGCAGTGGCTTCTTCGGCGCGGGAATCAGAACAGTTCTAGATCGCGAAACCAACATACTCCGGCGCTTCAAAGTGGCGCCCATCGGCCCCGGCCCCATCATCGTGGCCTCCATGGTATCGGGATGGGTCGCGTACATGCCCACCGTTTGCCTTTTCCTGATCTTCGGGAAATTTATTTATCACGCGCCGCTGCCGGCCAATCTATTTTCACTGTTTATCTTCATCACAATTGGGCTTCTCGCGTTTCGCGCCATGGGCATGATCATCGCGTCGGTCGTCAACTCGCAGCAGGAAGCAACTGTCCTCATCCAGTTGCTGTACTTGCCCATGCTGTTCTTAAGCGGCGCCACATTCCCACTAGAGATGCTGCCGGATTGGGTAAAAACCGTCGCCAACTTTTTGCCCGCCACTTACTTATACCTGGGTATGAAATCAATATTGGTCGGTGGAGAAAGCGCTTTTTCAAAGCCGAATCTCTGGGCGGGACTAGCGTTGATTACGGCCATGGCTGTGGCCCTGTTTGTGGGCATTAAGCTTTTTCGGTGGGAGAAAGAAGAGAAGATCGGCGGCAAGGCAAAGCTTTGGATTCTAGTGGTGTTGGCGCCTTTCGTCCTGAGCGGCTTCTATCAAGCACATTCAAAGCAGAGCATCGGCCGCGAGAAGCAACTAAACCGCCAATCTTCACGGCAGCGTAGCGTCTTATTCAATAACGTCAACATCTTTGTGGGCAACGGTGAAATCATTCAGCATGGCGCTGTGTTGATTAAGAACGGCAAAATCAGCCAAGTCTTCCGCCAACCTCCGTTAGACACAGCCTCGCTAAATGCCGAAGTCGAAGACGAATCCGGTAAGACGCTCATGCCCGGCCTGATCGATATGCACGTGCACATCGGCGCACCGGGCGGCGTTTTCAAAAATCCGCAAGACTATGCCAATCCCCACGCGCAGATGCGGCGCTTAGCGGCATACCTTTATAGCGGAATCACTACCGTACGGAGCACCGGCGATTTGCTCGAGGGTGCGCTCGAAGTGCGCAAAAACTCGCAATCTGATGACAATACTGTGGCCCAGTTCTACACCTGCGGACCCCTTTTTACGGCATCAGGCGGCCACCCCGAAGAGCTTTTGGAGAACTTCCCCGAATTCATGCGCAAGATGGCGAAAGAGCAATTCATGCGGCAGCCCAAGTCGGCCGGCGAAGCGCGCACCCAAGTGGACGCTCTGAAGCTGGCCGGGGTTGATTGCGTAAAGGGTGTACTGGAAGCGGGCAACGAAAGTTGGGGAAAATTCAACCGCCTCGATCCGCAAATCTACCGAGCGGTGATGGACGAAGCCACCAAACAAGGACTGCCAACCGCTACGCACACGGGCAGCGCCGCAGACGTAAAATTAGCCATTGATGCCGGCAGCAATAGCATTGAGCATGGGTCAACCGTAGATCTCATTCCGGACGAAGCCTTTGCGGCCATGAAGGCGCGCGGTATTTTTTACGATCCAACGCTGAGTGTGTTTGAAGCCTATTCTGACCTCGCGCAAGGCAAAACGCAGATCCTCGACCGTCCCCTGCTGCAGCAAGTGGGCCCTCTGGATCTCATCAACAATACGAAGAGCGTTTTCTCCAAACCGCCAAAAGAATTGAACGTCGCGCGCGCAAACAGTTTGTTCGAAATACCCGTCCAAAACCTGCTCCACGCCTATCAAAGCGGCGTTACTCTCATTACCGGGTCCGACGCCGGCAATCCGATGGTGATCCACGGACCTACTGTGCAACACGAAGTGGAACTGTGGGTCGATGCCAAAATCCCTAAGGCGGTGGCTCTCCAAGCCGCCACCTACAACGCTGCCAAGGCACTGCATCAGGAAACTCGCATCGGCTTGATCAAAGAAGGTATGGATGCCACGTTCCTACTCTTGGATGGCGATCCTCTGCAAGATATTACCGCCACCGAACACATTAATGCCGTCTTCTTGCGCGGCGAGCACATAGATCGGAGCGACTTATTCGACCAGTTCAAAAAGTAAAAAAGCTTGAGCAAAAGCTCAAGACGCTTGATCGCGCTTTGTCGAAAGCGGGGTTAGGATCGCGAACCGAAGCGCGCAGTTGGATCGGCGCGGGCCGTGTGCAAGTAAACGGCAGAGTCATTCAGACGCCCGACCATTGGGTCGACATTGCTCGCGATCGTATTACCTTCGACGGCAAGCCAGTTGAGAAACAAGACCTTCGCTACATTCTGCTCAACAAGCCGAAGGGTTACCTGACTACTTACAAAGACCCTGAAAAGCGGCCCACCGTTTATGACTTAATTCCAGGCCTCGGCCAGTTTGTAGGCACGGTGGGCCGGCTTGATCTGGAAACCTCAGGCTTATTGCTTCTCACCAATGACAATGCGCTCGCCGAAGGCATGACCAATCCGCTCTATAAAGTGGAGAAAACCTATTTGGTGAAGGCGTCAACGCTATTGACCGACGAACAAATTGCTCGATTGGCAAAGGGGGTCGAGTTGAGCGATGGCATGACCGCGCCGGCCATCGTCAAGCGCGAACGCGATTCAGAGAAGTACACATTTCTTGAGATCACCATCCGCGAAGGGCGTAACCGGCAGGTTAGGCGCATGCTTGAAGCGGTTGGCAGTACGGTTCTAAAACTAGTGCGCGTACGGATTGGGCCGCTCACGCTGGATGACTTGCCCATGGGTAAATGGCGGGAGCTTGAAGCCAGTGAAGTCATCAAGCTCCGCAAACTGACCCACGCTAAAGAAAGGTCTTGAACTCAATCACGTCGCCGTCTTGCACCACGTATTCCTTACCTTCAGTTCGCAGCTTGGCTTGTTCGCGAGCGCGCGCAAACGAACCGCAGGCCACCAAATCCTTGTAAGAAACACATTCGGCCGAGATAAAGCTCTTCTCAAAATCCGAATGGATTACGCCCGCCGCTACCGGCGCTTTGTCGCCCGCATGAATGGTCCACGCGCGCGTCTCCTTTTCGCCCGTCGTTAAATACGTACGCAAACCTAATAGGTGATAAGCTTCGCGAATTAAATTGCTGGCGCCTGTATCTTTCACACCCAGCCCGGCCAGGTATTCCTGCCGCTCTTCTTCCGATAGCGTCACCAGCTCAGACTCGATCTCCGCGGACACCACCACTGCGCTCGTGTCATGGTGTTCCTTGACATAGGCGCGAACCTGCTTGACGTACTTATTGTTGTCGGCATCGGCCAAATCGCCTTCCGCCACATTGCACGCAAACAGCGTCGGCTTGCTGGTTAGCAAAAAGAAAGTCTTGGCCAGCGCCGTTTCTTCCGGCGTCAGTTCCATGGTGACAACCGTTTTCCCGGTGTTCAAATGCGCTTCCAGCTTTTCGCAAAGCTCCACTTCCGCCAGCGCCTTCTTATCGCCGCCTTTCGATGCTTTCTGCTGCTTCGCCTTGCGCTTCTCAACCGCTTCCAGATCGGAAAGAACCAGTTCGGTATTGATGATTTCAATATCCCGAACTGGATCTACCGTGTCCATCACGTGTTCGATGTTCGAGTCTTCGAAACAGCGGACCACTTGAATCAAGGCGTCCACTTCGCGAATATGGCCCAAGAATTGGTTCCCCAATCCTTCACCTTTACTGGCGCCTTTGACAAGACCGGCGATGTCGACAAACTCGAAAACCGCCGGTATCAGCTTCGCCGATCCGCTCAACTTAGAGAGAACTTCCAGTCGCTCATCCGGCACCGTCACCACGCCCGTATTGGGCTCAATGGTGCAAAATCTGTAGTTGGCAGCCATTGCTTTGCGGGTTTGTGTCACCGCATTAAAAAGGGTGCTTTTCCCAACGTTGGGAAGCCCCACGATTCCAGCTCTTAACATTCCTTTCTATTTTCGCGTACCAGGCATCCGGTCTCGAAAAAGAAGGCTTGAGAGCTACTGGCCCGCAGTCAAATGACTCACCACTAGGTCCGTGTTGTGTGCCGCGCGGACACCATATACACCGTCGGTCGATTTCAATTTCCCGTCTGCGACTAAAGCGGATTTGTCGTAGCTCGCCACCACCGTGCCGTTGATCGCGCAACTTACCTTGTCGCCTTTCACAGAGACAGCAATCTCCTGTGTCACAGGTTCACCCACAGCCGCCGCTTTGTGAACCGCGGCATTTTCTTCGGCGCGCCGGCCATTCATTTGAAATGGCGCGGGGCCGAATCCGCGAACGATGAAGCTTCCATTACCGTAAGCAGCGCAGTAAAGATAGCTTTGATGATCGGTGCCCATATCATTGCCCGCAACCACAATGCCGTAGGGGTGTGGGTGGCTGTTGAGGTTCATGTATTTGGGTTCATTGAACGTGGCTTTCACTGTGTAATCGCCAGATACTTTGTTTGCCGCATTCCAATACGTCACCGCCGGACCGGTGGTGATGTGCAGATCGCTTCCTTCCATGGAAAGCTTGTCGTCGTTTATAGTTCGGCCTGCCTTCTCTTCGTTCGCGTCAATCTTGCCGCTCCAACCAGCAGCGCTAATGCCGCCGCCGGCCACTTTCCGTGAGGTCTCGTCTTGACCGCAAACAAAGGTCGCGGCCGCTAGTAAAAGCCCCAAAACAGATATCGCTCGCATGAATTCTCCTTGAGTCGAACACTTCGTCAGATGGAATTATATGTGAAACGAAGGCAATGGGAACTAACACGGATGTCATGATGAGGTTAATGGAATTCGCCGCGGAACTGGCCCGCGTTCTGCCCAATGATATTCCGCATCGTGAACGGCTCATTGAGAAAGCATCCGCGCACTTGTCGTTGATTTTGGCGGCGAACGAGCACTTCAACCTCACGCGGATTATTAACGCCCCGGAAGCAGCTATTAAACACGTCTTTGATTCAGTAGTGCCCTGGCGTCACTTTGCCGGTGCGCGGCGCGTCCTCGATGCTGGCACGGGCGCCGGTTTTCCTGGCATTCCCCTTTCTGTTGTGCTGCCTGACGTGCGTTTCACGTTAGCCGAATCTACCCAGAAGAAGGCCCGCTTTGTTGATAGCGCGGTGGAATCGCTCGAACTGCATAATGTGGAAGTATCGAGCGATCGCGCCGAACAGTTGGCCGTTATCCAAAGACCCGACATCATTACCGCGCGGGCCGTCGCACCGCTCGACCGGCTGCTCGATCTGTTTGCGAAGCCTATGCAACAAGGGGCCAAGCTGATTCTCTATAAAGGCCCTGAAGTGGAAAACGAATTGGCGGCCGTGAGGAAGTACCGCATCAAAGCAGAGCAGTTGAGCCGTTATGAACTGCCTGATCATATGGGGACAAGAGTGTTGCTCTCCATTGAAGCAGTGGCGCGCTGACGAACAAGCTCGCTACTGGCGTTCAACCTTAAAACCCATTTTCTCCAGCATTGCCGGCACTCCCGCCGAGCCTACCAAGTGCCCAGCGCCCACGGCAACGAAACTTACACCGTCGCCTTTCAGTAATTCATTCACCTGCTTCGCAAAACCATCGTTCCGCTTCAGAATGAGCGTTTTGTATAGCTCTGGATACTTGTCGCGCAGTTCGTTGCTCACCAGCCGGTCCAAAGTTTTGTCGTCGCCGGCATACCAGGCGTCCACCAATTCCTTAAATTTTGGTACCGCCTCTGCATATTCATCAACGCTCGATTTCAGAAATTCTAATTGATTCTTCTGCGGCATGTCCGCCAGCATGTGCATTTGCTTGTCCATCGTCTCGAATCCATGCAACTGCTTGCCGGCGGCTTTGAACTCTGGCTTAAGCACCTTTTCAACACCGCTGTTCGGATCAAAGCCCGCTTGCATCATGGGGACCGCCGACAGCGCAACGGCGGCCATCCACGGTCGCATGGGCTCAAGCCCCGCTTCCCCGCCCGGAATTCCCGCAGACGTTGCCACCTTATCGAGCTTTGCCACTTGCTCTTTGCTAAGTAGGGACGAAAGCGGATGTTGCGCGTCAATCCCCAATTCCATTACGATCGCCTGCATCGCCTTCATATCGTCATCATCAATGAGTTCGAGCCAAAGGCTAGTGCTTTTTTGAATAGCCGCATCGATCTTCGGCGAGCGCCAGGGCTTATCTTTTTGCAACGCGTGCACGGAACCAAACAAATAAACTGTCGCATGCGGGCCTTTCACTACCCAAAGGGCTGGTTCTGAATGCGCAGTCTCAGCGCCGAGAAAAACGGCGGCGAGAAAGCAGAACAGTCTCATGACACGGCGTGCTGTCAACATCTTTTCAGGATAGGGTGTTTGCGCCTTGAACGTCTCGAAAGTTCGTGCTATAACTATATAGGATACTTTCGGTCGTAGATCCACATCTCGACCATTTCACAATGCTGCGTCTCACCAAGAAAGCGGACTATAGCCTTATCGCTCTAAAGCACTTCGCCGCCATGCGCGCCGTGTCTGGTAGCGCAGCTGCTCCAGCTTTGAGTGCGAAAGAATTGGCCGACAACAGCGGTATTCCGTTGCCGCTTTTGTCCAAGCTCTTGCAGAAACTGGGTAAAACCGGATTCTTGGTATCCGAGTATGGCACCCACGGTGGCTATCGCTTAGCGCGAGATCCGCGCGATATCTCGGCGCTAGAAGTGATTCGCGCCATTGACGGACCCATTGTGCTGGCAAATTGTTTCACCGCTTCAAAGTCTTGCGGACACTCAGACCGTTGCACAATCAAGAAACCGCTACGCCGCATCCATGAAGGAATCTTGCGCCTGTTAAGCAGCGTGAGCATCCAAGATATGTTGCGAGATTCCGACGAAGACCCGACGCCCGAAACGCTTTCCGCTTCGTTGGTGGCGTTGGAAGGGGTCTCCGAGACCTCGCGAGACACGAGAAGGAAATTGACATTATGAAACTGCCGATTTACATGGACAATCACGCCACCACGCAGATGGATCCGCGTGTGTTTGAAGTGATGAAACCGTACTTTTTAGACATCTACGGCAATGCCGCTTCGCGCAACCACAGTTTTGGATGGGAAGCGGAAGAAGCGGTCGAAAAGGCGCGCAAGCAGATAGCCGATCTGATTGGCGCAACGCCCAAGGAAATCGTTTTCACCAGTGGCGCCACCGAATCGAATAATCTTGCCATCAAAGGCGTCGCCGAAATGTATGCCGAGCGCGGCAACCACATCATTACTCAAGCCACCGAACATAAAGCGGTGCTCGATACCTGCAAGCGCCTCGAAAAAGAGGGCGTCCGTGTTACCTATCTGCCGGTGAAAACCGATGGCTTGATTGACTTGAACCAGTTGCGCGATGCGATTACCGACAAGACCGTTCTGATTTCGATCATGTACGCCAACAACGAAATCGGCGTCGTCCAGCCTATGGCCGAAATTGCCAAAATTGCCAAAGAAAAAGGCGTGCTTGTTCATAGCGATGCGGTGCAGGCGGTTGGCAAAATTCCTGTCAACGTTAATACAGACGGCATTGACATCCTTTCGTTGACAGCGCATAAGCTTTATGGGCCAAAAGGTGTGGGCGCGCTGTATGTTCGGCGTCGTAATCCGCGCGTGCAAATCACGGCTCAGATGGACGGTGGCGGCCATGAACGTGGTATGCGTTCTGGCACGTTGAACGTTCCCGGCATTGCTGGGTTAGGTGCGGCTTGCGAAATTTGCCACAAGGAAATGGCCGAAGAAACGAAGCGGCTGCGCTTCCTGCGCGACAAGCTGAAAGATCGCTTGATGAACGATCTCGATGAAACCTATATCAACGGCTCGTGGACGCACCGATTACCGCACAACTTGAACATCAGCTTTGCCTATGTAGAAGGCGAGAGCCTCTTGATGGGCATCAATGACATCGCGGTTTCGAGCGGCTCGGCTTGCACTTCGGCGACTCTCGAACCATCCTATGTACTGAAAGCGTTGGGTGCGGGTGACGATCTGGCGCATTCGAGTATTCGTTTCGGCATTGGCCGGTTCAACACGGAAGAGGAAGTAGACTACGTCGGCAACAAGGTGGCCGAGGTGGTGAAGAAGTTGCGCGAGCTATCGCCGCTTTACGAGATGGCGAAAGAAGGCGTGGATCTTTCAAAGGTATCTTGGACGGCACACTAAGTTTAGATTTGACAAAGGGACACAAATAGCATGGCTTATTCTGACAAAGTTCTCGATCATTACAATAACCCCCGTAACGTGGGTTCAATGGATAAGAATAGCCCCGATGTGGGGACGGGGATGGTGGGCGCGCCCGAATGCGGCGACGTCATGAAGCTGCAAGTGAAGGTAAACCCTGAAACCGGCGTCATTGAAGATGCGAAGTTCAAGACCTTCGGTTGCGGCAGTGCGATTGCCAGCTCTTCGCTGGCAACCGAATGGTTGAAAGGCAAGACTGTTGACCAAGCGCTTGAAATCAAGAATACCGATATCGTGAACGAGCTCGCGTTACCGCCCGTGAAGATTCACTGCTCGGTGTTAGCCGAAGACGCCATCAAAGCGGCTATTGGCGATTACAAGGCGAAGAAGACCGGCGTCGCCAAATCCGAAGCCGTTTCCGTTCATTAATTCCAGTTCTGGATTTGGGAGATACTAACAATATGGCTGAGTTGACTCAGCTTCCGGGTGCGCCGGAAGTTCAAACGGGGACTGCCCCGCTTGAAGGCGCACCCACCAAACAAGTTCACGTCACGCCGAAAGCGGTTGAGAAAATTCGCGCTGCTTTCGCTCGTGAAAAGGTGAGCGGTGGTCTGCGCCTCGGCGTACAAGGTGGCGGCTGTTCCGGTCTAAGCTATCAGTTCAAGTTTGCGCCGCAGCCTCGGCCGACAGATCACGTCTTCGAATTTGAAGATGTGAAAGTCTTTGTCGATCCCAAAAGCATGTTGTTCCTGGACGGTATGACTCTTGATTGGAAAGACGCCCTGCTGCAATCTGGGTTTGTTTTTCACAATCCGCACGCCACCAAGAGCTGCGGTTGCGGTACTTCCTTTTCTTCCTAAATGGCCATTCTTTCGAAAAATTTCTTCCAGTTCTTTGGGCTGGAACCGAAGTTGTGCGTCGATGCGGATGCTCTGCAAAAGCGTTTCTATGAACTGAGCAAACAGTGGCACCCGGATCGGTTCACTCGCAAAAGCGCAGAAGAACAATCAGAAGCGCTGGAAGCCACTTCGATTCTCAACGACGGTTACCGCACGCTGAAAGATCCAGTTAAACGCGCGGAATATCTTTTGAAAGAGGAAGGGTTTCCGATCGGCGAGCAGCGTTCGAAAGATGTGCCGCCTGAGTTATTGGAAGAAGTTTTCGAGTTGAATATGATGCTCGAAGAACTCAAGAGCGGTGATTCTGACGCCCGAGGGCAACTGGAAACGGCGCGCGGAAACTTCGCTGCCATGCAGGCTGATGTGGATCAGCAACTCCAGGGGCTTTTCTCTAAGTTTGATGCGACGAAAGCAGGGCTACCGGAAATTCGCGGCTTGTTAAACAGGCGCCGCTACATTGATAACCTGCTGCGCGACGTGGACCGCGCTTTGAATCCAGCCGCGGCGGCCGTACCAGTGGAAGATCGTTTATAGCCATGGGAACTTTTCAAATCGATTTCGGCGAGAGCCGCACATCTAAAATTGTCGGGATTGATCTGGGCACCACCAACAGTTTGGTGGCGTATCTCGACCTGACCGGACCGAAAATTATAGAGGACCATGAAGGCAACAAGATTGTCCCCTCCGTTGTTTCATTAGCGGATAACAATCGGTTGATTGCCGGCGACGCGGCGCGCGAAATGCTTTTGACGCACCCGGAACGGTCCATCTATTCGGTGAAGCGGCTGATGGGTCGATCGGCAAGCGATGTGCAGCAGGAGTTGAAACTGTTTCCCTTCCGCATTACCAGCGAGGGTGATGCTGCGATTCAATTGAAACTCGGCGACCGGACATTCACGCCTCCCGAGATTTCGGCTGCAGTACTCAAGAAGCTCAAAGATAATGCCGAAGATGCGCTTGGCGTACCGGTGACGGAAGCGGTTATCACCGTACCGGCGTATTTCAACGACGCCCAGCGCCAGGCGACGAAAGATGCCGGGCGTCTCGCGGGGCTGGAAGTGTTGCGACTCGTCAACGAACCGACAGCGGCTTCGTTGGCGTACGGTCTGGACAAGCGTAAAGACGGTGTCATCGCGGTTTATGATTTTGGCGGCGGCACGTTTGATATCTCCATCCTGCGGCTGCACGATGGCATTTTCGAAGTGCTGGCTACTAACGGTGACACGCATTTGGGCGGCGACGATATCGACAATCTGCTGCTGCGCATTGCGCTTGAAGATTCCGATATACCGCAAGACTCAGAAGGTGTGCAGCGTTTGCGGCGCGCGGTAATTAAGGCCAAGGAAGAGCTTTCGTTCGTTCCAGACACCAACATCGAACTGACTTATGGCGGGAAGAGCTATCACCGAGCGATTAGCCGTGAGTTGCTGGAACGCTTGATTGCGCCGATTGTCGAGCGCACGCTCGAGCCGTGCCGGGCTTGTTTGGCGGACGCCAAGCTGACGCCTGAACAGATTGATGAAGTGGTGATGGTGGGCGGGTCCACGCGAATTCCGTTAGTGCGGACCGCCGTCGAACGTTTGTTCAAGGCCAAGCCACATACCGAACTGAATCCGGATGAAGTCGTGGCACTGGGTGCGGCGGTCCAGGCGGGGATTCTGGCCGGCGATGTTGAAGACAAGCTGCTGCTCGATGTCACGCCGCTTTCGCTGGGTATTGAAACGATGGGCGGGGTTGTCTCGAAGCTGATTCATCGTAATTCCACGATTCCGGCAAGCGCCACGGAGACGTTTACAACGGCGGTCGATGGGCAGCGGAATGTGCTGATTCACGTTCTGCAAGGCGAACGGGAATTGGTGAAAGACTGCCGGAGTCTGGCGCGCTTCGATCTGAAAGATATCGAGCCAATGATGGCTGGGTTCGCGCGGATCGAAGTCCGGTTTCTGATCGATGCCAACGGCATTCTCAACGTCATAGCGCGTGATGCACGAACGGGCAAAGAACACGCAGTAGAAGTGAAGCCGTCGTACGGGTTGACCGAAGAGCAGGTCGAAGGCATGATCCGCGAAAGCCTGGACAACGCCGAAGCCGATATGAACGAACGGCAAGTTCGCGAGGCTCGGGTTGAAGCGGACAACATCTTGTCAGCCACCGAAAAAGCGCAACGCAACGACGCCTGGAATACCTTGACCGCCGCTGAGCACAGCCAGGTTGAGGAAGCGAAACGCGCGCTGCTGGCAGTTTACAATCAGCCGGATCATCGCGCGATCAACGCACGGATTGAAGATTTGAACAAGGCCACTCACAAGCTAGCCGAAAACATGATGAACACCGCTGTGCGCGGCGCTCTGAAAGGGACTAAGATCGACTAAGATGCCTGCACTTACCTGGAACCAAACCGACGACATCGCGCTGAGCCTTTACGACGCGCACCCGGAAATTGATCCCACGCACATTCGTTACACCGACTTGCACAAATGGATCATCGAGCTGCCAGATTTCAAAGACGACCCAATGGGATCCACCGAAGGCAAGCTTGAGGCTATTCAGATGGCGTGGTTAGAAGAGTACCAGGACAACAAGTAAACTGGACAAGTGAAAACTTGTCTTCTGGCACTCTGCCTTAGCGCGGGTTTGGCCGCGCAGCAGTCTCCCCGACTCTGGTACAAAACGCCCGCGGCCGATTGGAGCCAGGCGTTGCCCATCGGCAACGGCCGATTAGCGGGCATGGTGTACGGCGGAACGGCCGACGAACAAATTCAACTCAACGAAGAGAGCATCTACGCCGGCAAGCGCATGGATCGCAATAATCCAGCGGCGCGGCAGAACATTCCCGTCATTCGACGTTTGCTGCTGGACGGCAAGGTGAAAGAGGCGGAGGATCTGGCGGAAAAAAACATGCTCGCGATTCCACGCAGGCAACCACCTTACGAACCGTTGGGCGATCTCAAACTTCATTTCGAACTAACGGGCACAGTTCAAAACTATCAACGGGCGTTGGATCTTTATGACGGAGTGGCATCGGTGGCCTTCGATGCGGGAGCGGTGCACTACACGCGAGAGGTGTTTGCATCCTATCCAGATCACGCCATCGTTGTCCACCTCGTATCAAGTCAGCCAGGGGCATTGAACTTCAGCGTCTCGCTCACACGGGCACAGGATGCGACAGCCAAGCTTGATCCCGACCTTGTCAACACCATTGTGATGACGGGTACGGCACTGCCACCCCCCGGGAAAAACTACGCCGATGAACCAAAAGAAGGTGCGGAGTTCGCCGGAGCAGTCCGCATCTATGCTGACGGCAGGATACTGCCTAGCGCTTCAACTTATCAAGTGCGCGATGCGAAGGAAGCGACGTTGATTCTCACAGCGGCGACCAATGTCTGGGGATCGGACGCGGGGGCACGCTGCCGGCAGATCTTACGGGATGCAACCACGCATCAGTATCCGGAATTGCTGGCGCGACATAAGGCCGATTTTCGGAACATGGCTGCGCGAGTTTCGCTATGGTTGGGAGACGATTCGGCTAACAGCATTCCGACCGATGAACTCTTGAAGAGGACGGCTGCGGGCGGAGATGACCGGGCACTGACAGCGCTGTACTTTGCCTATGGGCGATATCTGTTGCAATCGAGCAGCCGCGAGGATTCGATGCCTGCGAACTTGCAGGGGAAGTGGAATGACAAGTTCGATCCGCCGTGGGGCAGCAAGTACACAATCAACATCAACACCGAAATGAATTACTGGCCGGCGGAGGTTTGCAACCTGGGTGAGACAGTTGATGCACTGTATCACTTGCTCATGCGGATGCAGGATAACGGCCAAGACACCGCTCATAAGATGTATGGGACGAATGGGTTTGTGGCACACCACAACACGGATATCTGGGCGGATACGCAGCCGATTGATGGAGTGCCATCCGGCATTTGGCCGATGGGCGCGGCTTGGTTGACGCTGAGTTTGTGGGACCACTATGACTATTCGGGCGATCAGCTTTACCTGCGGGAACGGGCGTATCCGTTGATGCGGAATGCGGCGGAGTTCATTCTCAATAACCTGTTTGACGATGGGAAGGGGCACTTGGTGAGCGGGCCGTCTTTGTCTCCGGAGAACCGGTATTTCACGCCGGATCATCAGAAGGCATCGCTGGATCTTTCGCCGACGATGGACGTGGAAATTACGACTGCACTGTTCAAACGGGTGATTGATGCCGCGAATAAGCAGAAGGTGGACGCGCCGCTGGTTTCGGAATTACAAGACGCGCTCAAGAAGCTGCAGCCTTTGCAAGTGGGGCATTTCGGTCAGTTGCAGGAATGGCGGAACGATTACGAAGAGGTCGAACCCGGGCACCGGCATTTATCGCATTTGTTTGCGGTCTATCCCAGCGATGAAATTAACGGCATGACTCCTGAACTATTCAAAGCGGCGCGGACTTCGCTTGAACGGCGGCTGGCCAATGGCGGCGGCGGGACTGGTTGGAGCCGGGCTTGGGTGGTCTGCTTGTGGGCGACGTTTGGCGAAGGCGATAAAGCGGACGAGAGCTTGCGGGTGCTCTACAGCAAATCGACTTGGCCCAATCTATTCGATCTGCATCCGCCGGAGATCTTCCAGATTGACGGCAATCTGGGGGCGACGGCCGGCATTGCGCGCATGCTGATTGACCGAAGCAACGGGGTGCTGCGGCTGCTACCGGCATTGCCAGCGGCTTGGAAAGACGGGCGCGTGACGGGCTTACGAGCACGAGGCGGACTGACGGTGGACATGGAATGGAAGAACGGCGCCATCAGCGAAGCAACCGTTCGTGCAACACGGGCCGGCGAAGTGCAAATAACTACACACGGGAGCGCGGCGGCACAAACCGTGAAACTGCGAGCCGGAGTTCCGAACGTTCTACACTTCTAGGCGACAGTGGCTTTCGAAAGGTTACCGGCCTCAATTTGTTTAGGCTGAGCTTTGTTGCGGCCAATCATGACGAAGACGCCATCGTTCACCAAGCCCTTTAGGAACATGCCGACCTCAGTTTTGAGCTGCATGCTGCGGTCTCCAGGCCAGCGGCCGTAGCGAAGGTCTTCGCCACCGCTCAATTGCTTCGAACCGATTCTGGGCGATGAATAGAGGAATTCGTATTGATAAGCGGCGAACCATTTTTCGGCAATTTCAGCGATGAAGTGGCGGCTTTCGTGTGGTTGTTTATAGCGCTGAATAAAACGGTCGCGCTGGGTTTCATTGCGCCGGTTTAGGAACGCGAGGCGATCTTTGGAGAGACGGTAGAACAGGCGGCGCAGGTCGTTGCCCATTCGGCCGAGTGGGTTGTAGAGACTCAGGACGAACACGCCGTCGGGCTTAAGCAATGACGTGAGTGCGGCGAAGCCACGCAGCGGATCGGAGGTGTGGTGAAGAACGCTACTCGCAATCACGACGTCAAAGACGGCTTTGCGAAACGGCGGGCGGAACAAATTCATTTGCAAGTAGCCGGCGTTCTGGATGGCGCAACGGTCTTTGAATTGTTTGGCCTGATGCAAGGAACTGAGGGAAAGGTCGGCACCGATGACTTGGCGGTTCTCTTTTTGCGTAGCTAGAAAATTTGCCAAGTGGCCGGTGCCGCAGCCGGCGTCAAGAATGCGAGCATCGGCGGGAATTTGCTCAGCGAGGATTCGGGCGAGCGGAGAGGTTGATACCTTGTCGCGGAGGGTTTCGCGCGAATCGTCGTCGGCATATTTGGGGAACGGATGCGCGTTGTAAAAATCTTTGACTTTGTGAGTGACGTCGCGCGGGCCGTATAAGACGTCGTGCGGGAAGAAGAGCTGCGGGATACCGGAATCGGAAGGAAAGGCGCTGGAGCACCACTTGCATTCCAGAATGTCAAGGAAAACTTCGAGATCGCCGCCGCAACGGGGACAGGCTAGAATGTCAGCCTGTTGTAACAGAGAGCGCTGAACGGAGGCGGTGGGCTGAGGATAGGAATCTAGATCTTCTTGCAGAAAACGCAGGTCGACAACCGGCGCGGGAAAACGGCGAACAGCCGCCTTTGCTTCACGATCTTGTAGTCCAACCATACTGAAGAAAGGTGGACCTGCTGCAGGAAAATTCTCAGCGGGCAGGCGGTGGATTTTCGCCTGCCCGCAAGTGTTTATTTATCAGTCTTCTTGAAATAAATAACGTTGGATTGTTCCTTTACGGTATAGTCCGCTGGGATCTGGAACAGCGAGGCAGTTGGTTCGGCGCGGACGACATTTGTCAGCTTGTAGATGGATTCGCCCATGCGCGGATCGTTACTTTTGCTCATGAGCAGGAGCTTGAGATCGGGTGAATACCAAGTCTCGGTTGTGATGACAATTGGGAGATCATTACCTATTGCTCCCGCGGCTATGGTGCGAGTGATTCTAGTACCTTTGGCGACGACGCCGTCCATGGTCTGGGTTCCGAGATCGGCACTGGTAAAACTAGCATCGTCTAGTTTCGACTTGTCAGTGACGATGTGAAATTCGTGATCGGATCCGCTTATGGGCTGCATGATGTGAAAGGTGCCGAACGCAGCTTCGTCAATTTTCTTTTGGTCGGCTGAGGGCATTTTATATGCGATTTTTGAACTGGGATCGAGCGTGAAGTGCAGGTTGGCGACGGGATCTTCGATGAGGACCATGTGCGAATTGTCGAAGCCGCCGGGCAAAGATTCTTCGCGATAGACGCGGCCTTGGCTGTCGCGCGCAACGGCATTAGTGATGGTTTGGACGATGCGATTACCGTCCGATAGGATCTGGACGCGCTGCGTGACGGCCTGTGCGGAATAGGGCGCGCCAGGAATGGTGGCGGCCGGTCCGGCCAAGGCCGCAGTGATTCCTATGGGAACGGAGCGTTCGTCGGCAGATTTGGTCGCGGGGCTTTGGGCGAAGGCCGAGAGGGCGCAAAGACCCGAAATGATGAGAGGCTTGAACATATTTTTCTCCTTTATTGAACGAAACGGACGGCGCGCGGGACGCCGTCTTGGCCAACTAGGATGTCGGCGCTGATTTTGGCAGACTCCGCTGCAGCGGGGGCTGTCACTCCCAGGGAACTTAATTGGTCGCGGCGCATTTGGACGCGCATCACGACTACGGATTCAAGAGGCACGCCGCTCTCCGCGTAGGGTAGCGGGATAAAGCCGGGGGCACTGTAGACGTATTCGAAACGTGGTGGAGGCTGCGGTTTAGGGTAAAGCAAGAACGCAATGAGTGCCATGGCGGCGAGTGCGGCGGCAGCGGTGTAGAGCGAGATGCGGCGGATGCGTTGAGGATGGCGTGCGCGGAACGCCGCGGTCAGCTTCTGTTCGAGGTACGGGCCGGCTTCGCGAGGTTGAGTGGAGGCGAGGCAGCGGAACTGGTCAAGGAGATCTGTGTTTTCGTTCATGCGGAGCACCGAATTCGTTTTTGCATTTTGGCGGACAGGACGGCACGGGCGCGGTGGAGGCGGGAGCGTACGGTGCCGACGGGGCAAGCCAGATGGCTGGCGGTTTGCGAGTAATCGAGACCTTCAATATCGCAGAGGACAACGACTTCGCGATAGTTGGGCGGAAGAGAAAGGATGGCGGAACGGAGGTCTTGCAGATCTTGTTGTTTGCTGAGGGCATCGAAGAGTTCGCTGTGGGGCGAAACCGGTTCAGATGCGTCGCTGACGAAGCGCTGGTTTTGGCGGAGGCGAGTGCGGAGCATGTTGCGGGCGATGCCGATTAAGTAGCCTTGGAGTGTTCCCTTCCCTGGAACGAAGTTGCGGGAATCAGTCAGTAAGGATAGAAAGATTTCCTGGACGATTTCCTCGGCGGTTTCGACTTGGCCGGACATGTGGAGAGTGAAGCGGAAGAGAGGGCCTTGGTGGCGTTGATAGAGCGAGACGAACGCTGGTTCGTTACCCTTAGCGGCGAGTTTCAGGAGGTCGGCGTCGGGTGTCAAAGGCGGCTCTCATAGTGTATTAGCGCGGAGAGCAGCGGAAGTTCCGGATTTTTTTAGTTAGGCGACGTGTTGTTGGACCAGTGGGCGGCGACAAACTCTTCGATGCGGCGAATGACGGTTTCCGGAGGGTGTTTGGACGAGAGGCGATCGAGGTGAAGCGAGCAGGAGACGACCATGAGAACGGTGCGGTCGCCCTTTTCGAGACTCTCTTCGAGGCGAAAACTAGCGACTCGTTTGGCGCGGCCTTCGCAGATGACGGGAATGAGTTTGCAATCGAAGAGCGCCAGGAAGGCAGGACCGGTCCAGCGATAGAGAGTGGCACCGCCTAGCGTTTGGGCGATGTACTGGGCGACTTTGCGAAGAATGTCGTCGCCGGCCGCGCGGCCAAAGCGATTGTTGATGGAAACCATGCTATCGACGACGAAAAGCGCGGAGACGAACTCTTCACCGCGGCATACGCGTTCGTTGATGGCGGTTTCAGCGTCGGCGCGATTGGGCAACAAGGTGACTTTGTCGTGAGAGGACTGGTCAGAACCGGCAGAGTTGACGTGGTTGACAAGGCGATCGACTTCGGCTTGCAATGATGCCAGTTTGACGGCGGTGTGACTCTGCGCGTGGTTGGCTTCGCTGCGAACAAGGCAAAGGCATTCTTCCAATAAGCTGCGGGCTTTTTCGGCGTCGGTAACGGTGGCCAGCTGCTGGAGTTTGGATTCGACGAGGTTCAACTGCTTGACGGAGCCGGCACTAGAGGCAGACAGGAAGATGAGGGTGTCTGTCATGGCGCAGAGCATGGCGCGCAGTTCAGCGATGAGTTTTTGAAAATCGGCACCGACGTGGCGATGGTATTCGTTGAGAGCGAAAAGGGTTTCGGTGATTAATGAATCGAGGTCTTCGGCGAAACAGCCTTCATCGAAGCTGAGAAGAACGCGGTTGATGCGGTTGCGGAAGACTTGACGTTCTTCAGGATCGCTTTCCAGAGAAGACGATGCGATGCCGCGCAAGAGGACTTGCAGATTGTGAACGACAAGGCGGTGCAAGCGAATGCGCGTTTGGAATTCTTGCGGCGAGTTGAGTGTGGATGGATGCGAGAGAACCAAAGACTGCACTCCGAGGCGCGTTCGAACCTGATGCGCTGTTAGAGCTATCGGCAGATTTGGGGCGATCTTGAGGGAATAAGGTGCTGATTTTTGGGGCACACGGAGCTCACTGTGGCGGGGAAATATATTCGGTTGTCGAAGAACTATTGGCCAACGCTCCGAACACCTTGCGGGGAGGAAGAATTAGCGCGTTAACACTGAACTGACGTTACCGATTGCTCGCGTGGGTGGCTCAGAGCGAGGCGTTTTCGGCACCGCAGCGGCCTTCTTAGACAGACTACGGGCGCGTGCGTCGATGAACGGTTCAAGCTGGAGGCGGTTAAGCGGCCATTTCGAGGCCGGGGTCGGTGACCGCCGGGGTGCTCGAAGGCGGATTTCGCCGTTCTTGCGCCTCTTTCTTCATCTGTACGAGTTCTTTTTTGAGGAAGAACTCTTCTTTTTTCAAATTGAGCGCTTCAGAGGCGCGAATTTCAGCCGCTTGTTTGAGCTTGTGCGATTCGAACCCAATTTCGGAGTTTTGCTTTTGTTTTCTTAGATTTTGGAGTTCGTTTAAAGCCTTGTAGAAGGCGCGCTGATGCGTGTTTTGGTAGCGAATGAAGAGTGCGAGCTTGGCGGTGTCTACGTTTCTGTGGCCATTCTCCATGCAGCCAGCTTGAAAACGGAGGGCCCGCCCTCGCAACCACTCAGATTCCGCCATGTGGCGGACGAGTATGAACTCGGTCTCGCAGGTGGGGTTGTGCTCGTGGCTGAGTTGGTTGAGAAGTGCATCAAATTTTTCCGAACTCTCTTCGCAGAGAAAGCCGAAGTTTTCGTGTGTTTTGGCACCCATGCCGTGGATGAAATGATTAAGTCTGGCTTGCTGGGAGTCGGTGGGGCCTGTTGAATGCTGAGCATTCGCCTTGTTAGCAGCTTTTTGTTTTTCGGTAGCCATGTAATTAGTCTCCTTTTGAGGCGTTATTCGTTGCGGCAGCGGGCACGACGGCGCTGTATTTTTGGAACGTTTGCGGGTTCCGAGAGTACTGAACATTTTCAGCGTACACGCAGGTGTCAAGCGGCGAATTGAGTTTTTGGCTGGAAGTGGTTGAAAACACAGAACCGATTTTTGTGGAGGTGCCGTGACTCAGTTTTGAAGGGAAGGATCTTAGCCGCCGAGGACAAGACGATGAGGCGGACGATGGAAGGATGAGGCACTCGCGGCGCATTCATACTGAGATAGTGGAACCGCTGATTCTTACTGCGCGATTGGAACACGGGTCGTTGACTTATTTCGAGCAACTTCGTCAGCAGCATTTCCCGCCGGAACGCAATTTCGTTCCAGCACATGTGACCTTGTTTCATGCGTTGCCGGGAGGGAACAGGGGAGCCATTACTTCGCAACTGCGGGAGATGACTCGGCGCGAAACACCGATGGAAGGAGGCGCATATAAGCTGCAATTTTTGGGAAAGGGGGTTGCTTTCGCCGTAGATTGTGCCCGGCTTTTTTCGCTGCGTGCTGCGCTGGCGGAGATTTGGAGCGGCGATCTGACCCCGCAGGATAGTCAGAAGCCGCACTTCCATATTACTGTTCAAAATAAGGTTTCGCCAGTGGAGGCACGAGCGTTACTGGACGCGTTGCAGGGGGATTTCAAACCGCGGCCGCTGGTGTTTATAGGTTTGGATCTTTGGCGTTATATGGGAGGTCCGTGGAGTTTTGTGGAGGGTTTTTCGTTTTACGGAGGGGAGCAGACAGAGACGCGAGGCGAAGCTGATTAGCTATTAAGGATTCACGTCACGACGGGCGGAAAGACTTCTCTTGGCGGCGATTTCCTGCTGCTATTTGTTCCTATTCAGGCTGGGCCATTTGGCGAAAGCCAGCCAGAACAGGAGCACAAAGTTCAAGAAGGGTACAAGGATTAATAGGCTCAATGTACCCGGGAATCCAGCCTTTTCGCAGATTTTCAGAAAGGAAGGACGAAGAAAAGGCCCGCTAACAGCACGACAATTACTAAATGAGCCGGCGCCAGCAATTCGCCCAATGTGTGCCTCCTCGTAAGCCAACGCAAATAACCCGACGAGTGCACTGATCGTCAGAGACCCGCCTAGTATATACCAGAGTTGTGACAGGATGAAAACAGGCATATGTTGACAGCCACTGTCTTTGATACTCACGTGGAACAATTATTCGACCGCATTAAACAGCTGCATTCTCTTTTGACGAAGGCGGGAGTTCCTTATCGAATCGTAGGGGGTATGGCGGTGTTTATGCATGTGTCAGAACGTGATCCGTTGCGGGCGCGGCTGACAGCGGACGTCGATGCAGCGATAGAGAGGCGATACCTTCCTACGGTGATTGAGGCTGCGCGGAAGGTGGGTTGGGTTTATCGGGATGTGGCGGGAGTGGAAATGCTCGTCGATGCGGAGCAGCCGAAGGCAAGATCGGCGGTGCATTTGGTGTTTTTGCACGAGAAGGTGCGGCCAGAATACGAAGAAGCGGTGCCGGCTTCGGTGGCGGTTGAGACGCGAGAGGGGATTTTATTGGCTCCGGTGGAAGATCTAGTGCGGATGAAGCTGACGAGTTTTCGGCTTAAAGACAAGGTGCATCTACAGGATATGGATGCGGTGGGGCTGATTAGTGAGGAGACCGAGGCAGGGTTGGCAGAGTTGCTGCGGAGGCGACTGGCGGAGGTCAGAGCGAGTGAGTGAGCCGAGAAAATCGCCAAGAGTGCGTGCCGATCAGGGTAATTGAATAAGCCCGCCGGGAGTCGATCTTGGTTGGGAAGTGGTCAAAAACAAAGAGAACACATATTGGACTTTTGGAACCGAGATTTCGGCGCTCACGCCGTGCGTATGCGCGATGTGACATACGCGAGTGCGGGAATGAAATTCGGGAAGAACTTGCAATTCAGGCCGTCGAGTTTGTCCCTGATGTCGGGGTCATCAAAGTCTCTGGAGTTCCGATTCAGAAAGCAACTCTGGCCGGGTCGATTTGCTTCCAGGTGGCTTAATACCGGAGATCCTCCCCCAGCCGTGAATCGAGCTTTTGCCTTGGCCGTAATTGCTTGGTGAGGCTCAGCCAGCGAGAAGGCAGGCACTACAAGGGTTATTTGACCGACAGATGCCAGTCGAATGATCTCGTTACACCGATGCGACTCCTCTTGCTGGAGCGCGTGCTCTAAAACGAAATTGGATTCGACATAAACATTCATCTGGCCGGATTCATCTGGATGTCGGCGTCTTGCAACGATGCCAGCAAACCAGACTCCGACAAGGAACGCAACGAAGGGTCGCTTTCAGGCTGGTTGCCCGGCAACCGGGAGATATCAGTAAGCCAATTGAGCACCACGAGTTCAAACGCAGCCGGACCGATCTGAGCAGGGTTTTGACCGAGCTTTGAGAAGTAGGGACCTAATGCCATGCGCGCGTCGATGGTGAATTCCGGCGGCGCGTCAACGGGCGGAAAATTCCCCTGCCGCCATCCGTACATGCGTTCGGGGGTCGCGATTAGGAAGTATTGGGAGTTTGGGAGAACGCCGTGAGCGAGCATGTTCCTTCGGAGCTTGGCCGCCCATTCGTCGGAAGTACCGGGCCGACTCTTTGCCTCTGCGAGGAGGAGAACTGTACCGGCGCGGTTGTATGCGATAAAGTCTATCGGAGTGTTTTGGTTTTGCACGGACATCGGCCTCAATTTTAAGTATGTCAGAATTGCCGAGCGCCCTCAGCGAGCGGCTGCAAGAGTTGCCTTGGGAGAACATTTGTTGAGCCCGGGATTCGTCGGTAATTAACTTCGATAGACATTGGCCTGACTATTCCTGAAACAGAGCGGTGAGGAAACCGTCCTACTAGGACTGTTGAACGTAACCGAGGTTTCATGAAGAAGAAGTTGGCACTGCTTGCTGTTGTTTTTACGGTCGGGCTGCCACTTACGGCGGCGCAGACGCAGGTCACGGTTCCGAGTAATGACCGGTCGCCGATTTTCAAGGTGACAGTGGTGCAGAGGGCGCTGCAGGCGGTAAATTTTCAGAGGCATGCGGGGCCTACCGATATCGACATGCGTGGGACGGTGCTGATGCCGAAGGCGGAAGGGCGCGCGACGGTGGAGGTGATGAGCGGGTATACGAAATTGGATCTGGCGTTGAAGAAGGTCGAGTCGCCGACGATTTTTGGGACGGAGTTTTTGACCTACGTTTTGTGGGCGATTACGCCGGATGGGAAGGCGATTAATCTCGCCGAAGTTATTACGAGCGGTTCTTCGAAAGCGACGCTGCATGTGACGTCGCCGTACTCGACGTTCGGCTTGCTCGTGACGGCTGAGCCGTATTTTTCTGTCCCTTATCCAAGCGACGTGATTGTGATGGAGAGCGCGGTGCGGCCGGATACAGTGGGGCGTGTGGAAGAGGTCGAGGCGAAGGCGGAGTTGTTGCCGCGCGGGCAATACACGATGAACATACGGGCGTCGGAATTGGCGTCGGCAAGTATGAAGAATCAGCCGAGTGTTTCGATGGAGCAGTACGAAGCGACGACGACGCTTTATCAGGCGCGGAATGCGGTGCAGATTGCGAGAGCGGATGGGGCAGCTCAGGCGGCTGCGGAGACGTTGGCCAAGGCGAACGGCTATTTGAGCCAGGCGGAGGCTGCGTACGGGAAGAAGCGTTATAAGGAAATGATCGATTCGGCGCGGCAGGCGGTGGAGGCGGCGGCGGATGCGAGGCTGATTGCGATGCGGCAAAAGAAAAGCGGTGTAAGTGGGGTGCAGCAGTAAGTCGCGCACCCCACTTACACGCTGGTTAGATTTTGCGGAGTTTCCAATTTCCGCGAGTGAAGATGACGAGGCTGATGACGGTCATGACTGCGTAAGCAATGGGCATGGCGGCGAAAACACCGTTGACTTTCAGGGGCGTGCGATTGGCGAGATACCAGGCGAGGGGCGTTTCGCAGAGCCAGAAGCTGACGATGTTAATAAGTGTAGGTGTGAGTGTGTCGCCCGCCCCGTTGAAGGCTTGCACCATGACCATGCCGAAGGCGTACACCAAGTTACCGTAGCCCACGATGCGGAGGCAATCGGCAGCGTAGGCGGAGACAGTGGCGTCGGCTGAGAAAAGCGCGATGACGGAATGCGAAGCGAAGATCATGACGAGCGAGATGATGCCGAGATAGACGGCATTGAAGCCGGCGGTGATCCAAACGGCGCGCTCGGCACGGTCGGGTTTTTGGGCGCCTAGGTTCTGCCCGACCATGGTGGCGGCGGCCCCGCTCAAACCCCATGACGGCAGAATGACAAAGATGAAGACGCGCATACCGATGGTGTAGCCGGCGACGGCGAGGCTACCGAAGGTGCTGATGATGCGCACCAGGACGAGCCAGCTGATGTGGGCAATGAGGAACTGGAGAATGCCCGTGAACGAGACGCGTATGAGCGACAGGATGACACTGGGCACGACGCGCAGATGGCGCATGAGCAGGTGGACGCGCGCTTTGCCGTTGGTGAGCATCCAGATTTGATAGAGCAAGCCGCAGGAGCGCCCGATGAGTGTGGCCAAGGCGGCTCCGGTGACGCCGAGTTTGGGAAAGAAGGCCCAGCCGAAGATGAAGCAGGGGTCGAGAACTAGATTGATGGCATTGGCGACCCAGAGGACGCGCATGGCGATGGAGGCGTCGCCTGCGCCGCGGAAGATGGCGTTGTTCATAAAGAGCAACATGACGACAGCGGTGCTGCTAAAGACGATTTCGGTATAGCGGTGACCGCTGGCGATGAGGGCGGCGTCGCCACCCATGAACTTTAAAAGTTCGTGAGCGTAGAGCAGTGCCGGGAGGCCGACGATGAGCGAGACCCCGATGCCGAGGAAGATGGCTTGCATGGCAGCGGTGGAGGCGCCTTCGAGATCTTTTTCGCCGACGCGGCGAGCGACCATGGCGTTGACGGAGAAGCTGAGGCCAAGCGCGATGGAGAAGATGAGCGTGAGCATGGACTCCGTGAGGCCGACGGTGGCGACGGCGTTGGCGCCGAGACGCGTGACCCAGAAGATGTCAACCAAGGCGAAGAGAGATTCGAGTAACATCTCGAGCACCATGGGGATGGCGAGAAAGATGACGGCGCGGCTGATGGCGATTTCGGTGAAATCTTGATGGGTGCCTTTGACGGCTTCGCTAAGGGTTTGCCAGAGACCGGCGGGCGGCGACGGAGGCACTACTAGTTGTTCTACTGGTTGCATATAAAAAACTCCGAGGTTT
>Ga0302319_10005141_pt1 | contig 26458 bp, 5 predicted proteins | sample Bog_T0_2_FD_203319 | JGI IMG/M metagenome (GOLD analysis project Ga0302319, IMG submission 203319) | Peat permafrost microbial communities from Stordalen Mire near Abisko, Sweden - Bog_T0_2 | ecosystem: Environmental > Terrestrial > Soil > Wetlands > Peat | place: Sweden: Abisko, Stordalen Mire... | reverse complement strand
TGGCTTGGCCATGCTCTCACCAGAAAACCAGCCCTCACGCAACTCCTCCATTGTCTTGTGCGCCAACCTTCGATGGAGACGGCCCGCCTCGAAATCCCCTTGGCTCGCAGCAGTCAACAGACACTGAAGGCAGGCACTCTCGCATCGAGCGTGGTGCTCTGCATCGCGATACATAACAGTCTGCGCCCGGGCCAGCCATGCCTTGCCGGACGCGGCGAGTTCCAAAACGTGGCCGGCCCCTCCAGCGGTGTTATCAAACAATTGGATGCCAATCTCGGCGTGGGCGCCAATCGGACCGAAAACGACTCCAATTTCCCGGTGGTCTATTTCCAGCAATTCTGCTCCAGCAAGTTTCAGGGCATGGCCCCACGCAAACACGACATTCTCCAGGTCTGGGTGCCCCACATTGGCGAAATCAAGTTGGACGAGATCCGTCACGTGAATGGCCGCCATCCGCAGATTGCGCATGACCGGCGCTTCGCCAGACTGCCAACAGGCTCTTGGACGGTCGAGCCAGAGCGGAGCATGAGTTTCGAAGCCTCTCGGAAGATCGATCCGTCCATCTCCGGTTTTCTTCTCACTGTCCGCATAGCCGCACCGGGTACAAAGCGCAAAACCGCGTTGGTGCTCCCCTCGGTTGAAGGCTAGGAGTTCGCCCCCTTCTGAGAGCGTGGCAACACATCCCTGAATCCCCCCGAAATCCGTAATCTTGGTGGGCGCTTTCGTCGTGATGAAGGCCATCGAAGCCAGTGTCGTATTGCCAACCCGTTCGACAGAACCCGACCAGGATGGTGGATCCCATCTCGCGGTCGAATAGCCGTACCGGGGTATGAGTAGATTCTCTGCGCTCCCGATACCACCTGTACAGCAGTCAACTGGGCAACTAGGCAGCTGGGCGGCCGACCACGAATACGTGATGTGGCCGGCACTGCATGTGTGCAACCATGCGCGTTTTCCGAAGCCGGTATCCGACTCGCCCCGGGACCAAGATCTGAGAACGCCATGCGAACGGTAAAGCCTTCCGCCGACAAGCAATGATGAACCAGGCACGTACTCATTTACCGCCAGTATGCCCTCACGCTCCAGCTTGATCGGCTGCTTATCAGGTTTGAACTGGAACGGGGAAGTCAATCCCTGAAGACCGATCGGGAAGCCGTACCGCGGCAGGAAACGGCGCGTCCCGAGTTCCTCAATCACCGTGGATCGCCATAAGCTGGTGGCCTGGTAGGCGATCGCGTTCAGTCTCTGCAAAGGTGGGTTACCCGACTCAAGCAACTCCGACCATTCGCGCACCAAGCCGTCATAGTCCTCGCACCAGTCATTGCAGGCACGGCTGAACTCGCCCGAAGCTTCAAGCATAAGGTCGCGCCAGGCTGAAGCCTGAGGTTCAATCGGCGTCCCAGCAAGCAGCATTCGCAGATCGGCCTGAACCGACGCAGGCCGCTCCGCCAAGAATGCCAGATAGGCCTGGAACTGTTGGGCAATTGTCAGGTCGGTGCCCGTCCGCCACCAATTGGGCTTCAGTATTTCTTCCCTGTAGGCGAATTCAGCGACTCCCCGCGGCAGCGCCTCCCCTTGCCGGACGACGTGTAGCACGGGCCGCCCGCAAAGCCACCCTATTTGCTGGAACGCCTTCATCGCACCTACACGGGTTCCCTCGGGGTAGATCTGCCGGAAGAACTCGCCGAGAAGGAACGCATGCAAGTGCCTGCGACCGAATCGCTCGCGATCGAGCAGGACAAAGGGCTTTCTCAATGGCTGCCCGAAAAAGGCCGGAAAGTCACGATAGACCGCCTGTTCATACGCCGTCTGCCGGGCGTACGTGAGGACAATGGACGACCCGTCCGCTCGCCGTCCCGCACGGCCGCCTCTTTGTTGATAATTCGCTTTGCCTGGCGGCACGTTCGCCAGTAGTACTCCAGAAAGTCCTCCTATATCGATACCGACCTCAAGCGTTGTCGTAGCGCTGAGCACATTGCGCGCGCCAAGCGCAAAAAGGTCCTGCAATCGCCGATTCTCATCCGATTCGAGTTGGGCGGAATGTTCCTCAGCCCAAAGGCCCTGTCGGAAAACACCGTCCTCGTCTATCGAGCGTCGTGGACCGGCTAGGCGCGTGTGTGCATCAAGTTCTTCCTCAGCGATCGGCGTCAGTGTTCCGAAGCTCTGGGCCGACGGGGCGCAACCAGCAACGGAGCGGGGCCAAATCCGATCGGTTACTTTGCACCTCAACGGCGAGACGGGCCTTCGCAAACCGAGTTGGTCGAAGATCAGGCGGATGCTGTCCACCGGCGCGCCGTCCCGGTTTTGCCGCGCGGCTGTTTGGACCCATGCCACCGTGCTGTCGCGGGCCAAACACAGAAGGCCATCGTAGGCCTCGCTGAGCAGTTCACGGTAGGTTGATTCAGCGACTTCCTTCGAGCACCCCCAGCCTTCGAGCACGCCCATTCCGAACGCGTTCCGGCGCGCCGCGGAGATGCCTTCCCGCGATCCGATGAAGGGCACAAGATTGGCCCCGGCGCGGTCGGACAGGCTCACCCACTTACCCAGAGGATAATGAAAGGCCTCGAAATCTTGTTCATCCGACCCCAGAGTGATCGCGGTATCGTTCCGGATCGTGTCGCAAATGGAGGCAAGAAACGTCGCCCAATCGCTCCGAATACGGTCGGCAATGTCGGATGAGAAGCCCGCTAGAAACTGCGGGCGAGGCTGCGCCACTTCAATGCCCGGATAAGTTACTTCTGCCAGCCCCAGAGTCTCCAGGGTCAAACTATCCCACCCTGGTGTAGCAAATTCGCGCACGAGGAACGTCTTTGCGCCGCCACGAACCGCCCGCTCGTTCCTTTCCCAAGCCGCCTGGCCCCAATCATGCGCAACCTGAATGGTGGCGTGCTCGCGCGCGAAGAACTGCGGTATCAGTGGATGCCGGATTAAATGCTCCAGCCAGTCGCGCATGCTTGCACCAGCTCGCAAAGCACCGAGTCGCCTGCGCTTCTCCTCTATGTCTCTCTCGATGTCTCTCCGGACGAATTCGGATAGAGAGGCATCCTTCAGTTCGTTTTCCAGCCCCTGGATCTGCCGCTCCAGTCGCGCCCTCGACTGGGTGTCCGAAGCGCCCTGCTTCAGGACTCCGGCGATCAGAGCCCTCGCCATCTGGATCTCATGCTGGTTGGTCAGTGCAGGACCGAGCCGCGCCGCCTCCCTCCTGCTATCACTGAACACCAGCAAACGGCGACCGTTAGCCGGAAGCCACACCCGCGCCGGCCCCGAGGTGACGGGCATCGACGCGGTGAGCGTCTCAGCCACAACCGGAAGCAGCAATGTGTCCAGAAGGCCGACAGGCCGGAACTCATCCTGATCGGCCCCGCAGTTGGGACAGGACTCAATGAACTGCAAGCCCACCGTCTTTGACCCCTGCCCGCCTTCGCACCGCCGCGTCGAAAGGTCGAACGGGACGCCTTCGTCCGAGATGCGGGCAAATTTGTATATCGCTTCCGTCCCTCCGACGGACCAGCGATTCCGTAGGTGTAAGGTGTTTGTTGCAGCCCGCAGCACTCCCGCAAGGACGGCGTCGCCGCATACCCTGCATCGGCAAAGCGTCAGCATGGCGCCACCGCAATCAGAACAGAACTCGCGGATGTCGGCGATCAGACGGCCCCCTCCAGGTAATCGGACGCCGACCGGTGCTGTGCAGCCGCTGTTCACGCATGCACTCACAGTCGATGGCGCCCGGGCCATAAGGTGCAGCTTATGCGGGATGACCGGCAACTCATCCTGGTTCTTCCGGCCGCGCGACCCAAGTCTAAGAAGGGCAGTAGTTGCCGCAATCGCGACATCATCCCTGCGGTCCCAAACGCTTTTCGAAAGGTCCTCCAGGGCTACGACGCCGTTCTTTCTCGCGGCCCAGAGTGCGTCCTCCAGGCGATGCACGACGGGAGCGCGTTCCAGAATCCCGGCCAGCACCCTCGCGGGTATGTATATGCTCTCTCTCGGAGGCACGGCGTTCGGGCCCACCATCGCTGCAGTGACCTGGACCACGCGTCTGCAGTTCGCTTCGTCCTCGACGAACTCTCCGCCGGAGAATAGAACATGTTCGTCTAACTCGCGGATGCTGAGATCTTCGGGTCGGCACTCGCGATCCGGGGGAACGGGCTCGGGAAGCTTGGAGCGCTCGACTTCACCTTCGATCACCTGCACGAGTTCCGGCGGCTTGCTGAACAGAGTGGAGCAGAAACTCCGCACATCGCCTCCCAGGGTTGCGGACGTAGTGATGTGCAGTGTCTCCTCCGGTTTACGGCTGCAACGGATCAGGATGCGGCGCATCAGCAGCGTCAGTTCCGCCGCGAGTGTACCCGCATACAGATGCGATTCGTCCAGTACAAAAGTTCGAAGCGCTGGGCCGAAAAACACGGCATCCTGGGGCCGGCACAACATGTACTCCAGCATGGAGTAGTTGGTGATCAGTATGTCCGGCGGATTGGCCCGCGCTTCCGCCCTGGTTCTGCGCCGGCACGCATCGAATTTCGGATATCCTGCCCTGTTCGCGGCCTGGTCGTCCTCCGGCGTCTCTCCCGTGAAGTGGAACAGCGTGACACGCTTCTGCCCTCGTAGCCAGCGATAGAGTCGCTCGACTTGGTCGTTGACGAGAGCGTTTAGTGGATAGATGATGATCGCCCGGACGCCGCGTTCCACATCGTGGCGGGGATATCGGACCAGGTCGTTCAGCAGCGGCAGCAGAAAGGCCTCGGTTTTGCCCGATCCGGTCCCGGCGGTGATGGCAATGCCAGGCCGTTCATGGTGGCCGTTTGCGGCTGCCCTGATTGCTTTTTCCTGATGTGTAAACAACTGCCTCTCGACCGGGAACGCGTTTGACCGTCGCAGCTGATCGATCAGCCAAGGATCGATCACGCCCTCCGCCGATAGGTCGGCGAGGCTCCCCCCGGAAACTCGCGATGGCAAAACCGGCTCTACCCAAATGCGGCTGACCAACCCGCCTTCGCTCTCACCTGAGAGCCACAGTTTACGGCAGGCGCTGCGCAGTTCGGGGTTGCGCAAATAGGCCTGCGACTCGGTGAACTCAATCAGCCGGCGGCGCAGGCGGGCTTCCGTTTCCAGAGCGTCGAGTTGGAGGTTAGATCCGGGTGTCATAGTCTGAGATCAGCTTCGCGGCAAGCCATTGCCGAAAGGGCCTTACTGCCAGGGCGATTCTGAGGTTGCGGGGTTTAACCTGCTCGCGGGAGCAAAGGCGTCGCGCATCGGCCAGAAGACTGCGCAAGATGAACGCGGGATCGACGCCCATCGACCGTGCGGCTTCATCCAGGTACTCCTGATCCGCTCGCTGACGCTCGGTGCCACCTGAGTTCCGGGGCAAATCCAAGCACATGTTTTGCAGCATCTCTAGGAAGATCCGCCGCGCTTCAGGGTACTCCGGATACACTGCGGCGACCCCACAATCGGCTACCGCGGCGAGCAGCACTGGGTGGATACTGAGCAGTTCGTCATGTCGTTCCCAACAGGTGTCCAGATCCCTGGCGGGGTCTCCGGAGAGCAGTCCAAAATGCTGAATCAGATCGCCAGCGTCAGTCGGGCCGGGCTTCCATCGTTCAAAGAACCGGCGCAATGCGTAGTGCCAACGGTCTCGGTTCGCATCTTCCTGCCGCAGGCCCGGAACCGGAGAGCCGTTGGATTCCGTCCAATCGCGGAGCGTGCGGCACTCGTTCCCGGCTATGCGGTTCGCTACGGAATTGCGGACATGCGAATCCATAAGCGGTAGATGGAACCATCGCAGGCACTGCGCGGCGCGATCCCAATCCTCAGATCCCTCGATCAACGAGCAGAGTTGCGAGTAGGGCGGACCCTCAACTATTCCAGTCCCGACGCAGATTCCTTCAAAGGAAGCGCCGAACGCCACAGGAGCGGTCTCGAAGAACGCACATGCCACCGAACTGGTGTTGTCGTCACATTCGATAGCCGTGGTCGGAACGAGGAGGACCCCGGACCCCGTCCACGCCACGACGCGGATGTTCCTTGGGACCACGCCGTGACGAAAACGTATCGCCCAGTGATCGTCAGATCGCTCGACGGACTTAATCCACCCGAAATCAGTAATGGCGTGTGCAACCGTGATTCGGCGATCGCCGGCGCGGTTGTACGGTCCCAGCCCGAGTTCCAGCGATTGGCCGAACCCATGCAGGAAATTGTGAAACTCCCGGTTCAGGCGCGGCCTGCCGCAGAAGTTAGTGCCCTCCAGTAGCGCCCAGTCTTCCCTCGCCGTCTGTTGGCCATCGAAGAATTCCGGCGGTCTTATGAACAGGCGTTTCCTGCCCAAATCTGCCCGGTCCAACGAATCCGTGGCATCCAGAACTTGCCATTTTCCAGCTGACTCCAAGGCTGTTCCGTAGCAAGGAGCGACCTCGAAACGGACGGGAATCCTGCGCAACTGACTCTTGGTGAGTATCTCCAGAACTGCGTGTTTCTCGGCCTCCAGTTCGGGAGTGAGCATTACGTTTTCGAACCGCGCAGAATCCGATTCCGTAGATACAACCCGCAAAGCCCGGCTTCCGACGAGGAGTTTGCGAACCTGCATTCCCGTCTCGATCCGGATCTCCACGGGGACACTTTCACCCCAAGCCCCGCTGCCACTCCGCGCGACAAGTTCGACGCTCGAAGATGTCTTCTGCGCCAAGAGTTCAACCGGGCTCCAGAGGGGTTCGCCGTCCAGACTCGCTGTCAGCCCATGCGGGATTCCCGAGCGGTATATCGACAACATCCTCTGGCCCGCGAACATGAACCTTCGTTCGGCAGCGGCGGGGGTCAGACAAATGTCGGGCGCAGACAGCAATGCACATGGGCGTCCCTGCTGGATGGGCTCCCAAACATTAAGTTTCCGGCCGGTCTTGAAATCGAAAGCTACTATCTCCTCGTCTGCTGAGTAGAACTCCAGCGTGAACGGCTCCGGCAACACGGAGACACCATCTTTCAGCAGATCCACCGGCATAGCGGCTTGTTCCGGCATCAGCGCAACAGAACCGCCGTCAATCTGGTAATCGCCTTGACTGTCTCTCGTTACCTGAACTCGGGCTGAGTCGCCAAGAACCAGAACGTATCGCGGCTCCGTCATCCACTCCGGTGCCGGGCGGGCCAGCTCGATTTCAAAGCACGGAATTTCCCCACGTAGCCCTAACTCCGGCGGTGCGAGAAGGGCCTCGTTTTCTGGTGCCAGCGCTTTCTCGATGGGCTCGACCTCCCGGTGCGACTCCGCCAAGTCCAGAACCACATCCGCGCCTATGCCGGAGGCCCAAGGGTTTGGGGCGATAACGGAACGCGCATCGCCTCGCGTCACCGTTCGCCAGCGATACTCCTGGAGAGTGTGCCACAGTTGCGCAAAACTCTCGGAATGCACTGGACTGTCCGCGCGCAGCAAATCATAGACCGTGATGGGAAAGTTCTGGCCCGACAGCCACCAAGGCAGGCGCTTCCAGCCGGCGTCACTGACTCCGAACTGAAGGTACACGGTTCGTAGCCAGGCCTGTGCGCCCTCACTGCCGAAAACATGCCGCAGACGCAGCCTCCGGCAAGCATACTCCATAGCGTCGCGAACACGTTGCCTCGGCTGTCCAGGCGCCGAGAAAAGTGTCTGCCGAAGGCGGGGGCCAATGGAATCATACACCTGAGGCCACATCTCGCCTTCGGTAGCCTCGTGGCGCGCAACTTCCATGCAGTAGGCCGTCAACACCAGGCCGAGTGAGCTATGGCTCGCCCCACCCAGACTTCGAGAATCGGCAGTGCCGGTCCGCCCCCAATCTCTCAGTCGGGCGAAATCGCCTTCGGTTAGCGATAACTCGATCAGAGACCAGACGCGGTCCTGGCCCAAGCCCACGGTGGCAGCGCGAGCAAGCAACTCCTCGGCGGCTTTCACCACGAAAACCGGCGATGTATGGTCGAGGTTGCTGAGTACCCCGGTTGCGACATGTGGCCTTGGGGCTTCGCTCGGAATACTCCACTGTTCGGGTGTGCGCGGCCCGGCATCAATCCCGATAATCCGGCAAGTATCCCCATCGAACCTGATCAACGCCGATGATGGCCGCACGACGCTGATTGCGCCAGGGGTGATCCCCCGGTCACTGCAGCGACGCACAAAGTCCTCAATGTACAGGACCCCGCCATTCTCCGACAGGACCTGAAACATGACGTTCTCAGCCGAATTCCGGGCCGCCGTCTGGCCCGATTCGTCCCGTAGACTGACATTGTCCTGCTCGCATCGGCACCATGGCTGCTGCGCCATCAGGCTTCGCAAAATCGATGACGGCAGATCGGAATCCGCGATCCGCTCCTTCCACAGCAGCGCGGCGCGAATCGTTTCAAGCGGGAGATCCGGAACCGTCGAGAGGATTTGCCGCACCCTGCTGAGAATCCGGTTTGATCGCGCCTTCGGAGCCCAGAACCACTCCCGCGTCCCATCGAGCCAAGCCACCTGGCCACTCTGCTCCAGCAGGGTCACTTTCAGTTCTGGGGCGCCCTCGAACGCAAGATCAGATAGTCGCCCAACTCCCTGACTGAGACACAGTTCTGCCGCGCTCTGGACAAACCTGTCCAGGCCGTCCGCGTGTTTCTCACGAAGAAGGACGCGCGCGCCACCAAACGAACGGACGGTGAATCCCGCATCCATTCCAAGGACGGAAGCCGCGCTCAAAGCGCCCTCGGCGCGAAAGGGATTCTCTGATATCCGCCGCTCTCGAAGCTCCCGTTCCGCCGTATCGGCAAGGCAGGGCAGGCTCTCGCAGAGCACCTTAATTGTTTCGGTCAACAACCGAGGCTTAAGGGCCAACGTCTCGATCCTGTTCACCATACGGCTCTGGATCTGCCGGACGCGCTCGCGACTGAGGCCAACTTCAGATGCGGCCTGCTCCAGAGTCGCGCCACCCAACCCGTCCCAGCCGAGATACCGCATTCCCGTGCGTGCCGCCTGTTCCGCGCAAGCCCAGTAGGCCAAAGTCCGCAGCTCCTCTTCGAGAGTCTTGGACACTGCAAGCGCCTCTTGAAGCGATTCCTCCGGTGTCTTAGCCCCGCTCGCTGTCAAACGCGCCTGCAGCTCGGATCGGAAGAATTCGCGAAGCTGCGGAAGGCGCCGACGCTGCCACTCGGGGATCTCCTCGCCGGCCCCCATACTGATCGACAATAGGGCGCGATCGATCTCGTCGGTGCGATCGCACTCGATTTTGCAGCGCATGATCAGGGACTCGTGGGTGTGGCTGGCGAGTTCTCCGACATATCGGATGCCGCGCTTGTCCAACTGGCGAATCAGCGGACCCGAAAGCTGTAGAGACTCCACGGGAAGAAGGTGGTAGAGGTTCACGTCCCACCACGGCTGCCTCGGCTTTTCAGCCCTCGGTTCCACGGCCTGCCCCGGTTGCAGGCCTAGGTCGGCCAGGAGTTCCTTTATCTCATTCAGCGATTTCCGTCCCAGATTCTTGATGTGCAGCAGTTGGTCGTCTGTGCATGCTACAACCTGCCTGAGCGTTCGGAGACCGGCGTTGGAAAGACAGTGCACGGATCGCAACGAGAGATTAAGGCTAAAGATGGAGCGGTCGAGAGCCTCCGCTACATCGCCGGGCACATTCGGTTTGCCCCATATGCCTCGAACGAACCAGCCGCTATCGGTCGCCTCCAACACGCGTATCACTTCCCCGAGCAGATCTGGACCAAATTTTGACAGACACTCGTCGTAAGACTGGCCGCAGATGGACGCCAGGTCGATGCCCGCCTGCTGCATTCTTCCGTTTATCTCAATGAAAGCCCCGGCCGGGACGCCACCGGCAGATTGCTTCGTGTCCGTCGCGACGAATAGACGGGGAGATAAGGCGTCGGTGCTCATATCAGGCTTTCGCGGAGTCTGGTTTTGCGACATCGGACAGGAACGGACTGAACTCGCCGAAACCGGTGATCGACGCAGACTTTTTCGCCCTGGTCAGAGCTACGTAAAGCAACGCCCGCTCAGCCGTTTCCGCATTCCGTTTGGCGACTGCATCCTCGCCGTCCCGGATGGCCTGGTCGAGGGGAACCATGCCTTTGTTCGCGGAAACGATGAGCATATGCTCGAACTCCAGCCCCTTTACCCGGTGCATGGTCGCGATTCGAACGCCGGGCTTGTCGCGCTGCTCGGCGGCGTCGCGCCGGATCTCGTACGTCTCCATGCCTTCGCCGCGCAGATACGCTGTGTACGCCTCCAGAACTTTCCGGGTTCGGCCAACCACGCAGATGGCTTCCTGCGCCGTGGCCTGTGCAGTCAACTCCTGAATCCGGGCCTTCACGAAGGCCGCTTCCTCGGCAAACGTCCGGAACCGGCGCACGATCGGCGGCTCGCCGTGGGTCAGCGACATATAGCCCTTCTGCTGGTCCTGGCCGCCGTCCAGGTCGTCGATGTCGCGGCCTTCGAGCAGCGCGACCGCGAACCGGCGCGTTTCCTCCGTGGTCCGGTAGTTGACTTTGAGTTTCTTCCCGCGGCCCTTGATGTTGATCCCGCACTGGCCGAGGGTCACGCGGTGGTGATAGATGCGCTGATGGGCATCACCCACCAGGAAGATGTCGTTCTCGCCGGCTGGCACGATGGCCCGCAGCAGGCGGAAGGCCTCTGCACTCATGTCCTGCGCTTCATCGATGACCACCGAGCGGTACGGTAGCGTGATCTTCCGTGTCTCCAGCAACGAGCGCGCATCCCGGATGAGATCGATGTATTCCTTCTTGCCCTGTTCGTTCATCTGGGCACGGTACTCCTGAAACACCGGCCAGATCCGTTTCTTCAGATCCCGGCCCAGCCGCGTTCCGCGTCCCAACCGAGCAGCTTTCAGGTACTGCTCGGCGCTGGTGATGTTCTGGGCCTGGATAACGTCTTCCCATTCCGTCCGATAGAAGTTCTCGGGCAGCGCCAGTTCGCCGGGAACGAGGTTCAGCGCGTTCCGCCAGCATTCGTTGCCCTCGTCGTCGAAGACCACTTGGTGCCGGTAGCCTTGCGTCCGGAGGAAGTTCGATACCCAGGCATCCAGGTTCACCACTTCGATCCGCGCCATCGCTTCGGCAGCGCAGATCTTCCGCAAATTCTCAAAAATGTCCGTCGCCAGATTCTTCGTGAACGTGGTGACCAGGACGCGATCCTCCTTCCCGGTGAAGACCTGCTCGGCGAGGTACTTGGCGCGATGCATGGCCACCACGGTCTTGCCCGTACCGGCGCCACCCAGGACGCGGACCGGCCCACTTGCCCGCATCGTGACCAGCTTGCGTTGTTTCGGGTGCAGGAAAACCCGCCACTGCTCCAGGGGCGCGCTGAGGATTTCGGTCAGTTCCTTAGCCTCGTCCACTACATAGAAACGTCGGCGGGAGTCCTCGTTCTGCAGGGCGGCCACGAAATCGCCGGTGTTTACCGGTACTTCTTCGTCGCGCTTCTCCACCTCTTGGAAGACTTCCCCCAGCGAGTAGCCCGACGCCAGCAGGAACAGAGCTTCGTACGCCTCCTGGGGAATCTCTTTCTCCGCCTTTTCGAGGTCGGCGTCTGACCCCAGTCCTCGCACCAACGGGAGCAACGACTCGGGTACGCCCAAGCGCAGAAGGTGCTTGTCTTTGACGTCATCGAACAGTCCGGCCGCTTGCTGCCCGGAGGCAATAGGTGCCGTAGGCGCCGATTCGACCACCTCCGTGTTCAGTACTTGCAGCGCGCCCGTGAGCGGGTTGACCTGAAACGTCTTGGAGGCCGCCCAATCATAGGCCTCGTCGTGGTGGTCCACCCACGTTAAGACGTACACCGCAGATGCCGGGTGGAATACGACCGCCCGGTAGGCCTGGTCGATCCGGACCGAATAGAGGCTCTTGCCTTTCGCGCATTCTATGGGCTCGTAGTGGATACCGGGCGAATCCGGCCGTTCACGGAACAACTCGATGAACTCGCGCACCTTCTTCTGGTGGCCCTTCTGGACGCTGGAATAGGCCAGCAGAAAATCGTTCGAAAGCGCTACGGTCATAGGTCTCCTCCAGGCAGGCTGGCAATCAGGCTGTCTTGCCACTCGGCCATCGCGGCCGCTACGTACACGGTCCAGCCCTGTCCGACAAACCGCTCCAGATACTCAACTTCATGGTCCATGAGGACCGCGATCTTAACGCGTTCCCACGCCAACTCAGCCGTCCCGGCGATCGCCCCGTCTCCGCCGACGAGTTCGAAGCCGGGTGAAGGCAACGTACGCCCGGCCGCCGCCACTGCTTGTACCAGCGGGCGCAGACTTACATCCACATCCGCGAGCAGTGCAGCGAGACCGCCCGGCGCCTGATCGCGCACCCGTGGAACCTCTAAGCCCAACAGGCTGTCATAGAGGCCCTCCCGCAGTCCACTGGTGGCAACGAACTCTGCGGCGTTGGCGAATTGCAGGATATTGAATAGCCGCAACCATGCCCGCCACGTCCGCTTCCAGGCCGCACGGTCGGATGCGGCCGCTTCGTCGAAAAGCCGCAAGGCGGCGCTCAAGCCTTCCATCTGCCGGAGCCTCTGGGCTTCGGCTCGGACCAGCCCGGCGGCGAGCAATGGCGAGCCAACGCGCAGGACACCGCATTTCCAGCCTGTGCCTGGCGGAATGCTCGCGGATTCAGCCCACTCCGCGTTCTGGGAATCGAGCAAAGCGCCACGGGCCGCATCGAGCGCCGGGCCATCGCAATCCTGCCCGTCCAGCATGGCAGCGAGCCACAAACGCCCGTGCTGCCCCCAGTTCAAGGAACGGCCGGCGTCCAACCGGAAAACCAGCCACTCGAAAGAGCCCTTTTCGCAAACGCGCGACCAAGCCGTCCGGTTCGCCGGGTCCATTACGCCGAGCGCGCGATCCAGCTTGCCGGCGTGCCCGGGCGCGGGCTGGTCCATATTGTCGGGCTGCTCGCGGAACTGACTCTCCACGTCGTCCCAAGTCAGCGACCAGACGTGGAACCGGCCAGACCGCGCAATTGCCATTCGCTGCGCCGTGTCGATGCCCACCCGCATATTGCCCGATTGCGGATCGGCGTGATACTCGAACCCGTCGGTGAAAACCGCGATCGGCAACTCCCCGTCACCGGGCCGTTCCGGCCGGATCACGAAGTCGGCAATCGAGGGTACGCTGACGCCATCCTCGGGTCCCAGCGGAACCTGCGGCTCCACGAGGTAGCTCCCCCCAGGCGTTCGCAGGTACCAGCCCTGTTTGCCGTTCACCACCTGATTCGTAAGCTGCCGTTCCGGCTCGCCCGGCCTGGTCCTGCGGAGCGCTTCGATGAAGCGCGCCTCCAGTTCGCTTTCCAGGAGCCGGTTCAGCCTTATCTGGCTGAGCCGTTCGGTGCTCTTAAGCTCGCCCCGGTGCGCCAGGATCTGCGACAGCAGGCGCATGGCCGCCGACCGCGACGTGTTCTCCTGATCGTGCCGCCCCCGATACGCCAGCAGGCAGCGATAGCACCCGTCCTTTTCCGGATCGTTCCGGCACTCGCAGTTCGTCAGGACACCGTGGGCGAGTTCGAAGACCTTCATCAGGTTCTCCGGTTCCCGCATCAACTCCTTCAGATAGCCGGTCCCGCCGGGAACCCCGTCGTACAACACCAAGAAGCGTTTGCGCGCGTCGCTGCCCGGAATCGGCTCGTCGTAGGTGGTGGTCAGCAGATGCCCGGGATCACCGTGGAAATATTTGCGGAGGCCCAGATCCAGCGCGGCGAGGAAGGAGTGCGTGTTCAGGTCCACTTCCTGCGTGGCCACCGGCAGCAACATGCGGATCGCTTCGGAATTGAACTCGCGGTAGAGATAGCAGGCGCTTTCGACCTGCTCCTTCTCTTCCTGCCCGCGGTAGCTACAGAAAAGGGCGTGGTCGATCTTGCCCTTCTTCTGGACCTTGCCGCAGCGCTTGCAGAATACGAACGGCCGGTCTACCCAGGCGCGCCCGGCGATCTTCAGGGTTCCGTTGCCGCCACCGGTGCGCTCGCCGAAATTCACCTCCCGCAGCATCATCTTCCGGAAGAACTCGAAACCGAATGGGATCTCTTCGCAATCCAGGAAGTAGGCCTGGGTGATCTGCGCCTCATCCGGCACCACGAACATGTTCCGCTGATAGAACTGCGGGGTGCGGTCGTCGCTTTCGTCGTAGGACCGGCTTTCGCGTTCCGAAGTGGTCGAGATCACCTGGCGCATGCGCAGCATGTTCTTTCGCTGCCCGTCATCGATCCACATCACATCGCCGCAGTTCGGGCAAGCCCGGTGCGGCTCGGACCGGCCTTCCAGTTCCATGTACGTGCAGGACTGGCAGAACCGCCACGCATCCGCCTTCGACAGGTCCAGGTTCACCTGGTCGATCTGAACCCGCCGGCCCTCGGCATAGAAGTTGTTCGCCGGCGCCAGTTCCTCAATGGCGGAGCTGGCAGGGCGCGCGTACTTGTAATACCTCGTCTTGTATCGCTTCTCCGGATCCTGCTCCTTGGTGTCAACGCTGTAAATGATGGACTTCAGCACAATCCCCGCCTCGGGGAAGGCGTAGTTCGGCAGAAGGCCTTCGTCGGCAAGGAACTCCAGTGTTCGGCGGTCCGAGAGGTCGGCCGCCAGGCGGTTCAACGCGCCCTTCTCCTGCCTGAGGCGTTCGAGCTCCTCCTCGAAATCCTGAGGCTTCGCCGGATTGCGGTCCATCTCCCGGATTCGTTCCGTCAGGCGCCGGATGCGGTTGCGCAGACTCTTGCGCTCCTGTGCCGCTTCCTCCAGAGCCTTCACGAGCGCCGTCCGGAATCCGCGCGGGTCTTCGTCGCGCTCGTCGCGGGAGAATTGCAGTACGCGGTCGCGCGTGTAGTCTGCCACCTCGCCTTCAAACATGGCCAAGAAGCCCTGCTCCAAGGCTGTACGCTGCAACTCGAAAAACTTCAGCAAATTCCAGGGGAAGGTAGCGGGAAGCGTCTGATCCGGTACCGCAGCCGCTTTCTCAATCGAATCCAGGACCGGCTGCATCTTGGATGGCAACGCCCCCACCAGGATGCCGCTCTCCACCCAGCGGTCCAAAACATAGGCTGCGAACTGCCTTTCCAGAACCGCCGAAGCGTTCAGAAAACAACCGGGCGTCTCCACCACGCCCTGAATCATCTCGTCGGGCTCAAAAAAGAAGTAGAGGTCGTGCGGCCTACCGTTCGCCACGGTCATCACGAAGGCGTTGCCGTCCACGCGGCCCGCGCGCCCCGCGCGTTGCAGATAGTTGCTTGGTTTGGGCGGCACGGAGCACAGGGCGAGCGATGACAGATCGCCGATGTTGATGCCCATCTCCAGAGTCGGCGTGCAGGAGAGCAGATTCGGGTCGCCGGGTTTGGTTTGAAACAGGAAACCTTGCTCCACCTGCTCACGCACTTTCCGCTCCAGCAGTCCCGTATGCTCCGCGGCGAAAACGCGCTCCACGTCGCCGGAACGGTAGAGAGTACGGTAGTAGTCGTCCGCTGGCGGCTGGATACGCATGACGCCCTGGCAGCGATACCGCTGGCACGGCGCCCCCTCCATCCGGGCGGCTATTTCCGGCCCGGCGGAAACCGAGTAACTGCATCGCTCGCACCGGAGTTGCCGGACCTCGCCAGTCACATCGAAGATCTCGCGGCGCAAGCCCCACACGACGCCGCCCTTTGCCTGGACCTCGAAGAACGCACCGCTCTCCAGCAAAGCCCGGATTGTGCGTTCATAGATCTCACCGGCACAGTCGACAACGCGCCCGTCAATCCGGCCGAAGCACTTGAGCAGCCAATCCTCATGCCAGGAGGGGCGCGCCGACGGCGATGTGCGCACTACCGTCTGGAATGTCGATCCGGCGCGATTCGTCAGGAACACCGGCAGGCGCGACGCGGGGCTTACGTTCGGACGGTGCGGATACCTGCCCTTCTGCTTATCGAGGTGGTAGTAGTTCCCACGGGATTCGAGGAACATCCCCATCTCGCCGTGCCCCACCCCGCCCTTGTTCTTGAGGTTGAGGACGATGCCGTCCACGAACCGCGCCAGACCTGCGGAATCGAGATCCCGCAATCCGCCGATTTCGTTCTGGAGCACCGGCAGCAGCCGAGCAAGGGCGTCTTCCAGGATTGCGGTCCGAGGCTCCAGGGTGGAGCAGCCGGTCTTCTCCAGGGTGCGGCCGATGCGGCAGTCCACCGTGTACTCGCTCCAGATCTCCCAATCCAGCCGCCTGCGCAGCAACGCGAGCAGGTTCGACCCGTCGGGTAACTTGCCGGCGGCTCGTAGCTCTGCGTAATCCTGAAGCCAGTCCATGTCCGGCGGCAGAAAAGCGGTCACAAATCTCGCCGGATCGCGTCCCTGCTCCCATTTCTCAAGGAACAGGCGCGTCACCTCCGTAAACGGAACCGGCCCATCAACGTCGCGGACCGCCTTCTCCAGCGCGCCGCGAAAATTGAAGGTGAACGTCCGCGCGCCGAAGAACCCTGCCCGGTGGCTGGCATCCTGCACGTTGTCCGAAAACGCCAGCAGCTTTTTATCAGTGTTGAAGGTGGAGGAGAAGAGCTGGGTGATCATGACGCTGGTCAGACTGGCCGCCCGCGAGCCCACGATCGTCAGACTGCCGCTCGCGCCGCAGCAAGGACAATCGTGCGTGCCCTCCAGCCTGGCGCGATGACCGTGCTCTCCCTCGCGCCTCTTGATGTGATCCTCTGGCATCCAAACCTGAATGCTGAGGTCCGGCTTGGCCCCGCACCACACGCATTTCGCGGCTTCGTGCGCGCGCTCGAAGCGCAGGCATTGCGTGCAGAGCCAGGTGGGGATCTCCGTCTGCCCCACCGGAGCGAAATCCTGGCCGGGGAAAACAAACGCGACGTGCGGGGAGTTTTCGAAGAACTGGACGTAGAACTCCTTCAAATCCGAGTTCAGCTTGTTGTCGGCGTCCTTTACCGTACCGGCCCACCCGGTGAGCCCGCATTCGCGGCAGTGAATCACGGGCAGGCTGCGCTGAAGCTGTTCCGGCTTCAGGTCGTTGGCAAACGCCAGAACGGGTTCCGGCCCCACCATGCTCACCATGCGCCGCAACTCCCGCATCCAGAGTTGGTAGCGCACCTGCGCCAGCGGATCCAGTTTCTTCGGACCCTGCACCCGCGCCTCGGATACCAGGCTCACGAAGCTGGCCAGCAGCATCGACAGGTAGTCCCGGTCCGGGTGGCCGAAGCTCGGTATCTGCTTTTCGATCTCGTCCAGCAGTACTTCCGCCTGCTTGGGCCTTCCTTCCAGGATCGTGAGCAGGTTCCGGAAGAAAGCGTGGCTCTTGAGCGAACGGCCCAGCGAGATGCGCCAATCGCCGCTCTCCCAATCGCCGATCTCGGTCCCCAGCCAAAGCGAGTGCTGAGCGCGGACGTAGGACTCCAGCGTCTCGTACTGCAGCGGGTCGAGTTCCGGTTTGCGTTCGTGGCCCGGGATCTGGACGTATTTGATCAGGCAGCCCTTCAGGAACTCGTCCGGCGCCAGGACCGATTCCCCGATGAGGCTGTCATCGCCGAACGGTTCGCCGAATACCCGCGTGGCATACTCGGCCAGTTCCTGGGTCGTGGCCCGGCTGCCATCGCCCAGCGTCGCGGACGTGCCGATCGAGATCAGTTGCCCCGGTGGCGTTTTCACCCGCTCTTTCACCCGCCGGATGAGGCAGGCCAGGTCGGCGCCCTGCGCGCCATCGAAGGTGTGCAGCTCATCCACTACCAGGTAACGCAGCGTTTCCGGTTCATTCTGCTGCCAGAGCGGCAGGTCGGCGGCGCGCACCAGCAGGTAGTCGAGCATCTTGTAGTTGGTGAGCAGGATGTCCGGCGGCGCTGCCCGCATCGCGTTCCGGTCCGTGATCACCTGGTTCTCGGTCATCACTGCGGATGCTTCCAGTTCCTGCCCGCCCAGGTAGAGCCCCGCGGTCACGTAGCTGCGCAATTCGGAATTGCCGTAGATCGCCTTGGCGAAGCGCTTGGCCTGGTCCGTGGCCAGGGCGTTCATCGGGAAGATGACGATGGCCTTGATGCCCTGTCGTCCGCGGTTCCGGAAGCAGTGGTCGAGGATTGGGTATAAGTAGCATTCCGTCTTGCCCGATCCGGTGCCCGTCGCCACCAGCGAGTTCAGCCCGGCGCGCGTATCGAGCCGCTCGAACGCGAGTTGCTGATGACGATACGGCTGGAACCCCGAGGGCAGAACCTCGGGGAAGAAGGCCTTGCCTCCCGCCGCCGGCACGAACGGGAGCTTGAGTCCGAGAAAGGGGCCCCGGAAGACCTGATCTTTCTTGTCCAGGAGGCGGTCCAGGCAGCCCTCGAAGAATGGGTTCGTGATGGGGAATGTGGTGCGGAGGAAATCTTTGATGCCGCGTTCGACCTGCTCGGCGATGACGGACGGGATCATGCCTCCACCACCTTCGCGGCGGTGCGCCGTTTCTCGAACTCGGCCCAAGCGGTTCTGTAATCCTCTTCGCGGTCGCAACGGTCGAACGGGGCTTCATACGTGATGATGCGCTTTCGCGGCCCACCGGGAAGTGTGTCATCGTCGAGCTCGCGCGGAGCCGTGCCGGACTTCATCTCTCGGATGCTTTCCCATTCCGACCGCGTGAATCCCACGCCGGGAAGGGCCTTGCTGCAAGTGAAAACGATGCGGCCGTTGCGGTCGTACCAGGTATCCTGTTCGTTCTGCCTGAGGACGGGAAACTGAATGCGGTACATGGTACAAAGTTCGTCGGGCGTAAGCCCGAGCTCCATGGCGGCGAGGACGTCGATCTCTACCAGGGCCTGCCGGCGTTCGTAATCTGTGCGGAAGGGCAAGGACCATTGCCAGTCAGGGGTGAGCGAGCGGAAACGGTCATCCGAGAGGCGCCGATCGTTCTTGGCCCATCGGTCCGCCGCAAATCCAGGGCTAAAGCAACTCCGCCAGAGATCGCCGTAATGAGTGGTGAGGCAGTTGAGGAGAAGGATCCGAGAGCTGCAAGTCGCCGATTCGAGAGCGGGGAGCAACATGGCCAAGTCATTACTAAAATGAATCTTGCCGGTCGTCTTCATCAAAAAGTCGAATGGAAGGGCGGCACACCCGGCAGCCATGCTTACCAGCCAAATATCGCTCTTGAACGTGAGTGAGAAGCAGCCATGAATGTGCCCAGTACCAGGAGGCATGATCGCCGGTAGCAGAGTCCGCTCGCCTGGCTGGTTGAGCATGAGTCGTACACCAAGCCGGTAGAATTCAGTAATGCCCCTGCCTTCACTCCAAGAAACCTTCGGCGTACGCGCGGCGTATAATTCCGCGGAACAAGCTGGCACATAGTTGGTGCGCGGCAGATAATCGGGCGGAATTTCTGTAAGGTCAGCGGTATCGTAGTCTGCCCTCGTGACACACTTTGCCCGGGGCGTCTTGAAACATGGGTTGGCTATGGAAATATGGGAACCGGAGAAAATGAAGTCAAGCGGCTTCAGTGGGAAGTCTGTGCTTCTCCGGATAGTGCCTTTGATGACCGCATTCGTTTCATGCCACATCTCTGTCGGCTGGTACTCAGCGGCCAAATCACTCAGATGCCTCGGAAATGCAACGAATTTTCGGAATACCTCGATGAGTTCCGTTGCGTGAACGGCAGGCAAGCGTGCTGCGAGTGGATCCGTTCCCGGCTTGTCATATAGCTTCGCAAACAACTCCAGGATTTCTCGATTAACGTGAATCACCCGATCACGGTGACAATCCGTGTTCCATTTGTTCTCTGAGTTCTTGATCCCGCCAACTGTGCCAGACCCATCGTGCGTGAGACATCCGTCCGCAGTCGATGGCGTAAACAGGTTGCTCAGATGAACGAAGCAAGGATCCTTATCTGGACCATAAATGTTGACGCTATAGGATTTCTCGTCGTGCACTTCGGCGAATAGCTTGAGCTCGTTCTGGAACTGAAAGTGGAAACGCAACCGGCGACACAATTGCATGCGAAGACGCCCGCCACTTGGGTCGTCGTACACACCCTCGGGATGAAGGAATCCTTGAACGCCGGCTTCACTCGCGACAGTCCAAGCCCGCTCGACGAACGACTTGTAGAGATTCGATTGGCTTCCGACCAATAGCGGGTAGTTCTGTCTTGCATTTACGAACCCCTGCATGCCGGCAAACTCTTCGTACTCCCGCAAATAGGACGCTCGTAGCGACTCGTACTTGTTCACTGCGTCTTCACGCAATCGGTCTAGCTGCGGGGCAGAATAGTCGCGGAGTGCGTACTGCGGCTCGTAGTCGCCCATCACACCGCCCTCGTTCCATTCCAGCTTTATCCAAGGCGGATTTCCCAATATGAGATCGAATCCGCCCCCATTCTCAAACGCATCCGCGAACTCCAGTTCCCAGTGCAGGTAACGATGCCGCTCGGCCACCACGCGCACCAGCTTCAACCGGTCGCTCCGCTTAACCAGTTCCTCCAGGTCCACCTGTCCGTGGTCGTCGAGAATTTGAAGCTGCTCCTGGTGCGAAGTTCCGTCGTCGAAGAGCGCTCCCTGGTCTGGACGCATTAGTTCAGCACCTCGAACGGTGCCTTCCAGGATTGCCGAAAGCTCGAACAGGAACTGGTCGCGCGTCGGTAGCAGGTCCGGTTTCTCTATCGGCCAGAACCACAGGGTGCACCAGTAGTCCATAGCGAGCCTGAGCCGCTCATAGGGACTAGACCACGGGCGCGTATGGAGAATTCCGCGCCTGACCTCATTGCGCCGTTGGGTGGTGGATGCCTCCCCGCGCGAACGGAAGGCCGGATTGTCTTCCTGGCCGAAAATCGGAAATGCCGGCGCGGTACGGATGCGGATGGAGCGCAGGTCCTCGGCATGCTTCTTCCAGAGCTTGTCCGCGGCGGCGGAAAGGCGTTCGAGAGCCTTTGTATCGCCTTCGGTGAAGCGCGCTGTAAACTCGCGCCGCCACTGACCGATGCGCTTAGTCGCGTCGGCGGTCATCTGCTTCACGGCGCGGTCCGTGTAGTTGGCCATGCCGGAATCGGGCAGCAGCCAGTGGTAGACGGCGCCCTCCGGCCGTATCTCGGCGGGCTTCACACGCTCCGGGACGGCTTCAAGCCATGCGCGCTCCTTGCCCACAATCAGCTCGCGCGTAAACACTTGGCGGCGTGCGCCGATCAGACTGTTGCCAACCGCAAGCTGCGCGCCGAACCACGGGATGGTGTGGCCTTCGTAAATTGTGTTCAGCCACAGCGAGATCTGTGCCAACTCCACCGCCACCGGATTCAGGTCCACGCCGAAGACGCGATTGTCGGCGATCCAGGCCTTTACCTTCTGCTTTTCCCGCTCGATCTCGGCATGCTGGATGTCGCGATGCGTCTCCTTCCTCTTCAGTTCGAGGTAGGCGTCCGCAAGCTGGTTCAGAGCTTCGTTCAAGAACGCGCCGCTGCCCAGGGCGGGCTCGCAAATGGTGAGATCCAGGATCTGGTCTGCCGTCTTGTCCTTTAGCAGTTCCTTGAGGGCGTACTTCACCACGCACTGGGTGAGGACTTCAGGCGTGTAGTAGGACGCGCTCTTTTGGCGGTTGCGGCCGGCCAGGCGGTAGATGAACGTCCCCTGCGGATACCATTTGGGCCGCCCCTGCTCGTCGTAGACGACTTCCTCTTTGGCGTCATACTGCGCTAGATCGGCGGCGCGCACGAAGTACGCCTGTTTGAGCGGGTCGGCGGTCTCGCCGGCCTTCTTCACCTCGTAGAGGCCGTCCTTTTCCCGCACGAAGAAGCCGGTATAGGAAAGCAGGCCTTCGTAAACCGCGCCCAGCTGGTTGATGCCGAGTTCGCGGTAGCTGATGCGGCCGCGGCTGCGTCCGGCTACGGGCCGGCTCAGCGAGAGCAACTCCAGGACGCGCTGCAGGACCGAGTTGCGGAACTTCATGCGCGTGAGGAGCGGTGTGAATGCGGGATTGAAGACGTCGCCCTGGAGCGGCTTCATCCGGAAGACGTGGATGTCGCTGGTCTGCGCCAGCACGTCAAGCTGCGTATTCTTCTCGTGGACGCCGTTCCAAACCAGGTCGAACAGCGTGGAGATGGAGTCTTGGAGGTAGTAGCCGTTGCGGCTCTCTTCGGTGGTGAGATCGCCCTGCTCCACTACGTCGCGGAGCGATTCCAGGCTGTAGCCTGTCCGGTACTCCTCGCTCTTCATGGGCGCGTAGCCCAGTTCCGGGCGCGCCTCCACGAAGAAGAGGAAGAGCAGGCGGTACAAGTAGCGCAGACACTCCCGGGTGAGGTCGTTGGCTTCGATCTCCTTCAGGATGCCCTGGTGGGTCTCGCGGAGATACCAGACCACCTCGTTGCCGAGCAGTTCTACTGCTTCGCGAGCGCTGTACTTCAGGTCCTGTGAAACGGAAAAGGCGTGCTTGTGGGAGTTCTCGCCGAGCGCATCGAGCAGGCAGGCACCTTCAGTGGGCGTGACGCTGTCATGGTGAAGCAGCGCGGCAATGGCTCGCCGTGGGCCATCGTCTCGATTCCCCAGGATCGCGCCGATGTCGAAGCGCAGCATGCGCTTCTGCGCCCACTTGTTGCGATCCAGCAGGAGGACCTGGCCAGTGTTGAACAGCAGCACCCAGCGGGGCGGCTCGGCGGCGGCGAACACGTACTTCGTGATGACGGTTTCAAGATCCGCGGCCGGCAGGCGACTGGAATCGGAGATGTCGCCCATGACCTGCTCGGGTAGGAAAGGCAGCGTGAGCGGGTCGGCCGGCTCTGCATTGGATTCGAGCGTTTCCAAGATCCAGAGTTCAGGTTCGCCGGAGCGGCGCGTGATCTCGCCTGCGAGGGGGATGTGGACGCCGCCTTCGAGTTCCCTTGTTTTCGGGGCGAGCTGGTAGCCGAGGGCCTCGAAGAAGTGCGCGAACCAGGGGCGGCGGCACTCCAGGCGAGCGGAGGCGCCGGATGTGCGGCCGAGTTCCCGCGTCATCTGGTCATATGGGCCGCGCAGCTTCTTGATCGCTTCGTAGGGCGGCTCGGAGAGCGCCGACCACTTGGAAAACAGCTCGCGCAGGTCGCCTTCCAGGATGGAGTGGACGTAGTGCTCGGTGTAGAACTCGTTTTCGTTGGCGATGCCGGTGAGCGTCATCGTTCACCCCCCAGGAACACTGCGGCCACCCGGATGTAGGGCTGGTCCTCGGTGGTCATGGAATCGCGCACCCATTCCTCGTACTCGTGGAAGGTGCGGTCGATCTGGCGCGCCTTCTCTTCTTTCTTGCGGAGCTGCGTTTCGCGGAAGGCGGGAGCAGGGTCACGGAAATCGAGCTCCAGTTGCTCCCGCTGGCGGCCGCGCAGGCGGTCGAGCTTCTGCAGTTCCGTGGCAAGCCGGGGCTTCATCTGCCGTTCGTAGTCGGTGCGGCGTTGCGAAAGCCAGCGGCGCGCCTCGCCGATGGCTTCCGGCAGCAGGCTGCTGAGCGGAATCAAGTTCGGCTCGTAGCCGGGATTGGGCCAGGCGCGCGAGCCGAACTCGGTCTTCTTCAGGAAATCGGCCAACGGGAGGATACCGGCGAGCGTGCCGCCCCGGAACCGGACGGCGCACCATTCGTGGACGACCGGCTGCGCCTTGCGGTTAGGGATTTCACCCTGGATCAGGTACAGCAGTTCGCCGCGTTCGAGCACGGGCAGGGTCACCACGGGCGCCTCGTGGCGGCGGAAGCTGACCATCAGCTTGAAGTTCAGCCACTCCACTACAGGGTGAAGGTCCCAGAGCAGGTGGACATCCGGCCAGGTCTGTTCCTGGGCGCGGTTGTCCTTGATGGCTTTCTTTACAAGCATGCGGTCGGTTGTCAGGTGGAGGCGGCTGTCTTCCGGCACGACCTCGCGCGGGAGAAAGCGGAAAACCCGGCGGAGGTCTTCATTGATGGTGAGACTGATCATCTGCCGTGACGGATCGGCCTCAGCCTGAACGTCCAGCTTGGGACGGAGGGATTCGAGGCCCGTTCGGACGTATTCGAGGTCGCTCCCGTAGAGCGAGACGGGTGTCCGGGTGCGGCTGCGTGCCGCGGAGCCATTGGGGACGGGCTCATCACCGAAGAGCGCCGCTAGAAGGTCGTCGCCGGCGTTCTGTTCCAGGGTGCGTTCGAAATCGGCGGGCAATGTTCGCTCCTCGATGGCGCGGCCGATGACGAGTTCCTCTTCCTGCTCGTCGTAAACACCCAGGAATGCCGAGGGGTCGCCGATATTCTTGGCCGCTTGCGTGTCCTTCTCGATGAGCAGCTCCAGGATGTGCAGATCGCCGCGCACGCGCACGTTTGCCGGGATGGTGCAGAAGTACGCGATGACGGGCTGGCGTTCCTGGCCGTAGCGATCGATGCGCCCGTTGCGCTGCTGAAAGACCATCAGCGACCAGGGGATATCGAAGTGGGCCAATTTGTGCGAAAGGAAGTGCAGGTTGATGCCTTCCGACGCGATATCGCTGGCCACCAGCATGCGCACCGGGGCGCGGTCGCGACCGAAGTCGTCCACGATCTGCTGAAGGTCGATATCGTCCTGGCCCGAGCCGCCATACAGCACGTCGACCTGGCCGGCTTTGAGTTGCAGATCGCGCGCCAGATTGTCTCTAAGAAACCGGACGGTCTCGATGCGTTCGCTGAAAAGCACGAGACGGTCGGCGGGGTTGTCGGGGTTCCACTCCAGCTTGCCCCCGGGACGGAGTTCTTCGAGCAGCTTCTGGTATTTGGTGAAATCGGCGGGCGTGATGGCCTCGACCGCGGTCACCAGTTCCTGAAGCGCCGCGCGATCGTGCACCGCTTCCGGCGAAGCATCGGCTTCCAGCTTCTTCAGGCGGGCGGTCGCGGTCTGCAGGCAAGCCGCCGGGCTGGAGAACAGGGCTTTCTCCAGAACCGTGCGGAACAGAAGCTGGCCGGTGCGCTGCCCGCGGTCCACGCTGCGGAACTTCAGCCCGGCCAGGATCTCGTAGGCGCGCTCTTCTTTGGGAGAGGCATCGCGCGAGAGCTTCAGCACACGCCGCTCCTTCATGCCGCCGGCAATCTGGTCCTGAATGTCCTTCTTGAACCGACGGACGAACAGGCCCTTGATGTCGTCCTTGCCGTAGTCGTTCGGGTTCGCAATCGCCGTGGGGTTCAGCATGTTCATGAGGCTTGCGAACGACGCCGGCTTGCCGTCGTGGGGCGTCGCGGAGGTCATGATCAGGGTGTCGGATTGCCGGGAGAGCAGTTCGGCAAGTTTCGCGCGCAGGGATCGGCCGCTGCCGCGGACCGCCACGTTATGCGCCTCGTCGATCACGATCACGTCCCAGCGGCAGTTTTCGAGATGGACGCGGTAGTCGGTGCTGGCCTTTAGCGTGTCGATGGAGATGATGGCGCGGTCGTAGTAGTGAAACGGGTTGGAGTTGGCGGGAATGCGGGTGCGGATGCGGTCGATGCCGACGGAATCGAGCCGCACCAGCGGGATGGTGAAGCGCGACCACATTTCCTTCTGGAACTGGGTCATCATGCTCTTCACGGTGACGACCAGAATGCGTTTTCCGCGGCCACGTTTAATGAGTTCGCTCAGCAGGATTCCCACTTCGACTGTTTTGCCAAGACCGGTTGAATCTGCCATGAGAATGCGTTGGCGCGGTTGGTCGAGGGCCTGGAGAGCAGGGTCGAGTTGGAAAGGTAGGTCATCTACTGCTGCCCGGTGGCCGATCCACAGGTCCGTGTCCGTCGGTGGCGACTGGCGCAGCAGGCTTTCCAGGTAAAGCTTGGCCTTTCGGAACTGCGGCGAGTCATCGGGGACCAACGCGGTCTCGGCCGGATCGAGGACCTTGATCCCTTTGCCCTCGATCTCGGTCAGGAATCGCGCTTCCTTATCACGGACGATTTCGGAGACGCCGGTGACCAGCAGTGAGTAGCCGCCGGTGGAGGTGGCGTCAACGCGGCGGACAATCCACTCCGCCGAACGGATCTCTACACGGGCGCCGGGAGCGAGTACTGTGGCCGCCATCTAGGCGCGCTCCGGTTTCGTTCGCGCCCAGCCGTCTACTTCAGACAGTTTGAATTTCCAGAGTCGCCCAATACGATGGGCGGGCATTCCCCTGTCGGCAATCCATCGATAGATTGTGTCCCGGGAAACGCCGAGGTGCCCGCAGATCTCCTCTACCGAAGACCATCGCTCGACCGGGGCGGTGCGATCCGTGCCAGAAGTTGCGGCCATAACCCGCTTATTGTGGCAAATAGCGTACTGGATTGCACGTTCTTGTGTCGTAGATTCTGACCCGGTAGGGCCGGCGCAGCCCGAGACGTGCCGCCTTCCGAGCCGCCGGGCTGGGTCTCGGCGAGGAGAAATGACCGCGATTCGATATACTGCCAGACGGAGTTCCACTCCCATAAGATCCCCCCGGCTGGCACCAATCCAGGAGATTTCCTCTTTGCCCACCCTTCCTTACGCGCGGCTAGTCCCGAAGAGGTCGTCCTCCTGGCTTTTTGCGTTACCCGAATCGAGTAGGAATGGCTTACGTTCCGGCAGCTTCCTTGGCATGCGCCGGC
>Ga0302319_10005140_pt1 | contig 26460 bp, 19 predicted proteins | sample Bog_T0_2_FD_203319 | JGI IMG/M metagenome (GOLD analysis project Ga0302319, IMG submission 203319) | Peat permafrost microbial communities from Stordalen Mire near Abisko, Sweden - Bog_T0_2 | ecosystem: Environmental > Terrestrial > Soil > Wetlands > Peat | place: Sweden: Abisko, Stordalen Mire... | reverse complement strand
CCGCTTTCAAGGCGGATGTGGTGGTAATTGCGGCCCGCCCCGCATCGGCCATGCTGATTTATGAAGCTGCGCTCAGGGCAGGCGCGGGCGATGCGCTCACGAGTACTCTGGGCCGCCCGGGATGCGCTGTGCTGCCGTTGTCGATGGCTTCCGGAAAGGCATCGCTGTCGTTCGGATGCAAGGGAAACAGGACCTACACCGGACTGCCCGACGAAGAACTCTATATCGCGCTTCCAGGAGCGAAATGGCCGGAAGTGTCCGACGCTTTGGATCCTGTCGCCCAGGCCAATGCGGCTATGGAAGCGCGCTACCGCGCGGTTCGCGCGGTATGAAGGGATGCTTCAGGACGCCTTCTCAGCCAGATCGAATCCCGGGTACGGCCCTGTTACGCGGTAGGCTTACGCGGTAGGCTTACGCGGTCACGCTAACCAGCGCCGCTCTCACCCTGGCTCGGGGAACCGGCGGCATGGTTACATTGAGAAACGCCGACTGAGCAGCGCGCCGGGCAATCCGGGCCTGGGCGGCAACTGAACGGTTCCGAGCAGAGCGGCGGCCTATAAGATTCCGATCGCAATCGGGAGTCACCCAGTGGGTGCGTTTAGTCTTACGGTGCCCAGAGGGTCTTAAACTTTCGCCAGACGTAAATCCGGCCCTGCAATCCCCTGCGCGATGCGACCTTCGCCCACCTGCTGGCGCCACATCGCGTAATACAAACCCTTGCGCTCGATCAGCTCGTCGTGGCGCCCGAACTCCACGATCTGGCCCCGCTCCAGCACGTAAATCCGGTCCGCATGCAGGACCGTCGAGAGCCGATGCGCAATCAGAATCGTGATCGCATCCCGGCTGGTGGCCACATCGCGAATCGTCTGGCTGATCTCTTCTTCCGTCAGCGAATCGAGCGATGACGTCGCTTCGTCGAATACCAGCAATTGAGGCTTTCGCAACAGCGCACGCGCGATCGAAAGCCGCTGCTTCTCGCCGCCCGAAACCTTGACGCCACCTTCGCCGATCACTGTGTCGAGCCCTTTATCGGCCCGCGCCAAAAGGCTGTCGACCGATGCCTGCCTGAGCACGTCCATGCACTCGGCATCGGTCGCACCGGGGCTGACGAACAGCAAGTTCTCGCGAATCGATCCGGAGAATAACTGCGCATCCTGCGTCACGAAGCCGATCCGTTCGCGCAGGCCGTCGATATCGATCTCGTCCTCACGCGTGCCGTTGTAGGTGATGTGTCCGGTATGGGGCCGATAAAGCCCGACAAGGAGCTTCACCAGAGTCGTCTTACCCGATCCTGACGGCCCCACGAATGCAATTGTCTCCCCGCGCGACACCTCGAACGAAATATCCTGCAGGGCCGGCCGGTTGGCCGATTGATGCTGGAACGTCACCATGTCGAACGCCAGCGTTTCGAGCGGCCCGATGGTAACCGGATGCTCCGGGCGCGGCTCCGGCTCGAGCGCGAGGATGGTCTCGAAGTTTTCGAGTGAAGCCTCCGTCTCGCGCCACGTATTCACCACATTCCCCAGCTCCTGAAGAGGCCCGAAAATGAAGAACGAATAGATGAACAGCGAGAAGAATTGCCCCACCGTGATGCGCTGCGTGAAGATCAGGTAGAGCATCAGGAACAGGATGGAAGTTCGCAGAAAATTGACGAAAGTGCCCTGAATGAAACTCAGGCTGCGCAGGTATTTCACCTTCTTCAGCTCCAGCTTGAGAATCTTCGCGGTGGTCGAGTTAAGATGAGCGATCTCCTGCTGGGCAAGCCCCAGGCTCTTCACCAGCTCGATATTGCGCAGGGATTCGGTGGTGGAACCCGCCAGCGCCGTCGTCTCCTTCACGATGACTTTCTGAACCGCCTTGATCTTGTGGCTCAGCAGCGAACTGAGGCCGCCCAGCAGCGGGATGGTGAGCAGGTAAGTGGGCGCAATGGACCAGTGAACCTGCGACGCATAGACCATCACGAAGATCACGCCGATGATGGTGGTAAACAGCAGATTGACCGCGATGGCGATCAGCTTCTCCACATCCGAACGGACCTTCTGAAGTTTCCCCAGCGTCTCGCCGCTGCGCTGGTCTTCAAACAGCGCGTAGGGCAGCTCAAGCGAATGGCGGATGCCATCGGCATAGATCCGCGCGCCCACCTGCTGGGTGATCACGTTGACATAGTAATCCTGGAAGTTCTTGGCGACTCGCGAAACGAAGGCGACGCCGACGGCGAGCCCCAGCAGGAACGAAACGCCTCGAATAAACTGCCCAATGGTGTAATCGTGAAACCGAGTCGCATAGGAATCGATCACATGGCGGAAGATTAGCGGATCGAGCAGCGAGAAGACCTGGTTGATCGCGGCAAGAACGAGCGCGGCGACGACGAGTTTCCAGTAGTCGCGGAGATAGCGGTAGAGAGTCGCCATCTCTCAACGTTACGACATGCTTAGCGGCATCCCGGAACCATGAACGAGCCAATCCGCGTGGTCGAACTTGCCGCGCCCTTCTTCAGATAGTTCCCGGTAAACCAGAACGTGCAATCGTCCGAAGGATCGATCGCGATATTGGTGTAATCTTCCCATCGCAGACTTCCGGCCTGCGAACCCTGGCCCTCCGCCAGCACGGACTCGCGGAACGTCAGCTGGTTCTTCGCATCCTTCGCCAGCCGCGCGGCGAAGCGCTGGCCCGGGTACTGCGGATCGCCGCCGAACGAGTAGCCCATCGCTATATTGCCTTTGCGGTCCATCGCCATGCTCGCCAGCCAGCGATACATACCGTCGGGAGCGTAGGTCGATTGCTGGTAGAGCACCGGATCGCGATCCCGGTTCAAACGGAACTCATACCAGCGAACACCGCCGCCATGCGCTGCGGTCGCCACAGAATGCTCGGCAAGAATCGACTCATGATCGCCGAAATTTCGGTAGACCAAACGCTCCATCAGTTTGTCCCCCTGCGAATCGAGACGCCGGTCCGTGCCCGGCTGCGGCACGCAGTTGCTCAACTGGCCGTCGCAGAGGTAATGATACGGAGCCACCGCGATCTTTTGCGGCGCGGATACGCTGGTCTTCGACTTGTCGCTCCAGTCCACATGCACCTTATAGAAATAGATGCCGTCGTCCTCGAAGATCTTCATGAGCTGCGTCCCGCCGGTCGACATCATGATATTGGGTGCGCCCGCGGGTGGTGGACGCTTGCCGTCCACCGATGCGTTCAGCATGAAGACGCCGCTATCGATCACCACGCACTGCTCGGCGGCGGGCAGGCCTTTCAGCATGCTGTTGCGATCGGCAATGCATTCGTGCTTCTGGGTAATCACGTCGGGCAGCAGGTTATCGCTCGTGCTGGTGGGGTTGTAATAGCCATCGGGCCAGATGGCCGGGCGCGGGTAATCGGGAAACAGCGGCCGCTGAAACTCGTATCGGTAGTAAGTCCCCAGAGGATCGGGCGTTGAGCTGACCGCGTAACACATCGCGTAGGGGCCCTGCGGATCTCCTGGCGGCCTCGTGAAGACCGGCAGCACAATCAGCCAGCGCTGCGCCAGCTGGTCATAACGCACCACCGTGTCGCTGTTGTTGGTGACACCGCAGCGCACGCCAAAGCCCGCAAACACCGTATCGTTCGGCACCGGCCCATACAGCAGCTTCCCGGTCTTGTCGAAGACGGCCAGGTTGCCGTTCAGGATTTGAACGATGTGATGCGGGCCCACCGCGAGGCTGATATCGATTCCCCCGCGCCCGCCTCCCGCGAAGCCTTCGCCGAGACCGTCGAAGCTGACACCTGGAGCCATCGCGGGTCGTTTGCCCTGTGTTCTCTGCTCGACGGCGACGCCTGCGGGACCGATTTCGGGAGCGGGAGGAGGTGGCGGAATCGGCTGAGGCCCGCCGGCTCGCGCGCCGCGTCCGCGGCCACCGGGCGGAGTTAAGGGCGTGGGCGGAGTCGAGCCCAACCCGCGGCCCGGCCCTTCAATTGAGCCCCGCTGTTCCGCCGTGCTCTCCACCGCCGGATGAATCACGACCGGCTTGCCGGGAATGAACTGCGCCGCCAACTCGAAACCAGCCGCGACAAACACCAGAACCGAACCAACTAATGCCGGGGTCGAACCTTTCATTCGAATCCTCCATGAAGGTTGAAAGGTAGCACGTCGAGCCCGCTATCTGTCCTGGTATTCCTGGCGTGCGCGCACGGTCAGGCCGGGACGAACCGTCTCAACTCTCAGCGAGTGGCTTTGTGTTTTGCCGCGCGCCGGTCCGGGACGGAATCCCGGAATGTAACGACCCCGCAGGTCCGCCTCAATCCGACTGAGAATTTCGGAATAGCCGGCGGCGGGGAAATCGAAGACAAGGCCGCCGGTTTCATGGGCCAGGCGATCGAGGCCATCCTGCGAGTCCGCCGTGCCCGCCGAACCCTGGTACCGGATGCAATAGACCACCGCCCCGCTGCGCTGAACTTCTTCCAGGGCGGCGCTGAGACTGTGTGTGCTGCCAGTGTCATTGCCGTCTGAGAGGATCAGAAGCACCTGATTGCCCATCGGGAGGTTGAGTTTCAGACGGGCCGAAGCATATACCGAATTCCAGAGCGCCGTGCCGCCGCAAATCGGGCGCTTCCTGCCTATGAGTTCCTTCAAGAGTGCCGCACTGCACGCCCAGAGGTTCGCCGCCGGGCCTGGAGAGAACCTTAAACCTCAATCCGCTCGCGCCCCCGATGACCTCCGATTTCAGAACCACGTTTTCGTTGACTGCAACCACGAAGCCCCGATCGCCGGGGCCCAGCATCCTCTCAAGGAAATGCGTCACCGCGTTCTCATGTTCCGGTTTCAGGTCCCTTTGGCTCACGCTTACATCGACGATCGCCCCAACAAGCAGCGGCAGCTGCGATTCTGACCAGAGACCCCGAATCTCCTGGGGTTTGCCATCGTCGTAGATTCGGAAGTCTTCCGAATGGAGGTCCTTCACCGGCCGGCCCTGCCCGTCGGTGACAACGCACGGCACCGTCACCAGCGTGGCGTCCGCATGAAACACAGTCTCGTCCTGCGGGTGGACTGCGGCGGCGGTGATCAGCGCCGAAACGAGAAGGACCATTGGCGCGACCTTCATAAAGTCAGTGTAGTTTCTCCTCAGCCTTCCGCCGAATCTCCGGATCTTTATCCTTCGCCGCCTGAGTGAGATGAGCCCTTGCTCCGGCGGCGTCGCCGCGCGCCGCGAGGATGGCGGCTGCGGTCAGATGAGCCAGACCGAAATCGGGCCGCAACTTCAACGCGGCCTCGATTTGACGAAGCGCGTCATCGGGACGGTTGAGCGCGCTGAGCGTGGCGGCGTAGTTGACGCGAGCGTCGGGATCGTTCGGAGCGCGGCGCACGGCTCGTTCGAAATACCAGGCGGCTTCGGGCAGGTTGCCTCGCGCGGCCAGAGCGTGGGCGAGGTTGCTTTGGGCCGCGGGCAGATCCGGTTCGACCCGAAGGGCTTCGCGGAACTCGGTCTCCGCGCGCGCCAGATCGCCCGAACCCGCCAGCAGTTCGCCCAGCGCGTTGTGCGCTTCCGCGTTATCGGGGTCGAGTGCTAATGCCTTTTCAAATGCCCCTTGATCGTCATCGGCCAGACCGAGTTGGTACCAGAGAAGCGGATCGGAAAGTCCCGCGGACAACCCCTTCTTTAGCAGTTCTGCGCCGCGCGTCCTCTGGCCGGCCTGCGTGAGCGCACCCGCGAGGTCGAGCAGTGCCGCGGACGAATTCGGCGCCCGCTTCAGAGCCTCGTTGAATGCAGGAATGGCAGTGCGGGGATTGCCCGCATTGAGCCACGCTTCACCCAGTTCGATATAAAACTCCGGCCGCGCAGGCTGTTGTCTGGCCATCTCGGCCGCCAGTTGCGGCAAGCCGTTCTTCAGATTGCTTTCCTGCGAGACCTGAGCGACCGCCTCGTACAGCAGGTTCTCAGGGGAGCGCGGCAGCGGCGAAGGGTAATACGGAACCACCGGGCCGCGATAACGGTTCCCCGCGGTATCGTGCCGTTCAGCCAGCGGCGCAAGCAGATCGCCCGCCGGACGCCGCTGGATGTAATGGTCCGTCATTACCGCATGAATCACATCCTGGGAGCGGCGCTTCGGCATATGGCAGGTGATGCAATCGTTCTCCTTTGAATGTTGCGCAGGCAGCGCCTGGTGGCATCCGCCGCAAACGCCGTTGTAATGCAGGGCGGCTTCGTCGCCGCGCGGAATGTCGTGAGGATCGTGACATGTGACACAGGTCAGCGCGCCTTTGCTCTGAAGAAAGCAGCGCGATTTACGCAGCCGGTAGGCGGAATGCGCGATCTCGAAATCGTCGCGGTGCGCGTTGCCTGCCGTGTGATCGAAGAAGATCGTGAAGTTGCCCAGAGGCTCCCCCGGCCGGTAGGCGAATGGCCCCCGCCCGTACTTCGGCAGAGAATGCGGCAACTGCAGGCTGGTGGTTTCGAGGTGGCATTGCAGGCACACCTCCATTTGCCGATCCGGACTCAGGCGCGCCGGATTCACGATGGCCTTGCGAATGTCCTCGACCTTTGCGCCCGCAGTTTCGGCGAGCCGCACATGATTTGCGCCATCGCCGTGGCAGCGCTCGCAGCCTATGCCTTCAGGAAGCGCGCCTTCGTACAGTGGCTCGCTGCCGGGCTCATCGTGCCCGGCCGGAATCTTCGGATATGAGTTATGGCACGCCATGCATTCGTAGGCCACGGCACGCGGCGGCAGGGCGTAGTCGACGTCGTGGCCCGGGTTCATGGCCCATTCGCCTCCGTTTTCCGAGTACCACGCGAGCGGCAGTTCGATCAGCGCTCCGCGCTCGGTCCTGTGAAGAAACGTGCGGACATGGTTGCCCGAACCCATCACGTAATCGATGCGGGATTCCTGGATCTCGGTCTCCTGGCCCGAGTAACCGATGCGCCATCTCCGCTGATAGTAAACGTCGCCGCGCTCTTCGACGGAATACCAGGTGTCCGATGGCTTGTGATAGAAACGGGTCGATTCGAGCGCTGCGGGTTTGTAGAAAGACCGCGCCATGCCTGTCTTCGCGAAGCCGACCGCAATCTTAGGGTGGCAGGTTGCGCATTGCGCCCAAAGGATTCCGCCCGTTGCCAGCCAGGCAGCGATCAAAAAGCTAAATGCCGAAAGCCGGAAGCGCACTCGATACCCGCATGGTGGGAGTTTATCAGTCATTCTCAATAAAAAAGCCGCCCGGGGGTCACCCAGGCGGCTTTCTTTCAAAACAAGAAGCAACTGCTTAGAAGGTAATGCGAGCCACCAACTGGAGAACGCGGGGGCTGCCCGGCGCTCCGGGAGCTGCCGACGAAGAGGTACCGAACCCGGTCACGTTGAACGAGCCGTTGGCGTTGCGGCCAAGGGCTGTCGCGGTGATGGACGGGAGACCGGTCACGATGCCCTGAGCGTTGGTCGTGTACGAGTTGAAGTTCAGGGTGGTGCTCAGGCCATTGTTGAAGTTGGCATGGTTAAAGACATTGAACGCGTCCACGCGAAGCTGAACGTGCATGCGTTCCTTAACCACGGCGATTTCCTTCTGCATCGACATGTCGAAGTTAATCAGGCCCGGCTGGAAAAGCCAGTTCTGACCGGATTCGAAGCCAAGGCTACCCGGAGACGGCGCAAAGAAGCACGCCGCATTGAGGCGGTTGTAAGGATCGCTGGCGCCCGTGTAGGGATTGCAACCGGCGACGACGCCGATACGGGCGCCCTCTGTGTTGGAACCCGTCTGGTTGACGCTGCCCGCGCCCGAAACGCTGAAGCCCGGGGTAAAGGGCAGGCCGGTGCGGAAGTTAGTAACACCGGAGAGCTGCCAGCCGGCAGTCGCCAGTTTCACAAGGTAGTTACTACTGTTCTTCAGGCTCGGAATCAGATAGACGTAGTTCAGATTGAAGTTCTGGCGTACGTCGAAACTGGCATTACCGTAGTCGAAGAGGCGCGTGTACTGATCGATGCGGACGCTGCTGGTGTCGCTCGAAGCGGTCGTCAGCGTGTGGCTCCAGGTGTACGAAGCGCCCACAAAGAGACCGTTAGCGGCGCGGCGATTCAGGCCGACCTGCAAACCGTTGTAGTTGGAGGTCGAAGCTCCTTCATAAACGGTAACGCTGCCAAAGCCCTGAAGCGGGCGCAGGAAGTTGGCCGGAAGCGCGCTGTTGCCGAGCAGAGCCGTGGGGCTCAGCGTCGGGTCTTGATTCTGCGGCAGGAAGTCGGCGCCGTAAGAAACGCCGTTCAGGTTGCGATTGTCCTGCAGGTGACGGCCCTGTGTGCCCACGTAGGCCGTGTCGAGAACCATGCCCCAGGGGAGCTTGGTCTGCAGAGACGCCTGGTAGTTGTAGGTGGTAGGAACCTTACCGACCGGATCGACAGCTACGAGCGACGGAGGCCCAAGCAGAATGTTGCTCGGGTTGATGTTTTGCGCGAAGCCGTAATAGAGAGTAGGCTGAACCGTCTCGGGCGGGTTGGTCACGTCGTTGAAGACGCGATTGCCCTGGTAGCGGTCATAGTAAATACCGCCGCCGACGCGCAGAACGAAGTTCTGTTTGCCGGTCATATCCCACGCGAACCCGAAGCGCGGACCCCATTGTGCGCCGCGATCCTTGGTCAGATATTTGTTAACGCACTTGCCCGCCTGGCAAATGCCGTTGAACGGATTGCCGCTGCCCGGGACTTCGAGGCCGATGTCATAGGCCGGCAGAACCGTGTTGGTGGTTTTGTCGAAAGCGGAACGAACGCCGTTGATCAGAGCGGGAGCGTAGAGACGCGGCGCCTGAGCGGGATTCCAGTCGGCAAGAACGAAGGTGGAAGCCTGCAGGCCGGCATCGTACTGAGGCTGATACCAGGAAGCGCGCAGACCGTAATCAAGCGTCAGGCGAGGCGTGAGTTTCCACGTGTCCTGAACGTACTGCTCGACGTTCCAGTAGCGATAGAGGCCATTGATATAGGCGCTCGACTGATCCATCGTCTGGTAAACGCCATAGAGCATGTTCGAATAGCCATAGCCGGTGTCGTAGGGGTTGTTGGTAGTATCGCCCCAGTTGTAGCTGCCGTTGTTATCGCTGAAAGAAGTCTGGTTCTTGCGGCTGCGCTGGAGATAAACACCGGCCTTGATGATGTGTTTTCCCCATACTTTCGTCAGGTTGTTGCTGATGTCGATCGTTGTGTTGTAGTTGACGAACGGCGCATCGGCGGTGCCGAACGAAGGCGAGTTGGCCAGGTGCGAGCCGCCGACGTTGATCTGCGGAACGTAGTCGTTCTGCACGGCATTCGGATAGAGCAGCGGAAGGGTAACGCCCGAAGCGGTACGAGTCAGCGTGTTGCCCTGTTCAAAGATGTTGATGGTGTTCTTCGTCATGCCCATGTTGAATTCATTGGTCATGGTGGGGCTGATCACGTAAGTCGCGCCGCCGGCAAAGCTGTAGCCGGGGATCGGCACGTTGATCGGCACGAGCGGAACGTTTTCGCCGAGCACGAATGCTCCGTAGACGTTGACGACGGGCTGAATGTTGTTGATCCAGTGACCGAACACGCGAAGGTTCTGCGTAACGTTATAGTCCATGCGCAGAAGGTCTTCCCGGCGGGGAGTCTGGCCGGAAACCTGCGAAGTGTAGTTATAGCCGGTGCCGGTAGTGTTGGGCAAAGGCAGCAGGTTCGCGAGGTTCTGGCCGATCTTGTAAATCTGGCTGGCCGGGATGATGTTGCCGGGAACCGGGGCCTGAGTCAGCGGGTCGCGAATGGTGAGGGCCTTGCCGTTGTTATCCACGCTCTGCGAGAAATTGCCCTGGCGTTCGAGCGCGGTGGGAACCGTAACGTTCTTGGCGCCGACCGGAGCGAGCTGATCCTGCCACTCCTGGCTCCAGAAGAAGAACAGTTTGTTTCGGGTCTTCTCGAAGACTTTCGGAATATAGACCGGGCCGCCGATAGTATAGCCAGGATCGTTGTAACGATACAGAGCGCGGGAGAGGCCGCGCGTATTGTTCACGAAAGTGTTGGCGTTGAGATCGTCATGCCGGTGATAGATATACGTGCTGCCGTGGAACTGATCGGTGCCGCTCTTGGTGACCATGGCGATCTGTCCGCCGGCGTTGCGGCCGTACTCGGCCTGATACTGGCCGGTGAGGACTTTGAACTCAGCCATCGAGTCGGTGCTGATGGTGACGTTCTGGCTGCCATCCGCTCCGGTATCGATGTTGCCGATGCCGTTGATGGTCAGCTGGTTCATGGTGCCGCGGTTACCGTTAACATACACGCCGCTGAGACCGCCGGAACCGCCGACAGAAACGTTGGCCGTGCTGACGATCCCGGGAATGAGCTTCGCCATATCGAGCGGGTTACGCCCGTTGACTTCGATGTTTTCCATCTGCTTGCCGACAACCGCCTGGCCGCGCTCGACGCTTTCAGTTTGCAGCAGGGCCTGGGTGGCGGAAACTTCGACGGACTCGGTAACCGCGCCCACCTGGAGCGTGATATCGCCGAGAGGCAGTTTGTCCTGGGCATCGAGCGCGATGTTGATGCGCTCAAGCTTCTTGAACCCCGTAGCGAGCACTTCGACTGTGTAACTTCCGGGCTGGAGACCGGACAGAGTAAATTCTCCCTGATCGGTGGTTTTGGTTGAGATCGTGACTTTCTTTGCCGGTTCGATCGCGGAAACCGTGGCGTTCGGAACGACCGCGCCCTGTTGATCGACGATGCGGCCCGACATTGAGCCCGTAATGTTCTGCGCATACCCCTGGACGGCGAGGATGAACAGCGAGATAAGTATCGTCAGAGATACCTTTTTCATGCTTTAAAAACTCCCTTTTCTGAATTGCAGACTGGCAAAAACCACCCTGCCGGGTCGTGATACTCCCCGTGATCCGAAGCGAAACGCTGCTTCGCCGGGCTTGATGACTTCTTGATATTTACCGGGTGGGAGTACGGAAATCCTTGAGAGACGCTTTTTCGGATAGAAAAAATTGATTCCCACGACAAGTAAAAAGTTGTTGATTCGTACTATATTTCAGTCGCGTGGCGATTGCAAGCTCAAGCCTATGAAAAAGAAGCTACTTACATTGAAATTACGGTCTATGAAATAACGGAAGGCTTGTGCTTTGAGGGTGTTGCAGCGTATTTTGTTGTAAATTTGAATAAATACCTAGGGGCGACCTTCCAGATTGCGGAGGAGCTTTTCGGCCAGATCGCGTATACCAGGATCGCTACTTTTTGCAGCAAGTTTGAGATGTTCCGCGGCACCGGCGTTGTCACCCTTGTTAGCGAGGACGCCGCCCAGGTCGAGCTGGGCGTGGCTCAGTTCCGGGCGAAGCCGGACCGCCTCGGTGTATTCACGAAGGGCATCCTCAACCTGACCCTTGCGTTCGAAAAGGGTGCCGAGGAGGTCGTGGGCTTCGGCCATAGCGGGGTTAAGGCGGAGGGCAGCCTCGATCTGGACCTGCGCCTCGGCGAAATAGCGCAGGGAGTTGAGCATCGATCCATAGTTGAAGCGCGCGGCAACATCGCCAGGGCCCAGATGCACAGCCTTATCGAATTCGTAACCGGCCTCGCGGAAAGCTTGCTTCCAGGCAAGAATGTTGGCGAGGTTGCCATGCGCTTCACCGTAGTTCGGAAGCACGCGAATCGCTTCCCGGAATTCCTTCTCCCCGGAGGCCGGGTCGCCCGTTTGCGCGAGTGCGATACCCAGCCCATTGTGAGCTTCAGGCATCTCGGGATCGAGAGTAAGAGCGTGCTTAAGAGAAGCGCCGGCGGCCGGGAAGTCCGCCAGATCGAGTTGCGCCTGGCCCAGGGCGTTCCAGGCGCGCGCGTCCGCAGGGGCCACACTGACGGAGCGCTTTGCGATGGCGAGCGCTTCGGTGGGTTGACGAGCGTCTTTGAGCGCGGCGGCGTACTCCAGATACGGCGGAAGATAGGCCGGGTCGCGCCGCAGCGCATCCTGGAATGCTGCGAACGCGGGTTGAGTCTGGCCGGCCGAGCGGAGCGCTTCGGCCAGTTCCAGGTAAGGTTCAGGACGCGTCGATTTCAGCGCTGCAAGCGCCTGGATATATGCGGGAAGCCCCCGGGCGAGATTGGCCTGATCGCGGATCTGAGCGAGCGCGAGATAAAAACGGTTCTCAGCTGTGTCGGGAAGCGGATGGGGATACGCGGGCACCACTTCGCCGCGATACGAACTTGCGGCGTCTTCGTGGTGTTCCGGAAGATCCGCCAGAAGATCGCCCGCGGGCTTGTTGCGCTGAATCAGGTGGTCCGTTATGACGATGTGCACGATGTCTTCGGTGCGCCGCTTCGGCATGTGGCAATCGATGCAGTTCGTATCCGAGGTATGCCGCGCGGAGGCAACTTCGGCCGTAAACGCTGCGGCGTGGCACTGCCGGCAGATGGCCTTGTATTGCGTGTTCGCCTCGGCTCCGTGGCGAATGTCATGCGGGTTGTGACACGTTGTGCACTTCAAAGCGCCGTTACTTTTCAGAAAACACTGCGATGCCATCATTCGTGTCACCGCGCTGGCGGTCTCGAAGCGTGAACTCTTATTCGGCCCGGGAGCTTCGTCGAAATTCAGCACGAACGCCGAGAGCGGTTGGCCCGGCCTGTAGCTGAAGTCCGCGCGCTCGTAGCGTTTAATAGCGTGGGGCAGACGGAACTCGGTCGTCTTGAGATGGCATTGGGCGCAGACTTCCATCTGGCGGTCGTTATCCAGACCGGCGGGGTTGACGATAGCGGCTTTAATGACCGCGGGCTTCGATCCGGGCGTGGCCGCGACATCTATATGATGCTGGCCAGGGCCGTGACAGCGCTGGCAATCGATGCCTTCGGGAAGCGGCGTTGTATACACGGGAAGATCGCCCAGACGATCGTGGCGCGTCGGGGTTTTCGGGTAGGCGTTGTGGCAGAACATGCAGTCATAGGCAATCTGACGGCGCGCGTAAGGGTAATCGGCGGAGTCGTATCCGGGATTCAGCGCCCAGTAACCGCCCTTTTCGGAATACCAGGCAAGCGGAAGTTCGAGCAGCGTCCCATCAGCGTTGCGATGCGCGTAGGTGCGCATATGGTTCCCCGAACCGATCACGTAATCGATCTGCTTTTCGTCGATGTTGGCCGGCTTGCCATCGAAGCCCAGCTGATAACGGCGCTGGATGAGAACGCCATTGCGGTCAACCATTTCGTAGTAAGTTTCGGACGGAGCATGATAGTAAGTCTTAGAGAAATCCTCGATCCGGATCTCCCGCGTGGGAGTGTGAAATGAACGGCCCATGCCGTTCTGGCTGTAACTCTTCGCGATGGCCAGATGACAGCCGGCGCACTGCCTCGGGTTAGCGTATTGCGCCTGCGCCGAAAGCGCGCAGAGCAGGAAGGACAAGGCGATGCGCGGCCTCATGGTTTACCGGCAGGCAGTTCCTGCAGCAGTTGAAGCGCAATCCGGCGCAGCGTCGCATCGGGCGAGCCCGAGGCCTGAGTGAGATGCTCTTTGGCCCCGGCCACATCTCCTTTCTTAGCAAGCGTGGCGCCCAGATCGAGCTGCGCCTGGCTCATGTCGGGCCGGATGCGAACGGCCGCTTCGTATTCCTTGAGCGCTTCGTCAATCCGACCCTGCCGCTCGTAAAGGCGGCCGGACATTTCGTGGGCCTCTGCAAAGTTGGGGTTCACTCGAAGCGCCGCTTCCATCTGAGCCTGTGCCTCATCCAGGCGCTTTTCTCGGCTCAGCACCGCGCCGTAATTGAAGTGAGCTGACGCATCATTCGGTGTTATCCGAACGGCCAGGTCGAATTCGTAAAGCGCTTGAGCGAGGTCGTGCTGAAGATCCAGAACTCCCGCGAGATTGCCGTGCGCTTCCCCGTAGTTCGGCAGAATTCGGATGGCCTCGCGAAATTCCGCCACAGCACCGCCGAGGTTGCCGGATTGGGCGAGCGCGATCCCGAGTCCGTTATGCGCCTGCGGCATGTCGGGCGCAAGTTCGATGGCTTTTTGAAGCGCGGCCAGAGCTTCACGAGGACGGTCGAGATCGAGGTCCACCTGCCCCAGTTCGTTCCATGCCTTGGCGTTGTCGGGCGCTGCCTGAGCCGCTACGCTAAAGGTGTTCGCAGCCTGCACGAGTTGACCTGCCTGACGAAAGGCCGTGCCGAGACCCAGCAGGCTCGCCGGGTAGGAGGGGTCGAGCTTCAGTGATTGCCGATACGTGGCGATCGCGTTGTCCGTATCTCCCGCAGCCTGTAATGCGGCGGCGAGTTCGTAGTACGGTTCGGGCCGTTGCGGATGTGTGGCTTCGATTGCCCTCGCGAGTTGAGGAATACCCTCGGCCAGATTGCTCTTGTCGCGAACCTGAGCCAGCGCCGGATACAACGGGTCAATGGCATTCGACGGATAAAAAGGAACCACCTTGCCTCGGTAACTGTTGGCGGCAGTCTCGTGAAACTCCTCGATATCCGCAGTCTGGTTCTTAGGGGGATTGCGCTGAATATAATGATCCGTCTTAACGATGTGGACCACTTCCATCGGCCGGCGCTGCGGCATGTGGCATTCGATGCAACTGGCCTCGGCCGTATGAGGTTTCACCGCGGCAAGAGATGCATGGCACTGGCGGCAGACGGCGTTGTAACGGTCAGTCGTTTCGGCGCCGTGTTTGATGTCATGCGGATCGTGGCACGTGGTGCACTGCATCTTCCCGTTGCTCTTCAGAAAGCACTGCGACATGCGCATGCGCGTCGCAGTGCTCACGTTCTGATACCAGCCATCGCGTTCGGTGCCCGCGGCCCAGTTAAAGGCGAGCTGAAAATCGGCTAACGGTTCGCCCGGTTTGTAGGAGAAGTCGCCGCGCTCATAGCGTTTAATCGCATGCGGCAGCGAGAAGCCGGTCGATTGAAGATGGCACTGGTAACAGACTTCCGCCTGGCGATCCGTATCGAGCTGCGCAGGGTTGACGATCGTCTTCGGCCCAGGCGCTTTGATGTGTTCGCCGCCGGGGCCATGGCAGCGCTGGCAGTCAATGCCCTCGGGCATGGGGTTTTGATGAAGGGGCTCATCGCCCAGACGGGCGTGGCTGGCCGGAACGCTTTCATAGGCGTTGTGGCAGAAGATGCAATCGTAAGTCACGGTGCGCTGCGAATAGATGTGATCCGGCGAATCGTATCCCGGCGCCATGCCCCAGAAGCCGCCTTTATCGGAATACCAAACCACCGGCAACTGAACCAGACGCCCGTCTTTGGTGCGATGCAGGTAAGCGCGGGCGTGCAGTGCGGAGCCGAGAACGTAATCGATTCTCGTCTCGTCGAAGTTGCTCTTCTGGCCGTTATAGCCGAGCTGATAGCGCGACTGATAGTAGTTCCCGTCGCGCCGGTACATCTCGAAATAAGTGTTCGACGGCGCGTGGTAAAAGCGATTGTTTTTCGTATAGTCTTCGACGGTGTTTTCGGGGCGCGGCGCGGCGAACGACCTGCCCATGCCGGTTTCCCGGTAGGTCTCGTAGATCGCCGAATGGCAGCTCCCGCACTGTTGCGACAGGTCTTGTGCGTAAAGCGATGCCGCGAGGGAGAAAAGAAGGGCTGCTTGCCACTGATGTGACGACGACGTGCGAGTGCTCCTGAGGATCGCTTCAGTTTATCATCTGACGCGGAACTGCTGCCGCGAAGTTCGCAGCCTGTCCTCGGCCAGTGCTCTTGCCTTTGCGAGCGCTTCCGCCGCGCTCACCTTCACATCCGGTTCTGCGCCGATACCCTCCCAGCCCTTCGGCGAGAACGGATTAATCGCTTGCACTTCGGTAATCCCCATTCCGAAATGGTCGTCAATGCGATGAAACTCTCCGGCATGCTCCGCACCGCGTGTCGTCTCACCCACCAGCGTCGCGCGCTTGAGCATCTTCAGATCGTAGCTGAACTGTTCCGCGCCGGACATGGTTCGCGACGAGGTCAGAATGAAAACCGGCTTGTCCGACAGACGATTCCCCGCCACCGGCGACCGGGTCCATGAGCGCTCGGTCGTATCCTCCCTGGGGCTGAACCAATACTCCGGGTGATCGAACGGATACGCCGCCATCCACGAGACGGTTTCCGGATAGCCGCCGCCGTCATCGCGCAGACCGAAGATGATCGCATCCGCGCTGTTCAGCGCAGCCATGGCGGCCGTTGCCGTTGTCTGGCACACAGAGAGATGGGGAAAGGAATCAATCTTCAGGTAGCCGATATTGTGCGGCAGGATCCCGACTTTTTCGAAGGTGCAGTTTCGCTGTTCCATAAGGCGCCGATATTGCTCGGAGACTTCCGTTCGGGCCGGTCCGGGTGGACGATTCGGCAGGGGATCCCGACTGTAGATCACCACCTTGTTCGGGTCATGGGTTGCTTCCCGCAGTTGGCTGGTGAGCAGTTGCGCAAACGCCTCGGCATCGGCAGGTGCGTTGTAATCGCCCTGCGCTTCATGAGCGAGGAGCGTCCCGGAGATTCTCGATGCGGCGGCAGGATCGGCAGAGTACTGCTTCAGATTTGCGATTACGGCGTCAACCACACGCCTGCGCTCCGCTGAATCGAGCAGGACCGCTGAGCTTTGCGCGGCACCAGGGGACAGACTCAGCATCGCCGCCGCGAACCCTGCGGTTAGGCGCCTCCATTTCATACTGCTTTCCTCCCAGCGGTTCGACACCTCCAGTTCTGCATTTGTTCCCCCGATGCAGCAGTCGTGGGCAAAGATCCTTCTGCCGCCAGTCGCCCGGCATCCTGCCTGGACCGCCGGGATGTTTTGGGTACGCACGGGCGTGAAGTCCCTTTGGGAACCGTATATCGAAAACTCTGCTTCACTTATTAGAATCGCGATAATTCGATGCGCGGAGCCTTCGATTTTGCTGCTCAAATCGCGCCTCCTTGCGCAACCGCAAATTGTCTAATACAGTCTATTTGATGCGCATCCCAAAGGTCGCTTGTCTGGTAGCATTCGGGCTCTGCTCCACTGCCTCTGCGCAGACCGATCTCTCCGGCGCATGGGGCCAGAAACTCCACGAAGACTGGAAAGAACGCCAGAAAGGTCCGGACATCGGCGACTACACCGGCCTCCCCGTCAACGACCGCGCACGCGCTCAGGCCGACGCCTTCGACGCCGAGAAATGGTTCAAGCTCGAACATCAGTGCGAGCCCCATCCCGCCGACTACGCCGTGCGCGGCCCCGGCAGCATGCGCATCTGGTCGGATCTCGATCCGCTCACTCAACAGATCACCGCATGGCACGCCGCTCTCATGTGGATGAACACCCGGCGCACCATCTATATGGATGGACGTCCGCACCCCGACGAGCACGCCCCGCACACCTGGGGCGGTTTCTCCACCGGCGTCTGGGTCGCCGACACATTGAAGGTCGAGACCACTCATCTCAAGGAAGGCTGGGTGCGCCGCAACGGCCTCCCCCGCAGCGATAAAGCCACCATGACCGAATACTTTCTGCGCCACGGCGATTACCTCACCGTCGTGACCATCGTGAAAGACCCCGTCTTCCTCACCGAGCCTCTGGTGCGCACTTCCAACTGGATCCTCGACCCTGGCTATGGCGCGAGCCCGCAGGCCTGCGCGCCCTCCAGGCAGACCGAAAAGCCCGAGGACTGGGTCCCTCATCATCTGCCGGGAACCAATCCGTTCCTCACCGAGTTCGCCGGGAAGTATGGGATGCCCGCGGCAGCGTCGCGCGGCGGCGCCGAAACCATGTATCCCGAATACCAGAAGAAGATGGCGACCATGCCCGCCGCGCCAAAACCATGAACACGCTTCTCATCGCGATGCTCTTCGCAGCCACGCTTGCAGCGGAACCGAAGGTCGGTCTATTGCACGTACAGGGCAGCGTCTACATGATTTACGGCGCGGGCGCGAACATCACCCTGCAGACCGGCGAGCAAGGCGTGGTTCTTGTCGATACAGGCCTGGCCGCAAAAAGCGAAGAGGTGCGCAAAGCGATTCGCACCGTCTCGCAGCGCCCCGTCATGCTCATCATCGATACCGCTTTCGATCGCGATCATACCGGCGGCAACGGCGCGCTCGCCAGGGGCGGCTTCTTTTTCTTCGCCTCGCCCAACGAAGTCAGGCCCGAAGCGTCAAAGGTTTCCCATCTGCGCGTTCTGGAGCGCATGTCCGCGGAAAACTCTGGCATCCCCGAGGTCGACTGGCCGGGCGACACCTACGACGATTCCGACTGGCGTCTCTATGCCAACGACGAGCCGGTCATCATCGAACATCCCGTCGCCGCCCACAGCGATGGCGACAGTATCGTCTTCTTCCGCCGCTCCGACGTAATCAGCATGGGTGAGATTTTCGATCAGGAGCATTATCCTTTCATCGATGCGAAGTCCGGCGGCACCCTCGCCGGCATTCTCAAAACCATCAACCACGTACTCAAAGACATCGCAGTTCCCAAAGCTAACGAAGAGGCCGGCACTTACATCATTCCTGCGCATGGCCGCATCTGCGACCGCACGGAACTGACCAACTATCGCGATATGCTTACCATCGTTCGCGACCGAATTCAGGATCAGGTTTCGAATGGCGCAACCATCGATCAGGTAAAGAAGTCGAGACCTACCTTCGATTACGACGGAGGCTTCGGCTCGGAAGACGGCCCATGGACAACCGACATGTTCGTCGAAGCGGTCTACAAAGAACTGGGCGGCAAGGTTCAATGAAGCGCTGCATCCTCGCTGCGCTGATATCTGTATCCGCCTGCATGGCCCAACAGGCAAGCGCCGTCATCGACATCGCCGGCAACTGGGTTTCCATAGTCGACGAAGACTGGCGCTGGCGAATGCTCACGCCGCCCAAAGGCGACTTCTACAGCGTTCCCCTTAACGCCGAAGGCATAGCAGCCGGCAATGCCTGGGACCCTTCCAAAGACGGATGCAAAGCCTATGGCGCGGCTGGCCTGATGCGAATGCCCACGCGCCTGCGCATCTCCTGGGCCAATCCCCAAACCCTGCGTCTCGACACCGACGCGGGGCAGCAGACGCGTCTCTTCCACTTCGATGGCGTGAAGACTGCCGCTCCTTCCCTGCAGGGTGACTCGACGGCATCCTGGCAAAAGCAGGGCCAGACCAGAGGCTTCGCGCCGCCCTACGATGGACCGGCGCCTGGCAAAGGCGGCGCGCTGAAGGTAGTAACCACACACATGCTGCCAGGCTATCTGCGAAAGAACGGAGTTCCTTACAGCGGCGATGCTGTCCTCACCGAGTTCTTCGACAAGGTCGACGTCGACGGAACCCCATTCCTGATCCTCACAACGGTAGTCGACGATCCTAAGTACCTGACCGAACTCTTCATCACCAGCGAACAATTCAAATGGGAGCCGGACGGGTCTAAGTGGGACCCAACGCCATGCAAATCCAAATAGCTAATCGCGAATGTGGCGCACGCTCTCAGGGTGCCGCGTCGAGACTCTCTCGACGCCTCGCCTTGAACGCGACAGTCTTCCTTCTCCTCCCACTCGCCGCCTATTCCCAAACCCCCGCCCAAAAAGCCGCCGCCGCCCTGGGCGGTCTCGACCGCATTCAAGTCCTCAAAAACATCCGCCTCATCGGCTACGGCCAATACGGCTACATGTTTGGAGGCGGCAACATCACCGGCGACCGAAACGCCCCCATGAAATTCGAAGCCGCCAATAATCTCGAACGCGTCTACGACCTCGAACACGGCCGCTACCAACAACTCGAACGGCGCAATTACCTCTTCCCCTTCGCCATCCCCGCCGGCCACGACTACCATCTGAACGACAACCGCTTCGACGGCGAAATCCCTTATGACGTCCTGCCCTCAGGCGAAGCACGGCGCGTCTATAGCTGGTTTGAAGACGCCCACGCCGTTGACGGAGCCCACATGCGGCGTATGTGGTCGATGGTCAACCCCATCTCAGCCGTGCGCGCAGCGCTCGACCCGCAAAACAAAGTCGTTACCAGACTGGAGCCCGGCATAACCGTTCTCGACATCACCCTGAAGCAAGGCGATAAATTCAGCCTCGCGATCGACCGAACCAACAACCTGCCCACCTGGATCCGCTGGACCAATCCTCAACGAAATCTTGGTCAGGTCGCCTTCACCACCCACTTCACCGGCTACACGCCGCATGAAGACTTCCTCCTGCCGCTGGGCTATGAAACCGATATGGACTGGCGTAACATTCCCTATCTCAGGATCTACGTTGACGCCTACAAATTCGACGGCCCCATCCCCGACTTAGCCGCACCCGACTCAGTCCGTAACGCCCCCGATCCTATACCCGCTTCCGACATCGAAGCTACCCCAATAGCTAAAGGCATCTGGCGTCTCAACAGCGGTACCACCGTTTTCGAATTCGCCGATCACCTCACGCTCTTCGAACTGATGCAAAGCGTGAGACCCGCTCAGGCTACTCTCGATTTCGCGAACGCCATGGTCCCCGGCAAGCGCGTGACGCAGGTCATCGTTTCCCACAACCACTTCGATCACGCCAACGGTATCAGGCTTGCCGTAGCCGAAGGGATTGCCGTCATCTCCCGCCGCGGCAACGAAGGCATCCTTCGCGAACAAATGGCCCACCCCGCGCCCGACTATCCCGATGCCCTTGCCAAACATCCCCGCCCCATGAAATTCATCCCCGTAGACGAACATCTTCGCCTCTCCGATAAGACCATGACAGTAGATGTCTACTGGTCGCGCAACAGCACTCATACCGCCGATTCCGTCTTCGCTTACGCGCCCGAAGCCAAAGTCATTGCCGAAGGCGATATGGCTACAGCCGCCTACGACTATCAGTTCTGGCCCGATAACTATATGGACGCCGTCGAATACTACAAACTTGACGTAGAGTTCCTTTCGCCTGTCCATGCCGTCTGGCAGCCCGACGTGCTCCCCCAGGTAAAGGTTCTTGAGATGATTAAAGGCGGAGTCGAACGCACCCGCGCCCGTTGTGCCGCCGAACTCGCTAAAGGCAATTACTTCCCCGGCTGCCCCGTGCAGAGTAAGCGGTATTAATGAACTTCGAAATTCCTCCGCACGCCTGCGACTGCCACACGCACGTCTACGCCAATCCATATCGATTTCCACTGGCGCCGGATCGCGTTTATACTCCGGAAGTCGTCGAAGCCGAAGAACTCGTTGCCTTCCACAAAAGGCTGGGGTTCGAACGCGTCGTTGTCGTCCACCCGAACACGCACGGCACAGACAACTCAGTCTCGCTTTACGCGATGAGTATCTACGGCCCAAATGCCCGCGGCGTGGCTCTGATCGACCGGCGCACTTCGGACTTTGACATCGAATCTATGACAAAAGCCGGAATGCGCGGCGCCCGCATCAACCTCCGCATGAAACCCGGCGACGAGACGGATACCGCTGCCGGCCGCACGTTGTTTCAGGCTCTCGCCGAGCAAGTCCGCAAGCACCCATGGCACATCCAGATGTTCACCAGCCTGCCGGTAATCCAGGCAATTGTAGACCTCGTCCGTGACTGTCCGGTGCCGGTGGTGTTCGATCATTTCGGCGGCCTCGATGCATCTCTCGCTTTGAACCAGCCAGGTTTCCCGGACCTCATAGCCCTGGTGAGGGCAGGGAACGTGTACGTCAAGATCTCCGCTGCGTACCGCTCCTCGAATCAATCCCCCGACTATCCCGATATCGCGCCATTCGCTAAAGCTCTTATCGCTGCCAGCCCGGATCGTATCCTGTGGGGCAGTGACTGGCCGCATCCCACCGGCGTTACCCCGCCCGGCCGCCGCACCACGGACGTGACACCCATGAAGCAGATCGATGACGAAGCCCTTCTGAATCAACTCGCCGTCTGGGAGCCCGACCCCGCCATTCGGCAAAAGATCCTGGTCGATAACCCGGCGCGCCTCTATGGTTTTTACAGCGGAGAGAAAGGCGAAACACAATGACGTTGGCCAGCTTCTGCCAGTGGCTGCAGGACACCTCCTGGGGCACGGGTATCCGCGAATCGGTCTGGGTCTTTCCCATCGTCGAAGGCACACACGTACTGGCGCTCGCGCTTTCGGTCGGCGTACTCGTGGTGATGGATCTGAGGCTGGCCGGTGTCCTCATGCGCCGCCAGCCTGTCTCTCAAATCTCGAACCAACTCATGCCCTGGAGCCTCGCCGGCTTCGCCATTATGTTCCTGACCGGAGCGCTTCTTTTCTGGTCGCAGGCAGTCAAAGCCTACGGCAGCATCTTCTTCCGCATCAAACTCGTGCTGCTCCTGCTGGCCGGCATCAACGCTCTGGTCTTCGAGTTCACTCTGCGCCGAACAGTCGCGACATGGGATAACGACGAAACACCGCCATTCCGAGCCCGCCTCGCCGGCGTGCTCGGCATCATCCTTTGGGCGGGAGTCATTGCGGCGGGCCGAACCATGGCTTATACCTTCTAGGACTCTTATGCACGCTCTGCTTCCCTTCTTTCAGTGGTGCAATGACACGGCAATTGGCGCGGCTATCCGCAATTCCCGCACGCTTTTCCCTATCATTGAAAGCATTCACCTGCTGGCGCTCACGCTACTGCTGGGCACAATCGTGGTGCTCGACCTTCGGCTCCTGGGCGCGGGACTGCGCAAGCAGCCGCTGCCGCTGATTGCGCGAGCTCTTTCGCCGCTAACGTTCTGGAGCCTGCTGACGATGCTGGCCACCGGGTTCCTGCTCTTCGCTTCCGAAGCAATGAAGAGCTATGACAGTCCGCCGTTCCGTTTCAAGATGGTCGCGCTCGCGCTCGCGCTCGTGTTTCACTTCGGCGTGTTTCGCGTCGCCGTGAACTCGGAAACCCTCGGGCGCGTCCGCTCCGTCGTCACGGCAACCCTCTCCCTAACGTTGTGGTTCGGCGTTGCGGTCGCCGGCCGCGCGATCGGATTCTATTGAAAGACTCGCCGCCTGGATAGCCGTACTTGCAACCCGAGGCTTCTCATAGTAAGCAATCCATCGCCCCGCCGTCATGATCCCCAGCCACAGCGCCAGCGACAAACACGCGGCAACCTTCCCCGGCCCTGGTGCGGCGGGCGCGTGATCCCCATAAACGCTCCGTCGGAAAACCAGGGCATGAACGCCCACCAGCGCCAACAAAATCATCTTGATTTGAAAATACGGATTCAGATAGTAATCGGTAGCCTTGGCTGAAGCCAGCAGGACACCGCAGGTGACCATCACCGCGAACCCGATCCGTTTCCACCAGCGCAACCCCTGAATCACTTCCGATACCGAACTGCCCTGCAGCGCAAGCCCCAGCAAACGCAGATCCGTCATCAGAATCATCCCGCCAAAGAAAGCGATTGAAGCCAGGTGCAGCGACAGGATAATCGGATAAGCCAGCGCCGATTCGCGCACCGCCGTCGCCAGCCCTGTATCCCGAATTGTCTGAAATAGTTCTGCCGCAGCCATAGCCTACACAAACGCCGTAAAAATTCCGGCAAAAACTATCGAACACCAAAGCAAAGCGGATCCGCCGGCAGCCACGCTGCGTAAAAGACCCGAATCCACCCTTCGCACCACCCACCGATGAATCGTGTAGTTATAAACGATCGCCACTGCCAGGATCGCCATCTTGAACAGAAAAACGTTGTTCCTCGCATAAGCCTTTGGGTCAGAAGAGAAAATCAACAAGCCCGAAGTAATAGCAGTCGCCAGTCCCGCCACTGTCCACGATTCAGTTGCGCCCAGCAACTCGGCCGCCGTCCGCCGCCGCAGGCCTAAACCCACTAAACGCAAATCCACCAGCGCGATGGTCCCGATGGATACTGCCATAGCACCGATGTGAAAGCACTCTGTAAGCGGAAATGCCCACTCGATATTATTCAGCGGATTTGTCGAAGGATCGTAGACAAGCATCTGGGCGTCAGTGCCCCGCGAGCGCCTTCGCAACCGCGGGGTCTCGCACAAACACCTCAAAACCCGAAGCCGGACCTGTCCCCGTATTCCGGAATCCATGTGGCGTGCCCTTCTCAAACAGATAAGCCTCGCCCGGCCTGGCCGCGATCTTCTTATCTCCCATCGTCACTTCAATCGAACCGGAAATACTCATGAACAAATGAAACCTCACGTCGTCATGCTGGTGAACGCTGCGCGCCGCCCCCGGCTGAAACTCAAGCCGCAGTACATCCACGCCTTTATCCGGATTAATAATCAGAGCTGCGCGGGCCACCCCGGGGTCCTTTGTCGGAACCAGTTCCTGCGCGCAAACTGAAAGCGCCGCCAGTGCCACGAGCAATGCGGGTAAGCGAACCGTCATTGAATTCAACCTCCGAAATCTGCAACTTTTCTACGCTAATCGCTTTTGCTGGCCAAAGCAAGCTTGATATAGTAGGTCGCGTGAAACGGCAGTGTCTGCCCTTTGCGCTGATTTTGATTTCGTTCACGCCCGCGCCTGCGCAACTCGCGGCGCCTAACGATGCAGGCGTCACGCTCGCGCAGATCCATCTTCGCGTCCGCGATGTCGAAGCCCAGAAAGCATTCTGGATCGATCAGATAGGTGGCCGTCTGGTCAAAAACGGCGCGCTCGAACTGATCGAATTCCCTGGCGTTTACCTCACCATCGAGAAGGCAGAGCCAACCGGTACCGCGGTTGGCTCCGTGGTGGATCACTTCGGCTTTATCTTCAGGGACGTCCCGGCCATGATGGCGAAGTGGAAGGCCAACGGCTTCCGGGTCACTCAGGCCGGGAATCCCCTCCAGGGGTCCGTGCACCCGCCGGAAGAATCGGTCTTCCTTGAGTTCTTCCAGGACGATAAGCAGGATGTCCCTGTTCGCATGGATCACTTCCATATGTTCATCACGGACATTCCCGCCATCCAGGCCTGGTACAAAAAGGCGTTCGGCGGCGTTCCCGGTCAGCGCGCGCGCGTCGCCCGCCAGGGCTGGGTCGATTGCGATTATGTCCCCGGTGGCAATCTTTCGTTCGTAGACAAAGGCGAGAAACTGGCGCCCACCAAAGGCCGGTCGGTCGACCACATGGGTTTCGAAGTCGCTAACATAGAACAGTTCGTCGGCAAACTCAAGTCTGAGGGCATAGCTTTCGATACCCCGATTCGCACCATCCCCGGAACTAAGATCAAAAGCGCGTTCCTGACCGATCCCTGGGGCACGTACATCGAAGTCACCCAGGGCCTTCCCCCGGCATCGCATTAGCCGAATGCGCCTTGCAATCATCCTGGCCTTAACTCTGCCTGTCCTGGCACAGAAAGGCGCCACCCAGGGCGAATGGACCACATGGGGCGGCGATACCGGCCATACAAGGTATTCCCCACTCGATCAAATCAGCTCCGCCAACTTCGACAAACTCGAACTGGCGTGGCGCTTCAAAACCGTCAGCCTCGGGCCTTATCCCGAATACAATCTCGAAGGCACTCCCCTGATGGCGCACGGCGTCCTTTTCGCAACCGCGGGTTCGCGTCGCGACGTAGTTGCGCTCGAAGCCGCCACAGGCGAGTTGCTCTGGATGCACAGCGAAAACGAGGGTGCCCGAGGCGATAATTCGCCACGTCCCATATCGGGCCGAGGTCTGGCTTACTGGACCGATGGACACGACGAACGTGTCTACTACGTAACTCTCGGTTACCGACTGATCGCGCTCAACGCAAAGAACGGAATCCCCATCGACACTTTTGGCAACCACGGCATCGTCGACCTCAAAGAGAACGACGATCAGGCCATCGACCCGGTCAAAAGCGATATTGGCCTGGCCTCCGCCCCAACTATCGCTAACGGCGTCATCATCATCGGCGCGGCACACCTCTCAAGCGGCGTTCCTCGCAGCAAAGCCAACGTCAAAGGATATGTGCGCGGCTTCGACGTACGCACGGGAAAGCGCCTCTGGATCTTCCACACCATTCCCAGGCCCGGCGAATTCGGCTACAACACCTGGCTCGAAGATTCGGCTGAATACACCGGCAATACCGGCGTCTGGGCGCAGGTCAGCGTCGATGAACAACTGGGCCTTGCCTACCTTCCCGTAGAACTTCCGACCGGCGACTATTACGGCGGCCATCGCCCTGGCGACGGTCTGTTTGGCGAAAGCATCGTGGCTATCGACATAAAGACCGGTATCCGCAAATGGCATTACCAGCTCGTGCATCATGGACTTTGGGATTTCGATATCCCTTGCGCGCCCATGCTGGCCGATATCACGGTGAACGGAAAACCTGTCAAAGCCCTCGCGCAGCCAACTAAGCAGGCTTTTCTTTACATGTTCGACCGCACCAACGGCCAGCCCATTTTCCCGATCGAAGAACGGCCCGTCGAACAGTCCACCGTTCCCGGAGAAAGAACAAGCCCTACCCAGCCATTCCCCATCAGGCCGCCGGCCTACGATGCTCAGGGCTTCAATACCGCTGACCTGATCGATTTCACCCCGGCTCTGCGTATAGAAGCCGAGGCCCTGGTCTCGCACTACAAGCTCGGCCCGGTCTTCACGCCTCCCGTCGTGAGCAAAGCCGAGGGCCCCATCGTCGCACTGGCGTTCGGAGGCGGCACCAACTGGCCCGGCGGAGCCATTGATCCTGAAACCGGCATCGCCTATGTCTTCT
>Ga0302319_10005138_pt1 | contig 26474 bp, 26 predicted proteins | sample Bog_T0_2_FD_203319 | JGI IMG/M metagenome (GOLD analysis project Ga0302319, IMG submission 203319) | Peat permafrost microbial communities from Stordalen Mire near Abisko, Sweden - Bog_T0_2 | ecosystem: Environmental > Terrestrial > Soil > Wetlands > Peat | place: Sweden: Abisko, Stordalen Mire... | reverse complement strand
CAGCAGGTTGCGGAGATGGTGGAGTCCACGGAGACAATCTTCAGGGTCAACATTGCCCTCGACCGGGAACTCGCTGATGCTTACGAGGTCCAAGGGACGCCAACGCTTGTTATGTTTCTCAACGGAGCGGTCGTCGGGCGCGAAGAGGGTCCAAGTCCAGACGTTTCGAATCTACTGGCTGTGGTGAGCCAGCCATACGCGTCATGAAAGGAGTCTGGACTATGCAGAGCAGAAATCAAACCGCGCCAGTCCTACTGTTCAATGACGAGTGTGGAGTCTGTCGAAGCATTGCCGGTTGGGTGAAGAAACAGGTGCAGGCTGGTTCGGGCACGACTTCGATTATGGTACGACCGATTGGCCAGGACCCCGAGGAGTTGCGCGCTCTCAATCAAGACCTGAACATCTGGGATGCCTACGCAACAATTCATCTGCTGATGCCGGATGGCTCGATGAAACTCGGAGGGGAAGCCGTTGCCGAGGTTCTGCGGCAGTTGCCCAGTACCAGATGGTTCACATGGACGTTCGTAATCAGCGTCTTCGGGTTTCGGCCATTCCAGGCGATGCTCAACTTGGCCTATGCCGTCCTGGCAGACGTGCGCCCAGTGTTTGGCTGCGAGAGCTGCGGCACACCGAGTCCCTGGGTGCGTCCAATACGATGGCTCGTCAAATGGACAGCTTCACTATTTGGTGCCAGTCATCATGCGAGTCCAAGTCCCCATTTCACTTCCTTGCCGGCCAAGGGGATTCCACCGCAGGCGCATCACATCTAAGTTTAGTTTTTCAAATTGAAACCGACTGGCTGCTGGTCCGCGTCTCAGGCTCGATAAGCGCCTTTCAATCTCGCAGCAGGTTTCGTGGCTTCGCGGGAGCGTTCAGTATCGACTTGGGTTTCTTGCCCGCGGCGAATTCCTCAATAACCTGACGTATGTAGTTCAGCGTTCCATTCAGCATCAGGTCAGTTAGCCCCGCAATGTGAGGAGTAACGAGCACCTGAGGAAGTTGAAGCAAAGCGTCCTTGCGATCGGGCGGTTCATTCTTCAAAACGTCGAGCCCGGCGCCCGAGATTTGCCCATTCGTAACTGCATTAACAAGCGCCAACTCGTCGATGAGCATGCCGCGAGCGATGTTGACAAGGATGGCGCCGCGCTTCATCGCAGCAAGCGCAGCCGCATTGATCAGGTTCTCATTTTCATTGCTGGCTCGAACACAGATGACGACAAAATCCGCATCAGCGACTGCGGTGTTCAGTTGATCGGCAGGATATGCATGGACATCGGCCGGCGCATTTTCAGGATGTTCGTCTGTTGCCGTCATCCTCATTCCGAATGGACGCAAGCGCTCTACGAGCTGTTGCCCGATGGTCCCCAAGCCAACAATGCAAACCGTCTTCCCGCTGAGTGCGAGACTGAGAGTGGGCGGCCTGACAGGGTCTCCTCGAAGGGAAGTCAGAGCCTCTCCTAAATATCGCGCCGAGCCGAGCAGAAGCAAGACCGCGAATTCCGCAACGGAAGTTGCATTCCCGGTAAGGTCGGCTGGGGCGTAAGAAACCCAGATGCCGAGTTCGCTGGCGGCATCGATGTCAACCTCCTCATACCCGTCGCTGACCGTCTGGATTAACTTGAGCTTGGACTGGCCTTGAAGCAACTCGCGACCGACATATCCCATGGCGAGAAGCACCTCGAAATCGTTCGCGGGAGCGTCCTGGCCGTCGAGCCACTCAACTACTTCATGGTGCGCTAGCGCAGTACGAAAGTTTCGCAGAAGTTCCGATGTAAAGAAGCTTTTGGTATGGAGAAAAGCGATTTTCATGTTTATCCTTTCAGCTCTCTTGGTCGAATGCTGTTAGAGGCTCTATGTGCTTAGGTTGTTCAGGAAATACGAAGACGGGCAAAGACTGGTATCTTCACCAGATCCAAAATCGCGCCGAAGGCAAGCGCGGCGCCAAACTCGGCGGCTATGACCGCGAGGGGCAACGGCGCCATTGCGATTCCAAAGATTGCGAGAGTTGAAATGATAAGCACATCGGCAACTGAGGACAAGACGAGCCAAATGCTGGGTCGTAGGCCCCAGAGATGCAGGCGGCCGCGAATGACGTACGTGGTGGCCTGGCTGCCAAACACAATACTGACTACGGTCAGCGTTTGAAGTGCTTCGATGCCGAGATGCAACTGATATTTGCCCGCCGCCAGAATTGCCGTGGAGAACGCGAGGAAGCAAAGTCCGAAGATCACTCCTGCGCTTGTAATTCGGCCTATCTGCCAGGAGTTTGGCATCTTTGACGGTCGCACTCGGTCCGTCGTCAGCGACATGGCAAGGAAGTCGCCTGTGATCATCACAATGACCATCAGCATTGGAGTCAGGACCGCGTGTCCTGTCATGACCAGGCCAACCGCCAGCAAGAGCGCCTGAAATACCTTCTTCTGAACCGAGTTGAGTGTGTAGGTGAGAATGCGTTGAAAAGTGACTCTGCCTTCTTTTACGGCAGCCACTATGCCGCCGAGGCCTGCCTCGGTAAGAACAACACCGGCGGCCGATTTGGCGACATCGGTCGCGGTCGAGACGGCAATGCCGATCTGTGCCTGGCGCAGCGCAGGCGCGTCGTTGGCCCCGTCGCCGCACATCCCAACGGTATGTCCGCTCTTCTGAAACGCTTTAACCAAGTCAAACTTGCCCTCCGGAAGAACACCCGCAAAGACCGAGAAGTCTTCTGGCTTAATGCCGTCTGGCAGTTTGCCGGCCGGACAGATTGCTCCTTGTAAACCGACTGCGTGAGCGACGATTGTGGCAGTGGCCGGAGCGTCGCCCGTCACGATCACTGTGCGCACGCCGAGACCATTCAATTCCGAGATAAGAGAGAGCGAGTCGGTCCGTGGTGGATCGCTGAGGGCAATCAGTCCAATGATCTGACTGGATGCCGCCGGTCCCGCGGCAACTGCCAAAACTCTCGAGCCTTGCTTCTCGAGTTCGTCGGCGATAGCGGCTGCGGCGGGAGAGGGCGCGGTCAGAGCGACAACCGCCGTGAACGCGCCCTTGATGATTCGCTGCGAACTACCATCCAAATCAGTTGCGGTTGCTTCCGAGGTTTTCTTGACCGGATCGAACGGGACAAAAGCAGTCAGTTTTGGTAAGCCGGTGGCTGTTTTGTGAGACGCGGCAAGTCGAATGGCCTCATCAACGGGGTCCTGGCCGCCTTCGGAACTCGCAAGCGCCGCCATCCCGAGAACGCGGCCTTCGTTGAATCCAGGCAGCGGGCGAACGCTCGTGACGCTGAGTTTATTTGAGGTCAGAGTTCCGGTCTTGTCCGAGCACAACACATCGATCGATGCTGCTTCGTCCACAGCGGTAAGTCGTGTTGGCAACACACCCTGCTTCGCAAGGGTACGAGCCCCAATCGCGGCGGCGAGGGTGAATGTTGCCGGCAATGCGACCGGGATAATGGCCAGGACCGAGGTCAGCAGCAACGGAATCATCTCGCTCAATGGCATTGCATGATGATGGGCGAAGGCTCCCATCGCAACGATGATGAGGCAATTGAAGACCGCCAGGTTGCGGATGATTCTAAGGACGGCCTTCTGCTGTGTACTCACTACGTGTGCGGACCGAACCAGTTCAGCCGTGCGGCCGAACTTGGTGCGGGTACCGGTAGCTGTAACGATGGCGGTGGCTTCGCCGCGCCGCACTAGAGCCCCTGCAAACGTGTCTGTTCCGGCGCCCGCGTCAATGGGGAGCGATTCGCCTGTAAGCATCGACTGGTCGAGTTCGACCGACCCGCCGATCAGGTGCACATCCGCGGCCACGACGCCGCCGAGCGACAGTTTCACCAGGTCGCCAGATACCAATTGCACCGCAGGTACAGTCTTCCATTCGCCATCTCGCTGGACAGAGGCATTAAGTGCCAGACGGGATTTGAGAGCAGCGAGGGTGGCCTGTGCGCGACTCTCCTGGAAGTAGGCAAGTGCCGCGTTGAAAAGGAGAAGAGCCGCAATAACGGCAGCTTCGTAATACTTGTGAAGGACGATCTCAAGTACAACGGAGGCCTCAAGAAGCCAGGGGACAGGTGCCCAGAATTTAGCCAATGCATTGCGCAGCGGATGAGCAGACGTGTCCGGCATCGCATTGGGACCGTCTTTTTTAAGGCGGTTTCGCGCCTCTTCGCTCGATAATCCTTGTAGGGCGATGTCATGAGCTGGTTGCACAGACTGAGCGTCTGCTGCGGGGGCGACTACACTACTTGAGCTCACAGCTGGCCACCTGTGCCGCTAAGCCGGTTATTTTGCATAATCCAACCACACTTCCGATCAATGCGCTTGGTTGACATGAGATTCACTGGATGCGCCGAATCGGCGATGCGCCTGCATCAGTGCGGATGCTTGTGCAGCAATAACCGCGTGATGCGTAAAGACTTTTTGCCACCAGATGTCGAAACTTTCGGCCGACGCATTCAAATTCGGATCGGCCCGTTGGCCGTTCAGCCTATTTCGCGCAGCTGAGAGTTGGCCGCATTGTGGGTTAGATTGCTTGTGCGGATTCACTTTGTTGTTTTCCGATCCGGTAGCACTTGAGCAGGGGCAATCTATACCAATCAGACGCGTCGTGCGAGAGCCATGTACTCGATCAAAGGTGCATCCGCGCGGTCCTGAATTGAGGCAGAATCCCCTGTTTGCTTAAGCCATGAGGAGGCGTTGAAAGTTCGCGCCGACTACCGAAGCCGAACCCGCGCGCTCAGTACCATTCTGTAATCTGAGGTGCCTAACCATCTGATCAATTAGATACAGTCATTCCAGCCTTGCGGAGTGACAATCGCATGGGGCGCTTGTGGCACTCACGTTTTAGGTGCGTCAGAGCGCGGCAAGATCTAATCAGCAAAGAGAAAGTGTGAAATGATCCCTGTGAAGCGACCTGATGATAACGCGGCAATATATCTTGTGGGCGGGGGCATTGCTTCTCTTGCCGCTGCAGTTTTTCTTATTCGCGATGGAGATGTACAAGGCCGGACGATCACGATCTTGGAAGAGACTTCCCGGATTGGCGGCAGCCTCGACGCAGCCGGAAATGCGACAGAGGGTTATGTGATGCGCGGCGGTCGCATGATCGAGAGCAAATACCTGTGCACGTTCGATCTGTTTTCATCGATTCCGACTCTCGATGGGTCGAAGTCGGTGACTCAGGAGATATTTGACTGGAACGAGACGATGAAGACCGCCTCCAAGTCGCGGCTGTTTCGGGACGGTCAAAGGGTCGACGGTCCCAGTTTTGGCTTGAGCGAGAAAGATATCCTCAACATCGAGCGCCTGGCGATGGAGCCGGAGGAGTTGCTTGGACGGACCACGATCTCCGACCAGTTCGCCCCGGGGTTCTTTGAGACCGACTTCTGGCGCATGTGGTGTACCACCTTCGCCTTTCAGCCCTGGCATAGCGCAGTCGAGTTTAAACGCTATCTGGTGCGCTTCACCCACATGGTTTCCGGTTTCAATACGCTTTCCGGCATCATGCGCACTGTGTACAACCAGTACGACTCGATGGTCCGCCCTCTTCACAAATGGCTCGAAGAGCGCGGTGTGAAGTTCATGCTCAAGACAACAGTTACAGACCTTGTTCTCCTTCAAGACAGGGCCGGCTTTGCCGTCGAAAAGATCGTGGTGCAGGAAAATGGTGTCGTTAGAAACATTGGTGTCACCGAAGACGACAAAGTCATCGTGACTCTCGGATCTATGACCGAAGGATCGAGTCTGGGTTCAATGGACTCGGCCGCCGCCTTACTTGGGAAAACCGACGGTGGTTCATGGGCTCTTTGGGAGAAAATCGCCGCCGGCCAAACGCAATTCGGGCATCCTTCAAACTTTTCCGATCACGTTGAACAATCTAAGTGGATGTCTTTTACTACCACGCTTCATGACCCCTTGTTCTTCGAACTCATCCGCGACTTGACGGGCAATGTCCCCGGAGAAGGCGGCCTCATTACCTTTCCGGAGTCAAGTTGGCTGGCTTCAATCGTGTTGCCCCATCAGCCGCATTTCATCGGGCAGCCAGAGGGAGTGCAGGTGTTTTGGGGGTATGGGCTGTTTGTTGATATACCGGGAAATTTCGTAAAGAAGCCCATGTCCGCATGCACGGGGCGCGAGATCATGACGGAGATCCTGGGCCACTTGCGCCTTCAGGCGCACGCCGCCGGAATTCTCGATGCGTGTACGTGCATCCCGTGCATGATGCCCTTCATCACCAGCCAATTTCTCCCTCGAAGCAAGAGCGATCGAGCGATGATCAGGCCGGACGGTTCAAAGAATCTGGCGTTCGTTGGACAGTATTGCGAACTCTCGGACGATGTAGTGTTCACAGTTGAGTATTCCATCCGCTCTGCGCAGATGGCTGTCTACTCGTTGCTTGGCTTGGAGCGCGAACCGCCTCCCGTATACAAGGGACAAGTCAATCCTCGCGTTTTGTTCGAGGCATTTGCAGCCTTGCATGAAATTGGTGCCTAGTTACTGCACTCAATCCCTGCAAATCTGAAAACTGTAGCCTTTCCATCTTTCATACTTCTAAGAACATCAACCCAACAGTAACTGCTTCTTGAAGGAGTCATTCTCATGATCTCTCTATTAGATCCGATCCAGATTGGTGAGATCCACTTGCCGAACCGGGTTATCATGTCTCCCCTGACTCGCTTGCGTGGCACACCCGAGCACATTCCTACGCAACTCATGGCCGAATACTATGCACAGCGGGCCGGGGCAGGCCTGATCATCTCAGAAGGCATCCCGGTCATACCACAAGGAGTTGGCTACGCGAATGTGCCAGGGATCTGGTCGCTGCAGCAAACCGAAGCCTGGAAATTGGTCACGAAGGCAGTGCACCAGGCAGGGGGCCGAATCTTCGCACAGCTCTGGCATGTGGGACGCATCTCAGACCCACGCTTTCTCGACGGTGGACTTCCGGTTGCTCCCAGCGCTATCCGGCCCGCAGGCCATGTAAGCCTGGTGCGTCCTGCATCAGATTACGTGACGCCACGCGCGCTTGAGACAACGGAGCTTCCCGGCATCGTTGAGGCTTTCCGCAAGGGAGCAGAGAACGCGAAGCTCGCTGGTTTTGACGGCGTGGAGATACACGGAGCCAATGGCTACCTGCTCGATCAGTTCCTGCATGACGGATCCAATCATCGCACTGACGAATATGGCGGACCGGTTGAAAACCGCGCCCGGCTCATGCTTGAGGTCGCCGATGCAGTTATCTCCGTCTGGGGATCCAAGCGCGTGGGCATGCACCTGGCCCCGCGCGGCGATTCTCAGGATATGCACGATTCAAACCCGTCGGCAACTTTCGGCTACGTGGCGCGTGAGCTAGGCAGGCGCGAACTCGGTTTTTTGCTTGCGCGTGAGTACTTCGGACCCGACAGATTGGGTCCGCAACTCAAGAAGCAATTCGGCGGCGTATACATTGCAAACGAGAAATACACTTTCGCACAGGCCAACGAAGTTATTCGAGACGGAGAGGCGGATGCGGTAGCCTTCGGCCAGCTCTTTATCGCCAATCCTGATCTGCCGGCGCGGTTTACGAGCAATGCGCCGCTCAATATGCCGGACGGCAGCACTTTCTTTACATCGGGGCCACATGGCTATACCGACTACCCCGCGCTGAACGTGTAGCAAAACTCAATGCAGTCATTGTCAAGTTGGTTTGTTCGGTTCTTGACATTAGTAGTTGGTTGAAGCAAACGTGGAGCATCGATGAATGAGATCGTCCGTCTCTTGCAGGCGCATCACAGCAGCCGCAGCTACAAGCCCGACCCAATCCCGGAAGAAACCCTCGAAGCCGTTATCGAATCCGCGCGCCGTGCTCCAACATCCACCAACAGCCACGAAATATCGCTGGTGGTGGTCCGAAACGCGGAACGCCGCGCACGCATAGCCGAGATTGCCGGCGGCCAGCCATGGATCGCGCAGGCGCCCGTGTTCATCACAGTCATCGCAGACTTCTACAAAACTGGTCTGGGTGTAAAGAAGGCCGGTGGCGTGCAGGTATTCCAACGCAGCCTTGAAGGGATACTGGCTGCGGTCAGCGATGCCGGAATCGCGATGGCGACGCTTATGACTGCAGCACGTTCATTCGGTCTCGGCGTTGTTCCCGTTGGCGGAATTCGCCGCGACCCACAGGCAATGATCGATCTGCTTCAGTTGCCGCCAAACACTTTTCCGGTGGACGGAGTCGTGCTTGGATACGTTGCCGAATACTCTTCACAAAAGCCCCGCATGGCCATCGAGAGCTTTCGTCACGAGGAAACATATCATCCAGAAGTGCTCGAGCCAGCGATTGACGCCTACGACCGGACTCTCCAGGACTATTGGCAGAAGATTGGGCGCGCCGACGGGCTGTCATGGTCGGCGAACATGGCAGAGCACTACAGCACGTTTTCCCGATTGATCAAAGCTGTGGCACAAAAGCAGGGTTTCACGATCGAGGTGTAACTTGATGGACCAATCCAGCGATCATCGGCCTTCTGGCGTTTTCCGTGGAGAACAGTGATCCCTGCCGACCACGATGAGGTCATATCCGGCCCCCTGCGGGCCGCAGTTGTCGTCGCACACCCTGACGACGAGACTCTCTGGTGTGGCGGATACATACTCGCCCATCCGGAGATTCATTGGCGCGTTGTGACTCTTTGCAGAGGATCCGATCCGGATCGTGCGCCAAAGTTCCGCCGAGTTCTGAAGGATCTGGGCGCAGTGGGCGAGATGGCGGATCTGGATGATGGGCCGGACCAAGTGCCGCTGCCAATCGAACAGATTCAGGCAACCATAACCCGATTATTGGCCGGAAACAGTTACAGCTTGATCCTCACCCATGGTCCGCGTGGCGAGTACACACGTCATCGTCGTCATGAGGAGTGCTGCCGAAGCGTCGTTGACCTTTGGCGATCAGGCAGCATCGTCACAAACTGTCTATGGCTTTTTGCTTACGAAGATGGTGGGCGCGCGTACTTGCCTCGGGTTCGCGAAGATGCAGATCGACGTGACATGTTGGCAGAGACCGTCTGGCTCGAAAAGCGCCGGCTGATTACAGACGTTTACGGGTATGGCATCGACAGTTGGGAAGCGAGGGCCGTTCCTCGCGAAGAAGGATTCTGGTGCTTTAACTCAGCACAGGCAGCAGCAGAGCGTACGGCGATCAGGGAGCAACAACCGTGAAAGTACTCGTATTGAGCGAATATCCGGCGCCGGCGGCTGGCTTAGCCCTACAAGGTGAGTTGTTATGCAGGGGCCTGTCCGAGATGGGCGTGGATGTTCATCCCGTCCACCTGGAATCGGATTTGGAAAAGGAATGGTACTATCGCTGGTTTAAACCCGATGTGGTGGTCGGCGTGGGGTTCTGGGGCCATATCCCAAACCTGGTTCTGCACCCCCAGCGATTTGGGATGAAGGCCGTGCCGTGGCTCGTGGCCGATGGTTATATCGCGGAACACCGTGACGTTCTGAATGCTCTGCCCCTGATCCTGGTCACCTCCAATTGGGTGAAAGAGGTGTACGTCAGAGATGGTATTCGCGGAGACAATATCGTGGTGTTGCCGGTGGGTTGCGGCACGGACCGATACAAGCCGCATAGCCAGGGCGACGTAAAGGTCCAGGCAATCCGCGAGGAGTTTGGAATATCGAAGGATCAGTTGATGATTCTGACCGCCGGAGGCGACGGCGCTTCAAAGGGGGCACAGGAGGTCATGCAGGCGTTGTCCATGATTGATGCCGAGGCGCCTGAATGGAGGTATGTCTGCAAAGTGTGGCCTCAACTCCGCACTGAAGAGCAGAACATGATCGACCTCAAACTGGCGGCGGACCTGGGGATCGGCGAAAAGGTCGTGTACTCCACCAATGTTGTCTCACAGAACTTTATGCCCTACTTGTTGTCTGCCTGTGATATCTACGCTGCACCCTCGCGGCTGGAGGGCTTTGGCATGATTCAGGTTGAGGCGAACGCCTGTGAAAAGCCCGTGATCGCTATCGATGCCATGGCATTCCGCGACACGATGGTCCACGGCGAGACAGCGTTCCTGGCGAAAGTCGCAGAGGAAAGAAGGATCACCGAGGCGCTGTACGGCGAAGGGCACGACTACGAGAAGAGTCATCGAATCGTGTTTCCAAATCCGCGCACTGTCGAGTATCGAGCCAGTGTCCCAGACATCGCCAAATACCTTCTTCTGCTCATGAAGGACAGCACGCTCCGGCGGTGCATGGGAGAAGCAGGCCGCAAGCGTGTGGTTGATTTATTCGACTATCGCCGGGTTGCGAGGCAATTTGTGGAGATCGTGTCCGACCGATTGGGTATCCAGTAGCAAGCAACGAGGCGCCGGCGTTCGCCTTTTCAATCCAACACCATCGAGGAACCTATGTCATTCGACGAGAATTCGCTAGCATCCATTGAGCTGGCTAAAGAGGCCGCTTTGCAAATCCTGCTGCATAACGCACAGGGACCGTTTGAAGGACTACCTCGAACCGCTGGTTGGGGATACCCGGAACCCTACACTCGGGACTTAATGATTTCAGCTCTCGGTTTTCTTGCTACTGGCAACGAGCTACTTGCAGATGCATTGGAGCGAACACTCGTCGCGCTTGCCAATAATCAGACGCTGCACGGCCATATCCCATCCCTCGCGCACGATCCAGCTAACCGGGGTTCTAGCGATTCGACGCCTCTGTTCCTCTTCGCGCTAGCTCTCTACAGGATATCGAGGAACCAGCCGGAGTTCCTCCTTGAAGCAGCAGAAAAGGCCCGAAAGTGGATGCAATATCAGAGCCCGGATGACAGGGTGATGGTTGCACAACTGCCCACCAGCGATTGGCGTGATGAACAGTATGTGATGGGCTATGGGCTGTACGTGAACATGATCGTCTATGCGTATCTGCGTCTTTTTGGTGAACACGAGTCTGCTGAGCAGCTACGTGGCTTAATGAGCCGTTTGGAAGTTAGTGGCGAATTGAAGAATAGTTATGAGCAAGAGGCTCTGGTCGAGCCAACCGCACCTTATTACGCTCTCTATTCATACAAGGTAATGAGCAGCGACCGCTTTGACTTGCTTGGCAACAGTCTGGCGATTCTGACCGGGATTGCTTCATCTCAATGGGCCACGAACATGCTTACCTGGATTGAAGCCGAGTGCGAGGCCATGCGGGGCCGTGGAGAACTAACCGTGGATTTGCCGCCCTGTCTGTTTCCGTACATTCTGCCCCATCATGCGGACTGGCTGCCACGATACGAGCGCTATAACCGCCCGGGAGACTATCACAACGGGGGAGTGTGGCCGTTCATCTGTGGCTTCTACGTCTCCGCGTGCGTCGCAGCTGGGCAGATGGATCTGGCAGAGCGAAAACTCTTGGCGCTTACAGAACTCGTCAAGCCGTGGCACGAAAACGCAGCGGAGTGGGGCTTCAACGAATGGATTCATGCCCAAACCGGAAAACCAAGCGGCAGGGATTGGCAGACTTGGTCGGCTGCAATGTACTTATACGCCGCCGAGTGTGTATTGCAGCGACGCACACGGTTCTTCGACGACATACGCGGTGGCAATCTCGGCGCAGCAATGTAGTGCCGGAAAACACCAAACACAGCGGCTAAGATCTGGCCTGCGCTTCCAACATCTCCGCGCTCTCATCGCGCTCAAGGCACAATCACGGCCGATCCATTCTCCGTTTCATCCTTCACGGCCATGAGTGCCTGGTTCGCCTGATCCAGTGAAAATACAGAAACGCGCGGCTGAATGTTGAGCTTGTGCGCAAGCGCGAGGAAATCGCGCGCATCGTCCCGCGTCATGTTCGCCACGCTGCGTATCTGTCGTTCTCCCCACAGCAACTTGTCATAGTCGAAAGCCGGCATTTGGTTCAGATGAATCGCATTGATCGCCACCACCCCACCTTTGCGAAGGCTCGAAAGTGCATCAACTACTACGTTGCCGCTTGGCGCGAAGGTGATTGCACAGTCCAGCGCCACTGGCGGTCTGGCATCTTCATCACCCACCCAGGTCGCGCCGAGTTTGACAGCGGCCGCACGGTGCGCCTCGCCTCTTGTCACGACATACACGTCGCATCCCCAGGAATGGAGCACGGGAATCGATAGCGTCGCGGAACTGCCGAAGCCGAAGAGCCCAACGCGGTCTCCAGGCTTTACACCAGCAACCCGCAAACTGCGAAACCCGATGATGCCAGCGCAGAGCAGTGGCGCCACGTGGGTAGCATCGAGCTCCTGCGGAAGGGGATAGGCGAAGTCTTCTCGCGCGAGCGCATATTCGGCATACCCTCCGTCGACTGAATAGCCGGTGAAGGTCGGGTGGTCACAGAGGTTCTCCATTCCATGGTGGCAGAAGAAGCAATCGCCATCCGTGCCACCCATCCACGAAACGCCTACGCGAGTCCCCAAAGGTAAACTCGCGCTAGCGCCCTCAATCACCTCTCCCACAATCTGATGGCCAGGTATCAGTGGTTGGTGCAGCACCGGCAGATCCCCCTCCACGATGTGCAAGTCTGTGCGGCACACGCCGCACGCGAGCACTCGCAACAGCACGTAGCCCGGCGCCACCTGCGGGCGAGGCACATCCTCAATCCTCAAATGGAACGCGGCGCTCATTTTTCCTGGATCGAAGATGGCGGCCTTCATAAACGCTTATCTACTCCTTTGAGTTGATTGATTCCGTCCCGCTAAACTGCAGGAGCGTGGAGATGGAGTTCTCAAGGGCACTGCAGTTGATTGGTTCGAGCAATACGCGATGGGCGTGCTTCTCTGTCGAACTGCGGCCTAAGGCGTCATTCCCCTCTAAAGTCTGACATCTGCCCTCTGCCACTGCTGAGCAATCCGACACTATCTTCAATTCCGTCACAGAAAACAACGATCCGAGAGACGAACCTCACGCCAGGCGAAGCGATCTCAATCAGTTGTGCAATTTGGCACAACATTGTAAGTCGACAATGCCCAAACTGGATTCTGTATTTCTTCCCGGCATGAAGTTGTCCAATTCATACCGCCTCTTTCAAAAACGTTCCATTACCAAGAAGCAAGTGACATCTAGGAGGCAACCTCATGAAGGCTAATACTCGGCAACTCAGCGCGGTTCCGGCAACACCTGAAGAGCATGGAAATAGAGCTGACGTCCCCAATATCCTGGAAGAAGACGAGATCAAGGAAATCTATCTGGACAGGGGAGAAGAGGACCACCTCGACGAAGCTCAGGATGATGAAGCCGCTGCAGAAGAGGAAGACGAGGAGTCGGAAGAAGAAGACGAAGTAGTCCGGGCCGCGGAAGCAAATCGGAATTAGGCTCCTTCATCCTATCGGGGAGCAAACTTGAAACAGGAAGGGCGAGTGAAGTCACTATGACAAAGCTTACGAATGAGGAGCGGAAGGAACTGCCCCAAAGGGAGTTTGTCTATCCCAAGACGCGGCGCTACCCGATTGAGGATGCTGCGCACGCGCGAGATGCGCTGGCCCGGTCCAGCGGAAAGCCGGAACACGCGACGGTCGTTGCGGCGGTCAAGCGGAAGTATCCAGAGATCGACGTAGAGAAATAGGAAGTGGACGTCCCCGGACAAGCAGATCGGCCATAAATCATTGGAAATGATTGGGTTGCCTTGGTTTCTCGGAAGCGATTGAATATCCCAGGAAGTCGCTTTGGTGGACGCGGTAGGAATCGAACCTACAACCTGTCGGTTAAGAGCTAGGAATTTGCTCTTTTCAGCATTGCTCGTTAATGCTTTATGTTGCTTATATTCAATGGCTTGCGACATCTTTCAATCCCGAAGCAATTGTGGGTACTACCCATAATTGCCCACTTTTTTGAAGCAGTCTACCCACAAAAGTCCCCACAGTGTTTTTTCCTGATTTCTCCGTTCCAGAAGGGCTCTTCTCTCCGCTGATTATCAGATTCCTTGACACTGTATCGTTTCCCAGGACCAATCGTGTCGTCGGGCGCTAAAGTGCTCTCGATGAGTGCATTGGCCTGATATGGAGTGACCGTGTCAACTGGGCGAGATCTGTGGGGTTGTTTTTGTTGTTGCCGTTGCTTTTTCCCGAGGACAGAGCGAGCAGCAGCCTGGGCAGATTTGAGCGACGATTGATCAGTCTGATATTCGCGGGTCGGAACCGCATAATCATGATCCGTCGGGAGCTGCCTCTGACTGTTATCGCGAGTCCGGTCGAGCCTGTCGCATAGGCCAAGCGAGGATTCTCCTTCGTGCTTGCTCCGGCTGCTGCTGGCTCTGTGCTCGAGATTGGTGGCGTGTTTCATCAGTGAATTGTTTTGCTCTTCCTTATTGGGAAAGTTGTTGCTTTTGCTTTGTTCTTGTCAGGCTGCGGCTTGCTGATTGGCTACCGTTTCTGCTCTCGTCCCGATGGCCCAGATGAAGCCCAGCAGTTCACGAGCAACTGCCGTGACGATCTTGCTCTGGTCCTTGCCGGCTGCGCCCAGTTTCATATAGCGCTTGTGCAGTCGGTGTTGCGCCTTCCACGCGATCTCTTTCGCCTCTTCCGAGATGCTCTCATGTCTTCTGCGCAATCCATACCAGATTCCTGGTGGACGATGATAGCTCCAGGCTGCTTCAACAACGATTCGTCGCAAGTGCGCGTTGCCGGTTTTCGTGATGCCTCCGCGCCTGATCCGCTTGCCACTGGAGTCCTCGCTGGGCACAGCACCGCAATAGCCCATCAGTTGCCGAGCACTGTCAAAGCGGGATACCGCGAATGTACTCTGCGGCTTTGGCATTCATCTCCTGGTTGTAACGGCCCCGCTTCGTCCTCGACTGGATGGATTGGGAAGGATCGTTGCCTTCCGCATGGCCATACCCAAGCAGTCGCCAATCGAGTACCAGGTCAATGTCCTCGGAAAAACGGTCAATCAATCCGAAGACCTTAGAGAGACTTGTGCCGCCTTTGAAGACCATCTGGCCCTTGAGAGCCGGTTCCGCAAAGAGGTGTTTGAGAGTCCAGCAGACCCAGAAGTCCTTCTCGACAATGGCGGGATTCATGCCGAGCCGGCTAGCCGCCTCACCAAACAAATCCCGCCTGTCTGTTGCCGATCCGGTGGCGATCCTATCCATGTTTGCCCTCTTCGGCGATTTGCTGAATTGCGTTGTAGACCCAGCCTGTCGCCGTCTTCGTATCAGCAAGCACCTTGGCGCGCAGCGATTCCGGCAACCATGCCCGAATCTTCGCGATGATCTCCGGAGTAATCCGCTCCTGCCCGAGCGACTTGAGCGCTTGGACAATCAGGCCACTCTCCTTCAGCTTAACCCCGGATTCCTTCAAGGCCGTGTGCTCGAAAACCAGCGCGGTGTTGCCGACCTGGTAAGCCCTGTCCGGCCCATCCGACAGATAGACGGCGCGCGCCGGCACTTGGGTTGAAAGCCCGATGAAGTTCAGCGCCGTTGCGCCGCCGGGTTGGATGCGCCAGCGGAACTTCCGGGCCAATGCCTGCGCAACCTGGTCAATATCAGGACTGAGGTGCTGATCAAGGAGCTTGCTGAAGCGCGGGTAGTCATAGACGCCGCGAATGACCCGGCGAATCTCGCCCCGCTTTTCCAGCCGGTGAAGTGCGGAATCGACAGTGGGGCGGCCTCCGAGGTCCAGGAAGTCGCGTGGAGAAAACGCCCACCCTCCACCTGTTCCACGGATTCGATAGGTTATCGTTTTTTCAATCGTTTGGCTCATATAGAATCGCCACTATCTGCAAGAAAAAATACCATATATTTCTTGCAAATGCAAGAAGATTCTAAAGGGAGCCCGATGGCTCAAAGACAAATCCCATGTCTCCGGTAGCGCGATTTCTGCGGGTACCAGTTCGCGCCCGACGAGCCGGGCGTTAAGAAAACACTGGCCGTTGTTGCCGCCGGCACTGGGATTACTGTGATGACTGCCGCCTGGAACTGGATGATTCATATTCAGGCGAACAAGGTATCTACGAAGCTCCGCTCTTGCCTTGTTTTCCCAGGAGCCTACGGGACGTACCAGCCAGAAACACGACCATCGCTGGCAGGACGCACAATGCACAGCTTATGCTTTCCATCCTGGCTCCGTTGCACGGTCCAACCATCACGGTCACACCGAATCAAAGACCTCAAATCCCCATCCTGATCCAGCTTGTAAGCAGCCTGCCCTTCACTTGACGCAGCCCAGGCAGACACCGCTTTTACATCGAGCGAACGGGCATATCCATTTGTATTCCCGATGGCATATCCCCAATAGAAGGCTCCACCAATCAAAAGCATTCCTGCGACCGCTGCGCCGCCGAGCCACTGAAGCCAGGATTTGCGGGCCGTGATTTGTGCGACAGCCTGCGCAGCCCGCGCAATCTCTCTTTGCGCAGACGTTACGACGGCTTGGCCCACAGCTTCCTCTATCCGTGCCTTCGTTGCCGCAAGATCAGTTTCAGCCAGCCTGCGAGCACTGTCTAGCGAAGTTGCGTACTTGGCGAGCGATTGCGAAATCAGTTTGTCGATTTGCTCCGGCATCAGTTTCGCCAAATCAAGATGGTGGCCAAGCAAAAAGGCAATGGCCCATACGGCATCGTTATCGCGAATATCTAGCTCTTTGCCGATGCGATTGAAGCAGTTTGTTTCTTCAGGACTCGGAGCACGGCCATAGATTGAGCGAAAGGCTGTATCAACATTCATGCAACAACCCCATCGAAGACCGATGCACACTCCTTTACCCAGCGGTTTACCTCTGCGCGATTTCCGATGGGCGCGACCTCGATTACTTTTTCAATCGTCAGACGCTCGCTGTGCAACAGATCGGAGATGCGGTCCGCCACCTCTGGAAAATTGAAAGTCTTACCCTGAGTCTCAACCGTTGCCCTGATCTTTGAACTGTTGTACAGCTCAAATTTGCGCTCCGGCCCGTGGTACAGATTGCGAAGAACGTGGGTCGTGTGACCACCGACTGTGTCCAGATATTCCTTCAAGAGTTGGAGGCTATCCCGCTGTGAATTGATTACCCACAGCGTTACCAACTCGCGCCCCAGTTCTTGCATGGACTCCGTGAGCAGCGTTCCGTAGAGTTTTACGCCCTCTCCACTGCGAGCGGGTGTGTTGACGACCACGGTCTCGTCGGGCTGCACGGCTAGGCGATTCACAAGGTCCATCCATCCGTCCTTTTCGTCCAGGTTGATGTAGACGGTTTCGACCGTCTTACCATACGTCTTGCCGACATCTGGATTTGCAGTATCCGCGTCAATCAGCAACAACTTCTCGTCGCGTTTCGAGAGGTAATGAATCAGAGACATCGAGACGATGCTCTTGCCGACGCCACCCTTTGAACCGCTTACCATGTACACAGGCTTTCCCATACTTTCTCCTCAAATTTCCTTGTCGTCTTCGATTACCGTGAATGTTCCCTTTTTCGTTGCAACTGCGTTTACTGGGGCGGCACTTGATTTTGCGAGCGCAGCCGGAGCAGTCTTCGCAAGCGGTTTCTCCTGGGCTTCCAGTCGAATACCACCCCGCGCCTTGCTTGTTTTTCTTCCTGGTTTCAGATATTGCCGCGCGGTCGAGATTGTCATGCCGAGGCCAACACCCTTGAGATCATCGAGCACCGTTTCGAGAGTGTGTCCGGCAGCGAGTGCTTCCTTGGCCTTTCCGCGCAGCCTTGCAAATGCTTCTCTGCGTGAATACTTTCTCTCTGCGGGCAGAGGAGGCATCGCAATCCGTTTATCCAATGCCGCGATGGCAGCTTGGAGCATTGCCTCAGTGATTACTTCTCTTTGTGTCATCAAGTTCCTCCTGGAGTGTTTTGCAACGAGGAATAAATGTACAGTAGCACGAGATGGGGTGGACGAGTAATGCCGAAACCCCTGTGTTTATGCGGTGATGAGCAGTTATTCAAATGAGTGAGTAATGGATCATAATAGTGCGTAACAAAATAATTCTCGCGAAGATTACCGCGTGCGATGTGGTCTTGCGTGAAATCAGTTTCTCGGATAAGTTGTGAGTTGTAACGCGCTATGTGTGGAGAGAGCGGTACAGGATGCGGGTTGTCCGTACACATGGCTTCGCCATGTTTCGTCCAACCCGTCGCCTACGATGCTCCGCGCTGCGCTTGTCTCATCGAGGCTCATCCTGAACGTAACCGTGCACGCTTCGCGTAGGGAAAAGCAATGCCGTTCACATCACGAGTAAAAGATCGCGCTGCATCACGATTCGAAATGAGGCTAACGGCTCCAGAGCGCGTGCAACTCCGGGAGGACGCCGACCTTGCCGGAATGAGCATTAGCGAGTTCGTCCGCAGGCGCACATTTGGCAAAGCGATCCACGCGGCCACTGACCTGATGATGATTCGCGAGCTGCGCCGTTTGGGCGGTCTTCAAAAATATGCGATAAATAGACTCGCCCTGCACTGCGAAGTCGTGGATGAGTGCGTCGCGACGATTCGCGCATTACGCGCTGCTATAGAACGAGTCGCAAACAATGATCGTTAAGTACATCGCCAATCCGAAGACTCAATCGAGCAAGGCTGCGCGCGTTGGCGGCTTACTCGACTACATCGTGGCCGATGGACACGCAGACACACAGACGGCCGAGTACATTGGTGCAAACGGAGACTTCTATTCTGACTCTCAGCAAGGGCAGCGTGCCGAAATGGTTGCTCTTGCAATGGAAGCGAATCGCAGTAAGGATCCCGTCGATCATTGGCTGCTGAGTTGGAAGGAGGGCGAGCAACCGACGCAAGCGCAATGCAATGAAGCCGTCGGTATTCTGAAGCGGCATCTCGGTATGAGCAGCGACCAGCTTGCCATCTTTGCATTGCACCGCAACACTGAGAACTATCATCTTCATGTCGTTCTCAATCGCGTTCATCCCGATACGCTACTCGTGGAGGACAAGGGATGGTGCATCGACAAAGCGCACAAGGCCCTCGCAGAGATTATCCGTGCGCAAGGCTGGGAGGCAGAGAAGAATGCCCGCTATGTTGCGAACCGTAGCGGTGATGTCACACGAGCCAGCAGTGTGCGCGAGCCTCTACCCCACTCGAAAGCGCTGGATTATGAGAATGCGACCGGAGAGAAATCCTGCGAACGAATCGCGCAGGAAAGAGCCGCGCCAATTCTGCGCAATGCAAGGTCGTGGGCACAGGTGCATGTGGGGCTGGCCCAGGTTAATATTCGCTACGAGCGAAGGGGCAGCGGCGCAATACTTTGGGTAGGAGATCAACAGCTCAAGGCATCTTGCATCGGTCGTGAGTTTAGTAGGAGTCGGATGGAAGAGCGGTTGGGTGAATTCCAACCTGATACACGCGCCAATCCGACGCCGCAGCAGCGCGAGGCGGAGGCTCTTCGTCCTGATATGCCAGCGAACTGGGCTGAGTATTGCAAGGCACTCAGCACCAACCGCAAAGAAAAGAACGCTGCCCAGATCCAGCAGCGCATGGAGCATCGCGTAGCGCGTGAGATGCAGTCTTCGGAGTTTCGTACGGAGCGAACCGATCTTTACCACGGCGGCAAGTGGTCTGGCAATGCATTGAATGTTGCCAGGAGCCTATTGGCAGCCGACCACGCCATGCGCAGAGCCGAACTGATGGAGCGGCAAAAGCGTGAGCGCGACAAACTCCGAATCGGGTTCGGCCGGCGGAAGACATTCGAGCAGTTTCTTGTAGAACAGGGAGAACCACAGCTAGCGGAGCAATGGAGGTACCGGGATTCGGAAACGCCCGGTACTGCAATTCTCGGAGACGAGGACGAGATACCGTGCAAGCGCGACATCCGCGACTTCATCGCGCGGGTTCGTCAGTCCGCGCACTCGCAGTTGACTGAAATTCACTATTCAGCACGTTCCGATCCAGGCCACGTCAGCTTCACGGATCGTGGCAAGCGCATTGACGTCTGGCAGGCGCAGGATGAGGCTGCCGTTTTGGCCGCACTCCAGTTGGGCATACAGAAGTGGGGAACACTGACGGTCACCGGTCCCGACGAGTTCAAGCAATTCTGTGCACAGCTTGCCGCGCAACATGGATTCAAAATCAGCAATCCAGAGTTGCGCCGGGAAATCGTTCGCGGTCCCAGCGAGGGCCAGCCAGTTCCGGTAACTCCGGCTGGAATGCCGTCGCCGAGAATAACGTATCCGGTAACTCCGGCTGGAATGCCGTCGCCGAGAATGACGTATCAGTTGCACAAGGCCGACATCTTTAATCGAATCGAGGTGCGGAACGCCTCACAGCTTGATTGGATGATTGCGGTAAGAATGCGCGTAACGGGCCACAATCAACAGGCCATCACGCAAGCTCTGAAGGAAAACGCCAGCCAGGGGCGCGAGGCTGAGAACCGCAACTGGACCAACTACGTGGTGCGCACTGCTGAGGCCGTCTTTGGCCCACGCGGTGATCGGGAGTGCGAGAGGAGCAAGCAGCGCGCCGAAGCATGGGCACGAGTGGAAGGCAGAAACCTCGCGCACGAACGCCTTGTGCATCACAGCCAGCCGCGCGCAGTCCCAGCGCGTGGCCGGGGAGACTTTGAGATTGGCTGATGTTGACCAGACCCATTGCCCGCTGCTCTTTCTGCCGAACAGAAAGAGCTGAATGGGATGCCGAACGCCGTACGATATGTTTCATAGAATGAAAAAGATGGCCGACATAGGCTTCTCCAGCTTCGGGGCTCTCCGTGTGGGAGAGCGACAACCGAGAATCCTTCCCGGCGACATCGGCGTTCCCGTTACCGATCCTGCCTACAGGGTTTCCTGCGGCGTTGGAAACGTGCCTCGGCGATTTACCGCGATTCCAGCCTGAGATCTGGTTAGATCAGATGCACACCTCTCCGACAAGCCGGTTTTACGGCCAGGTGGACTGGATTTGCAAATACTGGCCAACACATGGGACCTGTCTGCTGCCGGCTTTTCGGCCTGGGAGGCTACCGTCGAATGCGATCATGGCTTCTCCTTCAGGTCTCTCTCCGCGAAGAAGATCAGACAATCGAGGCACGTGTGCTTCAGGGGGCGCTCGTTCTTGACCGTGGTCAGGTTACTTGACCCACATTCTGGACAATGCTCGCTTATATCGGTCAACCACTTGCGGACATCCACTTTCGTCTGTTTGTTGGTTTGCTCTTGTTCTTCCATCACAGCCTCCAGTCCGGCATCAGTGCCTCCCGTAGAGACTGCATATGAATCCGCCTCTGATCTTGGCCATCGAACCATCTTCCGGCGCCAGATAGACTTCTCATTGGAACGCGGCGTCCAGCCGGGCAAGCATCTGGACCTGGCGACAGAAAGCTCGAGGCCGCCAGCTTCAAGCGCGATGAAATCCCAGGCCGCAAATTTTACCAGAGCCTTCGATTTCACGCAGGCGGTGACGCCGTCCCCGGCATGGGCTCTTCCAATTCGTCGCGTCGAACGGCGCTCTCCGGGCTTCAGTCCGTAGCCGATCCCCGCAAACGATGAGGTTAGCACCGCGCGCTTCACGCCGACGTCGCGTGAGGCGCGCAAGACGCGGAGTGCAACTTCGCGTACGGGCACGATCATCTCGTCTTCGTGCGTGGAATGGCTGCCTGAAATGGCGATGCGAACCGCAGCACATAGTCGCAGCCGACGACAGCCTTTAGGCAGCCGGGGTCGTATTCGAGATCGGCGGCGATGAACGATATCCGATTACCCGACTCGGCGCCGCCTTACTTCACTTATTCGCCTACAGCCTTCTCAATCTTGCCGACGACGTGTTGAACCTTTCCGACGTTCTTTTCAGCAATGCCATCAGCTTCCAGGTTAGGGTTATTCGTGATCTCACCGGCCTTCTGCTTGATTGCGCCTTTGACTTCGTGAAGCGTGCCGGTTGTCTTATCTTCTGTGCTCGGTTTCATCGTGGTTCTCTCCTCTGTTCGGTGGTTGTTGTTGATTAGTTAAAGCCCAGGGACGGCTATTTGCATCTTGACTATCAATGACCATGTAAGGCCCTCGTTCGGGAAGTTTCCTTTCCCGATCCAGAACCTTGTATTGACGAATATTGGACTATCGAATTGCTGATAGCTGGTCATAATTGCTCGCAGCGTGGTGCACTGCAGGAAGGCTAGACCGAAGCTGAGTTTGCTGAGCGTCTGTCTGAACGGCATAAGCAGATGGCATAGAGGCACGTGTGACCTGGTTGATGTGCGAATACTCGTTACCGATGTGATGTCTCAAGCACTTTGCACTCGGATGGAGTCATGGCGAGACAAAACTCTCCAGAGATCAATTCTTGTTGTCGGCGTCGGACCGCTGTCCTCCCTTTACACCTTCAGTGGCGGGCCGGTTCTGATCACGCATATCATTCTCGTTCGCGTGCAGTCAGTTGCCCACGCCATTCGCGCCGACCTCGGAGGACTGCTGTCCACCCTTCACAGCTTCAGTGCCGTGCCGGTTCTGATCACGCACATCATTCTCATTCACGTTCAGAGACTTACCCACAACTTCCGCACTGCCCTCGTGGCACTGCTGTTCATCTTTCGATTGATTGTCCTGCTGGGGCTGATTGCGACTTTGAGTGCTTTTGGTGTTCTGCATTGTGGGCTCCAAGATTACCGTATGCAGCCACTCCGGAAGGGACGCGGCCGCCAATGTAAACCTCATTCTAAACACGCCACTTCCGCTAAGTCGGTCAAAATCGCACATCAGTTCTCTACCGCTGAGCCGTTTAACGAAGCGCGCGCTATGCCTAACGCGAAGATGACAAGTCTCAGGACGAGGGCTCCTTGTAAGAGGCGCGAATTGAAGTTTTAGGCAACGAGTCTTAAGCACTCGGCTCTGGGCGGTCCAATGTGATCAGACAACCAACTGGGCCACTCCTAGGATCATGTGCAGGGAAGAAGTGGGACAGTCGCTACAAGGGCGAGTCCGCTTCCTCTTGCGAGTGAGGTTACAACATGGAAACTATCTTGATTGTTCTATTGGTGCTTTTTCTGCTCGGAGGTGGAGGCTGGGGATATTCGCGTTGGCGGCGCTAAAGTCACAGCCGGATAGACACGCACACGTGTTATTTGATCCTTTTAGCCAAATCCCTTGAGGAAGATCTGCTCCCAACTCGATCCGCAATTCGCTGCTCATGGTTCAAAGAAGGGTCGCTTCATGAAAAATAAAGGCCAGACCGAGAATGAAAGAAGGATCTTCTCCCGCGTGAAAAGGGAGATGAATAAGCCACGACTAACCGAGTCGGTCCGCAACGGTTTCAACGCCCCTGGGCGCACCGACCGCGGAGAAACCTGCTGCCGGTCCTGCGCGAGCGTGAGTCCTGATCCTCTCAGTAAACACCAGGCTCAACTCCAACTTACTCAATCTGCCCATGCTGGAAGCACCAGCAGAGCTTCTCGCTGACACAGGAAAGCGAGTACAACGACACCCTATTGAAACAGTTGTCAACGTGCATGAAGCAGAGGAAGATGATATGCCACAGTTCGGATCACCTTTTTCAGAGTTAGCAAACGGCAGGAAGCTCACGGACGAGGAACTCGTCAGAGCGATCCGGTTCATGGTAGCCGCAGAGTACGAAGCGACTCAGATGTATATGCAGCTTGCCGAGTCAACCGGCAACAAACTCGCTGAGGCAGTGCTCAAGGACATAGCGGATGAGGAACTGGTACACGCAGGAGAGTTTCTCAAACTGTTGTACGCGCTTGCTCCTGATGAGGAGGGGCTCTATGCCAAGGGGGCTGGAGAAGTGGTAGAAATCGCGAAATCACAAGTTCAGCAGACAACGTAGGTAGTCATCGCCACAGGCTATTCATTTTGTTCAATATCTCAACGCACCAGGTCCATATGAGGCAAGAATGAAGACCAAGATTGCAATTACCGCAGCAGCTGTTTCTCCGGCGCAGTTCACGATCGGGCATGTTGCTGCAAAAGTCGAAGCGAAGTTGAACGAACAGACTCTGGCAAACCTTTCAACCGCCATGCACGGTGAGGCGTTCGCCTATGTCAAATACATGCTTTTTGCGGAGTCCGCGCGCAAGAGTGGAGATCCCGAACTTGCTTTGCTGCTGGAACAGACAGCGAAGATGGAACGGTTCGAACACTTTGCAGAAGAGGCCAAGCTGGCAGAGACAGTCAGCTCAAACGCAGACAACCTGAAAGATGCGATCAAAGGTGAGAACTACGAGACGACAACGATGTATCGCGAGTTTGCGGAGCAGGCAGAGAAGGCCGGGGACCACGCTGTGGCCGTCCGGTTTGAGGGAATCCGCCAGGAGGAGATGAAGCACCGGGACGCCTTCACTGTCGCTCTTGCAAAGCTTGAGACAACGGGCGCAAAGAAGTAGGTATGGCCTGCGCGAGTGTTGAGATGAGAGAAAGGCAATCTATGCGACCCTGCCTGAAATAGAGTGCCTTGTAGTCATCGCAGCCATGGTATGAATTCTGTTCGTGAGGCCTGCGATAGGCTCCCCAAGACGACGCAGCGTGAATGATCTATGCTCGCGAATTGACGCCAGTCAATGTAGAGTCAACCCTAACTCCCGCATGAACGCTGAAGCCTTCAACTGAAGCGCAGCAGTGCCCTGTTTCAGAACTCCTTGCCCCGGGAAGACGAATGTAGATATCTGAGTATCTTAGAATCTGGCTGTATCACGAAACTTTTCCGGTGCAGAGCAACCAGATGAGTAGTCCCCCTGCTAAAGACATAAGAACCATAGCGATTATCCCAAGAGTATTGGATAACCATCCATTGGCATTCTTGCCAACGATCTTGCGGTTGTTGCAGATGAACAACAACACAACAATAAGCGGAGGCGCGACCAAGCCGTTGAGAACGGCAGCATAGAGAAGCGCCTTAACCGGACTGATCGTATGCACGAAGTTTAGCAGGTAACCTACGACGATTACCATGGCGATCGTAGCGTAAAACCCCCTTGCCCTCTTGAATCGTCGGTAGAGACCGTTCCGCCATCCCGCGGTTTCTGCAACCGCATAAGCGGCCGAACCAGCCAGGGTCGGAACAGCCATCAACCCAACACCCAGGATACCTAGAGTGAACAGCCAGTAAGCCGAAGCGCCAAGTGGTAGGAGCGCACGGGCTGCGTCCTGTGCTGTGTTGATATCAGTCTTGCCGGAAGCATGCAGTGTTGCCGCGGTAGAAACCACGATGGAGATGGTGATGATCTGCGAGAAGATCATGCCGACCGCCGTGTCGGAGCGAAGCGCTCGTATCTCCGAGCGTTTGATCCGGCTCTCGCGATATCCGGCATCATCGGTGAAGCCATCGGCTATATCGTCCTCGATCTGCTCCCCGGCCTGCCAGAAGAAAAGATAAGGAGAGATGGTCGTGCCCAGGAATCCCACAACGGTAAGAACATACTCCGGCTTCAAGCTTAAATGCGGGATTACCAGGTCGTGGACAACCAAATACCAGTTCACGTGGACCTTGGGCAACACCGCAATGACTACATACGCAAGCAACGACATGCAAGCATACTTCAAGAACTTGACGTAGTGCTTATACGGGATGGTAACCTGGGCCACCACCATTCCGATCGTCAGCAGAGTCGCCCACAGCGCGAATGGCAATCCGAATAGCATCTTCATGGAGGACGCCATTACGTTGATGTCTGCATAGACATTGATCGTGTTTGCTCCGAGCAATAGAATCAGTACGCTGTACAACAGCCATTTCGAGTAATGCTCTTTGAGAATTGCGGACAGTCCCTTGCTCGTTACAAGAGCGATACGACCGCACATTTCCTGCACGGCGATCATAAGCGGCACGCAGACGGGAGCCAGCCATAAAAGCTGGTAACCGAACATGGCTCCTGCAACGGAGTATGTGCCTATGCCGGAAGGGTCATCATCCGCAACCCCTGTAATCAGGCCCGGGCCAATCCTGAGAAACGATTTTCGTTCCTTTGTCGGGTGTTCTCGGCTCTCCTGTTGAGCATTTTGGATGTCTGTATGGTCCTCAGCAACACCCTGAGCAACAGATACTTTATCTGTTGCCTCCACTACATCGCCAAACTTCGGGGTAAGCGATTCTTTCTCATCCATGTCAGGTTCTCTTAAAATGCGGACGAAAAGAAGAAGAGTCTGGAGCCCGTGTCTTCCGAATGGCCACAGTTTCCTCACTGATCGATAAAGCAACCTACTTAACCGCCTAGCGACCTTCTTCCCGAACTCCCAGTCCCTTGCAATACTTCTCGATACTCACCATTATCGTCGAAAGGGTCTGCACCAGTATCATTCTCCGGTCCATTGGGCAACTCTCCTGCCAGGCGCCGCCGGCAAAGCGACGTCAGGCTGAAGAATAGCCACTACAAAGCTCAGAAAAATTTACAGCGGAATTGCAGTTGTGGCATTCCAGCAGCATTCTGCATTCGACTGAATCATTAAATCACTGCTGTACCGATGGTGCGCTGCCGCTGGCCGTCCTCCAGCAGTGCCGCGGCTCCGGGTCGCTGCTTCTCAGAGAGTCTGATGGTCGCGTTTCGGAGACTGACCAGATCGAGCCCACCGGCAACAACGATTTTGATTCGGATTCTCGCCGGCGCAGTGTTCTTCTCCGAGGGGATTCAG
>Ga0302319_10005135_pt1 | contig 26479 bp, 20 predicted proteins | sample Bog_T0_2_FD_203319 | JGI IMG/M metagenome (GOLD analysis project Ga0302319, IMG submission 203319) | Peat permafrost microbial communities from Stordalen Mire near Abisko, Sweden - Bog_T0_2 | ecosystem: Environmental > Terrestrial > Soil > Wetlands > Peat | place: Sweden: Abisko, Stordalen Mire... | reverse complement strand
GACTCGGAGTTTAACAAACCGCCCGCCGGACCATTGCGCCGACCATTTCACGCTGACCAATCAGGGATTGCGCGCATCGAGCGGCGTCTGCGGTTTTTCCGTCGTATAACTCGCCGGATTTGGGGCCGCCGTAAACACGTTGAACATCGGCCGCGCCGCTGCATCGTAGATCGTCATCGGGTGTAACCCCAGGATCAACTCCATGGTTCGAAGTACCGACGCCTGGTTGTACATGGTGCTGTTGGCTACCCCGCGCCTCACCCACGGAGAGACAACAAAGCAGAGGGAGCGATGCGAATCCACGTGATCCGGGCCATTGCCAGCCGCGCTCTCGATCACAAAAATTGCCGTTTCACCCCAGAACTTGCTCTTCGAAACGGCTTCGACGATCATCCCTAATCCCTGATCGTTATCCGCCACTGCGGAGAGCGGCGCGGGCTTGCCTGGTGCCGTTCCAGAGCCTCGGTCATTGCCAAGGCGCATCAACAAAAGCTGCGGCATGGCTCCCGCTTGCTCGAAATCATGCAGGTCCTCGATGAACGCTTTGGCCCGATTGGCGTCGGTGTAGTCGGCGTCGAAGCTGCGAAACATCTTGTCGGTTACCGGCGCCAGCACCGGATCGCGCACCGTGGAAATCTGCTCTCCATCCGCCCCGGGCATCGCCAGATTGTCGGCAAAGAAGCCGTAGTTGCGCATCGAAATGCCGGCCTGCGCCGCATTGGTCCAGATATAGCCGGCCGGCGGCGTATTGGCTGGCTCCTGGCCCTCATAGTCGTTACTCTTTCTGCGGCCTGCCTCGCTGTTGGGCGAAAGCTTCACCGTATACTCCGGAGCGATAGCCGCCACTGCAAAATTGTGGCCTTCCGCAGTCCCGTCTGCGTTGACGTAGAAGTTATCGAGCAGACCGAAGTCGCGCGCCAGCCGGTGTTGATTGGGAGTGACCTTCTCGCCAAACCGCGCCAGAGCCGCCTGTCCGTTGCCGCCCTGTATATCGCCCAGAACCTCATCGTAGGTTCGACTCTCGCGGACGATGTAGATCACATGTTTAATCGGTCCATTCGCGCGTACCGGCGTGTCGGCCGGAGCACCGACAGCACCATCCAGAAGGTCATCCCGATACGGTGAGTTGGCGATCGTTTCCTGGGTATATGCCTCGAGCTTTTGGTCATCCGCCACTTCGGTGAGCTGAACCGATCCTGTCTTCGGTCCCTTCCCATTGAGCACACCCATGCGCCCATCGGGAAGTCCGAAAGCCGCTGTCGGGTACCAACCGGTTGGCACGAAACCGAGTATCTGGCTGCGCGCCTGAGATACGTCCACCACCACTGCCGCATTCACATCGGAACAGGCGACAAAGAGCTTCTTTCCATCGCTGCTCAACCCCAGACCCGCGGGCGTCGATCCTAATGGTTGCCGCATGGTCAGCGCCAGACTGATGGTTTCGAGACGTGACAGCGCACCCGTTTCCGTCGCGCCCAGAACGTAAACGTTATTCGTGTTGCTCGCCGAAACAAACATACGCGCGGTAAAGGAAGGCTGGTCTTCCACTTCCCCTTCCAGCCAAACCATATCGGTCGTATGCGGCGCTACGCGAATATTCGAAAGTTCCGAACCGTTGGCCACGTCGTATTGCCCAATTGAACCATCCGACCAGCTCGACACAAACAGACTCTTCCCTGAAGGATGAAACAGAATGCGATAAGGGCGTCTGCCTGTCTTGAACCGCGAAAGCACCAGACCCGATTGCGGATTCACCACCACGATGGAATCGCGATACAGATCGGCCGCATAGAGCAGATGGCCATCCGGCGATATCGCGACATCGCCGATAAAATCCTGCGCCTTGCGATCTTTTTGGGCAACGATTGGAAAGACTCGCGACGGCGTTAGCTTTCCCCCTGCAAAGTTAAACTCGTAAATCGAAGCCTGCGACCCGCCGCCTACGTAAACCTTGTCGCCCGCCTTCGTGATCGTCAAACCCAGCCACGCATCGGGCACCCCCGCCCGGCTCAATTCTTTTCCAGCGGCAATATCGATGACGCTGACGGAGGGCGGATTGTACCCGGCGTTCAACACCAGCAAATACTTCTTGTCAGGCGAGATCGCCGAAGCCATCGGCAACGTGTCGACCGGAATCTGCAACCCTTCCGCTTTGATGCGCCACCCACTGTTCAACAGGAAACCGCCGTCGGACAACGGCCCAGCCTGTTCATGCGAGGCTTCCTGCGAGAGCAGAAAACCGGCGCTGGCCGCCGCCAGCAACACCACTCTTTTCGGATTCAGCCGCATCATTACCGGTCCTCTCGATATCTCTGCGCGATAGGAAAACGCCGCCCGATTCCAAAAGCCTTCGACGTCACTTTCAAGCCCGGAGCTGCCTGCTGCCGCTTGTATTCGCTCAGATCAACTTTGCGCGCTACTTCACGGACCAGATCGTCCGGAAGCCCGAGATCCTTCGCGATATCTCCGGCGCTATGCAGCTCTTCCACATAAAGCCGCAGAATCGCATCGAGAACGTCATAAGGAGGCAGCGAATCGCTGTCTTTCTGATCGGGACGCAGTTCGGCGGAAGGCGGTTTGTCGAAAACCGATTCCGGTATCGCGCCGCTATGCCGCCCGTTGGCTACGCGCGACAGCGAATAAACCATCGTCTTCGGCACGTCGCTGATCACGGCAAGTCCGCCGCACATATCGCCATACAACGTGCAATAGCCCACCGCGATTTCACTTTTGTTGCCTGTCGTCAGTACCAACGCGCCGAATTTATTGGAGAGCGACATCAGCGTGAGTCCGCGGAGTCGAGACTGTATGTTCTCTTCCGTCACATCGTAGGGACGACCGCGAAACACCGGCTCGAGCGTTCGCACCATCTCGTCGTAAGCAGGCGTAATCGGCACAATGTCGAACTGAATGCCCAGCCTTTCGGCCATTGTCCGCGCGTCCGTCACACTGTGGTCCGACGAAAAAGGACCGGGCATCGCGACGCCGCGTACATTTTCCGCGCCCACCGCATCCACTGCCACCGCGGCTGTCAGTGAAGAATCGATGCCGCCGCTCAGGCCGATGATGGCTTTGTGAAAGCCGCACTTACCGATGTAATCGCGCGTGCCCAACACCAGTGCTTCGTAAACCGCTTCGCATTCGTCAGTCAGGTTGGCATGCTGATCGCCTTCCCCTGTCTCGAGATCCGCGACAATCAGGTCCTCTTCGAAGGAGCGCGCGGAAGCAATGATCCTGCCCTGCGCATCCATCACGAAGCTTGAACCGTCGAAAACCAGTTGATCGTTGCCCCCCACCTGGTTGACCGCAATGGCCGGAACACCGTGCCGCTGCGTCATGGCGCGGAACATCTCGACCCGCAATTGCCGCTTATTCAGATGATACGGAGAAGCGTTGATGCTGACGATCACGCTGCCCCCGCGCCCGATCAGTTCGTCCACGGGATCCCGGCCGTAAAGCCTGTGCGGCCAGAATTGCTTGTCATTCCACGCGTCCTCACAGATGGTGAGAGCAATGCGTTCGCCGAAGGCATTCCACAGACTCTGCGCGCGCGCCGGCACGAAATAACGGTCTTCGTCGAACACGTCGTAAGTGGGCAGAAGGGCTTTGGTCTGTCGCATCACCACCTCGCCCTGGCGAATGACCGCGGCCGAGTTGGTAGCCCGCTTCCCGGTCGATTCCGGCGAACGCCCTACGTATCCGGCGATGATCGCCAGCGGAAGTTCACGAGTCAGTTCAGCAAGTCGCTCGACAGCCGCTTCCGACTGTTCTATAAACGACCGCTTTTCAACCAGGTCCCGTGGCGGATATCCTGTCAGCGAGAGCTCCGGGAACACAATGACGTCGGCTCCACGGGTAATGGCGTCATGAGCGAAACGCGCCGCTAAAGCAACGTTGCCGGAAAGATCTCCAACAATTGGATTAATTTGTCCCAGCGCGACCCGCATCTGGTCTTAGTCTAACTTTCGCCGCGATTATGCTACAGTCGCTAACGCGTTTGAAGACGAACCTTCCATCCTTCCGATCGAAGTTGTGGGGCGCTCTGCCCCCCGTATTCCTGTTTTTCCTGAACCTCTGGATCTGTGGCCGTTTGCTCCACATCGAGTATCTGGATCAGCGAGGCTCCATCGAAGGCAGCTTCATTGCGCTGGCCGCCTACATCCGGCACCACTGGCCTCTATACGATTGGTTCCCCCTCTGGTATACCGGTCTGCCCTTCCTGCGCGTCTACCAGCCCGGCCTGCATTACGCGGTGGCGCTGTTTGCGGCAGCATCGGGTTTGAGCGTGCCCTCCGCGTATCACGTCGTAGTCGCGATCGCGTATTCTCTCGGCGGCGCGACTTTCTATTTGCTCGCACTGGCCTTGACCCGCAGCCGCTTGACCGCTTTCCTTTCCGCGTTGGTCTTCTCGCTGTTCTCGCCCTCGGTTTTGTTGTCATCCGCGGTGCGTGGCGATGTGGGCGGCTATCTCAATGCCCGCCGGTTGCACGCTCTTATCCACTACGGTGAGTCGCCCAACGTCACCGGCCTGACGTTCGTGATGCTCGCCCTCGCGGCATTGCACTTCGCGATGAAGCGACGGACCGCCCTGACAGGTTTCCTTGCCGCGCTCGCGATCGCTGCGGTTCCGGCCATCAGTTGGCCCGCCACCATGGCACTCATCATGGGCATCGTCGCTTACATTGCCGCCCTCGAACCCGAACTGCTCAAGCCCAGCCTCATCCGGCTCGCAATCATTGGGGCCGCCGCATGGGCCCTGGCATCGCCGTTCGCGCCGCCCTCGACAATTCTTTCGACATTGCACGGAACCGGCATGATGGCTGAAGCGCCGACGCCCGGCAGCCCGCGCTGGATCTCGCTGGGTCTGCTGGCCGCGACGTTTCTTCTCGCCCGCGCCGTTCTGCTGAAAACACGCGCCGCGGAGGGCCTTCGCTTCAGCCTGCTTTTCGCGCTCATCACCGGCTGGGTAGCACTCGAAGGCCTGTGGTTCCAGATTCGCGTGGTTCCGTATCCGGCCCGATTTCACCTCGCTATGGAGATTCCGCTCGTCCTGACCGGGACTTTCATAGTCGCTTCTCTGCTCGCGAGATGGCCTCAAGTGCGCATCCCTTTCACGGCTGTGTTTCTGCTGTTCTGCGCGTTCCAGGCGTATCACTTTCGAAACTATGTCCGCCAATTAACGCACAGCCTCGACATCGCTCAGACCCTGGAATATCAGGAAGGCCGCTGGTTCGACGCCAATATCCACGGAGGGCGCGTGCTGGCGTCCGGTTCCGTTTCCTTCTGGATGAACGATTTCACCGAGACGCCGCAGATGACGGGGGCTTTCGATCAGGCGTTGTCGAACCCCGAAGTGGGAGGCGCTACCTATCTCATATATTCCGGTTACCTCGATGACCGTCAGTCCGCCGATTATTCCCAGCTTTGGCTGAAAGCTTTCGGTGTGGATGCCTTCGCGTCCGTAGGTAAACAAAGCCGTGAGTATTACAAGGCGCTCGGATTCCCCGATCGCTTCAAGGGACGTCTGCCTGTCCTGTGGCAGAACGGAGACGATGTCATCTACCAGATTCCTGAACGTGCCCCTGGCCTCGCGCGCGTAGTACCTGTGGCAAGTCTGGTCCGCAATCATCCGTATAACGGCATCGACGTGGGCCAGCTCCGCGTGTTCGTCGGCGCGCTGGATAATCCGGCGTTGCCCCTCGCGACTACGGAATGGCAGGGATTGAATAGCGCAAAGATCGATGGAACGCTCGCGCCAAACCAAGCCGTGGAAGTTCCTATCAGTTACGATCGCGGGTGGACCGCATCCGCCAACGGCAAACCGGTACCGGTTATAGCGGACGGTCTTGGTTTCCTGGCGTTCCAGCCCCATTGTGATGGGCCTTGCGCGATCCAGTTGAAGTGGAACCCAGGAAGTGAACCGTTCATGGCATGGAGTGCAGCAATCATCACACTGATCGGGGCTGCTGTATTAGTCTTTCGTGAGCGCCGTCAGGGCTCGTAGTACAGAAACGACGGATAGCGATTGACAGGAAGTCCGCTGTGTTTGATCGCGAGACACCAGGTTTGTTCGCCGCGATGGTCAGTCCGGTATCCATTGGCGGCAAGCAGACTCAATAACCGATGGTGGTTTGCATATTCGTCGAGATACGTGGTGAACAGACGATCGATCTCAAAGCCTGCGGCTTCAACCGTGCGGCCCAGTTCAATCGCCGTGTATTCGTGAACATGCCCGGTCTCGGGTTCAAGCGGGTTGGGCCTCTTGTATTGCGGATAGATTTGAGGATTATCCGCTCCTTCCAGAACCTTGGCGACTACCGCAAGCGCCGCTGCGTTCGGAGTACTCAGCAGCAGTACGCCTCCCTCGGCGAGCACCCGTCTCGATTCGAGTAACAGGTGCAGGGGGTCAAAGATCATGTGTTCAATGATTTCGGTCGCAACCACCAGATCGAAGTGGTTGTCTGGGTAAGGGAACGGATCTCTCTCGGCATCGAAGTGATCCACGAGGCAGGAGAATTCACCGTCTGCGAAGGAAAGCGTCCGTGTGTCGACCCGTCCTGGAGTTCCGAGATAGGCGCCTCGCACTTCCCGATAGCCACACATGCGTTGAAACAGCGGCGTGAGCTGCATATAGCAGCCCAGCTCAAGCACGCGACCCGTTGATTGCGGCGCAGGCACTAAAGCCATAGTTCGCGCCAGACGGGGAATGTGTTTTTCGAGATACGCTCGAGCGCCTTCATCCGGGACCGGTAACTTCCGCAGAAGAGTTTCCGCCCAGGCAATGGTTCGGGCGTCGAAGGGTTCCGGTGGCGTCGTCTGTAGTTGCTTTAGGCCCAACGCCACAGGGAAGAAGCACGTCAGTAGCCGCTTCTGTATGACAATGTCTGATGATGGAGGAGAATCCTTCGATCCCGGACAAGCTGTTTTTCCGGATCGGTGAAGTTAGTCAACTCGTGGGTGTGGAGGCGTACGTTCTTCGCTATTGGGAGTCCGAGTTTCCCGGCCTCTCGCCCAAGAAGTCGTCCAGCGGCCAGCGGATGTTTCGCCGCAAGGACGTGGAATTACTCCTCAATATTAAACACCTTCTTTACGACCGGAAGTTCACCATCGAAGGTGCTCGTAAAGCACTCAAAGCTGATCCCCACCAAGGTGACAAGGTACATGAAACAGCGGCGCCGGTCCGCCAGGAAGAACTGTTTACCGCTGAAAGTCCGCTCCCGGAAATTCGTAAACAATTGATAGATATAGTAAAACTACTGTCGTAGTCTAGTTTGGTTCGCCCAGAATCAGCTCGTAGATTCGGTTGAGGTCATCGGCTGAGTAGTATTCGATCTCTATCTGACCGCGCCCATTCGCCCGAGGTATGAGCCGAACTTTGGTGCCGAGGACGCTGGAAAGCTCGTCGATAGCCGCCGTCACATTTGGGTCGAGCTTAACCTCTTCCTTCTTCTTCGGTTCCGGACGCTTGTCTTTGGCGATCTCGCGGGTGTAATTCTCGATTTGGCGGACAGACCAGCCTTCGGCTACGCACTTGTCGGCAACCTCTTTTTGTAACGTTGAGCTCTCGAATTTCAGCAGGGCACGGGCATGTCCGGAGGAAAGCTGCCCGCCTGCGACGAGCACCTGCACATCGCCCGGCAATTGCAGCAGCCGGACGGTGTTGGTGATAGTGGCGCGTTCTTTTCCGGTCCGCTGTCCTATCTGCTCATGACTCAGTCCCAGTTCGGCCGCCATGCGGTGGAATGCCAGGGCCAGTTCGATCGGGTTGAGATCCTCGCGCTGGATGTTTTCGATCAGTGCGAGTTCCAGAACTTTCTGATCGTCAGCCGTTCTCACAATGGCCGGCAGTTCGGTGAGCCCGGCGATTTGCGCAGCTCGCCAGCGCCGCTCGCCCGCGATGATCTGGTATGCGTTGGGGCTGGTCTGCCTGACGATCAGCGGTTGGATAACCCCGTCGCGTTCGATGGAAGCGGCTAATTCGATCAATGCAGTCTGATCGAAATCCCGACGCGGTTGATCGGGATTCGGGGAGATCGCCGGAATGGGAATCGTCCGCAGCCCTTCAGGCGGCTCAGTTTGGGTTTGTATTGTTTTCTCTGCGGTGGCGCGCGCCGGCAGGAGGGCGTGAAGGCCTTTACCGAGCGCTCTTCGCGGCGGTTCGTTTTTGCTCATTGACTAGAATCTCTTTAGCTAGTTGGATATAGGCCTCAGATCCCTTTGAACCGGGATCGTAAGTGAGGATTGGTTTTCCATGGCTGGGGGCCTCCGCCAGACGGATACTGCGTGGAATGACGGTCCGAAAAACCTCGTCCTGGAAGAATTCCCGCAGATCGTTCGCAACCTGTCGGGTCAGATTGGTCCGATCGTCGTACATGGTGAGGAGAATTCCCTCGATCTGCAGCGGATGATGGAAAGCGTCGCGGATTCGGTCAAGGGTGTCCATTAGGCCCGACACCCCTTCCAATGCGAAGAATTCGCACTGAATGGGAATCAACACCGAATCGGCGGCCATGAGCGCATTGAGCGTTAGTAGATCGAGCGCCGGAGGGCAGTCGATTATGACGTATTGGTATTCACTTCCCAGGGCCCGGAGATTCCGCCGGAGTATGGATTCGCGCTGATCCGCGTTCACCAGCTCGAGGTTAACCCCGATGAGGTTCTTATCGGCCGCAATGATGTCTAACCCTTCGACAGCGGTTTGCCGAATAACGCTACGAATCTCCCCGCCATTCACCATTACGTCGTAGAGGGTTCCGCCTTCGGACGAACGCTCGACGCCTAAACCGCTGCTGGCATTCCCTTGCGGATCCGAATCGACCAGGAGGACCTGAACTTCGCACGCTGCCAGCGAGGCGGCAAGATTGATGGCTGTCGTGGTCTTGCCGACGCCACCCTTCTGGTTGGCAATCGCGATAATCTTCGGGGTTTTGTTCACTGGGGATTTGTTTGGCTCAAGAACGGGGTTTCGGTCGACGTTTACCTAATTGTTGTGATCGAGAAGAGGCAACGCTCAATCTAGCATGTTTCACGTGAAACATTGAGATAGACGTCGAGAATCGCTACTGCAGCCGCAGTTACACCCGGAATGCGCGCAGCCTGGCCCAAAGTTCGGGGCCTAACCTTGGTCAACCGCTCCCCAACTTCCCGTGAAATACCCGGGATTCCGTTGAATTCCATGGCTGCGGGGATGGAACGCAGATCCGAAGTAGCCAAGCGGTCAATCTGCCTTTTCTGCTGATCGATATACCCCGCGTACTTAACGCCCGTCTCCACCGTAAGAAGAACCCCTTTATCGGGTTCTTCACCCAAAACCTCCCGAATCCAGGGAAGAAACTCGGTAATTCGGACTTCAGGACGGCGCAACCACGCTTCTTTGCCGGAATCCGCGAGTGCCGCACAAAGGCGGACTTTTTGGGTTTGTTGGTTCGCAAACCGAATACTACGCTCCGGTGTGGCCAGACCGATCGCTTCGCCGATCGGTGTCAGCCGCTCATCCGCGTTGTCAATCCGGAGATGCAAACGGTATTCCGCCCTCGAAGTGAACATCCGATAGGGCTCGTCCGTGCCTTTCGTAATCAGGTCATCGATCATGATCCCGATATAGGCTTCGTTTCGCGGAATGATCACCGGCGTGCGCCCCAGAATCGTCTGCGCCGCATTGATACCGGCCATAAGCCCTTGTCCCGCCGCTTCTTCGTACCCCGAAGTTCCGTTAATCTGGCCGGCGAGAAACAATCCCGGCAGTTTCTTCACTTCGAGCCGGTGATCCAACTCACGGGCATCCACGGCATCGTATTCGATGGCGTAGCCCGGCCGGATCATCTCCGCATTCTCCAGACCCGGGATCGACGCCACCATGGCCGCCTGAACGTCGATCGGCATGCTGGTCGACATGCCGTTGACATAGATCTCGTTGGTATCGAGACCCTCTGGTTCGAGGAAGATCTGATGATTCAACTTGTCCGGAAACTTTACGAACTTATCTTCAATCGACGGACAATAGCGCGGTCCCACCCCCTCGATCTGACCGCTATAAAGCGGCGAGCGGGCAATGCTCTCCGCAATAATTCGCTTCGTTTCGTCGGTGGTGCGCGCCAGATAGCAGTGAATCTGCGGTCGGTCGATCTTGTCTGTCAGGAAAGAAAACGCTGTGGGATCCACATCGCCCGGTTGGGGCTCAAACTTCGACCAATCAATGGTCCGGGCATCGAGGCGCGGCGGCGTTCCTGTCTTCAGCCGCGTCCAACCGAGGCCGAGATTCCGAATCTGCTCCGCCAATACCAACGACGGGGGCTCGCCGTTCCGACCGCAGGTGAACCTCTGTTCCCCGATATGAGCGAGCCCGTTCAAAAAGGTGCCGGTCGTGATGATCACCGCTTCGCACCGGACTTTTCGGCCGTCAACCAGCAACACGCCCCGAACTCTGCCTTCTTCAATGATCAGCGCGGCCACTTCGGCCTGTTTAATCATCAGGTTGGGCTCTCGCTCCAGAACCTGCTTCATGTGCGTGCGGTACTGCTTCTTGTCGCACTGGGCCCGAGGCGACCAGACTGCCGGTCCCCGACTGGTGTTCAGGAGCCGGAACTGGATCCCCACGGCATCCGTGACTTCGCCCATCACACCACCCAGCGCATCGATCTCACGAACAAGGTGACCCTTGGCGATTCCGCCGATAGCGGGATTGCAGGACATCTGAGCGATGAGGTCGGCATTCATCGTCACCAGGGATGTGCGCAGACCCATACGCGCGCACGCCCGAGCCGCTTCGCAGCCCGCGTGGCCCCCACCGATGACTACAACCTCAACTGCCTGGTCCATTGTTAGTATTGTATCCGTGAAAGTTCTGGTAATCGGCGGCGGCGGCCGCGAGCATGCCCTCGCATGGAAACTCTCGAAGTCACCGTCTGTTGCAAAGGTCTATGCTGCACCGGGCAATCCGGGTATTGCTCAGGTGGCTGAGTGTTTCGCCGAGCGCTTCAATGGTTCCGATTATGTCAAGTTATCTCAGTCCCTGAAAGTCGATCTGACAGTAGTCGGCCCGGAAGCTCCTCTGGTCGCCGGCACAGTAGACCAGTTTCGCTCACTCGGACTCCCCATCGTCGGACCCACCGCTGAGAACGCTCGTCTCGAAGGCAGCAAGATCCACTCCAAGCGTTTCATGGAGAAGCTCGGGGTGCCGACCGCTCGCTTCCGAACTGTCACCTCCCTGCAGGAAGGCAAGGACGCGCTGAAAGCGTTCCGCTTCCCCGTGGTTCTGAAGACGGATGGACTGGCAGCCGGCAAAGGCGTCGTCATCGCGCAGACGCAGGCGGAAGCAGACGAAGCCCTCCAAACGCTGCCATTCCCCATGGTGCTCGAAGAATTCCTCGAAGGCGAAGAAGTGAGCTTCATCGTCCTTTGCGACGGCAAACGCGGCGTGGCTCTCGAACCGTCGCAGGATCACAAGCGCATTTTCGACGGAGACTGCGGACCCAACACCGGCGGCATGGGAGCGTACTCCGATTCGCGCATTCTCTCCGCGGCGGATCGCGCCCGGGTCCTCGACACCATCATCGAACCCGTCGTGAAAGCGACCAACTTCACCGGCTTCCTCTATGCCGGCCTGATGATGACGCCACAAGGACCCAGCGTTCTCGAATTCAATGTGCGGATGGGCGATCCGGAAACTCAGCCTTTGATGATGCGTCTTGAAAGTGACTGGGGTGAAGCCTTGATGGCAGCCGCGCGTGGGTCACTCAGCGAAGACATGCTCAAGTGGTCGCCCGAACCGGCCACTTGCATAGTCATGGCATCCGGCGGCTATCCAGGCGCATTTGAATCGGGCCATAAAATCAGCGGCATTGAGAATGCGACGAACTTGACCGATACCCAGGTATTTCAGGCGGGAACGAAGTTAGCCGACTCCGATCTGCTTACGTCGGGAGGCCGCGTTCTGGGCGTAACGGCTCGCGGCGCCAACCTTGAAACCAGTATTCGCAAAGCTTACCAGGCCGTCGAGAAGATTCACTTCGAGGGGATGCATTATCGAAAAGACATTGGAGTGAAGGGTCTGCGCAGATACAATGCTGGTATGGGAACGTAGCTCAGATGGATAGAGCGGCCGCCTCCTAAGCGACAGGTCGGCAGTTCGAATCTGCCCGTGCCCACCAAATTCCTAAGCCGCCAAAACGCGCAAACGTTCCAGCAAGTCGTACGGGACTTTTAGATTGCCGCGAATTCCCGTGCCCAGCGAGATGTTGGGCTTGTTGCCACCGTGGAAATCGGACCCGCCGGTCACGGCCAAACTGTAGCGATCCGCGAGGGATTGGTAATAAGCCCGGCTTTCCGGCGCATGATCGCTATGCAGAACTTCGATCGCCTGCATACCGAAGCCGGCGAGTTCACCAACCCAGACACCCAGCTTCTCCCAGTTGTTTTTGGCGACGCGGACAGGGTGGGCCATCGATGCAATGCCGCCCGATTCGCGAACGCGGCGGATCGCCTCTTCCACCGGCACTTCTTTGCGATCGACATAACCGGGCGCGGATTCGTCGAGGTATTCATCGAAGGCGTGCTGCAGATCGTTGGCGTACCCTTTCTCGACCAGCACTCTGGCAAAGTGGGGGCGGCCGGTCAGTGTGCGACCCTGCTTCTCAACCTCTTCGAGCGTGATGTCGAGGCCGAGCGACTGCAGCTTAGCGATTAAACGCACGTTGCGATCGCGACGAGTGGCCAGCAACTCATTGAGCCATACACGCAATTCGCGCGAAGGTGCGGCCACGGGGAAATATCCCAGCAGATGGAGCGATGCTCCGTGAAAGCGCGTGGAAAGCTCAATGCCGCAAATCAGTTCGAGTTGGGCTTCGACAGCGAGCGGGAGTGCCGCGTCATAACCCGCAAAGGTGTCGTGATCGGTTATGGCCAGAGCGCCAAGACCCACGCGCTTCGCTTGGGCCACCAACTCGCGCGGCGTGAAAGTGCCGTCGGACTGGTCCGTGTGACTGTGAAGATCGATCATAAGCGGATCAGATTCCTGCGTTCCAATTCACTCCAGACCCGGGAGCAACTCTCTTCTACACTCTCACGCTCAGAGTGGATCACAACGTCGGGGCGCAAGGGCGGTTCATAGGGATCGGAAATGCCCGTGAAATTCGCGAGCTCACCAGCGATGGCGCGTTTATAGAGGCCCTTGGGATCGCGCTCTACCAGCACTTCGATAGGACATTCGACGAACACTTCGACAAAGTTACCCACGCGCTGCTTCACTTCGTCGCGTGTATCGCGATAAGGCGAAATCGCAGCGACAATCGCGATCACGCCATTACGCGCGAGCAACTCACCGACGAAACCAAGCCGGCGTACGTTGGTATCGCGATCTTCCCGGCTGAAACCCAAGCCACGCGAAAGGTGCGTCCGGACTTCATCGCCATCCAGAACTTCCACTTTGGCCCCGGCGGCTTTCAGACGGGTAGCGATGCCCACGGCGATAGTGCTTTTGCCCGCGCCCGAAAGGCCCGTAAACCAGAGCGCAAAGCCATCATGCGTCATGCTTTTTGAACGGCAGCCGCCAGCACTTCGCGAAGCAGCACGTCCACCGTACGCTCCGCGCGTCCATCGGCGCTGAAGTGAAGACCGCATTCCTTGACCGCTTCCTCGCTTTCCCACCACCAACGGCCGGCGCGCTCGTCTTCGCCGGCAACCGTGGGCCGCGTACAGGGGTCGCATCCAATGCTGGTGTAGCCCATGGCATAGAGGCCATGTTCCGGCAAACCATGCTCCTCCGTATATCGGATCACGTCCTCCGTGGTCCAATCCACCAGTGGACTGATCTTCACCGATTTGGCGGATCGATCGAATACCTCAATCGAAGCGCGGGATTTCGCCTGAGCCCGGCGTAATCCGGTGAAGTAAGCGCTCAGCTCGCTTAACCCAATGGCGAGCGGCCGTGACTTTCGAATCTCACAGCACAGCATCCGGTTGGGAACGCTTTCGCGGAACAGATCGAGGCCACGGAGATTCACCATCGTCTCCGCTTCAGCCGGGTTCGGAGTCAGGCGGTGGACAGTAATCGAATAGCGCCGCTCGATTTCGGCGATGATCGCGTTGCTGGCGGGCGGTATCCGTCCGGTATCCAGCGTCAGAACCCGGGTTTGCGGCGCGACGTTGAGAACCAGGTCGGTGACGATGACGTCTTCGCGCTGGAAACTACTGAGAACCGCGATCGAGGAACCAAACTCCTGGAGGGCGGAAGCAATCGTGTCGCGGGCGGAGTCTACTCGGGCTGAGTCTAAAGGATTCATGGGATTAGAACGCTGGTGGGACGAAATGAATGGAGCGGGAGACGGGATTCGAACCCGCGACATCGACCTTGGCAAGGTCGCACTCTACCAGCTGAGTTACTCCCGCTTGAAGCGAAACCTTCATTCTCTCCTGGAGAGAGGGGGCGCGTCAAATTCCGGTGGTTTGGACAGGTGCGGCTTCCCGCCCCCGGCCTTTCACCCGCGTTGCTTTCGCCTTCAGAAACCGCCAGCCAATTATCACCGAAGTGATCGAAAGCGTCGCACCGCCCAACATCAGAACCAGAACTACCATATCCCAGGCGGGTCTGTAGTTGTAAAGCAGCGGGAAATTGAGCGAGTGAAGCGCGTGATAAAGCCAGCGTTCGCTCCACCCTTCCGAACTATAGCCGCCGACGATCTGCGCGGTCCGCGGGTCCACATAGAACCGGGAACCATAGCGATCGTTTACGCGGAAAAAAAGCACGGGCAGCGGAAGAGCGTGATTGCGATCGAGGTAGTAGGAATCGTAGCGATCGAGAACGCGCGCTTCGGCCAATCCATCCGGCTGGCTGGCGCGGGTGACGATGGCGGTGATTAACTTTCGATCGAACTCACCGCGCGGCGGACCGCCGTTCACCGGAATGATTCGGGCGTGGAGTGAATCTTGCGTGGCAATGAAGACAGCCTCCTGCGAGAAGGAGGTGAAATCGAGGCGGCGAACTTTCATTGAGCCGGCGACTGCGCTGAGGGCTTCACGCGGATGTTTGGCGGCAAAGGCTTCGAAGGTGAATGGATCCGAATTGAGCGCTTCCGGAATGTGCGAAGCTCCACCGCCGGGAGCGGGCAGATCGCCTTCCGAGAGCGAAGGAAAAGGATCCATCGACATCAATCCGCTGAAACTCCAGGTGCAGGCGATGATTCCGAAAAACAGCCCGAAGAGAACATGCAGACGCTTGGGACCTGCGAAAGGAATGCGCGATGGCGCGCCGTCATGCCGGTAGCGCTTTGAAGGCGAGAACATAACGAGCCCGGCGATGAGTCCGAGCAATGCAGCTACAGTGGCCAGGCCGGACGACCACACGATGATGTTGTTCCAGAGTTCGGCGTTGCGGCGCAGCGGCGTGAAGTAAAGCCAGTGCGGGATGGCGCTGACATAAGCGGCGAGCCGCGAACTTCGTGATGTCGCCTGAACTACGTCGCCGGTTACACCTGAAACATAGACTTCCTGGCCATCGGGAAACGAGTACTTCGTCAGGCGCGCATTGCGCCGGAAGATGCCGTTGACCGTCCATTGATCGGCTTCCGTAACGGTCTCAACACGCGCGGAACCAGCGGGCTGCCCGGCCCAATCCGCGGCGGACTGGAGATTAATTTGGGGCGTGAAGGCAGTTTGGGTCTGCCCGTTATCGGCGAAGACGGCGGCCTGCGCACGACCGGCGCGAAACCAGTAAGCAGGACGGCCAACGAAGGTCTGGAGCCGGACGCTCTCCGGGGTGCGATTGATATGAAGGGTGGCCCAGGCTTCGGCAGGCGACAACAAAACGCGTGAGCTATCGATGGGCGCGAGGTGCGCGAGGCGAGCGGCCGCATCGACCGTCGGATAGGTCCAATACATCATGAAAATGCCGGTGATGAACCACCAGCTGAAGAGCAGACAAAAAACCACACCCATCCAGCGGTGACAGAAGAGGGCGAGCTTTTTGAGCCAGATCATTTTTGTCTGAGACGCCTTTGGCTAAGGTGCCGCAACGCGCTCACTATTATGTACCCGATTCTCCGGCTGCGTTCCCAGTATGCTGCGCGATATTAAGGTGATGGAGCCTCGCGTATCGATACGCCCCGCAGATGTGGATGATGCGGCGCGACTGGCCGGGATTTACAACTGGCACGTTCGCAACGGCACGGCGACCTTTGAGACTGAACCACCCGATGCCGCGGAGATTGCGCAGCGGATATCCACGGTTCAGAGCAAACAATTGCCCTGGCTGGTGGCGGTGACCGAAGGACGCATCGCCGGATACGCCTACGCGGGAACGTATCGTCCGCGGCCGGCTTATCGCTTCACGGTGGAAAATTCAATTTATCTTCATCCCGAACTTACAGGTAAGGGAATCGGCAGTCTTTTGATGGCGCCGTTGCTTGAGGCTTGTGCCGAGCGCGGCTGCCGTCAGATGATCGCGGTGATCGGGGACAGCGCGAATGCGGCGTCGATTCGCCTGCACGAAAAATTCGGCTTCCGGCATGTCGGAGTGTTTCGCGATGTGGGATTCAAGTTCGACCGCTGGCTGGATACAGTACTCATGCAACGGGCGCTCTAAAGATCGCGTGGGAAAATCTGATCATGTTCCTCGACATTTCCCAGGATCTGCTGCGGCGGATTGAAACCGAGCTTCCTCACCTCAATGCTCTGAACCCTGAGCGGGCGGCGGCGAGACCTGCCACTGGGGGTTGGTCTCCGAAAGAAGAACTGGGACACCTGATCGATTCCGCCGCCAACAACCATCAGCGGTTCATACGGGCCCAGGTGGAAGGAGAGTTTCGGGGTCAGGGCTATGCTCAGAACGAATGGGTCAAGACCAACGGCTATCAGGACATGGAGTGGCAGGCCATCGTCGAACTGTGGCATTGGTACAACATTCTCCTCGCGCATGTTATTGGACGCATTCCGGAAACCCGATCGAAGGCCCGCGTGGTGATCGGCTGGGATGGTTCAAAGCCTTTGGATTTCATTGTCGAAGACTACGTGATCCATATGCAGAATCACCTCGATCGTCTGCTCGGCAAGGACAAGGTCACGCCTTATCCACCGTTAACGTAGGCCCTTGGCCAGCCTTGACAGAAGCAATAGCGGAAGCAACCGCTGAGGCCACGAAAACACTTTGAAGGTCGCGCGTTTTCGCCCGTTACAACAGCGTTTCACGCTTCACTTGTTGTGTTAGAGTAACGATGTTCGCAGCGACGCGGGTACATCACAAAGCAGCCGCAAACCCTGCCGTAACCCCGGAAAGATTAAAGAGGCCCAGGCCTCGGTACAGGGAGCATTAAGCTCTCGGAGGAGAAGTGTTGTCGTGGTAAACGGGGAGCATCGAGACCCCTGGCAATTGATCAAGGACCAGCTCGAACAAATCCTTAGCGCGGAGAGTTTCGCTAACTGGATTGTTCGAACGAGGTTCTCGGGGATCGAAAAGAAAATCCTGATCGTAACGGCGCCTGATCAACAGACCGTCCGATTTCTTGCTGAAGAATATGGCAAGCAAATTGATGGGCTGGCGGTGGCGTCCGGCTATGAGCGAGTGAGTTTCGTGCCGGAGCCACTTTCGCGAACTCCCGGCTATCCGGGGTCCGCGCCGGACGAGTTTGCCGAACAGGATTCCGCTCTCACGTTGAACCCCCGCTTCACCTTCGACAATTTCGTAGTCGGTTCATCGAACCAGTTTGCGCATGCCGCGGCGCGTTCGGTGGCCGCCAATCCCTCGCGCAGCTACAACCCGCTTTTCATATACGGTGAGTCGGGTATGGGCAAGACGCATCTGATGCACGCCATCGGGCGCTCCCTGCAATCACTGGGCAAACTGCGCATTGTCTATACCACCAGCGAACGATTTACGAACGATGTGGTCAGCGGGATCAAACACGAGCGCATGGCGCAATTACGTGCCCGCTACCGTTCGGCCGACGTTCTGCTGATTGACGACATTCACAATCTGGGTTCGAAGGAACGGACGCAGGAAGAATTCTTCCACACCTTCAACGAACTGCATGAGGCACAGAAGCAAATCGTGATCTCCAGCGATTGTCCGCCCAAAGAAATCACAGGCCTGGTCGACCGGTTGCGGTCACGCTTCGAATGGGGTCTTATGGCTGACATCCAGCCGCCCGATCTCGAAACGAAAATTGCGATCCTCGAAAAGAAAGCCGAGTTCGAGGGCTTCCGCCTGCCGCCGGATGTATGCGCTTACATTGCGCAGAAAACCAAGTCGAGCGTGCGTGAACTGGAAGGCGCTCTGGTAAAACTGGCCGCCGTTTCCTCGTTGACGAAAGCGCCGATCAATGTGGCGATGGCGCAGCAGGTTCTCAAAGATCAACTGCAGCGGCAGGAGCGGCGGATCACGATCGACTCGATTCAGAAAGCTGTGGCGGAACGGTACTCCATCAAGCCGGCGCAACTGAAAGAGAAGAGTAATCGCAAGGAAGTGGTGGGGCCGCGGCAGGTCGCTATGTATCTTGCCAAGGAATTAACGCATGCGTCGCTGCCCGAGATTGGGCGCGCATTTGGCGGGAAACACCACACGACGGTGATTCATTCCATCCAGCGAATTGAACACCAAAAGGGTACCGACACCGACCTCAACAAGCTCATCAAGAGCCTTATCGATTCATTCCATTAGGCTTACGCAGATTTCCACAGGTTGTATGTTTTTTAGCCTGTGGACGGCGGAGGATAATAGACCTCTTCCGGAATTATGCTCGATTCCTCCCCCCTTTTTGCGGCATCCGACCCACAGGCAAAATAGCCAAAACCGTCAGATTTTTGTATAATTTAGGGAGTACTTCCACTTTTCGACAGACCCCATGAATACGGTCTTATCTATGTATTCATCTACACCGTTATAAGAGAGGACCTGGAGCGGCTCTATGGAGTTCACCGTCAGCAAGGCGGAGTTGGTCCGCGAACTGAGTTTATTGCAGGGCGTGGTCGAGAAGAAGACGACGATACCGATACTTTCGAACGTGCTTCTGGAAGCCCGGGAAGACCGCCTGTATCTGACGGCGACGGATCTTGAGTTGGGGATGCGGACGTCCTGCCCGGCGAAAGTGAAGAAGGAAGGATCGGGGACGATTCCGGCGAAGCGCCTGCTCGATTACGTACGGTTGTTGCCGGACGCCGACATCAATGTAAAGTTCGCCGAGAACCAGTGGGCTAACTTCACTTGCGGCCGGTCGAAGACGCGGATTGCCGGGATGAGCCGGGAGAGTTTCCCCGAGTTGCCGGTAATGCCTGAGCCGATAGCCGAAATTCCAGTGAAGCAACTTTCCGCCATGATCGCCCGCACCATGTTTGCGATCTCGATGGAAGAGAGCCGGTTCACTTTAAACGGAGCCTTGTTGCTGCTGGCAGGCGATTCGATGACGATGGTCGCGACCGACGGCCACAGGCTGGCATATGTGGAACGCCCGTCCGGTGCGATCACCAACGGCGCCAGCGCCTATCGCGCCCTGGTCCCGCGCAAAGCCATGGGTGAAGTGGCGAAACTGGCGGACGATGCCAGTGCCGACGCCAGGTTGAAGTTCGCCGGCGACGACAACCATCTGTTCTTTGAATTGGGACCGAGGCTGCTGATTACGCGGAAGCTGACGGGAAATTTCCCCGATTACGAACGCGTTCTGCCGCAGGACAACACCAACATCGCGCGCCTGAGCAAAGACGAAATCAAAGGCGCCATTGAACGCGTGGCCCAGTTTGCCGATGAGCGGTCGCGAGCTATTCGCGTACAGTTCATCGCGGGTGAAGTCAAGGTGTTTTCTTCCTCGCTTGAAACGGGCGAATCGGAAGAGAGTGTACCGGCCGAGTATACGGGTCCGGACCTTGAGATTGGTTTTAATGCTCAGTACCTGCTCGATTTTCTGCGAGCCATTCCGCAAAACCAGGTGGCGTTCAGTCTGAAGGATCAGAAGAGCGCGGGTGAATTGCAGCCCTGGGCAGCAGTGGACGGCTCATCGGACAAGACACCTGAGCAGGAGAAGTATCGCTACGTCGTCATGCCCATGCGGATATGACGCCTTTATTAAACGAAAATTTCTATGGCAAATGAAGGTTTCACACCCACGGCACCGCAGGGGGATGAATACGATTCCCGCTCAATCAAGGTGCTGGAAGGGTTGGAAGCGGTCCGGTTGCGGCCCGCGATGTATATCGGATCGACGCGCGAGGTCGGTCTGCACCATCTGGTCTATGAGGTTGTCGACAACTCGGTCGACGAAGCCCTGGCCGGGCATTGTACGGAGATCAGTGTAACCATCCACATCGACGATTCGGTCACTGTGATTGATAACGGTCGTGGCATACCGGTGGACATTCACGAGTCGGAAGGCGTGTCGGCCGCGGAAGTGGTTCTGACCAAACTTCACGCTGGCGGCAAGTTCGATTCGAACAGCTACAAAGTCTCCGGCGGTCTGCACGGCGTTGGTGTAAGTTGCGTCAACGCGCTGTCGGAGAAACTGGAACTCGAAATCTGGCGCGAAGGTTTTACGTGGACCCAGGAGTATGCGCGCGGCGTTCCAAAGAAGCACCTCGAACGGGCGGGTAAAGCCGGCCGCAAAACGGGCACGAAGATAACCTTTAAGCCGGATCAGACGATCATGGAGGCCACGAAGTTTAACTTCGACACGCTGGCCCAGCGGTTGCGCGAACTGGCGTTTCTGAACAAAGGCCTGAAGATCGTTTTAACCGACGAGCGCGAGGAGCCGGAAAAGAAAACGGAGTTCCTGTACAACGGCGGCATCACTGAATTCATCAAACATCTCAATCGCGGTAAAAGCGTTCTGCATGAAAACCCGATTTACATGGAAGGCGAGAAACCGGGCAAGAGCGGCACGGTCGGTATGGAGATCGCTCTCCAATATAACGACGGTTATTCGGAAACGCTTTTCAGTTTCGCCAACAACATCAACACCGTGGATGGCGGCACGCATCTCAGCGGTTTTCGCAGTGCGCTCACCCGAACCATCAATGCGTTTGGCAAACAGGCGGGCCTGATTAAAGACGACAAAGAATCGCTTACCGGCGATGACGTTCGCGAAGGCCTCACGGCAGTAGTCAGCGTAAAGGTTCCGCAGCCGCAGTTCGAAGGTCAGACCAAAGGCCGGCTGAACAGCGATATTGCAGGCGACGTTCAGCAGTTGGTCAACGACAAACTGGGCGAGTTCTTCGAAAAAAATTCGTCCGTAATGCGCAAGATCGTTTCGAAGGCGATCGATGCAGCCCGTGCCCGCGATGCGGCCCGAAAGGCGCGCGATCTGACGCGGCGTAAAGGCGTACTCGATTCGGGCGGCCTGCCAGGCAAGCTGGCGGATTGTCAGGAACGGGATCCTGCGAAGTGCGAACTGTTTCTGGTCGAGGGTGAATCGGCAGGCGGGACAGCGAAACAGGGCCGCGAGCGTAAGTTCCAGGCCATTCTACCGCTCAAAGGTAAGATCCTCAACGTGGAAAAAGCCCGCTATGACCGCATGCTGGGTCACGAAGAAATTCGCGCGCTGATCACGGCGATGGGCACGGGCATCGGCAAAGATGACTTCGATGCTTCAAAGCTCCGTTATCACAAAATCATCATCATGACGGACGCAGACGTCGACGGTTCGCATATCCGGACACTGCTGCTGACGTTCTTCTTCCGTCATATGAAAGAGCTGATCGAGAAGTCGCACGTCTATATCGCGCAGCCGCCGCTTTATCGAATCAAGCGCGGTAAGAGTGAAAAGTACATCAAGAACGAAGCCGAATTTACCCGCGAAATCATGCGGCGCGCCACGGAAAGCCTGACTGTTGAGTATGGAGTGAATGGCTCGAAGGCAACATTAAAAGACGGTGAACTGCGCGCCTTCCTGATGAACCTCGATGAGTTTCAGCAGATGTTTCACAAGCTGGAACGGCGTGTGCGAGAAAGCCGCGTCGTCGAAGTGCTGGCTAATGCCGATCTGAAAATCGACCACAACGCCGATTTCAGCGATCGCGCCAATCTGGAAGCGCTGACGGCTGCGTTGAAGGCCGCGGGTGTCGAAGCCACCGTACAGGCCGACGAAGAGCACTCGGCATTTCTGACTGCATTCCACGATTCCACAAATGCGGAACGGCGAATCGGTATCGACCTTTCACATCAACCGGAGTACCGGCGGTATCGGGGTTTGGCCAAGGCGATTTCGCAATTCAACGCACCCCCATTCACGGTTCTGAAAAACGAGAATCGTGATTCTTTGCTCAACTGGCGCGACCTGCTGGAGCATGTCAAGGTGGAAGGCAAGCGCGACGCTTCTGTCCAGCGTTATAAAGGGCTGGGCGAAATGAACGCCGAGCAGTTGGCCGACACCACGATGAATCCGGCAAAGCGTACGCTGCTGGTCGTAAAACTCGAAGACCTGGTTGCGACTGACGAGATCTTCACGACGCTTATGGGCGAGGATGTTGAAAGCCGGCGCAAGTTCATCGAAGAAAACGCTCTGGATGTGAAGAACCTCGACGTATAAGCAACTTACTGATCCAGCTACCGTTCCTTCCTGTTGAGGCGACCTATCGCAAGCAGGATTCCGTGCAGCAGCGCTTGGGGGCGTGGGGGACAACCGGGGACGTAAACATCCACCGGCAACACCTTGTCGACTGCACCAATGACGGCGTAGTTTTCTCCAAAGATTCCGCCGCTGATCCCACAAGCGCCGACTGCGACTACCAGTTTGGGCGCGGGCATTGCCTGATAAGTCTTCAACAACGGTACCTCCATATTGCGAGTAACGGGTCCGGTAACCAGCAACATGTCGGCGTGCCGTGGGGAAGCCACGAAATGAATGCCAAAGCGCTCCGCGTCATACACCGGGTTACTCAGCGCAATGATCTCCTGTTCGCATCCATTGCAGGAACCGGCATCGACTTCGCGGATGGCAAGAGAGCGGCCCAAAAGTTTTTGAACCGATTGGTGAAGCAGTAGCCCCGTGCTTTCGAGATCAGGCTCCACGGAAGATCCGATATGTGTTGCGAGCAACTCGCGATGCGTTCCGTCGGCGTTAAGCGAGTATTCGCCTGAGAGCACCAGACTACGCCGATCGGCGGTGGCCAGTTCGAATTGCTGAGTGATCTCTACAGCTCCCTCCAGGGTTGCCTCAGCGCATAATCCGCAGAAGATACAAAGACCGTAATCTACGGTGACGCGTCTCGAACTGTTATCTTCTTCGATGGCGATGGCTCCGGTGGGGCATACATCGGCGGCTGGGCGGGCATCGTGCCAGCGCTCGAAATTAAACCGGGGACATCCGCGAGACTGTTCAGAAATTTTCGCGGCCTGAGTGGGGTATGCCGTAGTGACTATGCCGGCGCGGAATGTCTTCTGGAGTATGTTGAACATGCTACCGATCCGTACCTGAATAGGAAAGATTGAAGCTCTTGTTGATAACGGGAAAATCGGCAATGATGTTTCCCTGAACGGCTTCCACCAGCGCAGGCCAGTTATTCAGCGAGGGGTCCTTGATCCGGCAGCGTTCGAGACGATTGCCGGTTCCCGTGCGGATCCAGTGCAGGATCTCGCCTCTCCATCCTTCAACGACTCCCATTGCGCAGCGACCTGGTGGAATGGGCGGTACCGGCACGCGGAATTCTCCTTCGAGCCCGCTAGCCAGAGCACCGTCAATCAGCCCCAGCGATTCGTGGACTTCGTCGATGCGAACCCTCATTCTGTCCCAGACATCGCCGCCTTCATAGACAGGCACACGAAATGGGATGCCTCCATAGGCGGCGTAGGGATGGTCGCGGCGCACGTCGAGATCGACGCCGGACGCGCGGCCCGCCACGCCGACGATGCCGAGGTTACGCGCGATGGACGGTTTAAGAACCCCGGTTCGTTCGAAACGATCTCGCGTCGAATCGGAACCGCGAATCAGGTGGGTCAGGTCGTCGAAGTCGCGGCGGAACTCCCACACGGCTCCGCGAAGAATGACGTGCTGAGCCGCACTCCAACCGCGACGAACGCCGCCGATACAAGCCATGCCCCGCATAAACCGGTTGCCGGTCAACTCTTCGCAAACGCCCAGCAGCATTTCCCGCAAGCGTCCGGCGTGCGCATTGGCCACAACGAATGCGACGTCATTGCAAATAGCGCCGATGTCGCCGACGTGGTTGGCGATTCGCTCCAGCTCAAGCAGAATCGTTCGCATGAGCAGCGCGCGGGCAGGCACCGCGATATTCCCGGCACGCTCCACCGCCTGACAGAATGCGGTCGCATGTGAGAACGCGGAATCGCCGGAAATACTTTCGGCGAGGAATACAGCTTTAGCGAGGGGCAGGCTCTCGAAAAGTTTCTCGGTTCCTTTGTGGGTATAGAAGAGACGGAGCTGCAGGTAGAGAATCGGCTCGCCCGCTACAGAGAAGTTGAAATGGCCGGGTTCAATGATGCCGGCATGAACCGGACCCACCGGAATCTGCAATACGCCTTCTCCCATAGTGGGGCGGTAGATGTGGCGTTCACCTTCGAACGCGGGCAACTGAGTCTCCAGAGGAAACTCTTTGCGCAGAGGATGTACGTCGGGCCAGTTATCATGCAGGGCAACTCTGCGCGGATTCGGGTGCCCGACTGCGGTGAGACCAAACCAATCGTGGATTTCACGTTCCTGCCAGTTTACAGCCGGCAACTCAGCGGCGAGTGAAGGAAACCGCGGATCGTCCCCTGGGATGGGTGCTCGAACAATCAAATACGGTGCGTAGCCGTGGCGTTCGAAGACATAGTAATTAAAAAAAACGCCCTCTGCGGCGAGCCGATCTTCGGCGAAGACGGTGACCAGCCTCGCGCCGAATTCACTCCGCAGATATTGTTCAAGCGGCCGGATGTCAGCATCGGGCAATCGCAGATAACCTTCATGAGCGGAACCGGACGGCGACTCTGGTTGTCCGCCAAAGCGCTGTGCGAGTTCCTCGATGGAGGGAAACTGCGGCGCAGTGGGCTTATTCGATGTGCTCATTGAAGCCTCACCAGGCTTTTAACCAGGGGTGCGCCCACCCCGCTTTGACCGGTGACAACTACATCCGCCGCACTCTGAATCAAGTGGAACAGCGGCCCGGGGATCCAGAAGCCGAGCAATATGATCAGCGACGCGAGCCCGAGCAGTGAATACTTTTTCCAGCGGCAGGGTGCGGGAGCAGGAAGGCCGGTGTCGGCGCCCAAAACCAGGTTGCCGATATGCAGAATGAAACCGGAGAAGATGACGACGAGAAACGCTACGAACAGAACGCCCGGCAGGTAGTGACCGCCCGAGAAAGCTGCGCGCAGAATAGTGAACTCACTCAGAAACAAACTAAATGGCGGAGTGCCGGTGACGGCCAGCATCCCCAGCAAAAACGCCGCGCCACTCCAGGGCATAGCGTGAATGAGGCCGCCCTTCGCCTTGCGGAACAGGTCCGTACCGAGGTGTTGCTGGATATTACCGGCGCAGAAGAACAGCAAAGGCTTGGTCACGGCGTGAAAAGTCATGTGAAGAAACAGCCCGAGAATGCCCAGCGGGCCACCGAAGCCGAGAGCCAGCACCATGATTCCGCAATGGTCGATACTCGAGTAAGCCAGCAAGCGACGGAAGCTTTTCTGTACCAGGATGAACGGAACAGCAACTCCAATCGAGAGCAGCCCGAACACGATCAGCAACTGCGAGGCAAACTCCGGTCCCAGACACTTTGACGTCAGGATGTAGAAGCGCACCAGACCGTAGAGGGCGCAGTTCAGAACTCCGGCTGCCAGCATCGCTGCCGCGGGTACAGGCGCTTCGCTGTAAGCATCGGGTTTCCAGGTATGCATCGGCGCCATACCGGCTTTGGTTCCGTAGCCGAGCAGGATCAGGATGAACGCCAGGCGCATGGTCGCTTTATCGAATACTGAAGCATTGCCGAGTAGCATCGTCCAGTTCAGACCGGCCAGCGAGTCGATTCCAAGAACGCGATGTGCCGAGTAGTAAGTCAGAATGGTGCCGAACAACGCCATAGAGAGGCCGACGCCGCCGATCATGACGTATTTCCAGGCGGCTTCGAGCGACGTCTCCCGCGCGTAAAACGTGACGAGGAAAACCGATGCCAGCGTGGTGATTTCACTCGCGACCCATAGAATTCCGAGGTTGTTGGCCAGGGCGACTAAAATCATCGAGAAGACAAACAAAGGCATCAGCGAATAATATTTGCGGAGTTTCCTCGCGGCGGCAGGGCCGTCCGGTTGCGGCTGATCCGGAAACACAGTGTTCTGCTCGACGAAGCGAAAATAGCCGACCGCGTATACCGCACAGACGAGGGCGACGAAGGCGGTAAGCAGGACGATCAACGAACTCAGTGCGTCCGCGTAGAAAAATCCGTCGAACAAAGAGATGGGTCCGCTGGCGAGGACCTGAAATGCAAGTGCTCCCGCCAGGCAGAGACCGATGAGGAAGGCGATCAGATTGACGGCTTCCATGGCGGCTCGCCTGCGGACCGCAAATGCTACTGGGCC
>Ga0302319_10005133_pt1 | contig 26482 bp, 19 predicted proteins | sample Bog_T0_2_FD_203319 | JGI IMG/M metagenome (GOLD analysis project Ga0302319, IMG submission 203319) | Peat permafrost microbial communities from Stordalen Mire near Abisko, Sweden - Bog_T0_2 | ecosystem: Environmental > Terrestrial > Soil > Wetlands > Peat | place: Sweden: Abisko, Stordalen Mire... | reverse complement strand
AAGGAGCTGTTTCGACCGGTGTCAGGAACAAGCCGTAATGACGAAAGAATAGCCCCAAGGAAGGATTACTGAAGGACACCGATATCGGTACAGCAAAAAGAAGCGGAAGCACCGTGGCAGATACCCACCAAAACAATGTCTTATTGACCGCATAAGCAATCCCCGCCCAAACAAAAGCGCCGAACATTGCCGGCCAATATGCCCTGAACGCCTTAGCCAATGACACCCTTGCTGACCGCCGAGACTGAGTATTCCAAACCAGTCTTGGGCCGAGCAGGTTAAGGACCACATACCAGGCATGAAAGATCATTCTAAGAGGGGCCAATATCGTTGATAATATCGTTTCTAAGACAACACTCATCGATAAACGCCCTATCCCTCCAAACCGGGCTGTCTTTTCACTGGAACGGGCGATCAAGAAAACGCTTAAAACCTTAGGGATCAAAAGAAATGCTGCCGTAACCATCAGAAGCTGAATGGATAATTCACGGTACTGCACCGGCCAGTGCGGGAAAAGCGTGCGCTCTCCGGAAAAATAGACAACCGTATGAAAAAAATCTGCCACCGCATGGACCGTCATCAATAATAAAAGAAGTAGCCATAGCAAGGATGAGAAATAAAAGAGATTCCCGTTAAGAAATAGGATCCGATGCCCCAAGCTGATCCCTTTCATGAACATAAGTCTCAAGTGCTGGATATTGCCTTGACACCACCGTCGATCCCGCTCCAGCTCCTCAAAAAGGCTCGGAGGTAATTCTTCATAGCTCCCCTCTAACTCATAGGCAAGCCACACACCCCATCCTGCCCGGCGCATCAAAGCCGCCTCGACAAAATCATGGCTTAGAATTTCTCCTCCAAACGGAGCTTTACCTGGTAAATGAGGGAGCGCACAATATTTCATGAAAGGGTCCATACGGACGATCGCATTATGTCCCCAGTAACCGGATTCATCCAACTGCCAAAAACGTAATCCTGCAAAGAACAAGGGCCCGTACAAATGGCTGGCAAACTGTTGTAAGCGTGAGATAAGACTTATCTGGTTCATGGCCATCGGTGCTGTTTGCAAGATACCGATATCCTCTCGATTTTCCATCACATTGACCATGCGGACCAAAAGATCCCCTTCCATAAGACTGTCGGCATCAAAGATGATCATATACTTATATTGACTGCCCCAACGCCGGCAAAAATCACCGACATTTCCGCTTTTCTTATGGATGCGCACCTTTCTACGGCGATAGAAAATCCGGCCAAACCCGTCAACATCCCGGCATAATTCCGACCAGGCAGTCTCTTCCATCAAAATAGCATCATTCGCAACCGAGTCGCTTAAAATATAAATATCAAAACGATCCAACTGCCCTGTTTCCTTGAGTGACTCATAGGTGGCACGAAGAGCGGAATAGATCCGCGCCATCTCCTCGTTATATACCGGCATGATAAGCGCGGTACGGGTCTGTACTTTGATCGGTTGCATTTCCTGAGGCAAGGGAAGTTCATCATCTTTTTTACGAAGAGCCACAATGAAACCGAAAATAACGGTCCAAAAATTGAATGTGATCCAACCGAATAAGCAGGTAAAAATTCCGATAATGACCCAAGATAATGGCGTTAATCCATCGGCACCCAAAACGGTGGTAAAGGTAACACTGGCAATGGATGTTGATACCACAACGAGGATAAAGAATATACTGCGACGAAAGGTAAGGACCATTCCCCGATGCCGTTCCCCGCGCGATAGATCATGGGCGGTAACCTTCCGATGGGCCATAGGTGTACGATGCAAAGGGGGTTGTTGACGGCTGCGGATCATGGGAGATAGGTATAACTCCAAGTTTCAGTAACGGCGCTGCCCTTGTCCTTGAGAAAAGCCCTGAACTCAATGGCAGGTTTCTGGGCCGGCATCCCGAATACTGTAGGCGCCGCTGGGGCCAACTGTACGTGAAGCACCAGACGCCACCCGCCGCTAACAGGATTCTTGATCAATTGCATATCCGAAAGACGAGCCCCTTGACTGACCCAGACATCAGGCAACGGAGTTATATCCTTAAGCGCTGTTTTGATCCCGTCCCCTGCGAAGTCAATTAAAAACATCGTTTCATCGGACTTTTTGACGATCCTGGTTGCCTGCACATAACCCTTGGAAGAACGCGGATGCCCGGCAGAATACCAATAGAGTGTATAAGCATATTTTACAGAATCTCCCTGTTCTAAGCTTCGCTCAGGAGCCCAATAAGCCACAATATTATCGTTATACTCATTGTCTGTTGGTATTTGGACTAATTCCACATGTCCACGGCCCCAATCACCCTTAGGGGATATCCACACACTCGGCCTGCGGTCATAACGGGCCTCCAGATCTTGATAATGATCGAAATCAATTTCGCGCTGCAAAAGCCCAAAACCTAAGGGCTCTCCGCCTCCAAAAGCATTGACCAAAAGCCGGGACGGATTGACCAACGGATGCCAGATCCATTCCCCTGATCGATCGTTGATCAAAAGTCCGTCAGAATCATGGACCTCCGGCCGAAAATCACTGTCACCCTTAAAACCCGAATTTTTTCCATAAAAAAACATGGAGTTCAAAGGTGCTATCCCAATTTTCTGAATATGTTGACGGATAAAAAGGTCAGCATTGACCTTCATCACTGTTTCCTCACCGGGTTGAACTGTAAATTCATAAGCTCCGATCACGCTATTGCTGTCAAGAAGGGCATAAATAATGATCTTTTTGGCACGATGAGAAGGATGAAGGATCCAAAATTCGCGGAAAAACGGGAACTCTTCCCCTGTATCTTCTGCCGTATTTACCCCAAGCCCGCGAGCAGACATTCCATAGGTTTGCTCCCTGCCTAATGCCCGAAAATAACTAGCGCCCAAAAAAGCTACTAATTCGTCGGCATATTTAGTCGTATTAAGCGGATAATGCACCCGGAAACCGGCAAACCCATAATCCTGGGACAGATATCCTTTTAAATCTTTATCGGAATATTCGAATAGATCAGCAGAAAACGGAAATTGATGAGTACCATTCTGATCAATATAATGAATTATTACGGGATGTTGATACAAAAAACCTGGGTGGAAAAACTGAATAGAAAAAGGCTGCTGGGACCAAAGGCTCCGGGCAGGTTTAAAACGAATACCACGCCACTGATCATATTCCATCTTTTTCAGGACATTGGGCAAATCCTGACCAGGGTCCACAAAGGGCTTTTTGGACAAAGCTTTGGCCCGCGCAACCACATCCTGGAACTGCACACGCCCAGCCCAAATATCTTTATCAGCGGCATGGACAAAGGCCACACCACTTAAATAAAGACAACAGAACAGTCCAAACGATAAATATTTCCTAACCTCCATAATTCCAATACTTTAACCTTTTTATCGTCGCTATGCAACAAATTTATATATTTAACACCTAAACCAGGCTAAATCTTACCTTGGACATCCAACCAAACACGAACTTGGCCCGGTCCATAACAATGCTGTCTTGTATTTCACCCTGGGTCGTCCCTTCGATCTTAAATGACTTTGCTTTTATATTCTTTAAAACGTATTGAATTCCCGGTTCGGTCTGTTCGTAAAATGTTACCAAACGTTCATCAATAACTTCGGGCCTGTCATCTTCCCGAATTTCCGCAGGTCTTTTTTCTAAAGCTGCCTTGGCGATCTCTTGGGCAATTCTCATTTTAGCACGTTCTTTAAAAACCTCATCCCTCTCTTTGGGAATATACGAATACGCATATAGATCAACAGTTAATGGCTTGTCTTTCCATAAGATCTTTCCTGATTGCAGGATTTTTACCTGCTCCAAATTGCGCGGGAACCCATCAAAAAATAACCCAAAGGCTCTATTATATGGTTCTGTTTTTAAGACTGCCGTGATCACATTGATGACAGTCTGGTCACTGATCATTTTTCCGGCTTTCATATCAGCCAAATCTCCATCAGTAACAAAAGAGGCCAGAGTTCCATATTTCTCCAGGTCTTCCGGGCTGGCCGTGGCCGGGTCTTTTTTGATTTTTAAGACTTTTCTAAAATAACCGCCCAGAACCAAGGTTTCATACCTGGCGCCTTCGGGCAAAAGTTTATTGATCTCTTTGATAAACCAAGCCGATATGGTCCCTTTGCCGCAACCGGCCTTACCCATGATCGTAAAAACACGTACACGAGCGATAAACTGCTTCATCAAAATATTGATCAAATTTTGGACCGCTGTATCTTTGTTGAATTCCGGATGCCTTAATGCCATAAAAATACGATTTTTGACAGCGTCAGGATCAAATACCGATAATAAAGCAAACTTTAGCTTATGCATCTATTGCCTCCTTTAAAAAAAACAAAAACCTTCACGTAAAGCTTCGGGTTCCGCGAAGGTTTTAAAATTGTAATGAGATAGCTGATTGAAATATAGTATAAAAAAGACCCTAAGTCAATTATATTCCAAGGGGTCCTGGCCTAAATTCAAATTTTTATTTAAACGCTTCTTATTTGATCCTGTATTTAATGATACGCCAGTACAATCTCAAAGCTGTTGATATTTTAATTTTCTTGCCTGCCTTCCTGGAACGGGCAACATAGGCTATAGGAACCTCGTATATCAAAAGCCCCTTCATTAAGAATTTAACCGTCATCTCTGCGTCCATATCAAAATCGCTTCCTTCGATGATGATCCCCTCAAAAGCTTTCTTGGTAAATACCTTATAACAGGTATTGATATCCGTTATCTTCACACGAAAAAGAAGGTTAAGCGTCCAATTAGCAATAAAATTGGCCAATCGATTGATGGGCTCCATCCCTTTGATGCTTCCTAAAAAACGGGATCCATAAACAACTTCAGCCCCTCCTTTTAAAATAGGATCGAGAAGCTGTGGATAAAAGGCCGGGTCATACTCTAGATCAGCATCCTGGATCAAAAAAATATCCCCTTTAGCATTTTTAATACCCGTCAACAAAGCCGCTGTTTTTCCCCCATTATCCTGATGGACAATGGTTATATTATTTTTCCCCTGATACCGGGCCAATATATGAGAAGTATTATCATTAGAACCATCATTAACAATAATGATCTCACTCTCAAGCTCGCAAGGAAGGCGTACCGCTTGAACCTTCTCAATAATAGAGGCAATAGTGGCTTCTTCGTTAAAAACGGGGATAATTATAGATAATATCATACTTTGATTTTTGTCCTATATTTCGCTTCATCCCGGAGCCTGAGCTTACTGCGCATGATTTTGCAGAATATTTTGAGTAATATAATTTGCAAGCCTTTTATTCGCATAATAACTCGGATGCCCGTCAAGTGGTATCGAAAATAAATTAGGATACGTATTTATGCCAGGCAATATATCTGAGATTAAATAAACTTTTATGCCATCTTCCCTAAAACGTTCTATTATTTCTCTGTCCTGCTCTGTTCCATTTCCCCCGCTCCAATCATTCCAATAAATAATATCAAATTCCAACCCAGGGAACCTTCTTTGCAATTCATCCCTAGCCGCAACGACAATCGCAATATATCTATCAATATCCTTCCTATTTTCCCTTCTACGTGAATTAGATTGTCTCCACTCAATAAAATTCGTATAGATCGAACTACATTTCAACAAATAATTTCTAAAACGTACAATTAAGGAGTCATCAAAATGGCCGGCGTATTTGATTATTCCATTTTTGGCTAAAATATATTTAGGGGCATGCTGATCCCATGGGAGATCCCCCTTTGCCCTTATTATATGAAAAGCTGCCGTTTGAAAAATCGCATATTTAGGGGTACCCTCAACAATTTTCTTTACTAACCCATGGTCAATGGCACTTAACATTTGATGCGGGCCATACCCTGAGAATCCGAAATTATACACCTTGCCACTCGCATGCTCTCCCACTAGAAAAGGCATGGTCTCATCATCATTTAACCCCTCTCCAAAGGTGTAGGAACATCCAAAAAACAAAATCGCATCTTTACAACCAGACCCTACACACGGGGGAGAAACCCTTAAGCCATCTTTATTAATGGTATAAATAACATCGTAAACTAATTTATTGTCGTAATACTTTATATTTGAAACTTTTATATTTTTTTTGGGAGCGTTGCCTAGAATATCATCTGAAATATAGTTGCGAGCATCAGAATACCACGTCCCCGAATATCTTCCCGGATAACCATGAACCATTGATGCCCCCGCCTCTAATAACCCGCAACAAATTAAAAAAACGGCCAAATTATAAAACAATACTCTAGCTACCGCTCTTTTGGTATTTACGGCTGAATAAATAAAATATATTCCCAAAAGAATTGATTCCCCAATATAGGGATACTGGGAATATTTAAAATCCACAAATGTGAATAAAACTAAAAATAAAGGAATAATTAGAAACATTAATTTGTCACTAATCCTAGTTTCACAACCAAAACGGTATTATTATCTACTTTGATCATGTGAAGCATTTTAATACGCCCGGATCTTCTATCAGGAGATGCCGGCTTTCCCAATTCATGCTCTGAAAATGTCAAAAAATAGGCCACATAATCTCCGCCAATCACTATATAATCAACCTTTTTAAGGACAGCAAAATTTATAACTTTATTCCAATTTGATATCATAAATGGAAGTCGTATATAATCCGAATCCGTTAAATATGATAAATAATTGTTACTGAAAGCCATGATCTTGGCGCGCTTGGGGTAACCCACTGAATCTTGTTTAATCCAGAAAGCCGCTTTCAACCAAATCTCATTTTGCCTGACTTGTTTTTTAAAGTACCTGCAGCATAGATCGATTTGTTTGTAACTGGTGACAGTATAAACAGAAACAAGACAAACAGATAAAATTAGTACCACATTTCTTAAAGAAATTTTATCTATTATTTCCGTTTTAATAATAGTGTAAAGGGAATAAAGAATAAATAGCCATAAAACAAAATACAGCGGCATAAAAGGCATTAAGTAACGTTCATCAGGACTACAAAAAGGGATCAGCAGCATACCGATAGTAAAAAGTAGAATATGCATCATTTTAAAATCCCATTTTAAATATCTCCCGCTTATGATCAGCAGGAACAGAAATGCCCCTTGGAACATAATGTTGATCCCCATTCTTAACCTTAAGGACTGTTGCAAAATATCCCAAACTTTACCAAACTCATCACCTGCGGCTTCCCGCACAGTATCTTTTTTTAAATAAATGTCAGGATTTACCTGGGCTTCTATCTGAGAAACTTCTATCAAAGAACCATCATAATCGTTACCTATTAACGCATTAAAAACCTTATCCCCATCAGGGCTTATCTTATAAAACCTTGAGTCCGGGATGGTCCCTACGGGCAGTACGCTAAAGGTCATGTCCTGGGATATTTTATTAAGACCCCATACGTATTTATTAAAAACGTATGAAGGATTCTTTAAAGAATAATCTAAAATATTGTTAGTCTTTAAAAATGACACAAAGGCAAATTCCGTCCCCTCTCGATTAAGTTCTGAAATCTTTTCTTCCCTATTATCCAATCCGTTGTCAAACATGTAATTCCCATCAAAGAATACGCGCGCTCCGATAGAGGGAACACCTTTTTGGGAGTTAATGTCAAGCAGCAGATGATAAGTAATAAAAAGCGGAACTGCCCCTAAAAGTAGAAACGCGCAATACTTAAAACCGGTCTTAAGGCTCTGTTGATATCGGGCAAAATAATAAAGGATCGAAGCCGCACTCGCCAAGCCAAAGAAAATACCGGAATATTTAGTTAAGTCCGCAACGCTTATCAAAAAACCGGCAAGAACATATCGTCCGAGCATATGACTTCTGTGAGTCAGGGTATCCAAAACTAACCAACAAATGATAATGATCAAAAAACTATAGAAGAAATCCATGTTGAGCTGATAACAGGGCTTTATGCCAAAATAATAAGTTGAAAATATCACCGCTAAAACGGCAAGCTGAACATTCAGCATATTCCTGACTAGGGAAAATAAAGGCACAAGGTAGAAACTTGTACAAAAAATGCTTATATACTGAATGGAAGTAATGAAATTTTTAGTTAAATAAGTCAGTAAATAGATAAGGATCGAGAAAAAAGGGGGATATTGAAAAGGACTGTCCACCTCCCAACGAACAGTAAAATCCAGTTTATGGAAAATATTCTTGGCTAATTCTATATATCCATAATAATCCATTCCGTAAAGTCCAGGGAACAGATGCCGGCAGGCATATAACCTGAACACAAATAATATAAAACTGACATAAATGATAACAGTGTCAGGGTTGGTAATTTTTTTGAATTCCATAAATATTTCTTAGATCTTAATTATCCAAAATATATCGTTCTTCCCAATGATATCATGGATCGCTGTAATATGCCCCGGTCCTGCATATCTATTAGAATTCAACAACAATTTATGAGGAGCTTCATTAGGGTAATTAGCCTCTATCAGAAGCCTGTTTAACTGTGTGATTTCTAAAATGGTTAAAGTCTCCTTTTGTATTAAACGACGGATAAATCGGATGGATTCAGCAGGCCGTATTTTCATAATTTGATATAGACCCCGGTATTCTAATAATCTATTTAAAGACTCAAGAGAAGTGGCTGTAGCAAGGATACCTGCCTGAACATCAATTTTCTTACTTCCGGACGTTATAATGCTGATCAGGGCTTGGGGAGTCATGGTTTTTCTGAATTCATCTTCCGAAAATCTAAAAAAAGAATCCGAATGATCTCCTTCAATCACTATATAATCAACCTTTTTAAGAACAGCAAAATTTAAAAGTTTATCCCAATTTGATATTAAAAAAGGAAGTCGTATATAATCTGAATCAGTTAAATAAGACGCATAATTATAAGAAGACATGATCTTAATGCGCTTGTGAATACTTATCGAATCTTTCTTGATCCATGAAACTGTTTGCAGCCATGTCTCACTCTGCTCTTCTTCATACCTAAAATACCTGTGCATTTGATTAATCTGTTTGTAACTATTCGTAAAATAAATAAGAACAAGGGAAATAAAAATAAGGGAAACCATGTTCTTTAAAAATATTTTATCTTTTATTTGATCTCTAATAACGCCATAGCACGCGTTTGCGATAAAAAGCCATAATACAAAATACAGCGGCATAAAAGGCATTAAATACCGTTCACTGACAAAATAAATAGGGATCAATACCATGCTGATCGTAAAAAATAGAACATGCGTCAGGTTAAAATTCCATTTAAAATACACCCCGCCAATGATCAGCAGAAAAAGAAATGTGCCCTGAAACACAATGTTGATCATCCTTCTTGAATTTAAGGACTGTCTCAAAATGTTCCAGACTTTCTCAAAATCATTGCCTACTACTTTTCTAACAACATCCTTTGTTAAATAAAAACCCGGATTGATCCTTACTTCTGTTGAAGAAATTTCTCTCAAAATACTGTTCCATCCGTCATTGCTTAACAAATTAATGATCATGTCCCCATCCGGATCGATCTTATAAAACTTTGATTTTTCAATATTCCCACCCGGGAGCAAAGCAAAGGTCATCTCCTGGGTCATTTTATTTAAGCCCCACATATATTTATCAAAAACGAATGACGGCTCTTTTAAAAAGAACTTAAACTCATTGGTAGTCTTTAATAAAGATACGTAAGCAAACTGTGTCCCCTCTGTGTTAAGTTCTGATATTCTTTCTTCCCTATGGTACCATCCCTTTTCATACAAATAATTCCCATCAAAGAATGCATAGGCGGCAATGCTGGGCACTTCTTTTTTGGGATTATTATCAAGCAAAAAATGATAGGAAATAAAAAGCGGCGCTGCTCCTAAAAGAAGGAATGCGCAATACTTAAGTCCATCCTTAAGACTTTGATGATACCTGGAAAAATAATAAAGGATCGAAGCCATGCTCGCATAGCCGAAAAGTATACCGGAATATTTTGTTAGATACGCAATGCTTATCAAAACACCAACAATGGCATATCGCCACACCTGCCGGCTTCTATTAGTCAAGGTATCCCAAACAAACCAACAGATAAAAATACTAAGAAAACTGTAAAAAAAGTCCATGTTAAGCAGATAGCAAGGCTGTATACCGAAATAACAAGTTGTAAATACAACCGCTAAAATGGCCAAGTAAATGTTCAAAATATTTCTAACCAGGGAAAATAGTGGGACCAAATAAAAGCTTGCACAAAAGATACTTATATACTGAATGGATGTAATGAAATTCTTAGTTAAATACGTTAGTAAATATATAAGGATCGAGAAAAAAGGAGGATATTGAATGGGACTGCCTAGCTCCCAGGGAACAGTGAAATCTAATTTATGGAAAATATTCTTTGCTAATTCTATATATCCATAATAATCCATTCCTGTAATTTCAGGGAACACATACCGGCAGGCAAATAGCCTTAACAAAAATAATATCAAACTAACATAAATGATGACAGCATTAGGATTAATAGGGTCATTATTGAAGAACTTACTCGTGAAATTCTTAGATTTCATAGATCTTTTTAAATTCTAAATACCCAAAATGTTTCATTATTCCCACTTATAACATGGATTTTCTTAATAATTCCGGACCCTGCGTCAACATTAGAATCTAACAATAGTTTATGTGGAACTTCTTTAGGGAAATTGAGTTCTATTAGAAGCCTATTAAGCTGTTTTAATTCCAAAAGGTTAAAATCCCCCACCTCTAACCGATGAATGACCTTAACGGATCCAACGGGCCGTATTGGCATAACTTGATATAAAAACCGATATTCTAATAACTTATTTAATGATTCAAGAGGAGTAGCTGTAGACGGGACTTTCGCCTGATCAAAAATTCTTACATTTTTGGACTTAATAACGCTGAGTAAAGCTTGAGGAGTCAAGGGCCTTCTAAATTCATCTTCTGAAAAATTCAAAAAAGAGAATAAATTATACCATTCAACCACAATATAATTGACCTTTTTAAGAACAGCGAAATTTAGAATTTTATTCCAATTTGATATAACATATGGAAGGCGAATATAGTCTGAATCAGTTACATAAGACAAATAGTTGTCAGAACAAGACATGATCTTTGTGCGTTTATGAAAGGGCATTGAATCCTTCTTAATCCATGAAGCTGTTCGCAACCACGCCTGATTTCGTTCTACTGCGTTTTTATAATACCTGCAACGCTGATCAATTTGCTTACAACAGGTGGCAAAATAAATCAGAACAAAGGAAATAAAAATAAGGCGAACCATGTTCTTTAGAAATATTTTATCTCTTATTTGATCTCTAATAACACCATAGCACGCGTTTACGATAAAAAGCCATAATACAAAATACAGCGGCATAAAAGGCATTAAATACCGTTCGCTGACAAAATAAAAAGGGATCAATATCATGCTGATCGTAAAAAATAGAACATGCGTCAGGTTAAAATTCCATTTAAAATATACCCCGACGATGATCAACAGGAAAAGAAATGTCCCCTGGAACACAATGTTGATCATCCTTCTTGAAATTAAGGACTGTCTCAAAATGGCCCAGACTTTCTTAAAATTATTGTCTACCGCTTTTCTAACAACATCCTTTGTTAAATAAAAATCAGGGTTGATCCTTACTTCTGTTGGAGAAATTTCTCTCAAAATACTGTTCCATCCGTCATTGCTTAACAAATTAATGATCATGTCCCCATCAGGATCGATCTTATAAAACTTTGATTTTTCAATATTCCCGCCAGGGAGCAAAGTAAAGGTCATCTCCTGGGTCATTTTATTTAAGCCCCACATATATTTATCAAAAACGAATGACGGCTCTTTTAAAAAGAATTTAAACTCATCGGTGGTCTTTAATAAAGTAACGTAAGCAAACTCTGTCCCCTCTGGGTTGAGCTCTGATATTCTTTCTTCCCTATGGTACCATCCCTTTTCATACAAATAATTCCCATCAAAGAATGCATAGGCGGCAATGCTGGGCACTTCTTTTTTGGGATTATTATCAAGCAACAGATGATACGTAATAAAAAGCGGGGCTGCCCCTACCAGAAGGAACGCGCAATACTTCAAACCGGCCTTCAGGCTCTGTTGATACCTGGCAAAATAATAAAGGATAGAAGCCATGCTAGCATAGCCAAAAAGAATACCGGAATACTTCGTTAAATAGGCAATGCTTATCAAAACACCGATGATGACATACCTCACGGCCTGCCGGCTTCTATTGGTCAAAGTGTCCCAAAGAAGCCAACAGATGATGATAATTAAGAAACTATAGAAGAAATCCATGGTAAGCATATGGCAGGGCACTATACCAAAGTAATACGTTGTAAATACAACCGCTAAAATGGCAAAATAAATATTTAGAATATTTCTGACCAGAGAAAATAAAGGCACAAGATAGAAGCTGGCACAAAAAATACTTATATACTGAATTGAAGCAACGGGATCCTTGGTTAGATAAGACAGTGAATATATTAGGATTGAAAAAAAAGGAGGATATTGAATAGGGCTGTCTAATTCCCAACGAACAGTGAAATCTAATTTATGGAGAATATTCTTGGCTAATTCTATATACCCATAATAATCCATTCCGTTAAAATCAGGGACAATGTACCGGCAGGCATATAGCCTTAACAAAAATAATATAAGACTGATATATATTATTAAGGCGTCAGAACTAAAAAGTCTTTTATTTTTTATATTCATAATAAGTAGCCGTCCTGAAAAGCGTTAACACCCTAAATACGAGCAAAATAATACTTAATGCTGTATCATTTCTATCTTGTATAAGATTTATTAGTCAATTCGATAAAATGACCTGCGACCCTTTTACATTTATACAAAGACATCAACTCTAAGACATCAGGCTTATCGTATTGCCACCAACCATTGAATCCATCCAGATCAATTATAATCATCTTCCTTTGAGATAAATACTGCGCAACAACCTTGCTTAATTCTTTATGTGGCCAGGTTACACCTGACCAAATTACCTCATTATTAGAGCCGGATAATGGGTTGTAGTACCCCCCCATAAGGGCGCTGTATTCTCCCAGGATAAAAACAGTGTTCTTAGGATAATTGTAAATTAATTGAGAGCCGTAACTCTTCAACTTTTTTGAATATTCATTATCTTTAATTAAAGGGCGGTAAAAAACAGCAAAATTGTAAGCTACTAAAATAATTAAAAGGATGGAGAAACAATGAAAAGCGTATTTAGGAGGAATTTTTAGAATGAATCTTGCGTATTGTGTAATATAGAAGAAGGCATAAGCAGTTAAAACAGATAAAGCAATATATCCAAATACAAAATATCTTTCGTCTCTAGTTCCGTAGATTGAAAATATGATGTTGGGGGCTATTAAGGAAAAAAGAATCAAGGATTCAGTAGCTTTTTTTCTGAGCAACAATGCAATCAAGCCTGCCAAAGGGAACAATAAAATACCAAATCCATGCCGCATAATAGTATATGTCTGTTGCCAATCAGCAAAATTGAATTTACTGATTTCGGCAACATCAATGACGTGGTGCACATAATTATTGCCTTCTATTAAATAAAAATAAACCGGCGCCATCAAGCCGGTAATAATAAAGATCAGGATAAACAAAAAATAATTCTTAGCTCTAAAATATTTAGATCGAAACCGGGTAAAATGAAGTGCGGGGAAAAAAAGAATTGATAATAGGGCTGCCTCTTTGATCTCAAAGGCATAGCCGAAGAGGAACGCCGATAGGTAAAAAAAGGATATGCTCTTTTTGTCAATGGCATTTAGGTAACACCAATAACTCAAGAAGATCATAAAGATCATCATGGGCTCTGTAAAAGTATTCCCTGCTAAACTTATAAAATCTTTTGAAAAGATCAGAATAATCGCTGAGGCATACGCTATTAGCGTATTTCGGGATATTTTCTTGGTGACTGAATAGACAAGCCAAACTGTTAGAGAAGAAAAAACAAGATTGACGAGTATGACGACATGGTATCGCTCCAAGGGGGGGGTCTTAAAAAGAATACGGGACAATTCCCAAATCGGCACAAAAAAGTAAATAAAACCCGATCTGCCCATGCCTAACCAGCTTCTCGTATGAGTGTGGATACTCCCAATATAACATAAGCTGTCCCATTCATTCATAAGATCGAGCTTAAAATAATAAAATAGCATGAAAGAGAATATGGTCAGCAGTATGGGTGTTCGATGATGCGACAAGAAACGTAGACAATTTGATTTTCGGTGCACCATATTTTTAAATTATAACACGTAGGTCAATTCTTTATGTGATCGGGATTCTCTGGTGTAATTCCCAAAACCTCAAAACGTTTCATGATCTTTGCCGTATCACTTTCATATCGACGGATTAAATTTATATTTTGCTCATTGCGCCTTACAAATATAAACACATCATTATCTATAAAAACCGGAGCCCAATCATGGTCCAATATCCGGTTATAAATAAAGCCTTCATCATAATCGTTGAACCAAGACAGATGAAAGAAAATAGTATTAAAATGATACTTTTGATCTAGCTTAAGCCAGTTTTTATTATCTGCTTCTGCAGGATCAATAACATTATCAAAGAAGTCCTTCGGATAAGCTTCAGCCCTATTATCCACAAACAATTTATATGAATGGCTTAAATGGAATATTAAATATCCTCCGATCTCATAATTATTAAAAATAGGGCCTGAGAGCTTATTTTGCTCAAAAAATACGGCGGAATCATTAACGCCTGGGGCCAAACCAAACGCAGGCTGTTGTCGCCGATCAAAACCTACTGTCATTGCAACCAAGACCCCAAGCACTAACAATACGATGATCGTGTATTTCCTAAACGTGGATGACCAATCTTGCATCCATCCGCTACATGCATATGAGATCAAGGGGATCCAAAAATAGCCAAAAAGTGTGATCAAACGATTGGCAAATAAAGCAGCTGAAGATATAAGAATAACAAGCAATATCCCCGTTATATTCTTTTTTACCTCATGGGATTTCAAGAAAAAGATCCAACAGATCAGCAATGATTCCAAACTGACCATAAAACATCTCCAAAGATCACGGGAAATGAACTTAATAGAGGAAAATAAAGGAATATTCTCAAGCAGATCTGTATGGAAACCCTGAAACAAACTTAACGGGAGAAACGCGCCATTAAGACCGGAAGGATTGACCAAACAGGCTCCCATGGTCAACCAAATCACCTGTTTAAAATCTATAGATTCCTGCTTTTTATTTTCGATCTTAGCCTGAAGCCAAAAAAATGTTATTAAAACAGGTCCCATGATGAAGAAAATATGGGTATTGACCCAAATTATTTGTAAAACAATTAACCATCCCTTCAGTCGACCGGATGTGATCCGTCCTTGTTTGTAAGAATCTAACAGCCACCAAAATAAACCACTAAATAAAGCGCTTAACAACTCTGGACGAATATCTATTCGGGATGCCACAAGGGGGAAACTCAACAAACCAATAGCACAAGCAATGGGAAATGAAGAAAAACGTTCAGCCAGCCTAAAAAATATCCAAAAAGTAGCCAGTCGAATAATAATAAACAAGAAAGAAATCCCTGCGAAACCAAAAGATTGCCATATCAGATAGCAAAGAACACCAAAGAACCAATGATGATTAATGAAAGGATATCCGGGGTTAGTGTAAGAATAATAATTCTTATATAAAACTTCCCAAGTCCCCTGCAAAATAAGTTCGCCGTTCTTAATGTGACGGCCAAGATCTATAGAGATCAGATTAATAGGCAAAGCTACGCGCCAGCTTAAACAAAGCAAAATAAGCGATAGAACCGCCCATCTTTTGATACCGACAAAATTCTGAGAATCTTTAATTCTCAAATCAACCTCCGGCGTTCGGCCAAGACTTTTGATCGATAAAGCGTATCAAAGAATTCCGTATCCAGCAACTGAAAATAAAAACGCATCCCTCTATTTACCGACGAGATGCGTTTTAAATGACTAATTTCTTTACTTTGATTTAAATCCCGCTTTTAGGTGACTGTTGACGCAATCCAACGATCAAATTCACAATATCCCCACGGGTCACGATCCCGACAAGTTTGCCGTCATGAATAATGGGTACCCGACGCTTATTAGGGTTATTAAGAAAAAATTCACAGACCTCAATGGCCGTTGTCGTGTCTTCAAAAGCAACGACCTCAGGGGTCATGAAGTCCTCAACCTTCTGTTCTTTTTTAACTTCTCCCTCTATCAAAAGCCTGAGCATGTCAAACTCTGATAAAATACCCACAAGCCTGGATTCGGCATCAATGACAGGAAGACCAGAAATGCTATGCTCAATCAAAAGCTGCGCCGCCTCATAAATTGGAGTATCTCTATTAACAGTGACCATATCAGTAGCCATTACATCTATGATCGGAAACATAATATCCTCGATAACACCATTATCTTCATTTCACCGGTCTTTTGAAACCATAAGGATGCATGATCCATTCATACAAACCACTTAGATGCATTCCTGTACGCGGCATCAACTTTACAATCTCACTTTTAAGCGCACCTATCTTATGCCCTATCCTGTCAATCTGCACTCGATTAATAAAATCAGCCTCTTTTACTGAATTCCACTTTGTCCAGTACAAATATTCACCTATATCAAGGGAAACGAATGGCTCTCCTTGTACTTTGACAATATAGCCATATTTTCTGATATGGGTTAGTAAATTCTTAAATTCAGCTTGATTGTTGGGATCACAAATACAATATTGATAGGTTTTGTCTTGATTTGTTCCCCAATGAAAATTTTCAAGGAATAGTTCAGTTTTTATCATAGGCAGATAAATTCTTAAATATTACCTTTTATTATAACCCTCACATTCTCGATTGCACACAATATTCAAATAAAAAATCCTCCGTATCTTTTTCAGCTACGGAGGATAAACATCATTAATATGAGATGAGAGGAATGTGCTTCAATATTTTTCAATATGTATTCATCATATATGATAAATTAATATTCTTTCTTACCACCAATCCACTACTTCTATCAATTAAAAAATGTAGCTGCTATTAGTATAAAGAAAAACTTTTTCTTCATTATAACCCCCGACTGTTCTAACAAAAAAACTGCTCTTGCGAGTTGTCTTGGATCCAGAGAGATACGGAGTTCGGGAATATATCCAGAAAACATGAATAATCAAATGTCGTCAACCGAGCATAAACGGGGCCAGGAGGCCACTTTCTTCTTGCGGATCTTTTTATGCTTCTCTTTATAATCGGCCAACTGCAAGATGTAATACCAAAATTCTTCGACTGTTAGACCTGATTTCATAACGCTCAATAACATTGAGGTGAGTGCGATCTTTGTGCGGTCTACGGGACTCAAATGAGATAAAACGCAATACCAGGGGCTTCGGTAATTTTTTACGTCAAGCAACATGCCTGTGAAAAAACATTTATAACCTTTTTTGTGGATATAGTCGCAAATCTCCGCAATCGTCTCGGGTGGAAATTGACGAGTTTGCATGCCTCTGACGTACCCCCCGCAAGTAATGCAATATTCAGTATGTCCATAGGCAAAACGGATCCGTTTGCCGCAAAGGATACATTTTCTATAACCCTTGGGACGATGTGGTGCCAGGAACCCCTTGCCAAGGGAATAGGGATCTACACCGCGGTTCCAAAACGCAAGCTTGATCTTTCTTATCTCTTTACCATGGCGCTTAAAATCCGCCAACATTCTGATGATACACCAAAACTCCTTTTCGGAGAGATCGGCTTTCATGGTGTTGATCAATGCCGAGGTGATAACGATCTTTCTGTCATCGCGCGGGATCCAATGGTCGAAAACACAATACCATGGGCTGTGCTGATTTATCATATCCAGATCCATCCCTGTGTAATAACACACCCAGCCGTGCTTGCGCACATAGTCCCGAAGGGCTTTGATGGCTTCACGCGGAATCCTTCTTTTTTTGAGACGATGAAGTTGCTGCAGGCAGGTAAGGCAGTATTTTGAACGGATGTCAAATACCGGCTGCCGGGTACAGAAGTTGCAGCATTTTTGAATTGGTTTTCTAAAAACCATTCAACCCTCCGAAGTCAAACGCTAAATCAAATGGCGGAGAAGGCGAGAAACCTCCTAATAAGACTATTTTTCCGTCGGTGTTACAAATAATTGCTTTATTTATCGACGATGGGTTATTCTATATATTTTCGTCTATTATCCCTATTTTTCGATTATTTTCTCTTTCGCAAGTCCCAGATTAGTCCCAATCTATAATTTTTGTTGCTCACAAAATTTTGACCAAAATTTTAATATCATCAGTTCGAATATCTTCTTCTAAACCTAAAAATGAAATTCTGCCTGAAACTGATTTGGACTAAGATTGGGACTGATTGGGACCGAATCAAAATTGGTTGAGGACTTGACGGAGAAATCCACAACACCATCTGCTTCTAACCTATAAGTACTCCTGCCCCGTTTCGTCCTTCTTTTCAACCATGGCAGAATATCTGCTCGTGAAAACCTGAGAGATCCTTTTTCCTGGCCACCTAATTTTATACAAGGAATATACCCCGAATGCGACCATTTGTAAATAGTTGACAGTTTTATCTGCAACCATTCACTTAGCTGCTTAGGGGTTAATAATTGCTCATTGTAATCAATGACTGGTTTCAATTTCTTTTCCCCATTAACTTACAAAACACAAAGCGTGTCCTGCAAGTTTAATATCTTCACTTGGGAAAAGAAATTGAGCTTGTGTGGTTCTAAAATCTCTTTTGCCCATGAAACTTTAAAGACAACACAAAAAACGCATCTTGTGATCTTAATCTTGTGACATGGGCAATTAAAATATTAGCAGACTTAAACCTTTTGTCAATCAAATTTTAATCTAAAATCAATCAATATTTAATCTTTATACAACAAAACTAACGCCCTATAACAACCTCCAAAAATCAAAATAAACCCAAACCATAATAACCAACCTCTAAATATAAACAACTCCCCTAATCTATTCTTACACCACTTACCTTCTTACAATATACCTACCATCATTCATCACAACACCTTCCTCTCCCATTCTAAATTGGTAGTTCCAAACCCCTTTCCCCCATAAAAAACTTATGGTAGGGGGAGAGGGGTTTGGAACGGTTTTGGGCCGCCTTTGCCCAAAAACCAATTGAGAATGGGAGAGTTACGACGGAAAAAAGGCACAAAAAAGGCACAACGTTGAGACTTTGTTGTGCCTTTTTTGTGCCTGATTTTTAATTTAAAATTTGTCTAATTAGCTTCTACCTGCGCCCCTGCCTCTTGAATTAGACCTTCCCAAGGCCATTTTACAGCAGCAAATCGACGATAAAGTAGAAGCTGACGATCCACTATACTAATTTCTTCCGAAGCCGGACTATATCCGATGATTAAACCTCTCCCATCTTCATCCACTTGAAGTTCTTGAAGTTTATCAAGAATTACTTTTAAATTACTAAACTGAATCCGATTTTGTCGTTTGACAGCTCTTTCAAAAATAATACGAGCATTTAGTCCTTTGACAAGCTCCTCATCTGAAGCTTCCATGATAACTGCCATAGTATGAGCATAAATACCTGTAGCAGTTTTACGCGTTCTCATACCAGCCGCAACACGCTTTGCAAACTGTTGATAAACAGGATTTAGTTGCTCAGCATATAACATACTTGCATTATCTACAAAATTGGAATTATCAACCCTTCTATAAAAATCTTTTCTTTCATTAATACCCGCATCATCAAGGGTAAGAAGTGAAAGTTGCTGAAGCAATCCTGCGTTTGAATAAGAAAATGAAACGAGTTGAGCTTGAAGCTTGGGATCAAACTCAATGTTAAGAGCACTGCTACCCTTAGTCAGAATGCCCATTAAATCATCTCTAGACCAATCAATTGATATCTCCATAACTCTGCCAGTAAGATCTGGGTTTAAATGAAGCAGTAAATTCGTTTCACACCAAACTCCTATAATAACAACAAACACACCATAATCCCAAAGTGCTTTCAAATCAAATGCAAAATTACGTCTATCTTCTGTAGACATGTAGTGAAAATCTTCAATTACAAGCCTACGCTCAGATTTCTTAATTATATCCGCTATAAATCGCAAATCATTTATATCATGGCCAACAGCTCTCTGTTCACTGCTATTACTTGATTCATTTTTTAAAGATGCGGTAAAACCTGCTTTAGCAAGCAATAAGGCACCCGCCTCACCACTTGCCGAAAGACTCGCTTTAAATACACCCTGCCGTGATTCCTTTACCTGAATATTTATGTTCAACTGAGAGAGGGCATCAACATATATATCAGTAAATGGCTTACGGAGCCGACACTGTACAGTTATAGGCCGTGATAAAGCTTTCTGCCGAAGCCAAGATTTTCCACATTTAGATGGCCCACGAACTGCTATATGAGTTGTTCGTTCAAGCATTCTGACAAGTGCGGAGTCAAGACTCCCTCGATCTACATATGAGTACTCGAGTATTTCTGGAGAAATACCAAAAACCTGACTTGTTTTCATATTTTCTTCCGTTTCGGCAATAGGACTAAAAAAGCTAATTCTTTTTTAAGATTTTTTATACCGTTTTTTCAACAACTTGATTATCTACTAGTTTAGGGACAACTTTCAAAGCTTTCTTTTGCTCAGCAATATTTACTATGGCGCCCATTTTGGCTGCACGATCATGACGCGCCACATACCATTCCTCAAATAAATTCTCAATAAGCCATATAAGCAACCCCGCCTCTTCTGAATCAACATCAATGATAAGATTAACATCTTTTTCCATGTGCGCTCCGATATTACCTACATGACGCACGGAATCTATGGCTTTCCAAACTGTCCCATCAACCTTTGTTTTTATCCCTTCAATTTCATCAATCAATCGACTTTTTTTAATTTTCCAAAAATCTCTGATCATTCCTTGCAAACACCGTCTACTAAGAGTAGCTGAAGCTTTTGGACTCTTATGTTTGATTAAGCAAGCTTCATTGTAATCTTCCCGCAACTGTTGAGGAATATACTCAGGGAAGGGTTTAGCTTCCGATTCTGGTAATAGCTGCCATGAATGTAACCGTTTGCTGATATTGCCAGTTTGTTGATTTAATTGAGAAATATCCAAAGAAATAGTTTGTTTTCTACACTTATCATTGGGACAGACAATAATTGTCGTATCACTTTGATAGTTTCCATATTCTTTAGAAATATACTTCGCTTCAGATATAACACGAACATCATCAGTGCCAATCGTACATGGTCGATTACAATAGGGACAAGTCCAAGGTGATGCCATATCTACTCTCCATTGTTATCTAGTAATCAATAAAGTGTTACATTTTACCATTTATTAGCCTTATTGTCCCCAAATAAAAACCCCCTGCAATTATCAAATCGCAGAGAGCTAATATTTTAAACTATTAAAATTTTTCAGTTCATTCTATTAATTTAGATTCTGCCGTCCTAAATACCAATTTTGTCTCCAATCATGCCCAACAAAATCCCATTCCCATTTATCAGTAGAATGCTTTAAATCCCGCAAATGAAGCCTCACGCCCTTGTAAAAAACTATCGTACCAACTATTACCGCCCCAATCCATCCGCCAATGCCATAGCCTAACGCGGCAAAAATAAAGACCCATTGGGCGCAAATAATAAAGATCGTATAAACGGCGGTCTTGGGCTTGCTTAACAGAAAGGCTGAAGGTAGAAATAGCACTGCCCAGACTAGCCATGTCTTGAACATTAGGGCGTAAATTGTGGCAAAGATGAAAGCCTCTATCCACAATACTCTTAGACTTGATTTATCAAATCGAACTTGAGTTATCTGTGTGATCAATTTTGGCATGTTTGGCTCCTTTGGCTGGATCCCCGACAAAAGCATTCGGGGATGACATATGGCAAAAGATTGCTTCGCTTCGCTCGCAATGACACGTTTAAATCTTTGGTGTCCGTATTGGTGTCCATCGTAGGTACCTAATCAGGCGTAATCATACCTAATCGTTGGAAAATAAAAAACCCTCTCCGCGACGGGGAAAGGGCTAAGTTGTTTGTTTTGAGTCTATTGCGTTTTTGATTGCTTTTAGTTTACAAATCAGCTGCTCTACCAACTGAGCTAAGCCAGCGAAATTTTGTATCTTGCTGTAATCTAAATTACTTATAATATCTTTTAAAACTGACTTCTACCAAAAATTTATCGTTGGTGTCCATATCGGTGTCCATCTCATCACCAATCTTGGCACAAAAGAATTTTGTTGTGTGTTATAAATGCGAAAGTTTTATACCAGATTTCTCACAGGCTGTAAAGAAGGATTTCCTAAAACACCGCTCAAACAGCAGATTTAGAAGATTTTCGTTCTGCCTGCACTCTTCGCGCAGCCTCACGATAATACTGGATCAATTCTTGTGAGGACATATTTTTTGTTTTCTGATACATTTTATCCCTAATATCGCGCACCATTTTCACGGCATCAAATGTCTTCTTCATAGTTAGTTACCTCCCGTGGTGAATAAATTTCAATTGGATTATACCCTGCTTTTTTACTAACAGTATTAAATTGCCTTATTTTATCAAAATGAACGATGTGTCTAAAATTCCAACTGACTAAAACATCAACTTCATTAACAGTAGCCAGAGCAATATGCGTCATATCACGTTCGAATTTTGACCCTAATATTTTGGCTTTATTAAAATGCTGAAGTAATTCAGTAACTTTTGTGTCAATTATTAGTTGTTCAGCACCGTAATCAATAATTTCAAAGAATTTCTGTCTTACACGTTCTGGAGCATTTTCAATTTCAGCAGCAACCACCTCCGATAATACTGGCTTAAAATGCCCTAATCTAAAATCTTTGACCAGGCCGTTAGACCATTTAATAAATTCATGATCAAAACAACCGCCAATTACGGATGTATCAATATAAATACGAAGAACACTCACACTTAAATTATAACATTTTTACCAGATTCTCAGTTTAAATTTTTTAACAATACTATAAAACCAAATAAATCAATAAATTCAAATCAAAAAAACAGTCAATCCAATGCAACTATACACCCATACATCAACTCCTCTTCTAAACTCTTCATCACCTACTACTAAATTCACCAGCACCTATTATCCTAATACCTACTTCCATTTCCAATAGTTAGTTCCTGACCTCTATCCCCCTTGATCATGGTTGAGGGAGAGAGGTTGGGAACATTTTTGGGTGCTTCATCCCAAAAAACTATTGGAAATGGGAGAGTTACAACAGGACAAATGAACAAAACCTGAACACGTTTGTTCAGGTTTTGTTCAGATTTTGTTCAAATTCCGTCGGCAGGTTTATCATCATTAAGACCAAGAAAGGTCTTAATGTTAGTTAGCGGCTGAATATTGATATTCACCGGCACAAAGCCAGAAGCGCTCTGAAGCCTCTGTAACATGGCTGGATCAACATGGAACTTAATTTCACCACCATTGTTTTGTGTCTGTAAATTCATATTGGCTGGGGTTAAGTCGATACCACCGTAATCCACCATTTGCGCTTTATCTCCCTCCGATTCAGATGAACCGCTATTAGATGGCACTGCTGGTAAAGCTTTCACTTCAGACACTGGCAGTTCCCTGTTAGCTTCTCCAAAAACTTCTGATATACCTGATAGTGAAGGCTGCACCTGATGAGCCCTGGCCATAATTATTCTCCTCAAATTCTTGAGAATAATGCGTTGGGACCAATGCTTGAGCCCATCTCGGTTCTTTTCAAAAGCAATCTTAAAAATTCTCAATATAAACTGGCCGTCTGGGTCAAGGGCAGGATAGTTAGCTATTAAATTTACCAAATCCTCAAGATCAAAATTACCTAAACCTCTTTGACCTTCAATTGCTTTTTCAAGATAAGTCCTAACCATTCCAACCTGCGTCGTATCTCTGTCTAAGATGAATGAAGCAATTCTTATTTGTGTTAATTCCCAGGCCGAAACAATCCCCTCCCCAATCTCCATAGCCCTAACATAATCCCCTCGATCGACCAATAACTGTGCTGCGCGGAAAAGATGGTCAGTTTTATAATTTGTCATTTTTGATGCTGCGTTTTTAAGCATATCGTCATCGCCATACAATGCTGCTGCCTCAACAATAGAACCATAAACATGGTCATAGTGATCTCTTGGATAACTCATGTGATCATTTATATACTTCGCCGCTTCTTCGGCTTTCTGGTAATCTCTATTAAAAGCATATTCACGCCCTAAAGCGATCATTTTATCCGGACGTTCATTAGGATAAGGTTTATTAAGATCGTTTTCAGCCATTACCCTTACTTCTTGTAGAATCTCGTCTCTGCTAACAGGAAACTTGATCCCTTTTTTACGCATTAGAGGAACAAAATATTCAAGCCTTATCATCGCGGGTATTGCAACACGCCCCGAAGCTTCCCATGCCTTGGTATAATAACTGCGAGCATCGCTCTTCATATCTAACTTATCATATGCCCCGGCAAGCCTAACAAATAACCTTACCTTGTGCTCACCAGCGCGACCTTTAACATCATTGGGAATATCCTCTACCATTTTTACCAGTCGTTTTATCATTTTCTCGTTCCTGTCCTTAGGAACCAACAGACGGTCGATCATTATTTCAAGCCCATCCGCAAAGGTAGAAAAAGTTCCTACACCCGCTTCTTTCAACAAATTTAATGCTCCCTGCAAATCTCCTTCCCTGATAAATTGTAAAGCAATTTCTGCTAACGTATTAGTCCTGTCATCTCTCTCCGGAATGCTTCGGACGATCTCCAGCACGGTTGGCCTAACATTAGCATTTGTCATGATATTCGAATAATCATGCAACGTAACATCAACATAGAACTTCATACGATCCCCATACGTGGTCAATAGTCGTAAATATTCCCTTAAACACGATTCTGCCAATTGGGGATCATCATTAACGACATTATTAGCCATAATCAAAAGACGACGGGTTCTCGCTCGAATAACATCTTGAGCTCGATAACTTAAACCATAGGAAAAATTACGATCACTTTTCTCAGCCGCCACTATCAACCCATTAGAAACAACTGCCAATTCTATTGTTTGAAGAGCAACTGGAGTAATCGCCGTACTTTCTTCTGTTGATGGAGATTCTACTGTCTGGAGAACCAATGCTCCCTCTGGGGCTTTCCCCCAAACTTTGTTTGTAATTGCCCCTATCAATCCCCTGACTCCTCTAGGAGCCGTTGGCTGCTCCGGTGTGGCAACAGGCTTTTGCTCTGCTGAGACAGGATAAACTCTTGTTAAATCTGTGTTGCTTAAATCAATGTCCTCTAAACCATATGTTTTAGGATCATTGATAATGTTAAGCGCCATCTCTCTCAGCTCAGGATGAGTCGATGCTTCTTCAACAAGCTGGCTCATTATACCCATCATTTCATCCAAAGAACTTGAACTATCAAAACTTCCTTGAAAGTTCTGTGCCAGTAACCTAAAAGCTCCTACAAAAGATTCTCTTAACATATCGCGGGCGTCAACCTGAAACCGTGGATGATATGCCAGTTCACCAGCAAACTCTGCTCTATGCAAATGCACATACTCATGATCCATGTTATATCTCTTGAATCCAGCAATGGTCTCTTCATACATTGCATTCAAAACTTTAAGATACAAAACCAATTCATCTATTGGGAGGCCCTTTGCAGTCTTACCATGCGCACTAGATGCAGCTTCTAATCTTTCTATGTATGTGCTTAAAACACCAGGCAAATTCCTATCAGGCACAGCAAGCTCTTCCTTTGGTTCGTTTTGCGCATCTTGTCCTGCCTCTATTGCAGGTTGTGGACGCTGTGCGAGGGCAGGTATTACTCTGTCTGTCGGGAATTTTGTTGGCAATCCCATCCACTTCATATGAAACAACTCAACATCAGCCGGCGCTCCCATCCTATTAGTCTGCGATGGGACAACGTTTGATCCTTTTGGGTGTGAATGACCAGCTAAACCAATTCGATTACCTATACCCGGGACAGCATTATTCTTTAACCGGTCATCAAGCGATGACCGCACCAAAACAAGAAGCCCATTACCATCAATTACACCAATTTCTCTCAGGGCTTTTTCAGTCTCCTGATCTGTCTTGAATTCCCTAATAAGCCCATCACCATCATAAAAACTCATATGTAACTGTCCATCACCCATGACACATAAAATAAAATTGTAAAGAGTAGGTCCCTTCCAGTTTTCTGGTGCTGTCAGAAAGTCAATACTCCATTCAGTATCAATGTTAACAACATCCTTTACCTCTTGAACTGTAGAAAATGGCCTTTTAATAATCGGAGCATATGATTGAACAGCTCCAAGCTGTAAAGCACCTCGCGTTACACTCTTTGCGTAAGCATCATAAAACTCTTTATAAGCGGCTCTATAGTCGCTGACCTCTGCAAACTTTCTGTCCACTTCAAATGAATACAGCGGCCACATGAGCATTAGCTCCAACTCCCCAAGACTATTCAGATCTCTTCCTAAAGATGATGAACTATATTCCATAAATGTACGAAACCTTTCA
>Ga0302319_10005132_pt1 | contig 26482 bp, 10 predicted proteins | sample Bog_T0_2_FD_203319 | JGI IMG/M metagenome (GOLD analysis project Ga0302319, IMG submission 203319) | Peat permafrost microbial communities from Stordalen Mire near Abisko, Sweden - Bog_T0_2 | ecosystem: Environmental > Terrestrial > Soil > Wetlands > Peat | place: Sweden: Abisko, Stordalen Mire... | reverse complement strand
CGGCGGTGAGGCGGAATATCCAGTTGGCGCGCAGGGCAATCGGCTGCGAGAAGACCGCGCGCGCGCCCATCACTGCAAAGAAGAGCAGCACCAGGCTGCCCACCAGCAGCGGGGGATTCGGCTGGTCCCACCGGGGCTTGTTCCAGATCCGTTCGTAGGAACGCGAGCCGTAGAGCAGATCGCGTGCGTATGCCAACGCCACCGCCAGTCCGATGCCGCCATACGCCGCCAGCAGCAGGCGATGGTGGCGGCTGCGCGCAATCGTGCGGGCGGTGAAAAGCAGGATGGCGCGTTCCACGGTCCGCGGAATCAGCTTCGCGGCCAGCCAGCCCACCAGCCGCATGGCGGGGCGGGACCGGTCGGAGGGGGCGATGTCGGGCTGTTCCACGATGCGGCGATTGTAGCGGTGGAAAGCCAGCGGAAAGGCGACCATCGCCAGTGGGCAGACAATGCACAACGCGCGCAGGGCGGTGGCGGCAAGGGGGTCGAAGCCGCCCACGCCGCTGAGCTTCTGAAACAGTCCCAGAAACCAGAACGAAGGCAGCCACGTGAGGCCGGCGGTATACGGAGGCTTGAGGAAATAGACGCCCAGGATCGCGAAAAATGCCGCCATTTGCAAAACACCGGAGAGCTTCAGGAACAGGCGATAAGGGAGCAGGTTGGCCGCGATCGCCTGTATCGAAAGCAGCGCGCAGCAGACTAACAAGCCGGCGGCGAACATGGTGGTCCAATACGCGCCGAAACCGCGCAGCACCGCCAGCGTGCCGCTGCCCGGAGGGGCAATGGCGAACGGGTAGGCCAAGCCGGTAAAGGCGTTGAGGGCCGCGATGGCCACTCCCAGGGCGGTGCCGAGCGCCGCCAGTTTCGCCAGGAAGACGGTCCGCGGGCGCACCGGCAGCAGGCCGAGTATCAGGCAATCGCGGCGGTCGGGCAGGACGTTGTTCCAGGCGAGCACGGTGAACAGCCCGGCGATAGCCATGGTGGTGGCAATCAGCAGATCCTGGTCCACCCAACCCAGGCGGCTGAGCTTTTCCCACGGCAAGGTGGAGAGACCGTAGCGCGGCACGAAATACATGGTGAACGTGAAGCTGAAGGCCGCCAGCATGGCGGCGAACTGCCCCAGCAGGCGCTGCGCGACGCCGCGCGACGCGAGCAATTCCAGGTCCAGTATGCGGAACAGGAAATCGCGATAGAGGATGCGGAACTGGCGGTGTTGGTCGGGCATGGCTACCACTCCATGAGTTGGACTAGTTGCTGCGTGATGGCGGGGGTGTCCTGTTCGACTGCCAATTGCGAAAAGATCTCTTCCAGCGTGGGCAGCGACATGAGGGCGCGCAGTTGTTGGATGGAATCGTTGGCCACGATGCGGCCCTTGTGCAGGATCACCACGCGGGAGCAGACGCGCTCCACAGTTTCCAGATCGTGGGAGCTGAACAGCACCACTTTGCCGCGCGCCGCCAGTTCGCGGATGAGGTCGCGGAGCACCAGCGCGGAATTGACGTCGAGGCCGGAAAAGGGCTCGTCGAGCAGCACCAGTTCGGGGTTGTGGAGCAGCGCGGCGATCAGCAGCACTTTCTGGCGCATGCCCTTGGAGTACGACGAAATGGGCACGTAGCGGTCCTGGTAGAGCGAGAGCAGGCGCAGGAAGCCCGCGATTTTTTCGCCGAGCTGGCGCTCCGGCAGGCCGCGCAGGTGGCCCACCATTTCCAGGTATTCGGCGCCGGTGAGGTGGGGGTAGAGGTGCGGCTCCTCGGGGACGTAGCCGACCGTCTGGCGATAGGCGATAGGGTCGCGGTCCACCGGCTGGCCGCGAAATAGAATTTCGCCGTCGCTGGGCTCGATGAGGCCGGTGATCATTTTCAGCGTAGTGGACTTGCCGGAGCCGTTGAGCCCGAGGTAGCCGGTGACCTCGCCGGCGTGCGCCACGAAGCTGACGTTGTGCACGGCGGCGATGCCCGAGTAGCGTTTGGTGACCGCGCGCAGTTCCAGCATCAGCGCAGCCTGTGTCCCGCGTGGCCGCGCCGCGAGGAGAAGGTTTTCAGCCAGAAAGTGAGACCGATCACCATCACCATCAGGCCGCCGGTCACAAAGACGGCCAGATACATCACGATGCCGATGGTGAGCGGTTGATGCGCGATAGCGCCGTGGTTGGCGAATTCGGCAATGCTGCCGACGGATGGAGCGGACGCCGGCTCGACAAGATTGCGGCGCCCGAAGAGCATGGCGCCGAACCCTCCGAGGACCACTTCAAACAGCGCCAGTGACAGCGCCAGAGCGATCTTCCACCAGCCGGAGCGCAGCAGCCACTGGCGGCCCAGCGAACCCAGCCCGTCGAAGAAGAGGGGGAAAGCGCCTTGCGATTCGGCCGCCTGGTCGAAAATCCAGAGCATTTCCCCGGCGAACTGGCGGCGGAACATGGGCGGATGGAGCCACAGCAGACAGCGATAGCAGGTGCGCATCACGTGGCCCTCCGGGGAGCGTGCAGGCAGGCCTTGGCCTCGCGGACCACGGTTTCCAGGCGGGCGATTTCCGCCGAGAGCACGCCGCGGCCGAAGGAGGTGAGTCGAAAATAGCGGCGGCGCGGGTCGTCATGCGCCGGAGGCCGCGGGGATTCCTCCACGAGGCTCTGCGTCATGAGCTTTTGGAGGTTGTCGTAGAGTGTGCCGGGGCCGGGTTTATATTGGCCCTCGGATTGGCGGGCGACCTCCTGCATGATCCCGTAGCCGTGCCGGTCTTCGCCGGCCAGGGAGAGCAGGATATGGAGCGCCGCCGGGGATAAAGGGAGGAACGGACTGTAATCCTCGATCATTCGCTTTCCGTTATATCGGAATCCGAGTGATGTGTCAAGGGGGAAGTTGCGCTCCCTGATCCCGGCAAGACAATAGAGCACCACAGAGGGACTGGCGGAATTCGCGTATGGGCGAATGAAAACTCTGAGGCCACCGGTGAATTCTCCGCAGCTCCGCACGTTTCCGCAAGCCTCAAGGAATTGCGTCACAATGGAAGTCGATCATGTTAACCAGACGTGCGTTGCTACTCTCCCTGGGCGCGGCGGCTCTGCCGGCGCCCGCCAAAGTCGGCCAGGTGGAAATCGGGGTCTGCGGTTCAGTGGACGATTTCGCCAAAGCGGAACAGTACGGGTTCGACTATTTCGAGCCGGCTGTGGCCGCCGTGGCCGCGCTCAGCGACCAGGCGTTTGCCGGCTTCCAAGAGCGCGTCTCGAAATCGCGCCTGCGCTGCGAGTGTTTCAATAGCTTTATCCGGTCGCTGATGGTGGTGGGTCCGGCTGTGGACCGCGACGCCCTCACGGCCTACATGAGTTCCGCGCTCGACCGGTGCAAGGCGCTCGGCGCCACCATCGTGGTGTGGGGCAGCGCTGGTTCGCGCAATGTGCCGGAGGGGTTTTCGCGCGACCGGGCATGGCAGCAGATCGTGTCGTTTCTCCATCTGGCCGGGCCGATTGCCCAAAAGCGAGACATCGTGGTGGCCATCGAGCCGCTGCGCAAGCAGGAGAGCAACATTATCAATACCGGCGCCGAAGCGCTGCGCCTGGTGCGCGAAGTGGACCATCCCAACGTCAAGATGATCATCGATTATTACCACCTGCAGCAGGAGCACGAAGACCCGCAAATCCTGGAAACAGCGCGCGACGCTATTGTACACCTGCATTTCGCCAACCCCGCCGGCCGCGTCTGGCCGAAGGATCCCGCGGAGGATCCGGGGTACGCCCCATTCTTCCAACTGGTCAAGAAGACCGGCTTTCGCGGCGGACTTTCCATCGAAGGGAAGGGCACGTTCGAAGCGGACGCCGCCGCCAGCCTGGCCTTCTTCCGCAAGGAATTGGCCTGACCCGGCGCCTATTTCGGGGACAGGCTACATAACCTCGAAACTCCGTCCGGTTTCCCGATTTGTATTTCGAGGTTATGTAGCCTGTCCCCGAAATAGCTTATATCGCCAAACAGACCGACGTCAGGACAGCGTTGATCACAATTTGAACATCGACAACGTTGACCACCCCGTCCCCGCTCAAATCGACCGCCGTCTGAGATCCCAGCGCTTCGTTGATTATGGCCTGCACATCAGCCACGGTGATGATCCCGTTCTGGGTGACGTCGCATGGACTGAAGGCGGCGCCGAAATTGGCCACGACATTCTTGGGCCCGTTCATCAGGAGATTTTGCGGATTTGTGCTGCCCGTGAGGTCCCCCGAAAAGTTCTTCAGCATATAGGACGACGTCGCCGTGGCCTTTACGCTTGTCGTGGTGCCCGCATCGATAAACCCGCCCGCGCTGATGCTTCCCTCGCTCGATGGGTTGGCAGACGTAGTCAGCAGGTATTGTGTCGCGAAGGTCGCCGTATAAGTGATCCCGGTGGTGGGAGCCACTACACCGATCGACGCCGTGGTATCCCCCGTGGACCAGGACGTCAGCGTAGTCTTGGTGCCGCCATTGTTCTGCGACGCCACTACCGACAGAGTGTGGTTCGACCCCGGCACCCAACTGACAACCGCGGGTGTCGACGTGGGTGTGCCATCGATTGTCACCGTCAGACCGGAAGGGGAAGTAGCGATGGTGTTCACCGAGGTCGCCGTGGCGCTGGGCGCAGTGAACAGGATTGCGCTGCTATTCGCCAGGACCGCGGCGTCGTAGCTCCACTGAATCTGCCGGCCATTGGCATTCCCTCCTGAATCGCGGATGCCGATTGTCGCCTGAGCGCCGTTGGACGCGGGGCCGACGGTTTGATATTGGAACAGCACGTTATTGCTGCCCTCGTAGAGCACCGCTTCGAAAGTCACCGGACTGAGCGAGCCCGCGGCAAATGCGTTGTACCATTCCATGATGAACTGCCGGCTGCCCGCCGCCCCCAATGTCTGGTAGTAGACCGCGCCCGCGCCCGCTGTCTGGAACGAAAGATCCATCCAGAAAGGTGCGATCGCCGGCAGGTCCCCCGGTACGGCACTGCTGGTCAGATCGGTATTGGCGAAGTCGGTCGGCGCACTGCAGGCAGGCGCGCTGGTCACGAAATAGGCTATGCCATTAGCGCTCACGCATATCAGGTTATAACTCTGGCCGTAGAACTGAAAGGTAAACGGTAGAGTGAGAACAGCCGTGCCGTCGTCGGTCCCGGTGAGCACGCTGGGACTCCCACCGCCCCCGGCGGGATCCACGAAACTGTACACCGTGCTGTCGGTGGCGGTGTAATTGCCCGCGTCCGGGCCCTTGTTAGTAGCCCATAACAAGGTTGCCATCGCCAGAGCTGCCGCCAGCAGTTGCCGCCATCCCGCCAGGTTTCTCATCGGTTTTCGCATACTAGGTCTCCGCTTCATTTCGTCGCCTCGCCTCACCATGATGTCTGCTTGATAGTGAACAACTGCCCGCCAAATGAGATAACCATTCGCCGGACGCCGCCCACCGTCGAGTTGTAACTCACCACTGTGAAAGGCAAAGTGTAGGTGCTGCCAACCGGACCCGCAAGAGTTCCCAGGATCACAATGCTGGGTTGATCCACCGCAGGCGTGACCGGACAACTCAGCGCCGTAGCTGAGCCGAAAAGCGATCCTGTTCCGCCTGCCTGGCCCAGCGCCAGACCGTAGGCGTTCAGGCTGAAAGCGCAGGCGGCGGCGGACTGCGTCACGGTGTAAGTCTGTCCGGCGAACTGGATGGTGCCGGTTCGCGTGACGCCCGCCGGGTTAGCCGTCGCAGTAAAACTGACCGTGCCCGACTTGCCATCGGAGGAACTGGCGGTCGTGGCTGTGAGCCAGTTCGCAAAGCTTACTGCCGTGGCCGAACAGCCCGCCGTTCCGGTTGAGAACGTGAACAGTCCGCTGGTAGTGCCCTGCAACAGCGTCGCGCTCGTTCCACTCAATATGTAGTTACAGGGCCCCGCCGCCTCATTTACAGTGAAGGGCTGTCCCGCGATAGTCAATGTACCCGACCGTGCGCTCGCCGTGCCATTCGCCGCCGCAGTGAACACCACGTTCGACGTTCCTCCGCTGCCGCTTGACGAGATTGTCAGCCACGCCGCCGAAGCATCCGCCAGAGACTGCCAACCACAGACCCCCGGGGCAGTCACGGTCACGCCCCCCGTGCCGCCGCCGAAGGGGATCGAGGCATTCGACGATCCCAGCACATCATTGCAAATAGTGCCGCCCTGGGTAACGGCGACCGATTGGCCCGCCACTGTCAGGTTGGTGCTCCTCGAAACCGTGGATGACGCGTTAGAAGTGGCAGTTACGGTGATTGCCCCGTTGCCGGACCCGTATGCCGGCGAAACAGTGGCCCAGGATACCGGGCTGGAGGCCGTCCAGGTGCAATTCGACCCGTTCGCCGTCACCGCCAAAGTGCCCGATCCGCTGCTGCTCCCGAACGGGCTGCCGGAGTTGCCGGCATCCACGGTGACGCTGCACGGCGTCGGATCCTGCGTGATCGTGAATAACTTATCGCCGATGCTCAGGGCCCCGCTGCGGCTCACGGTGGTGGAGTTCGCCGCCACCGAATAAGTAAGCGCCACGGGGCCCGGTCCGTTTCCGGAGCCGCCGGAAGTTACCGAAATCCAACTCGGCCCGGCGACCGTGCTGTAACTGCAGGCCGTGAGCGTGGTAACATCCACTTCACCCGTGCCGCCGGAGTAACTGGCGCCGGCGCTGGGAACGCTCAGGCCCACGGTACAGGAGGCTCCGCCCTGAGTCACCGTGAAAGTGGACGACGATCCGCCAGTAAGTTGGACCGCCGCCGTCAGCGTCTGTGTGGACACGCTGCTGTTCGCTGGAATGGTGAAAGTCACGGCGCCGTTGCCCGTCCCGCTAGTGGGCGATGCGCCCAACCCGCTGGCACTCCACGTGCAAGCGCTATTCGTGGTGGTCACATTCACTGTCGCCAAGCCACCGGCATAAGTGGCGGTTACGCTAGCGGGCGTGATCGCCAGGGCGCAAGTGGAGCCGAACTGCGTGATGGTGTAAGTCTGCCCGCCCACCGTGATATGTCCGGTACGGGACGAGAGCCCTCCATTACTCGTAAGACTATACTGCACTGTTCCGGAGCCGGTGCCCGAGGCCGAAGCCGGGTCCACGGTGACGAACGCATCCGATGTTGCCGCCGTCCAGGAGCATAGCGATCCCGTGGAGACGTTGAAGCTTCCCGATCCTCCTGCCGCGGCGATGGTACTACCCGTCGGAATCAGTGTGTAGGTACACGGCGGCGGATTGATCACCGTCAACACCACCGGGATGCCGGTGACGGCGTTGACGGCATTGGCCGCATACACTCCCACTACGCCCACATAGGTGCCAGCCACCAGGCCGCTGGGATTCAAGCTCAAAGTCAACGTAGCGGGAGCCGTTCCCGATGTCGCCGATAGCGACGCTCCCGGAATCCCGCTCACCATGGCATCGAACGCCAGGGACCCGCTGGTTTCCGTGATGTTCACCGGTATGGGCGATGGAGCGGGCGCCGTCCGCACATAACTCAGTTGGATTACTTCCGCCGGTGAGATCCCGATTCCCGGCGCCTGGCCGCCGGAGTCGATCACCACGGTGTAGCTGAACGTCAGCGTGTTCGCAGGTTTGGCCGAGTCCGTCACAATCACGATGGGGTTGAAATCCCCGGCTATAGTCGGAGTTCCCGAAAGCACGCCCGCGGCGGTAAACGTGAGTCCCGGAGGCAAGTCGGAGTACGGCGCCAACTGGTACGTGTACGGCACAGTGCCGCCGGAGGCCGACAAGGCCACCGAATAAGCCGTGCCTACGGCGCCGTTCGGCAGCACTTTAGGCGACACTGCGACCGGCGATATGTTGGTAGTGAATTGTGTGGTCACGGTTTGTCCGTTGGAATCAGTCGCGACCAGTGAATAGGAGTAAGAGCCCGCGGTGGTTGGAATCCCCCCGAGGTAGGCCGGAACTCCGTTGGCTCCCCGCACAATCGCCATTCCGGGCGGCAGGGCGGATCCGGGAGCGACGGCATAAGTCACCGGCTGCACGCCGTAGTACTCAAACGAATAGTCCAGAGGGTAACTATACGAACCTGACGAAGTCGAATATGCCACTCCCACGGAACCATCGTGAGTCTGAAACGGATAGCTGGACGGAGGCACGTTCTGTCCCGGCACGACCACGGCGAATTCATTGGCCGCCCAGCCGGTATAGCCGTGAGAGTCGGTTACACTCACATAGACCGGAAATGTTCCGTTCTGCGCCGGTGTGCCCGATAGGAGGCCGTTGGAACTCATCGTCAGCCCCGGGGGCAGGGGTTCGAGGGGCGTAGTAGCAAAGGTGTACGGCGGTGTTCCTCCGGCCATGGAGAACTGGTAGCTATAAGGGACTCCCAACGTCGCCACTGGGGGCACCCCAGACTGGAAGTTGAGCTGCATGGGAGCGATGACCACGCTGTATTGGTGATCCGCGAAGTTCCCGGAATTGGAATTGTCCGTAGCGCGGATGGTGAAGTTGAAAGTTCCCGGAGCGCTGGCGGCGCCGGAGATGGTCCCATCCGGGGACAAAGTCATGCCCGGCGGCAGCGAGCCCGCCTGCAGGCTCCAGGTATATGTCGAGCTTCCATTGGTTGACAGTCCGATGTCATTCCCAATCCCCACGGACAGTCCGAAGGGCGGCGCTGTGACGATGGCGAACCCCGACGCCGCCGACGAGTTGTTGACCGTCAGCGAATAGCTCGTCTTATAAGAGTGCCCCGCGTTGTCTGTGACTGTCGCGTAGAAACTGTAATTACCGGTACTGGTGGGAGTACCCGAAATCAGCCCGGACGCGGACGCCGTCATTCCTGGCGGGAACATCGGGAAGCTGATCGAGTTCTGGCTGTAAGCAAAGGTGTAGGGCGGAGTTCCTCCCACGGCGGTCAATTGCCGGGAATAGGCGGTGCCAGTGACGCCGTTCGGCAGGCCGCCGGCCTCCAAGGCCATCGGCGTCACGTTCAAGGTAAACGTACTACGCACGGTGGCCGCCGGGCTGGCGCTGTCGGTGACGATCAAATCGAAGGAATACTGGCCGGCGGTGGATGGCTCTCCGGCCAGAATCGTGATGCCGGGCCGCGCGTTGGGAGGCAGTGCGCTCCCACTGTAGAGGGTCAAGCCGGGAGGCAGGTTGGACCCGGGCGCCAGTGTCCAGGTGTACGGCGCGATTCCGCCTGACGGGCTCAGGTTCATCGAGTAGCTCTGTCCCAGGCGCGCATCCGACATGCTCGTCAGCGCCGGGTTATAAGTCAGCACCTCGGGATAGTACACATACAACAGGAAGTGCTTGGTCACCGTCGATGTGCCGTCGCTTACGGTAACAGCCACGTTATAGTTGCCAGTCCCTTCCGCGCTGCCGGTCACCAGTCCGGTCGTCGAAATCGACAAGCCGGACGGCAGTCCGCTGGCGGACCAGGTTTTGTTCGTGCCTCCGCCCGTGGCCGTGAACTGGTAATTATAGGGGACCTCGTACGCCCCATGCACCGGAATGATCGTGGGATTGGTGATAGTGATGGTTGAAACCGCGATGGTGAACGTATAGTTGGTGGATGTCGATGTGGCGCTGTCCGCGGCGGTCAGAGTGAAGCTGTAACTGCCCGCCGTTGTCGGGGAACCGCCCAGGGTCGATCCATTCAAGGTCATGCCCGGGGGAAGCGCCGAGCCCGCCGCTATCGACCAGGTCACCGTGCCGGCATAGTCCCAGGCCAGCAATTGTTGAGAATAGGCCGTGCCCGTGGACCCGTTCGCCAGCCCGGTGGTGGTGTAAAGCTGAATGGGTGAAAAGGTTATGGATAGAACCCTGACGCCGATATTCCCGCCGGAATCGGTCGCCTTTAGCGTGAAGTTATAGGCGCCCGTGCCCAGCGGCGCGCAGTACATGTCGTAACTGCCGTTCGAATTGGACAGAAGGCTGTTACCGGTTTCCAGAGAACAGCCGGGCGGTAGCGAGTCAAGAACGGTGAACGTGTATGGTCCGGCGCCGCCGCCGGGGTTCAAGTTGAAAACGTAGGTTCCGCCCGAAGCAAAAGTCCCCAGGTTGGGACCGATACCGATATTGACGGTGACGCCGGTGGGAGAAGCGACATTAAAGGTGATGAACTGCTGATGGGTGTTCCCCGCATCGTCGGTCACCTGGACCAAGGTTGAGTAAGAGCCCGTTGCGGTTGGAGTCCCGCTCACCATGCCGGTCGCCGCGTTCAGGGTCAGCCCCGGCGGCAGAGGACTGGCCGCCAGAGGCGTGGTCCACGAAATATAGTTGCCGGAGCCGCCAGTGACCAGGATCTGCTGCTGGTATGCCGTGTTATAGGTCGGGGTGGGCGTGTTGCGGCCGTATGTGCCCGCCGGGCCATTGAAGGGGAATACGGTCATGTCGAAATTCAGCGGCGAAATCACCCAGTTGAAGGTTTGAGTGGTGGTATTCGAGGCGCCGTCCGTGACTCTCAACGTGAAGGGGTAGTTCCCCGTCCGCGTCGGTTTTCCGATGAGGTAAGTGAATCCGGGCGCGAAGTTGAAGCCCAGCGTCTCTCCCGGCGACGACAGGGAGATTCCCGGGGGAAGGCTCCCGCTGGCTACGCTCCATGTGTAAGGCTGAGTTCCGCCTTGGGCGAACAGTTGAGTCCAATAGCCACTGCCTACGGTGGAGTAATAGAGATTTGGATTGGAAGTGATAGACAACGGCTGCGGCGGGTTAAACGGCACGAAGATCCCAAATACCTTTTGTGCGGCGCCGTTGGAGCCGCTGGCCTGCACTGTGAACGTGTTGGTGGAGAATCCGTTCGGCGTGCCCGAAATCACGCCCGCCGAATTCATGCTCAAGCCGTTGGGCGGCGATCCGCCAACAATCGCCCATGTGCAGTTGGAGCCGCAGTTGGGGGCGGCCAACGTCTGCGAATAGCTCGCGCCGATAGTCCCCTGGGGCAGCACTTGTCCCGTGGTAATGGCGAACGGATAGACGGTCAGGTTATAACCGAAAGGCTCCGCCGTACCGGATGTGTCGGTAACGGTGATGTTGATGTAGAAGTTTCCGCTGGCCGAGGGAATGCCGGAAATCGTGCCGGTGGAAGTGCCAATGTTGATTCCCGCCGGCAGACCCACCGCAGACCATGTATAGGTGCCGGTACCTCCGGAAGCTGTGAAGGTATACGAGTACGCCGAGTTAAATACCGCGGCCGGCGGATTGCCCGGGCTGAGAATGGTTAGCGAGGAATCAATCTGTGTAATCGCACGGTCGAAGGTGTTGCCGTCGCTATCCGTGACCCGCAGAGATGTGGAATATGTGCCGGCTCCGGTGTTCACGCCCAGAAGGCCGCCGGTAACGCTCGTAGGGAAAAAGTTGGGCATTTGCCCGCCGTCTTGTACCCGGAAGCCCGGCGGGACCACGGCCCCCGGACTCAACGAATAGTGATAAGGCGGTTTGCCGCCACTAGCGGTCAACTGGAAATCTTGCACGCCGGGAGACAGTGGTCCCACGGTCGGACCTATTCCCAGGAACAGCGGCGGATAGGTGGTGTAGACCGCCAAGTTGAACTGCGCGACGAAAACATCGCTGGAAGTGTTGACATCCACCGCCTGTACGTAGAACGTAACCTGCCCCGTAGCGGTGGGTGTTCCGCTGATGACACCGCCGCTGCTCAAGCTCAGTCCAGGCGGCAGATAATAGCCCGGCGCCATGCTGAAGTTCGCCGCCAGAGTGCTGGATAACTGCGTATTGTACGGCGTGTTGAGACTGGCGTACGGCAGCGTTTGCGGAGTCGTGATATAGAGGGAAGTCACGAAAATGGTGTACTGCCGCACGCCAAAGTTCGGGAGGTTTCCGGAATCGGCCACCTGCACCACGAACGTATAAGTTCCAGCCGTGGTCAAGGTGCCGGTGAGCAAGCCGCCCGTAGAGAGCGAAACGCCAGCCGGCAGGCTGCCCCCGGTCTTAGACCAGGTGTACGATGACGCGCAGCAGGCATTCAACTGGTAATTCAAATTGGTACCCACCGGGAAGTACCCGATGATGTCGTTCGCCCCTCCGTAATTGCCGAACGCAAGCTGTTGGGCGCTGATGGTGTTCGTCCCGGCGCTGCCGATGTTGAAGTACTCCGAGAGAGTCAACGTATTCGGGGAGCCGGCGTGGTCGGTGAATGTCAATTGCGGCGTGAAGTTGCCGTTCTCCGCCGGTGTGCCGCTCACCGTCATGCCGCTGAGCGTGAGACCGTCCGGCAACTCGAACGGCGCCGCCTGTGCAAGGTACAAGGGCGCACTCGGAGCGGGGGTCCCGCCGATGACCCGCAGCAGCTTGGAATAGGCCACGCCCTGGGTGCCGTTGGGCAGAGTGCCGGAGCCGTCCACCCACAGAGGCGATACGTGGAGCTTGAATGTTTGTGCCGCCGATACGCCGTTCGCGTCCGTGACCACGGCCACGATGTTGAATGTGCCGAGCGCCAAGGGCGCGCCCCACAGTTCCACGTCGGAATCGGTGTAGCCCGAACTGGTAACGCCGCTCCCGTGGCGCGTACTCATCCCCGGGGGCAAACCGGTCACGTTCCAAGTGAATGGCGCCGTGCCTCCGGAATACACCTGCAATCCTCGTGAACAGGCGACACCGAACGAACAATCGTCAAAGCTTCCAGAGCTCTGGACCTGCGGAAGGCTTGGTGGCACCCCAACCACATCGAACGATATGACCTTCGTGTAAGAGGTGCGATTGCTGTCCGTGGCCGTGACGTTCAAGTTGAAGCGTCCTACGCCGTTGGCCGTGCCCGACAGAACGCCCGCCTGACTGACTGTGAGGCCACCAGGGAGGCCGTTGACATTAAAAGTATATGGCGGAGTCCCGCCGCCAGCCGCAAACGTGTAGTTGTAAAGCGCGTTCTGAGTTCCGTTAGGTATGCTTCCGGGGCTCGTGACGTTAACGGTATAGACGTCTAGAGCGGCGCTCACCGTCACGGTATCGACGGTATCGTTGATGGTGAAGCTGAAATTGTAGTAACTGGCCTTGATGGGCGTACCGGAGAGAACGCCCGTGCTGCTCAAGGTCAGTCCCGGAGGCAGATTGTTGGGCGAGCCGAAGGTGACGGCGCCGGCGGCGTTCAACGGAGTGAAAGTGTACGAGAATGGCGTGCCGAGGAAGGCGTCGGGCAGACGGAACCCGGTGTTTTCCATGGCCGTCAATCCGGTGATCTTCAGGCTGAACGTCTGGCTCGCCGTCTGTCCGGCACTGGAGGCCGTCAAGGTGAACTGATACGGCGTGGACTGTGGCACCGTCGCCACGCCTACAATTCCCGCTGACGCATTGAACGGGAAATAAGGCGGCAGGTCCGTGCGGAGAGACAATCCCGGCGGCAGCGAGCCGCTAGTGAGACTCCAGGTGAATGTGCCATTGCCACCCGTGACGATTAGAGGTTGCTCTACTTCGCCCACTGGCAAGGTCCCCAGATTCGCCCCCGTGTTGATGGCCAGGAATGGACTGGTGGTGTAGATACCCAGATTACAATACGCGACGTTCGTGTGCCCCGAGGCATCGGAAATGTACACGTTAAACAGAAACTGTCCGGTAGCGGTGGGAGTGCCGGACAGCAGACCGCTGCCGCTCAGGGTGATTCCCGGCGGCAGTGGTCCCTGCAACCCCAAGGTGTAAGTGACTGTGCCGGTACCACCGCTGGTATTTATCTGATAGCTATACGGAGAGTTCACCGTGCCGTATGGCAGATTCGTATTAGAGGCAAGCACAATCGGCGACACGGTCAGCACGAATTGTTTGTAGCCCGCATTACTTAGGTTGGCGGAGTCGGCCGCCTTCGCCAGGAAGTAGTAAACACCGGAAGTAGTGGCCGTTCCGCTCAGCGCGCCGGTGGCGGAAAAATTGATTCCCGCTGGCAAAGTCCCACCAGCCAGCGTCCAGGTGTAGGTTCCGGAATTCGAGCAGCAGGCGAAAAGCTGATTGGAATAGGAGCTGCCGGTAACGACGTAGCCCAGATTGAAGTAAGTATTGATGTTGATCGACGCAGAAGTCCCGCTGAAGACGTTAAAGCCGTAGAACGCGATAAGGCTGTTATTCGCCGAATCTTTGAATTGCAGTAGCGGGTTGAAATTGCCGGTCTCCAGGGGCGTGCCGGTCACCGTGAAAGCGCCGGTATTCAGCGTCAAACCATCGGGCAGCGGATTAAACGTGGCGTTGACTTGGCTGACGGTGTAAGGACCCGTGCCGCCCAGAACCCGCAACTTACGCGAGTAGGTCGCCCCTAAAGTGCCGTTGGGCAGGTTGTCGCCGTTATCCACTATCAGGGCAGAAACCGTAAAGGGGGACGTCACCGTGGCTGACAGGCCGGTGGCATCGGTCACCTTGTATGTGACGGTGTACGTTCCCAGGGTCGTTGGGTTGCCCCAGATCTCGATGTCGTCGGGTGCTATATCGTTACGCCCCGCGGCGTTGTACGGCCGCGCCGACACTCCTGGCGGCAGCCCGGTCACGTTCCAGGTGAACGGCGCCGTACCGCCGACAAACACGCTAACCAATTGCGAGAAGGACTGGCCAAGCGAGGCGATGGGGTTGTAGATCAGACCGTTCAGGTTGATACTGGGCAGTAGCGGCGGCGCTCCGATCACGTCGATGGAGAACTGTTGGGTATAAGATTCCGAACTGGAATCGGTCACCGTGACCGAGAAGCCGTTCTTCCCCGTCGAACTGTTGATGGCGCCGGAGAGCGTTCCGGACTGACTCAGAGTCAACCCGCCCGGCAGTCCGTTGCCGGTGAACGTATAGCCGCCGGTACCGCCGGCCGCCGCGAACGTTACATTGACCGTGCCATTCTGCGGCACATTCTGCAGCAGACCGTCCGTGGTGAAGCGGACCGCCGACACATTGATGCCGCTGCCACGGCCAATCAGATCGACGCCGTCGCTGACAAGATAGTTGAAATTGAAAGTCCCGGACTGGGTCGGGGTTCCGGAGAGTACCCCGCTGCTGCTGAAGGTCAAACCAGCGGGGAGACTACCACCGTTCTGCGTCCACGTCACGGTCCCATTCACGGCCGGATTTAGCGCCGTAAACGTGTAACTGTAAGGGACACCGATGAAAGCTTGCGGCAAACCGCTGTCCTTAACGGTCAGCGCCGTAATTGTCCAAGTGCAGTACTGATAGGAAGTCTGTCCGCCGCTGGTTACTGCCAGGGTAAAGCTATAAGTCCCGGCAGTAGTGGCAAGGCCGATGATTCCAGCCTGCGCATTGGACTGGAAGAACGACGGCGTATCCGTGCGGATCGTTAGTCCCGGCGGCAGAGCGCCGCCCGTCAGGCTCCACGTGTACGTTCCGTTGCCGCCACTGGCGCCCAGCGCATACTGAACCTCTCCGAGGGGCCAAGCGCCAAAGTTGCCGCCAAAATTGAAACTCGGCGCCGCGCTGGTGCCCGCTGCTTCTATCTGCATTCCGAAGGATCCCGTGAAGCTGTTCCCCGCGCCGTCCGTCACGGTGTAGTTCAGGTTGTAACTACCCGGCGAGCTGGGCGTGCCCGACAAGGTTCCGTTAGATGACAACGTCAATCCCGGAGGAAGTTGGCTGCCTGGACCCAGCACCCACTGTAAAGTCCCGGTTCCACCGGTCGCCGACAACGTCGTGGAATAAGTGGACCCGGCCGTCCCGTTGGGCGTCTGTAAATTGGGGTTCAGGGGAGTTACGTTCAGTGTGAAGTACCGGATCCCGTAGTTGGACGAATGGGCGCCATCCACTGCCTGGACTTCCAGGGTGTACTTACCGATCGTCGTGGCCGTTCCCGTCAGTTGCCCGTTTCCGCTCAAGGTCAGCCCCGGCGGCGCGCTTCCCACCAGGGAATAAGTCAAACCGCCCGCTCCGCAGCAGGCGTTGAAGAAGAAGTTGTACTGGTTGTTGACGGTCACGTCGGGCAGCGCCGTCTGGCCGTTCATGGAAATCGGCGGGTTGGTCGGCGAGCTGACGTTGAATCCGAGGTTGCGGGTCACGCTCAAACCGGAGCCGGCGATCTTCACCGTTATGCCGAAGTACGCGTCGTCCAGCGGCGTCCCGCTGATGATCCCCTTTGTTGAGTCCAGCGTCAGCCCGGTCGGCAGATTTCCGCTGAGGATGGTCCAAGTGTACGGAGGCGCGCCGCCGATGGGCCGCAGGTAATAACTGTATGGGGTTCCACGGGTGGGGCCGGGCGGGAAATCGTTGGTCATCGCCTGGACGTTCAGGATCATCGGCTGCGAGACCGTTACCGGTGTCGGCGAACTGTCCTTCACGTTAATGGTGAAGTTGAATGTTCCCAATTGCGTCGGGCTGCCCCAAATAACGGCGTCGTCCGGCCCTACATTGAGATTGTTTGGCAGATTGGCGGTCGCCAGCCTCATCCCCGGCGGCAGTGAACCGGTGATCGACCACGTGTAGGGGCTCTTGCCGCCGTTTACACTGAATGAATAATTGCGCGGTTCTCCCAGCGTGACATCTTCCGGCGGGTTGGGATACCCGAGGTTCGGCAGGGTCGGCGTGCTGACGATGTCCAACGCAAATTGCTTGCTGTAGCTCCCGCCGGTGTGGTCGGTAATCGTGACATTAAATCGGTACGTGCCGATACCCGCGGTCACGGTTCCGGAAAGCTGGCCTGCTGGACTCAAACTAAGTCCCGGCGGGAGGTTGCCCGCCGAGAATGTGTAAGCAGGCGTCCCACCGGCACCTGTAAGTGTCGTGTTGAATGCCGCACCTTGAAGAACATTTCCCAAGTCGGCTGAACCGTTGAGACCCACCGCCCAGACCTGGATGTTGAATTGACGCCCCACGGAGCCGTGGGCGTCGGTAGCGGTCAGGTTAAAGTTGTAGTTACCCTGGCTGGTAGGCGTTCCCGAAATCTGGCCTGCGGACGACAGCGAGAGCCCCTGCGGAAGACTATTCCCGTTGTTCACGGACCAGGTGACGCCGCCGGAAGCGCCGGACGTAGTTAGCGTATACGAATAAGACAGGTTGACGAAGCCGTCATTCAGTTGGAGGGGTTCCGTGACAATCAGCGGACTCACACTCATGTTACAGATGAGCGACGCCGTGTTGGAGCTGCTGTCCGTAACCTTAATCGTAAAGCTGGCTCCGGTCGCCGCGGCGGTGCCTACCCCGACGATTCCGGCGGTTGTTCCCGTCGGGAAATACGAGGGCATGCCATCTGTCCGCAGCACCAGTCCCGCCGGCAGCGAGCCGCTGGTAATCGACCAGGTATACCCGCCCGTACCGCCGGTCGCGGTCAACGGAATTTGAATCGGACCCAGCGAAAAAGTGCCCAGGTTCTGGTTGACTGTAATTACTAGCGGGGGGCCGTTGGCGCCAAAAATCGACAGACCGTAATTACCGGAGATCGTGTGGCCGGCGGTGTCGGCGAAGATTACGTTGAAGCCGTATATCCCGGTTGAAGTGGGCGTTCCACTCAGCACGCCGGTGGTACTGTTCAAGGTAATCCCGGGAGGCAGGGTGGAGTTGAGTCCCAGAGTGAAGGTCAGCGCGCCGGTGCCCCCCGATGCCGAGAGTTGCGTGCTGTACGGAACGTTGACGGTGCCGGAGGGCATATTCGGGGCGGGCAGGGAAAGCGTCGTTACGTTAAGCACAAACTGCCTCAGCCCCACGTTCGGCAAGTTAGTCGAATCGGCAGCCTGCAGCAGGAACGTGTAAGTTCCGGGAGCCGTCGGCGTCCCGCTCAGTTTGCCTCCCGCGGTGAGCGTCAGCCCTGGAGGCAAGGTCCCGCCGGGCTGCGTCCAGGTGTACAACCCGGAACTCGTGCAACACGCGTTGAACTGCATGGAGTAATTAAAGCCGACCGTGATCGAGCCCAGATTGTCATTCTGATTAATAGAGATGGTGGAAGAAGCCCCGCCCGCTATGTAGAATCCGAGCGGCATCTGGATGCTGTTGCCGGCCGAGTCGGCGAATTGGAAGATGGGATAGAAATAGCCATTCTCTTGTGGCGTTCCGCTCACCGTGAACGTTCCGGTGTTGAGTGTCAAGCCATCCGGCAGCGGATTATAAGAAACGTTGAATTGACTGACGGTATAGGGGCCCGTGCCGCCCAGCACACGAAGCTTGCTCGCCGGGTACGCAACCCCGAGTGTGCCGTTGGGGAGTTGAGAGGCGTAATCCGGCGTTATCGCCGAAACTACCAGCGGGCACTGCACCGTCGAGGAAACGCCGTTGGCATCGGTGACCGTGTACTGCACGTTATACGTCCCCAAGGCGGTGGGCGTGCCCCAGATTTCCACATCCTCGGGAGCCATATTCGGTCGCGCGGAGACCTCGTAGGTGCGCGCCGACAGACCCTGCGGCAGGCCCGTCACGTTCCAAGTGAACGGCGCCGTGCCGCCATTGTACGCGCTCACGTTCTGCGAGAAGAAACTGCCCAGGGAAGCGATGTTGTAAACCATCTGGTTTAGAGCAATGGATGGCAGAACCGAAGAAGGGTTGACGATATCGATGGAAAACGTCTTGACATAGGAATTGGACCGGCTATCGGTTACCTGGACGTTAAAACTGAAATTGCCCGTTCCCTGATTGAGGGTTCCCGAGAGGGTTCCGTTGTTGAGGCTCAGTCCGGATGGGGCTGAGTTCTGAAGGGAATAAGTGTACGGTGCAGTTCCTCCCGTTGCATTGAAAGTGACATTGTAAGCGCTGTTCTGCTGTCCGTTGGGTAGGAGGCCGGCATTCGTGAATTGTAAGGCCGAGACATTGAGGTTCAGCCCCCGGTTCACGGTATCGACACCGTCGGTGAAATTGAAGTTGATGTTGAAATTCCCAGCTTGGGTGGGCGTGCCGGAGAGCACCCCGGAACTGCTCAGGTTCAGGCCCGACGGCATGGAGCCGTTGGCTGTCCAGGTCACCGTCCCGGCGGGATTCAAGGCCGTCAAGGTATAGCTATAAGCGGCGCCGATGAAGGCCTGCGGCAGTTGGTTCTCCTTCAGCAGCAGCGCCGTGGTCCGCATGGTGCAGTACTGGTAGGATGTCTGCCCGCCGCTGGTCACCGCCAGTGTGAAGCTATAGTTTCCCGGCGTAGTGGCGAGCCCGATCAGGCCGGCCGCGGTCCCGGCCGGGAAGAAAGACGGAACGTCCGTGCGCATCGCCAATCCCGGCGGCAGAGCGCCGCCCGCCAAGCTCCAGACGTAGGTTCCGTTTCCGCCGTTGGCTGTCAGCGCGTACTGAAGCTGGCCAATCGACCAGGCGCCAAGATTGTTGCCGAACGTGATGTTGGGCGGTGAGACACTGCCGGCCGCATATATCTGCATGCCGAAGTATCCCGTGAAGCTATTCCCCGAGCCATCGGTCACCGTGTAGTTCAGGTTGTAACTGCCCGGCGAACTGGGTGTGCCCGACAGCGTTCCGTTAGATGACAGCGATAGTCCCGGAGGAATCTGGCTCCCCGGCCCCAGCGCCCACGTCAAGGTTCCTGTTCCGCCGGACGCCGTAAATGTCGTGCTGTAAGAGGAACTGGCCGTTCCATTGGGCATCGGAGTAGTGGGCTGGAGCGGAGAGATATTCAGAGTCAAAAATCTTCTTCCGAAGTTGGAGGAATTGCTATTGTCCGTGGCTTGAATCTCGATCGTGTACTGTTTGGCGACCGTGGGGGTGCCCGACAGTTGCCCATTCGAATTCAGATTCAACCCCGTCGGCAGGGAGCCCACCACCGAAAAAGTCACGCCGTTCGGAGCACAGCAGGCGTTGAAGAAATAGTTGTACTGGTTGTTGACCACTCCATCCGGCAGAGCCGTCGAGGTATTGATCGAAATCTGCGGGCTGGTCGCTGAATTGACATTGAACGTAAGGTACCGGTTGATGCTGATACCGCCGCCCGAAACGGTCACCAGGACATTGAAATTGCCATCCTCTAAAGGAGTTCCGCTGAACACGCCGGTGCTGGTGTTCAAGGACAGCCCGTTGGGGAGATTCCCGCTGGCAATGCTCCAACTGTAGGGAGTGCTGCCGCCCACGGGCTGCAGATAGAAACTGTAAGGTAGTCCCACGGTCGGGTTGCTGTTGGGGAAATTCAGGGTCATAGCCTTGACGTTGATCGTCATCGGCCGGGATACCGTGACCGGCGGCGTGGAGCTATCCGTTACGCTCACCGTGAAGTTGAACGCGCCCAACTGCGTCGGGGCGCCTAAAACCACGGCGTCGTCCGGGCCTTCATTGAAACTGGTTGGCAGATTGTTGCTTAGTAGCCGCATTCCCGGCGGCAGCGAACCCACCGAGATAGACCATGTATAGGGACTCTTGCCGCCGCTTATGTTGAACGGGTAGTTTTGCGCTTCACCCAGAGCGCTGTCGGCGCCAGGGTTGGGATAGTTGAGATTCGGCAACGTGGGCATGCCGATGACGTTCAGCGCGAAAGTCTTGTTGTAACTGCTGCCGTTGTGGTCCGTCACCATGACGCCAAACCGGTACGTACCGTTGCCCGATGTCACGGTTCCCGAGAGTTGACCGCTCGAACTCAGACTCACTCCCGGCGGCAGTCCTCCTGCGGAAAATGTATACGGCCCGGTGCCGCCGGCGCCGTAGAGTGTCGCGTTCACCGAAGAGCCTTGGTTGTAATTCCCCAAATCGCCAGATCCCGTAAAGCCCACGCCGAAAACCTGGAAGTTGAAAAAGCGGTTGACAGTCCCGATGGAATCGGCGGCCGACACAGTGAAGCTAAAGTTACCTTGCGCGGCGGGGGTGCCGGAGATCTCGCCGGTGGACGAATTCAAGGACAAGCCCGCGGGCAGGCCACCGTTAAGCAGCGACCAGGTGACGCTACCGGAAGCGCCCGTGGCTGTTGGCGTGTACGAATATGCCACGTTGACGAAACCGTCTTCCAATTGGTTGGGGTCGGTAATTGCCAGCGAAACGATGCTCATCGTGCAGGCCAGCGAAATGTGATTCGATCCGCTGTCGGTGACGTTGATTGTGAAGCCGGCTGCGTGTACCGTGCTGGTGGCCACGCCGATGATTCCGGCCGTGGTCCCCGCCGGAAAAGACGGTGGCCCGCCGTCCGTCCGCAAGCTCAACCCGGGCGGCAGTGAACCGCTGGTTATCGACCACGTATATCCCGTACCCGTGCCGCCCGTCGCTGTCAAAGGAATTTCGACGGTACCTAAAGGGAAACTGCCAAAGTTAGGGCCGGATGTGATCGTCAAGGTTTGAGCGCTGGCAACTCCAGCAAAGAAGAGGACTGCCAGTGTCGAGACAAACTGGATCCCGCGGCATTTCGTCGTCAAAAGACACCCCCAACCGGGCCTCCGTGCTGCCCTTAGACCTGCGGTTTTAAGGATAAGAAGACCCTAAAACAATACACCTTGTCTTTCCGCATGGCAAGAGTATCTAAAGGTGCAGCCGGCCGTCCAGACTACCGGTACCAGCCTGACCAGTCCGGCGGATCGAGTCGTCTGAAAGACTTACGGAAAAACCAGATGCACGCGGAGTGGGATCGCGCCAAAGCCGGCCTCACCCAGAAGGCTGGAGGATACCAAGACGAGAGGCGGCGCGGATGCCAAGCCGCTCAAGGAGGCGCTCAAGAGCTTCGATAGAGGCTACGGCCTGCTGCTGGAGAAATGCGGCGACGCCGTTGCGAAGCACAAGCTCAACGACGTCAAGAAGTACGCCGCCGACGCATTGAAAGTGGCGCGGAAGTACCTGCCGGTCGTCAGGAGTCTTCCCGGTGGGAACGGGACTCTCGCCGCGGCAGTATTGCCCGATCGCATCGAGAAGTTCAGAACTCCTGATGTCGTGGAATTTGCAGTGAGCCCGCAGGTGGGGCAGGCGGTGCTCGCCTGCCCCCCACCCGCGAAGCTCTCGCCATCGAAAGGAATGGCTCAGCCCATTTTCCCCGCCGGGCTGAAATTGCAGGGCGACATCAGGAGTTCTGAAGTTGAAGAACCTTTCGGCGCAGGGACTCCTGCCGATAGACCCGTTCAACCCGGCGAAACTTCCCCCAAGAGAGGCGCTGAACAAGAAGACGCGCGTCGAGGAGGTCCGCTGCCTGTCCTCGAGTTAGTCGCGCCGCCACCTTCACCCCGCGTTGCCGATGTGACGCGCTTCAACGCAATGCGACTTACTACTTCGCACGTACTCCAATCTCCCGCCATTCCGAGCTGTCTTACTGTGCAGGCCTGAGCGCCACTCTTGCGGCCTCCCGCCAAAACTGCGGAGCGACTAGACGGTACAAAGCTCCACGGCCTGCTTCAACGAGGCCATGGGGTCTTTGGCCGGCTCGAATTCGTGCCCCAAGAATCCCTGGAAATTCAGGTCTGCGATGGCCTTGGCAATGGTGCGCCACTGTAACTCCTGGGTGTCGTCCAGTTCATGCCGTCCGGGAACTCCGCCAGTGTGGAAGTGGGCGATGTACGCAATATTGTCGCGGATGGTGCGGATGATATCGCCTTCCATGATCTGCATGTGGTAGATGTCATAGAGCAGTTTGATCCGGGGTGAATCCACGCCCCGGATCACATCCACTCCCCAGGCCGTATGATCGCACTGGTAATCCTTATGGTTCACTTTGCTGTTGAGCAACTCCAGACAAACCGTCACGCCCTTGTCTTCCGCGAATTTCGCGATCCGCTTCAGGCCGGTCACGCAATTCTCCCTGCCTTCGTCATCCGGCATGCCTTTGCGGTTGCCGGAGAATGCGATGACGTTGGGCACGTTGGCTTCGGCCGCGCGCGTGATGCGGCCGCGAATCTCCTGCTCCAGCCGGTCATGACTCTCCTTGCGATTCCAGCCATCGGGAATTTTCGCATCGCCTTGCGTGATGGTCGGAACCAACCCGTATTTGCGGATGGTCGGCCAATCCGCCGGCTCTACAAGATCGATGCCGCTGACGCCCATGGCCGCAGCCTGGCGGCACAGATCGTCGAGCGGAATCCTGGCATAGCACCACCGTGCCAGCGATTGCTTCAGCCTCCCGGCGGAAGCCGGTGCGGCGCGGCCGGCCTGGGCGGCTGCCAGCCCGGCAGGGATCGTTTGTAACGCGGATCGTCTGGTCATATCTTTACTTCATTCGATCTTTGCACCTCGCCGCCTGGATGACAAGCGTCCCGCGCGGCTGTTGGGGTGGGGCAAGGCGGTGCTCGCCTGCCCTCCGATCGGGAACGGCGCTCTTGTGGTTTTCCCGGCGCGCTTTCGGAGAGCCCCAAATGCCCATGCGTTGGCGGTTGCAGACCTCGCCAGCCGCGTGTTACAGTCGCCATCGGAACGAGAAGGGTTGCGCCACGTTGCCAACGCACCCAGGGAGGACCAGTTTTATGTCGGAAAACGGCGTCTCCAGACGGCATTTCTTTTACGGAGCGCTCCTTGCGGGCGCGGTCCCGGCAGGAGGCTTCGGAAGCGTGCCCTCACTTCCAGCGTTGGGACACAAACCTTACAATGAAAAGCTCAACGTCGCGTCCGTGGGCTGTGGCGGCCAGGGCGGCATCGATCTGATCGCCGCGTCGCGCACCGAAAATATCGTGGCCCTCTGCGACGTAGACGATAACCGCGCCGCCGACAATCTGGCGCGCTTCAGTAAGGCGCCGAAGTACAAAGACTTCCGCGTCATGCTGGACAAGGAAGGCAAGAACATCGACGCCGTCACCATCGGCGTGCCGGACTTCATGCACGCCACCGTGGCTTTGGCCTGCATGGAGCGCGGCAAGCACGTCTACGTGGAGAAGCCGCTCACCACCACTCCCTGGGAAGCACGCCTGTTGCACGACGCAGCCCTGAAATACAAGGTCGCCACCCAGATGGGCAACCAGGGTTTCTCCCACGAATCCATTCGCGTGGCGGCGGAGATGATTTGGTCGGGCGCCATCGGCGACGTCACGGAAGTGCATATCTCCACATCGCCGGGTACTCATCCCACCGGCTTGCAGCAGCCCCCGCCAACATCGCCGGTTCCCAAGGGCGTGGATTGGGAGCTCTGGCAGGGCCGCAGCGAGCCGCGCCCCTTCAGCGAACAGTATGTGCCCTACAACTGGCGCGGCTTTTTGGATTACGGCACCGGCCAGATCGGGAACTGGGCCACCCATTGCGCATCGCCGGTGCAATTCGCTCTGCAGCTCACCGCGCCCAACAGCGTGGAATGCGTCAGCCAGGAGGGCAAGAGCACCATTTCCTACCCGAATCGCGGCGTGGTCAAGCTGGAGTTTCCTGCGCGCGAAGGAATGCCTGCGGTGACGGTCTACTATCACGATTCGGCGCAGTCCGACGATCCTGGCGCCTATCGCGTGCCGGGCATGGAAAACGAGACCATTCTCCCGCCCGCTAACAATCTCGCCGATAAGGGCCGGCCGATGGGCAACGGCGCGCCCGGCAGGGGCAGAGGGCGGGGCGCGACTCCCGGAGCGGCTCCTGGAGCGGCACCCGCCGCACGGGCTGGTGGCCCCAGGCCGCGGACCAGCCCGGGAGGCCCCGGCGTGGCGGTCTTCGGACCTCCAGTCAGCCCTCCGCGGCCCGGCATTCTTTCCGGCAACGGAGCCGTCTTCATCGGCACGAAGGGCATCATGGCCACCTGCGAACGCGGCGAGGGTGTCCACCTGCTGCCCGCCGCGAAGTGGCAGGACTACGTTCTCCCGCCCCAGTTGCTGACGCGTTCCCCCGGCCACATGGCCGACTGGGTCCGCGCCTGTAAAGGCGGCGATCCATCCTGCGCAGACTTCCGCGTCACGGCGCCGTTTGCCGAGTGGTTGTCGCTGGCCGTCCTCGCCTGGCGCGTTCCCGGCAAGCTCGAATGGGATAGCAGGAATCTGCGCTTTACTAACAATCGCGAGGCCAATAATTACGTCCGGCCGCGGATGCGCAAAGGTTGGGAACTGAAGCTTTGAAAGAGGCACAAAATGATCTATACCAGACGCGACATGGGAAAGCTGGCTCTTGCCGCTATTCCCGCAGCCAGGCTGCTGGCGCAACCGAATTCCAAATGGGGCGGTGTGCAGGTCGGCATCAACGTGCCGTACAGTTACGGCAACAATAATCTGAGCGCCGACGAGACAATCGCCAATACGGTGCAGCTCGGGCTCAGCGCCATGGAACTGCGAACGCAGCCCATCGAGTCCTTCCTTGGATCGCCGGCCGCTGGAAAGCCGCCTGTCCCGGCAGGACGCGGGCGCGCGCCGTTAACTCCCGAGCAGCAGGCCGAGAGAGCCGCGTTGGCCGAGGAGTTGAGAAAGTGGCGGCTCTCACGCACCACCGACCAGTTCAAGGCCGCCCGCAAGAAATTCGAAGACGCCGGACTGGCCATCCAGATCGTCAAGGTCGATACCCTCAACGACATGGATGACGCCGTGGTGGATTACTGCTTCGTTCTGGCGAAGACCGTGGGAGCGCACGCCATCTCCTGCGAGATCCCGCTCAGCCGGACCAAGCGGATGGGAGCCTTCGCCGACAAACACAAGATGATGGTGGGCTATCACGGCCACACCAATATCACGGATCCGGAGGCGTTCGGCAAGCCGGAAAGCTGGGAGACTGCCCTCACCTACGCGAAATACAACGGCATCAACCTGGATATCGGCCACTTTGTTGCCGCCAACAGCATCTCTCCCGTGGACTTCCTCAAGAAACACCACGACCGCATCACGCACATCCACGTGAAAGACCGCAAGATGCACAACGGCCCGAACGTGCCCTTCGGCCAGGGGGACACGCCGATCAAGGAAGTCCTTCAGTTGATGCAGAAGGAGAAGTGGAAATTCCAGGCGACCATCGAGTTTGAGTACCCCATTCCGGAGGGCTCCACGCGCATGGCGGAGATCGCCAAGTGCGTGGCCTACTGCAAGGGCTGCCTGGTACCGGCGTAACGCGGCTTCGCCGCGAGCGGTCAGCATTCAGCCGGGGTGTCGCGTCGAGGCGCGGTCCATGGGAGTCTGCGGATCGGGTGGACTGCGAACATGGCGAGAGAGCCGGAGGTGGGGCAGGCGAGCACCGCCTGCCCCACCTCTCCGGAGAGCGGTCGGCATTCAGCCGGGCGTCGCAGCGAGGCCGGTCCATGGGAGCCGCTGACTGCGACGGGGCTGTTGGCTCTCTTGAAGCGCCTCCGGCGCTATCCAAAGAAGGTGGCCGATCCGAGAAGCCGCCCGCAGCCGTGTAATCTCTGCGCCCTCTGCCTTCTCTGCGCCTCCGCGGTGAATGCTGTTTTTCTTTATTGCTTCTGGCTATGGCGAGTTCCGCACTATCAGAACTCCTGACGTCGTGGAATTTGGGATGAGCCCGTTTTCGTGGCGCAGGCACTCCTGCCTGCTGGGTCGAGACTCATCTCGACCCTCTTCGCGAGCGGCATCCACCGTCCCGGAGCGCCGAGAAGAGTCTCGGCGCCGCAGACACGAGTGTCTGCGCCACGTCATGGATCAGGTCAATTTCCCAAACTATCCGAAATCCCCGGCCGACATCAGGAGTTCTGGACTTCATCGGTGGTTCCCTCGAAGCTGCCTGGGGGCCGGCAAAGCCCGGATCACCGGCCCGAGACACGCGGGTCAGCGCCGTAGAACTTTCGCACTTGCTCCGCCACTTCCTCTACTGACGAGCCGGGCATGTAGGGACAGAGCG
>Ga0302319_10005130_pt1 | contig 26488 bp, 23 predicted proteins | sample Bog_T0_2_FD_203319 | JGI IMG/M metagenome (GOLD analysis project Ga0302319, IMG submission 203319) | Peat permafrost microbial communities from Stordalen Mire near Abisko, Sweden - Bog_T0_2 | ecosystem: Environmental > Terrestrial > Soil > Wetlands > Peat | place: Sweden: Abisko, Stordalen Mire... | reverse complement strand
AGCCCGCAGTTGCCGTTGGTCATGGAGGCTGGTGCCAGGCTCGATTCATCGGTCCAGAAGGTCTTGGCCAGCGCCGCCGAGATCTGGCCGCTGTTCCAGACGCTGGCTGCGCCGAAGCCGTCGATGGCCTGGTACTGGGTGCTGTTGTCGATGGTGGCCGTGCCCGCCCACAGGCTGCTGGCTCCCGCGAGGGCCGCTGACAGCAGCAGGGCTGAGATGAGTGCCTTCGCTCGCATCAATATCCCCCCAAGTGCAGCCTGCATGGTCAAAGCGGCTGCAGCCGATTTCAGATGACAACAAGAGGTTACCTGAAACCGCTGCCGGGGGCCTTATCTCTGGCTCCTATTGGGGTTAGTTTTGATGCTGGCTCTGGCGGAACTTGCCGGGCGGGACGCCCACCCTCTTCTTGAAGATCTGGATGAAATAGTTGCTCGACCTGAAGCCGCAAGCCTCGCTGATGAGGGCTGCCGAGGGGCTGCCCTCCATGAGCATGCGCTTGGCCTTCTCCATCCGCTGTGTGAGCAGAAAGTCAGAGAAGGGCATGCCGGCGCTGCGGGTGAACTCGCGGGAGAAGGTGGTGGCAGAGAAGCCGAACTGCCTGGCTGCCTGGGGCAGGCTCCAGTGCTGGTCGAGGCTGGCCATGATGGCGGAGCAGGCCCGGCTGATGCGGATGGACTTCTCGCCCTCGGCGGCCTTGGAGAGGAAGCCGAGGATGGCGCTGAAGCCAGAGCCGAAGCGTGCCACCATCTCGTTGATGTTGAGCGCAGACTCCAGCTGCAGGGTCAAGCCGGCCTCAAAGCCGGAGAGGGCTTGGGGCTCGAGCACCTTGGCCGATTCCAGCATCTCGAGCAGGCGGTGGAAGGCCTCAAGGAAGACCCGCCTGGCCGCCTCGGGCCGCCCCTGGGTCCCCAGCACCACCTGCTGGATGAAGGTGTCGCGGTAGCGCAGGGCTTGGGCATCGCCGCTCTCCTGCACGGCCCGCACCAGCTGGGCCACCTTGTGCCTCAGCTCGGTGTCGCCGCCCACCGGCGCTGTCAGGTCGCTGTGGAAGAGGATGGGCTGGTTGGTGGAAACGGCCATGTGCAGGGCTGCCACGGCCTCGTGGTAGGAGTCTTGCAGGTCATAGCCGGTGCGGCTGGTCAAGCCGATGCCCACCCATACCGGGCATTTGAAGCGCTGGGACAGGTTCTGCTGAAGGTGCGCGGCGCGGCGCGCGATCTCTGCCCGGCTGGCCGCAGGTGTGAGCCCCGGCGCGGCGGAGGTCAAGAGCAGGCTGCCATAGTTGCTGAGCGGATAGGCGATGGTCTCGCCCAGCTGCTGCGCCAGGCGCCGCGCGTGGGAGTGGAAGGCCATGGCGCCCAGCCAGTCGCTCCATTCCCGGCCCGTGCTGCCGCGCTTGGTGGCCAGCACCGTGGTGGGGAAGCGGTTGATGCCCAGCTCCTCCCTCTCCCAGGGCATGAGGCTCTTGGGGTCCCCATTGAAGCGGAAGAAGCGGCGGTGGATGGCCTGCCACTCCACCCATTGATGGTGCCAGTGGCTGCGGGCGAAGACCTTCACCTGCAGGCTGGCCATGCGCTCTGCGGCCTGGCTGCCGGATAGGCTGCGCGTGATGAAGGCGGCGAAGACCTCGAGCAGCTCCTGCAGGCCCTTGAGCGCCGCGCTCCCCAGCACTGGGGTGTCGGCCAGGGCGCGCACATATTCTGAGAACTCGGGGTCCAGGGCCTTGGGCGCGCGGCCCGAGAGGGCCTTCCATTGGCGCAGCACCGAAGCCTCGCTGGGCACGGCGCGCAAGAAGGGCCCGCAGACCAGCACTCCCTGGCAGCGGCTGCCGCGCGCCACGGGCACGAAGAGGCCGTAATTGCCCTGCTGGGGCGGGCAGAGCGCGCGGCGGGTGCGGCAGACCCTGGCTAGGGTGCGCTCGTTGTAGCGGATGCGATCTTCCCATTGGTGAAAATCCTCATAGTCCAGCGGGGTCTTCTTTGACTTGAGGTTCACCAGGGCATGCCAGGTCTTCCAGTCGCCCGCCTGCACCAAGAAGCAGGGCAGGTCCAGATAATAGACCAGGATGTTCTGCAGCAGGTTGTAGGGCTGCGCTTCCTCCAATAGGCCCTGATACGAGGCGCGCAGCTGGCGAAGGTCTGGTTGCATGCTGAGGACTCCGGTTTCGACGGATGCCGAGGGCTACGCAATGATACCTTATATTTGCCCGGGGTGCAAAAGCAGGCTTGAGGCGGCAACCATTGCTCAAGCGCCTTCTGGCGGGTATGATAGGGGCAAACAGCCCCAGGGTTCAACAAGGATAAGATCAATGGAGGCAAAATGCTCAGGAAGCTAACATCCTCAGCCGTGGCCCTAGCCTTGCTGCCAGCCATGGCATGGGCAGCGCCAGCCCTGCACAGCCTTTTGGGCCGGCATGTGCCAGCGCCTGAGCTCACCCGCCAGTTGTTGGGCCCGGTGGAGGATGGCCGCATCCTCCATATCAGCATGGGCCTGGCGGGTCAAAACCCTGAGGGCGCGCTGCAGCGCTTGGCGCAGGCTTACGACCCGCAGAGCCCTCTGTATCATCATTGGCTCAAGCCAGCGGAGTATGGGGCTCAGTATGGAGCCAGCCCTGCGGATTATCAGGCTGTGCTCAATTGGGCTGTGGCCCATCATCTTCAGGTGCGGGGCACTTACCAGAGCCGGCTCTTGGTCTCGCTCTCGGGCCGGGCGCAGGATGTGGCTCAGGCCTTTCATGTGCGCCTGCTGCGCTATCAGCACCCGGCCGGCGGCGAGTTCTACGCCCCAGACCAAGAGCCTTCCACGGAGCTGACGGTGCCCTTGGCCACCATCAGCGGGCTTTGCGACCTGGGCAATCGCCTGCGCAAGCGCTCATCCCATCGGCCTGCGGCGGCGCGGCCCGCGGCTGGCGCTGGCAGCTGGGGGACTTATCTGGGCGCGGACCTGCGCAAGGTCTACCTGAACAGCACCAGCTTGAATGGCACGGGCCAGACCATAGCCCTGGTCGAGTTCGACAACTATTACACCACCGACATCCAGGATTATGCCACGGCCGACGGCATCAGCAGCCTGCCCAGCATCACGCGCGTGCCAGTGGATGAGGGCGCGGTGCAGTCGCCGGGCAGCGGCGAGGATGAGGTGGCCTTGGACATTGAGATGGCCATGGGCATTGCGCCCAAGGCCAGCCTTCTCGTCTATGAGGTGGACCAGAGCGCCCTCAACTACACGGTGTCGCCCGAGGTGGACATCTTGGCCAAGATCGCGGATGACGACAAGGCCCAGTCCATCAGCTGCTCCTGGTCCTGGGACCCGGGCAGCGGCGTGGATGGATCCACGGCCCAGGTGATGCATCAGTATGCCCTGCAGGGCCAGAGCTACTTTCAGGCCGCCGGCGACATGGGCGCTTATGACAGCTACAGCCCTTGGACCAGCGGCGCGGCGCCCCAACCCATCGATGACTCGTCGCTCATGACCGTGGTGGGCGGCACCACCCTCAGCACCAGCGGAGCGCCAGGGAGCTACCTGAGCGAGACCACCTGGAACACCTCGCCCGGGGTGGCTGCCACGCGCACGCCCAATCCGCCCAATGCGGTGGCCAGCGGCGGCATCGTGACCCTGCTGGCCATCCCCACCTGGCAGGTGCCCTTTGCGCAGGGCCAGGCCTCGACCAGCAAGCGCAACACGCCCGATGTGAGCCTGGTGGCGGATCAGCTTTTCTGGTCTTATGACAATGGCCATTCTGACATCGCAGGGGGCACTAGCGCCTCAGCGCCGCTCTGGGCTGGCATCGCGGCTTTGGCCAACCAGCAGGCCGCCAGCCAGGGCCAGGCTACCATTGGCTTTGCCAACCCGCTGCTCTACACCTTGGCGAACAATAGCACCAGCTATGCCAATGATTTTCATGACATCGCGGATGGCAGCAACAACGACTACTGGGGCAATCACCCTACCTTGTACATCGCGGCCACGGGCTATGACCTGGCCACGGGCCTGGGCAGCCTGAAGGCGCCCTTGGTGGCTGGCTTGGCTGGCTTGGCTCCCACCTTCACCAGCACGCCCAGCCCCACCAGCAGCCGCACGCCCACCAAGAGCCCCACGCCCACTGCCTCGTTCAGCCCCACCCGGACCATCTCGCCCACCTTCAGCGCCTCGCCCACGGCCTCGGCCACGCCCACAGCCTCGCCCAGCTTCAGCGCCAGCCCCACTTTCAGCGCCAGCCCCAGCATCACGCCCAGCCCAGCCTATCGCCACTCCAGCGCGGGGCAGCTGCTCTTGGCGCCGGTGCCGGTGCGCCAGGGTGGGCCGCTGGCGCTCTACACTGACAAGCCGCCGGCAAAGAGCCATTGGCGCATCTATGACATAGCGGGCGAGCTGGTGGTCACGCTCAATTTCAGCGGGGCGCTGGCAAGCTTCAGCACGCAGCGCCTGGCGCCGGGCATCTACCTGGTGCAGCTGGATGTGGAGTATGCGGATGGCAGCAAGCGCAGCGCCCTGCAGAAGGTGGCGGTGACCCGCTAAGGGGCTTGGGCGAGGGTCAGCGCGCGGGCTGGGCCTGCTTGAGCACCGCCTGCATGATCTTGGCCGCTGCCTGCTCGGTGGCCCCGCTCAAATAGGGGGCCTGGCTGTCGCCGCTGGCGGTCCATAGCACCTCGCCGGTCTGGGCGTCGACCATGCGCACGCTCAGGGCCACATGCGCGGGGATGGTGCTGGTCTCTGGGACCACCTCGCTGGTCTGGCTGTAGGCATAGCCCGAGACCGTCGCTTGGGTGGTGCGCACCACGGTGCTGCCAGAGCGCTGCACGGTCTCGGTGGTGCCCAAGATGGGGGTGGACTGCTCCATGGGCACCGAGGTCATCACCGTGGTCTCCTGGGCGTCGCTGTAGTCGGTGACGCTGCCAAAGACCAGGGCGTCCACGCCCAGGGCCTGGCCCGCGCGGCGCAGGCTCGCCAGGTCAAGATTGGCATTGAGCGGCGCGCCATTCAGCTCCTGCTCTGCCTGCTGATGGCCGATGAGTCGATAGCCGCCCAGCAGCAGGTACTTCTCAAAGGTGCCGGCCGCCATCTCGCCAGACCCGGCCGCGGCAGGGAAGTCGGCGAAGCCGGCCACCGCCACCTTGAAGACCGTGGTGGGGTCATAGTGGCTGCTCACGATGGCCACAGCCGGGGTGGTGGCGCAGCCTGACATCAGCAGCGCCAGGCCGGCCAGCATGGCCATCCAACTGGGGCGGCGCTCAGTCATGGCTGGCCTCCAAGAAGGACTTGGCGCTGGCCTGGGCCGCGGCCCATTGGGACGGGCTCAGCACGCCCTTGAGCCGCTGCAGGCTCTCCTCTGCGCGCTGGTCGTCCTTGGCCGCGGCCAGCGTATACCATTTGCAAGCCTCCACCAGGTCCTTGCCCCCGCCCAGTCCGCGCTCCAAGAGCTGCCCCAGCTTGGCCTGGGCCCGCGTGTTGCCCTGAGCCGCGGCCTTTTCATAGAGCCGCCGCGCTTCCTTGTAATCCCGCATCACGCCCCGCCCAGCCTCGTACATCACCGCCAGGTTGTCCTCGGCAAAGGGCTCGCCATCCTTTGCGGCCTGCTGGTACCAGCGCACTGCCTGCCCCTCATCCTTGCGCAGGCCCAGTCCGTTCTCTAGCATGTAACCCAGGTTGTTGGCGGCAAAGCCGCTCCCTGCTTCGGCAGCCTTGCGGTAGTCAGCTGCGGCCAGCGCCAGGTTGCGGGCCATGCCGCGGCCATTGAAGGCCAGATTGCCCAGGTTGCACCAAGCTATGGCCAGGTCTCCCTTGTCTGATGCCGGGTTCTGCGAGGCCTTGCTGTACCAGGCCAGGGCCTGCTCATAGCTCTGGCCCACGCCCTTGCCCATATAGTAGATGTAGCCCAGGTTGTTCTGCGCGCCAGCATGGCCTTGGGCCGCGGCGCGCAGGTACCACTGCACTGCCTGGCCCGGGTCCTGGGCCACGCCCCGGCCCTGCTCATGCATCACCGCCAGCGCGAACTGGGCCTTGGCATCGCCCTGCTCGGCTGCGGCCTGGTAGAGCTTGACCGCATCCTCATAGCGGCCGGCTTGATAGGCCTCGCGGGCCTGGTCGGCATTGGCAGCCCATGCCCCAATGCTCAGCAGCAGGATCTGGGTGAGGATGAGAGCGCGTTGTGCAAGTCGGTTCATGGATGCACCTTTAGCTTGGGAAGGGCTTGATCGCCCATGGCTATGGTCCATGAGATTGACGCCCAGGGCAAGCGCGCGTTTGTATGCTTTTGTATCGCTTCCATTGGTCAAATGGCAAATAATTAAATAGGGCTTGTTTTAGGCCATATATATCGCTGGACTTGACAAAGAATATGCAAGGTTTAAACTCTGCCCATTGCACCTATTGATCCAGGGCCGGGTTTGACCATGGGTCCGGCCCTTTCATTGCCTGTTCGTGCCTAGCTTCGGCCTAAAGTCCTTCCCTCTGAGCCGGCCATGACCAAACGCATCCTTTACATGTTGATGGCTTTGACTCTGCTGGCATCTGCCGCAGAAGCCAAGGGCCGAAGCCGCGCCCCGCGCAAGAGCAGCAATGGGGGCTATGGATCAGTGGCCAGCCTGCCCAGCATGCCGTCGGCGCCCAGCTACAGCCCAGCCAGCCAGGGCAACACCGGCCAAGGCCAAGGCAGCAGCGGTCGGAGCAGCGCCGGATCATCGGCCTTGCCCATGCAGCCCATGTCCACGGCCCAGGTGCAGAGCATGGTGGACCGCCAGAACGGGCCCAGCACCTTGGGCATGGCCCAGGGCATAACCCAGGGTCAGGACCCCACTGCCAACAATGCAGCCATCAATGCGCTCATAGCACAGGGCAATGCGCTGGTGGCCCAAGCTTACAAGATGCTGGCTGAGGAGATGGCCTTGGCCAACAAGGCAGAGTACTACTCTTCGCAGGAGACGACTTGCGGCTCTCCTGGCCCGAGCAATCCCGGGTGGGCGAATTGCATCAACCATTGGGAGAGCCTGGCCCAGGGCGAGATCAACAAGATGGATGCCATGATGTCAGAGTGGCAGGCCTGGGAGGCCTGGGGCATGTCCCTGGCCAGCCAGGCCCAGGCCCTGGCTGCATCCATCAATTCTTCCCAGGGAGGCTTGCCCGTTGCCTCGCCTGCGGGCCAGGACTTGAGCGACCTGGCCGCCCGCTTGGGCTTTGCCACCAGCTCCTTTGCTGACCGCGGCGGCCCGGGCTATACCACCAGCGATGACATAGGCATCTTGCGCAGCCTGGGCTACAGCATCGGCGCCTTGGATGTGCAGGGCACGGATGCCGGCTTTGGCAATTTCAACTTCGGCTTGAGCGACTACCGCCGCTGGTCTGGCAACCCCGAGTGGTATGACGACATGGACAGCGTGGACAAGCGCATGGCCCAGTACCAATCCCTGCAGAGCCAGGCCGCGGGCCAGGAGCAGGAGGCCAGCCGGCGTCAGGACCTGGCTGAGAACAGCAAGGGCGGGGATGCCGATTACCAGCAGGGCGTGGCCAATGCCCTGCAGTCTGACCTTGAGAGAAAGACCATACCCCTGCTGCGCTCAGCCGCGGATGAGTCCCTCAGCGGGTCCCTGGCCATCAAGCCGGTGCCAGCACCAGAGCCGGCCGCCGACCCTTCGACCCTCAGCATGGCAGATGGCCTGGGCGACAAGGCCAACGGCTTGCTGGCTGGCCTGAAGGATGACGCCACAGCCGCTGGCCAGTGGGCGCTCAACAAGGCGGAGGACTCTGCCATCGGCAAGGCCACGGGCGAGGCCCGCGACCTGCTCTCGAGCGCGGCAGACGCCCTGGCCGGCGACGGCACGGGCAAGAACCTTGAGAAGGTGGTGGACGCCCAGGGCGCGGTGCGCGATTCGAGCATGGGCATCTTGAACTTGACCAGCCAGATCGCGCCAGCCCTGGCCCAGGGCAGCGACAACTCTGCCCAGCTGCAGGCTTACTCTGACCAGATCGACAGCAGCGCCCCTAAGACCTACAAGACGGTCATTGACATCATCCAAAAGTGAGGGTCTGACGATGCGAAAGCTCTTGTTCCTGGCCCTAGCCTCGGCCCTGGCGCTGCCGGCCCTGGCCCGCAACCGCGATGCTGACGAGGCGCCTGCGGCGCTCACAGCCCGCCACAGCAGCACCCCGCTGCGCACAGCCTTTGAGGCCATCGGCAGCAGCAAGGTCTGGCTGCTGGCCGGCCATGGCCTGCTGCGCGTGGACCTGAAGGATTCTGTGAAGCTCTCTGAGCCGGGCTTTGACCTGCTGCTGCTCGACAACGGCAAGCTGCTGGTGGCCACTGACCGCTGCGTGGGTGCCTTGGACGCGGCGCATGCTGACCTGAAGAGGGGCCTGGTGCCGGTCAAGGAGCTGCTGCTGCTGCCCTCGCGCGGCTTCCGCCTGGCGCCCGCCGGCCCGGGCCAGGCCCTGGCCTATGGCCATGACCTCTACAGCAAGCAGTTCATCTGCTACCTAGTGGGCGGTGAGGGAGGGCCCAAGCCCGTGTACCGCAGCAGCCAGGATGCGGACGCGGCCCTGGTGCATGCGGGCCTGCTCTACCTGGCGCAGGGCAAGGGCATCGTGGCCCTGCCCCTGGCTGGCGGCAAGCCCAAGCCCGTGGCTGTGCTGGCCAAACCTGCCACAGAGCTGGCTTGGGCCGAGGGCCTGGGCCTGGCCGTGGCCAGCCCAGCTGGCCTTATGCTGGTGCAGGAGCATGGCAAGCTGGTCCGCCTGGGCGCCTGCAAGGATTGCCAGGTGCGCGGCCATGAGGGAGCCCTCTACGTGATGAGCCCCAAGCCCTTCTCCGTGCTGCGCTTGCGCGACATCCCCAAGAAGGAGGTGGAGTGATGAAGCGCTCTCTGACAGCCCTGATGCTGGCCCTGCTGCTCAGCCTTGGCTTTGGCCTGGCAGCCGCAGAGGATGATGATGCTGCTGCGGCCCCTGCCAAGAGGCCGGCCGTCGGCGTGGCCGCCCTGGCTGGCGATGATTTCGCCAAGGCCTTTGACAAGGTGCGCGCCCTGCTCAAGCCCTACCTGGCCGAGAAGGCTGAGAAGAAGGAGAAGAAGCGCGTCTCCCGCCGCAAGCGCGGCAAGGCCGCTGACGATGACGGCGATGACAGCGAGGCGGCCGCTGACAGCGGCAATGCCCAGAGGATGGCCAGCGCCATCGAGGCGGCCCGGGCAGCCAGCGTGCCCGCCAAGGCGGCCAGCTTCAAGAGCCTGTTCCTTGCCTGCGCCACGCAGGGCTTGGCAGGTTTGAAGCAGGCCGAGTCTGGCAGCCGCAAGGAGGCCGCGGAGGGCCAGCGCAAGCTGCACCTCTGCGCGGATGACGTGGAGAACATGGCCCTGGCAGCCGGCGAGCCGGTCAAGGGCCAGGCCATGGCCGACACGGGCAAGCGGCCCAAGAACATAGGCATCAACCTGATGCTGGGCGGATACCAGGATTACGTGGCGGGCAGCCTGGGCGTCAGCGTGGGCGTGCCCATGGGCAAGATGCTGGAGAACGGCGGCGGCGTCACCCTGGGCTTCACCAACCAGGCCAACAGCGGCAACGGCAACAATTTCATGTTCAACATCGGCTTGGATGCCTACAGCCACGTGAACTTCTACAACGCCTTCGGCACGCCCAACATCGTGCCCTATGTGGGCGGGCACGGCAGCATCAACCTGAACCTGGGCTTTGGCTACACCTACGATGGCGCCAGCAGCAGCGACCAGACCGGATACAGCGTGGCCCTGGGGCCGCAGGCCGGCCTGCTCATCTTCATGAGCAAGGATGTGGCCCTGAACCTCGGCTTGGGCGTGGACTACAGCGTGCTGGGCAATTCCAATGACAATTATGACAGCAGCGGCAATGTGACCAGCAACAGCTCGAGCAACAACGGCTTGCAGCTGGTCGCCAACCTGGGCCTGAGGTTCTCCCTATGAGCGCGCGCATCCGCATCCTCACTCTGCTGTTGCTTCTGGCTGGCGGGCTCTCAGCAGCCGTCGCAGAGCTCTCTGACCGCATTGGAGACCCGGGCGCCGCTGCCTGCCAGGCGGCTCTCACGGCCATGGGCCAGGCCAATGGCCTGGCCAAGGAGCTCAGCCGCCTGCCAGAAGGGGTGAATCCCTCGGTGCTGATGGATAGGCTGGCGAAGGCGCAGGGGGACCTGCGCAGCCAGGCCCAGGCTCTGAAGGGCCTGAAGGCGCCCGCGGGCGGCCAGGCCAGCCTGGATGAGGCCAGCGTGCTGGTTGCTGAGGGCCTGGTGGGCACGGCCGAGGCCCTGCAGGGCATGCGCCTGGGAGATGCCGGCATGGCCGCAGCCGGCTTGGACCGCGTGGGGCGCGCCAGCGCGACCCTGCAAGCCCTGGCCTCGGGCGAGGCCAGCCCTGCGGGCAGCGTGGGCCAGGCCGGGCGCGCTGTTGGCGCCAGCTTGGGGCTCAGCCTCTCCTTGCTGAGCAGCCCCTTGGCCACCAACTGGAGCCTGTCCGGCGATGGGGCTTATCCGGTGCTCAGCAACTGGGACCTGGGCCTGGGCGCCAGCGTGGGCGGAGGCTCGAGCAGCAGCAATGGCCAGACCAGCAGCTCGGCCAGCTCGGGCTGGTACCTCTACACCCGCCTGCATTTCCCCAGCAAGAGCAAGCCCATCGCCCCCTATGTGGGCTTCAAGGCTGGCCTAGATTATTCGAGCTTTGGCGGCACCACGGCCGGGGCCACAGAGACCACCTTGGGCCCCCAGGCCGGCATCTTGTTCTTCACCAGCGCCCACAGCGCGGTGGACCTGAATGCCAGGCTCGACCTTGTGAGCAGCGATGGCGAGGACTGGAAGCCCCAGTTCTGGATCACCCTCGGCGGCCGCGCGATGCAATAAATGCTGGAAATGGCGTGAAAAAGGCCGCATCCTTATGGGGTGCGGCCTTTTTTTCACCCACGGCAGCGTGGGCCTGATGGGAGCAGCGATGGACCAGAGCACTGGCAAGCTCAAGATCTGCCCTGTTTGCGGGGCCGAGAACATCCGCGAGGCTGAGAGCTGCAAGCAATGCGGCCACCAGTACCGGTCCAAGCCCTTGCCAGCGCAGGGCCCGGCGCGCTCTTGGCTCAAGCACCCAGCATTATGGGTGGGATTGGCCTTGGCGCTGGCAGCCTCGCTGGCTGCGCTGGCCTTCCGCCAGAGCGGGCCCAGCCTGCCTGACCCAGCCAGCCTGCCCAAGGCCCAGGCCATGCCCAGCTACCTGAAGCCGCCGGACTTGAGCGAGGCCTTTTCAAGCCCCATGCCCGATGCTGACCTCGATTTTCAGGTGCGGGACCTGCAGGGCCGCATCATCAGCATGAAGGACCTCGAGGGCCAGGCGGTGCTGCTCAACATCTGGGCCACCTGGTGCGGCTTCTGCGTGGCGGAGATGCCCAGCGTGGCTGCCCTGGAGCAGGATTCAAAGGCCCTGGGCATCAAAGTGATGACGGTCTCCAGCGAGCAGCCCGAGGTGGTGCTCAATTTCAACCGCCGGCCTGAGGGGCTGCCGGTTTACACGGTGCTGGGCGTGCTCCCTCCCTCGTACCACACGCGAGGCATCCCAGCCACCTTCATCATCGACCGCAAGGGCCGCGTGGTCCTCAAGCACGAGGGCATGGCGGACTGGAACTGCCAGGCCGTGCGCGACCTGCTCTACAAGGCGAGGATGTAGGGGCTTTAGCGCGGCTCCCAGCCCAAGTCGCGGGACATGGCCTCGATGAGGGGCTTGGCCAGGGCCTGGTGGGCCTGGGCATTGGGGTGCATGTCGCAGCCCATCTGGCTCTCAGCGATGGCGGGCAGGCCCACCACATCCGCGCTGATGCCCAGCTTGGCGGCCTCGGCCTGGGCCATGAACATCTCCTTCATGCGGTTGGGCCATCCCTGCGTCAGGCAGATGAAGAGTCTGGCCTGGGGATGGCTCTGATGCAGCTCTTGCATGAAGCCGGCATAGGCCTTGGCCCAGGCCTCGCCCTCTGGCGCCGGGTCGGTGCTGAAGTCATTGAGCCCCAGGTGGATGACGATGGCATCCGGCTGCCAGCCATCCTCCACCCATTCTGGCTCTGCCTTTGATGAGAGCCTGCGGCGGTAGAAGGCGGTGTAGTTGTCCGGGTCGGTGGCTGCGGCAGAGCCGTAGTGGCGCATCAGGCCCCGGCCAGACACCGCCAGCACGCGGGCCTCGGCACCAAAGGCGGCGCTGGCCAGGCAGGGGAAGGCCAGCCGGGCATTCTCCCAGGGCCGCAGGGTGGCGCAGGTGATGGTGCTGGATTCGGCCCCGTAGCCCGCGGCCCAGGAATCGCCCAGCACCAGCACGCGCCGGCTTGGGGCTGGCGGCAGGGGCAGCAAATCGGCATCCTCAGCCAGCTCAAGGCCCAGGAAGGCCGCCGCGCCAAAGCTTCCCTCGGTGCGCTTGAGCAGCTCCACCACGCAGGGCTTGCCCGGCAGCTTCAGGCTGTAGCGCTCTTGCCCCGCCTGGGTGACCAGCACAGCGCTGGGCTTGCCATCCACCAGCACATCCCAGTCATTGGCTCTGTCCCTGAGCAGAAGGGTGGCTTGGCTGGCCGCTGTCCTGAAGCGCAGGCCGCTCATGGGCCAGTCGAGCAGCGCTTGGGAAGGGTCGCTCAAGTCTGCGCGGCCGAGCACCTGCAGGCGCGCGTCGCCTGGCATTATGCGCACTGGCTCGGCCGCTGACAGGCTGGCGGCCAGCAGCTGCAGGGGCAGCAAAAGGGCCTTGAAGAGGCTGGCAGGGCGCATGGGTCTCCTGAAAGGGATGTGCAAACAGCGGGTTCGTGCCATTATAGTCGCTGGATGGCGATCGGGCCATAATCTCATGAGGCAGGCCAAGCATGAACCGGCAAGAGCTCAACGACTTCGTGAATGCCAATCTCTTCGCGCAGCTGGCCACGGTGGAAGCCGGCAAGCCGCATGTGCGCACCATCCATGTGTTCCGCGCGGACAGCCAGGGCATCCTCTTCCACACCGGCGCGCACAAGGCCCTGTGTCGCCAGCTGCTGGCTGAGCCGGCTGTGGAGCTGTGCTTCACCAGCGCGGACCACGCCCGGCAGGTGAGGGTGGCGGGCAGGGCCGTGAAGGTGGACCATGAGCCGCTATGGCAGCAGGTGATGGCTGAGCGCCGCTACTTGCGGCACCTGGTGGTGGATGGCCTTCCGCAGGGCGGCTTGGCGATCTTCAGGGTGCAAGAGCTGGAAGCGGCAGAATGGACCATGTCTGCGAACAGGGAAGAAACTCGCTTCTCCAAGATTTAGGCTAATTTGCTTCGCCCTGTAGGGCGGGTGCCCCCTTCTCGGGCCGCCGGCTTCCAACATGAAAGTGCGCCCTTTGGGCGCAGGAACTGATTAGAGGAGGGCAACGCCTCCGGCGTTCCCTTCAGGGGGCATCCACCCACGGGCTGGGAATAGCTTTCATGCAATTTGCATTTCAGCCCGTGGCAGGCGGCCCTGAAGGGAGCGGGAGGGGCCCCACTCCTGGGGTATCCCGGCCCGGAAGGGCTGCCTGCCTACAGGGCGAAGCAATTTCACTTTAATCCCTGAACCCGCCCAATAGGGCAAATTCAAAATATGTGCTCATCAGATTTTTCACTTTTGGAGGTTCCATGCGTTTCCTGAAGACCCTGTTCGCCTTTGCTGCCGCCGCCCTGCTCCTGACCGGCTGCGGCGTGCAATCCATCCCCCAGGCCAAGAACGATGTTGAGGCCAAGACCGCAAACCTGACCAATGAGTACAAGCGCCGGGCCGACCTGGTGCCGCAGCTCATCGGCGTGGTGAAGGGCAACAGCAAGCACGAGAGCGAGACGCTTGAGGCGGTGGTCACGGCCCGATCCAAGGCCACCAGCATCAGCATCGACCCCAGCAAGAGCACGCCTGAGCAGGTAAAGGCCTATCAGTCGGCGCAGGGCGAGCTGGGCCAGGCCCTGGGCAAGCTGCTCTCCATCACTGAGAATTACCCCAACCTGAAGGCCAATGACGCCTACCGCGACCTGCAGTCCCAGCTGGAGGGCAACGAGAACAGGATCAAGATAGCCCGCCAGGACCTCATCGAGAGCATCCAGAACTTCAACAACCAGGTGAGCGTGTTCCCCACCAGCCTTACCAACAGCTGGTTCTTCCACTACCAGAAGCTGGCCCAGTGGGACGTGACGGCGGAGGAGAAGGCCGCCAATGAGAAGGCCCCGGAAGTGAAGTTCTGATGCGAAAGCTGGCGCTGATCCTATGCCTGGCCCTCTGGCCCGGCCTGCTGCTGGCGGGGCTGCCCCAGGGCGTGCCCAGCCAGCCCAGCCAGGCAGTGACCGACTTGGCTGGCATGCTGTCCGCAGATGCCAGCGCGCGGCTGAACGCCGCGCTGGCCCAGGTCTGGCAGCAGGGCAAGTTTCAGCTGGCAGTGCTCACCTTGCCCAGCCTGGATGGCGCGGGCATTGAGGATGTCAGCATCCAGGTGGCGCGGGCCTGGGGCCTGGGCAGCAAGGAGCAGGGCAATGGTGTGCTGCTGCTTGTTGCGCCCTCTGAGCACCGCATGCGCATCGAGGTGGGATCGCGCCTGGAGGGCGACCTGACGGACGCGGCTTGCAGCCGCATCATCAATGAGGTGATGGCCCCGCGCCTGCGAGAAGGGGACAACGACGGGGCAGTGTTGGCTGGCTGCCAGGCCATCGCGGGCCAGTTGGGGGTGGAATTGTCGGGCATGGCCAGCATAGCCAGGCCTGCCCCGGTGAGCCGGGTGGGCATCGCCCTGATCATAAAGATCCTATTCGTCCTCGCGTTCCTTGGCTTGCGCATCTTTGGCGGCCGCCGCGGCAGCGGGCTGGGCTGGTTCGCGGCCGGGACCCTGCTCGGCAGCAGCGGGTCCGGCGGCGGTGGCTACTCTAGTGGCGGTGGCTTCTCCGGCGGCGGCGGCGGATTCTCGGGCGGCGGCGCCTCAGGGGGCTGGTGATGGATAAGATGATGCATCCGGCATTGGGCCATGAGGCGCGCCAGCGGGTCAAGAGCGCCGTGGAGGCCGCCGAGTCCGCCACCACGGCAGAGATAGTGCCGGTGGTGGCCCTGCGCTGCGCCAATCACGCCAACACCGGCCTGCTCTGCGGGCTCATCCTGCTGGCGCTGCTGTGGAGCACCGAGCTCTCCTTTGGCGCCAGGGTGCGCGCCTGGGCCAGCTGGGAGGTGCAGCTGGGGGATGTGGCGGCCTGCCTGGCTCTGGGCTGGCTCTTGTCGCATCTGGCCTGGGTGCGGCGCCTGCTCTTGCCGCGCCGCGCGCGGGAGCATGCCGCGCATCTGGCCGCCGAAGCCGCCTTTCACCGCTATGGCCTGGCCAAGGCCCTGGATGACAACGGCGTTCTCATCTTCGTGGCGCTCGAGGAGCGGCAGGTGGTGGTGCTGGCCGGGGCCGGCATCCACGCCCTGGTGGGTGACGAGGCCTGGACAGGCGTGCGCGACCGGCTTTTGGAGAGGGCGGCCATGGGCGACTTGGCTGGCGGCTTTGAGGCTGCCATCGCTGAGGCTGGCGCGGTGCTGAAAGCCCATCATCCCGGGGCCCGGACAGCGCCCTCTCAGCTGGATGACCGGCTGAGGATCATGCACATCCTCTAGCCAGGCGGGCAAACCAAGGAAAGGGAGCCGCCGTATAATTGGTTAAGGATGGAACTAAATGCGCGCACGCTCTCCGGAGTCCTTCATGCCCAATCCAGCCCAAGCGATCGAGACCCGTCCTAGCCTTCCCAATGCCGCGCATCTGGGCCTGGTCAAGCTGTGGGTCTCAGACCTCGACAGGCAAGTGGCCTTTTACACCCAGGCCATCGGCCTGCAGGTCATCAGCCAAAACAGCAGCCAGGCCAGCCTGGGAGCAGGCCGGCAAGAGCTGCTGCGCCTGAGCGTCAAGGCCGGGTCGCGAGCCTATCATGACCGCGCTGGGCTCTATCATTTCTGCCTGCTCATCCCTGAGCGCCGGCAGTTCGCCCTGGCATTGCGCCGCTTGGACAAGGCCGAGGCGCCCTTTCAAGGCTTGGTCGACCACCGCATGGCTGAGGCCATCTACCTGGCTGACCCGGAGGGGAATGGCATCGAGCTCAATTGGGACAAGCCGCGCTCAGAATGGGAAGGGAAGCTGGAGAAGCTCATCAGCATGGGAAACCTAGCCTTGGATGTGGATGGCTTGATGCTGCTGGCGGATGGGCCGGGAGCTGACAGCGGCCTGCTGCCCGCGGGGACCAGCCTCGGCCATGTGCATCTGCACGTGGCAGACCTGGCCGCCAGCCGTCGCTTCTACCATGAGCTGCTGGGCATGGACATCACGGGAGAATACCCTGGCCAGGCGGTATTCACCTCAGCGGGCGGCTACCACCACCATATCGCCTTCAACATCTGGCATGGCCATGGCGCGCCTGAGCCGCCCCTGGATGCCAGCGGCTTGGACTGGTTCAGCGTGGTGCTGCCGAGCGCGAGGGCGCGCGACATAGTGGCCGAGCGCTTCAGGGCTGCCGGGCTAAAGCTGGAGGAACTGCCTGAAGGCTTGCTGGCCCGCGACCCGGCTGGCAATGGCCTGCTCTTGGGACTGGCCTGACGGGGCGGCTCTGCCGCGCCGGGGCGAAAATGCCGCAGCTTGGCTCCCGGCGCGAGCATGAAAAGACTTTGTTTTAAAGGCCTCCAGTCTGGCACAGGGCTTGCTTTGCATGAGGGCAGAGCATCAATCCATCCACCCAGCAGGAGGCCCTCATGAAGACCACAAAGCTGTGCGTCGCCGCGGCGATGCTGTTCGCCACTTCTTTCCCTGTCTTGGCTGCCGAGGTTGACCAGCGCCAGGCTGACCAGCAGGCCCGCATCGACCAGGGCGTTGATTCTGGCCAGCTGACCAAGAAGGAAGCCAAGAGCGTTGAGGGCGAGCACAAGGCCATCGGCAAGGAGATCAAGGCCGACCGCGCTGAGAACGGCGGCAAGCTGACGGCCAAGGAAAAGCGCAGGATCAACCGCCAGCAGAACAAGGAGAGCAAGAAGATCTACCGCAAGAAGCACAACGCCAAGGTGCGCCCCAATTCTCCGGCCGCTGCCCCTGCCGTTGCCGCGCCGGCCAGCAAGTAAGATCGAGCTTCAGGGATAGAAAGAAGGGCGGACCCACATGGATCCGCCCTTCTTTTTTGTCTCTGCGGGCTCGCTTCAGCCCTTCATGCGCTTGAGCCTCAAGGCATTGCTCACCACGCTCACTGAGCTCAAGCTCATGGCAGCGGCAGCCAGCATGGGGCTCAAGAGCGCGCCAGTGAGGGGGTAGAGCAAGCCGGCTGCCACGGGCACGGCCAGGGCATTGTAGCCCAGGGCCCAGCCCAGGTTCTGGCGTATGTTGCGCAGCACGGCGCGCGAGATGGAGACGGCCCGCGCGAGGCCCCGCAGGTCGGCCTGCATCAGCACCACCCCGGCGCTCAGCTTGGCCACATCAGTCCCGCTGCCCATGGCGATGCCCACCTCTGCCAAAGCCAGGGCCGGGGCGTCGTTGACCCCGTCGCCTGCCATGGCCACCTTGAGGCCCTGGGCTTGCAGGGCTTGCACGGCCCCGGCCTTGGCCAGGGGCGAAAGGCCGGCTTGCACCTCATCCATGCCCAATTGCTTTGCCACGGCCAGGGCCGTGGCCGGCGCGTCGCCGCTCAGCATGATCACCCGCAGCCCCAGCTGCTTGAGCCGCGCCAGGGACGCCGGCGTGCTCTGGCGGATGGGGTCTGCCACGGCCAGCAGGCCCAGCACGCGGCCTTGTTGGCTGGCCCAGACCACGGTGGCGGCCTGGCCGGTCAGCTCCTCGGCCCTTGCCAAGAGCGCGGCATCCGCTGCTTGGCAGAAAGCCGTGCTCCCAACGCGGGTCTCCAGCCCGCGCACATTGCCTTGAACGCCCAGGCCTGGCTTGGCCTCGAAATCACCCACAGCATCCAAGGCCAGGCCGCGCTCCTTGGCGGATGCCATGATGGCATGGCTGATGGGATGCTCGCTCAGCGCCTCCAGGCTGGCGGCTAGGCTGAGCAGCTCGCTCTCTGGGACCCCAGGCGCGGGGTGCAGGGCCACCAGGCTGGGCTTGCCCTCGGTGAGCGTGCCGGTCTTGTCCACGCACAGCACATCCACCCGGCCCAGGGCTTCCAGGGCTTCGGCATTGCGGAAGAGCACGCCCAGCTGGGCTGCGCGACCCATGCCCACCATGATGCTCATGGGCGTGGCAAGCCCCAGCGCGCAGGGGCAGGCCACCATCAGCACGGCCACGGCATTGAGCAGGGCATAAGCCAGCTTGGGCTCTGGGCCCCAGAGGGCCCAGGCCGCGGCGCTGAGCAGGGAAGCCAGCACCACGGCCGGCACAAAGAGGCTGGCGACCCGGTCTACCAGGCGCTGGATGGGAGCGCGGCTGCGCTGGGCCCCGGCCACCTGGGCCACGATGCGGCTCAAGAGGCTGTCCTTGCCCACGTGCTCAGCCAGCATCACCAGGCTGCCCTGGCCATTGAGCGTGGCGCCGATGAGCTTGTCCCCTTGGGCCTTGGCCACGGGCGAGCTCTCGCCGCTGATGCTGCTCTCATCCACCCAGCTGCTGCCTTCCAGCACGCTCCCATCCACGGGGATGGCCTCGCCGGGCCGCACGCGCAGGCGGTCGCCTGCCAGCACCAAGCCCAGCCCCACATCCTCCTCGCTGCCATCCGCGGCCATCCTTCGGGCGGTGCGTGGCTGCAGGTCCAGCAGGGCCTTGAGCGCCGAGCCGGTGCGGCTGCGGGCCTTGAGCTCCAGGTAGTCGCCCATCAGCACCAGGGCCACGATCACTGCGGCGGATTCAAAATAGAGGGGCAAGGTCCGCATGCCATGGCCGCTGGCCCAGAAGGCGGGCGGGAACAAGCCGGGCGCCAGCACAGCCAGCAGGCTGTAGCCCAGGGCCGTCCCCGTGCCCAGGCCGATGAGGGTGTACATGTTCAGGTTGCGGGTCTTCAGGCTGGCCCAGGCCTTGGCGAACAGGGGCGCGCCAGCCCAGAGCACCACGGGCAGAGCCAGCAGCAGCTGAAGCCAGCCTGCCATCCTCGAATGGGCCCAATAGCCGGCTAGGCCCAGGTGCTGGCTCATGGCAAGCATTGCCAGGGGCGCGGCCAGCGCGGCTGCGGCCCAGAAGCGGTGCCGGGCATGGCGCAGGGAGGCGCCGCCATCATCGGCCAGCGGGTCCTTGGGGCTCAAGGCCATGCCGCAGATGGGGCAGCTGCCTGGGCCGGCCTGCTCTATCTCCGGGTCCATAGGGCAGGTATAGATGGCCTCAGGGCCAGGGGCCTCTTCCTGCTGCGCGCTGCCATCCAGATAAGCTTGGGGCGTGGCAGCGAAATGCTCCCTGCAATAGGCGCTGCAGAAGTAGTAGGTCTGGCCTTGATAATCGTGGGTGCCGCCCTTGGGGGCGGCCTCATCCACGCTCATGCCGCAGACAGGGTCTATGGCCATGGCAGGCTCCTTCAGATACCGAAGAGGAATCTGGCGCCCATGAAGAGCAGCAGCACGCCAAAGGCGCGCTTGGCCACTGCCATGGGGATGTGGGGCAGCAGATAGCCGCTAAAGAAGCTGCCGGCCACGAAAGCCAGGGCGATGATGATGGCGGGCCCGAGCTTGAGCTGGCCTTGCTTGTAGTAGGCGAACACCGCCGGCAGCATCACCGGCGCGGTGATGGCGGCCAGCGAGATGGCTTGCGCCTCATACTGGGTGTAGCCCAGGGTGAAGACCAGCATGGGGATGATGATGATGCCTCCGCCTATGCCCAGCAGGCCGCTCAAAGTGCCGCCCGCGATGCCGATCAAGATCATGAGAGGTAGCTCCATTGCAGCTCCTAAAGTGAAAAGACCCTGTCCTAAGACAGGGCCAGTATAAGGCGGGTGCACGAGCTTTGGGTAGGGCTTCATCAGCTATCGCGCTACGGTGTTGCCAGCCTGCGACCAGGCGCTGATGCCGCCGGCCAAGTGGCAGGCCTGGCCAAAGCCTTCCTTGCGCAGATGATGATGGCAATGGTCATGGAATATCCCTCGATTGTTTTTGGCGAAGGTCCGCTGGCTCATCTCTGAGCGCGGCCCTTGCCAAGATGGATAACATTCGTACTCCTAGAAATGTACGTATGCAATTATCCTTTCATCTGAGGCCAGTCTGATGGTTTGGCTTGAGATGTTGTTTTTCGCGATTGTTATAATTTTTATCCTGTTAATAAAGCAATTTTATAGAATGTTCATTTTTGGTTTGACAGCGGAATAGATTTGCTTCATAAGTCTATTAAGTTGATAGACAAACCAGCCTAATAAGGCATGAACACTTTCACTTTCACTTCGAGGTCTCCATGGCCAGCATCTATGCAGACAATGCGCAATCCATCGGGCATACTCCGCTCATCAGGCTGAACCATGTGCTGGATGGGGCCAAAGCCACGGTGCTGGTGAAAGTTGAAGGCCGCAACCCGGCTTATTCGGTCAAGGACCGCATCGGCGCCAGCCTCATCGCAGATGCTGAGCAGCGCGGAGCTCTCAAGCCGGGCGTGGAGATTGTGGAGCCCACCAGCGGCAACACGGGCATCGCCTTGGCCTATGTGGCCGCTGCCAAGGGCTACAAGCTGACCCTCACCATGCCTGAGACCATGAGCATTGAGCGCCGCCGCGTGCTGGCATCCTTGGGCGCCAACTTGGTGCTCACACCCGGGCCTGCGGGCATGAAGGGCGCAGTGGCCAAGGCTGAGGAGATCGCGGCCTCTGACCCCCAGCGCTATTTCCTGCCCCAGCAGTTCAAGAACCCGGCCAACCCCGCCATCCACGAGAAGACCACAGGGCCCGAGATCTGGGACGACACCGATGGCGGCATCGATGTGCTGGTCTCGGGCGTGGGCACCGGCGGCACCATCACCGGCGCCAGCCGCTACATCAAGAACACCAAGGGCAAGAAGATCATCTCGGTGGCGGTTGAGCCGGCCGAGAGCCCCATCCTGACGCAGAAGCTGGCTGGGCAGGAGCTGAAGCCGGGCCCGCACAAGATCCAGGGCATCGGGGCCGGTTTTGTGCCTGACACCCTGGACTTGAGCCTGGTGGACCGCGTGGAGCAGGTGGACAGCCCCACTGCCATCGAATTTGCCAAGCGCCTGGCCAAAGAGGAGGGCATCTTGGTGGGCATCTCCTCAGGTGCGGCTGTTGCAGTGGCTATCCGCCTGGCCAAGCTGCCAGAATTCAGCGGCAAGACCTTTGTGGTGGTGCTGCCTGATGGCGCCGAGCGCTATCTGAGCACCGCGCTCTTTGAGGGCGTGGGAGTCTAATGAAAGGATGAGCATGGTTGTGAGGGTGGCTGGCAATGGGCAGCCACCCTCAAAGCAGGCATGAGCAAGACACACGCCTTGAGCAACAGCGACCAAGGCGCTGCCCCCCTGAAAATCGCCCCTAGTGGCATATCCACCGCCAGGCCAACTCAGCCCGCGGGCCGGATCTGATTCCCTTGTATTTTATACCCTGCAATGCGGCAGGCCTGTCACAACGCGGCCGGTCTCTTTTCGCATTCATCTCACCTTGGATGCTGCCGTATCCCGGTAACTTCTATGCGGCCACAGGGCATGTGTTTTGTTTTAGTCATTAGTTAGGCAAGCGAAACATCTGGTTTATTCATAGTTCGTTTCCCTAACTTATTATACATAGAGTGCCTCCTAAAACTGTTCTGAGGCGGCTATGCGTTGCTCTTGTTTTGCCAGCAGCCTGATCGCGGGGCTCACCTTGTCTGTCAGCCTGGGGGCCTTCAATGTGACCCCCGGCACGGCGGGGGTGACGGTGCGCATCGGCAACGCTTTCACGGGCGGCCGCAGCCAGCCCCGCGCTTCCGGCATCTTGGGCGTGGCGGCCCAGCGCGGGCTCTTGGAGAAGGAGCTGGCCCAGGCCGGGGTGAAGGTGGAGTGGTCCTATTTCAAGGGCATCAGCGCCGCGGTGAACGAGGCGCTGGCCAACGACTCCATCGACATCGCCGCCACCAGCGACCTGGGGGCGGTGATCGGGCGGGGCTCAGGCCTTAAGTTCAAGATCATCGCGGCGGGCAGCCAGCCCCGCATCGGGTCGGCTCTCATCGCCGTGCCCATCGATTCAACGGTGCAAAGGGTCGAAGATCTGAAGGGCAAGCGGGTGGCCTGCGCCAATGCCTCCAACTTCCAGCTGGCGCTGGAGCGGGTCTTGCAGATCCATGGCATGAGCCGGGCCGACATCCAGTATTACAACATGGGGCCGGCCGAGGGCGTGGCAGCCTTGGGCGCGCATGGGGTGGATGCGGCGCTCTATGGCGGCCAGGGCCAGCTCTTTGTGGCAACGGACAAGAAGCTCGCCAAGATCATCTACGATTCAAAGGATGACAAGCGCTACCTGGACAAGTGGAAATCAGCCACAGTGCTGCTGGTCACCGACAAGTTCGCCACGGCCCACCCCGATGTGGTGCAGCAGGTGGTGAACGGCTACATAGAGACGGCGCATTGGGGCTCGCAGAAGGCCAACGCTGATGAGTGGTACCTCCTCAACTCGCGCACGGGCATCGCGCAGGATCAGCTGCGCCGGGCCCAGGAGGGAAGGGGCCTGCGCCTGGTGAATTCCCCTTTGCTGGATGACCTGTTCCAGACCCATATCCGCGAGACTGTGGACCTGGCCGCCAAGGCCAAGCTCATCAAAGCCGCCTATTCCCTGGGGGACGTGATGGACGGCCGCTATCTGAGCGCAGCCTTGAAGCAATTGAAGCTGCAGCATTACTGGGACGCCTATGACAGCGAGGGGATCCACAAGATCCCCTATCGGGGCCCAAAGCCCGATTGAGGCAAGGCAAGGATCCAAGGTGGCCGGCGCCCAGCCGGTGGAAAGGCAAGCCCACTCAATGGAGGTGCACCATGAGCACTGTGCAGGAAAGGCAAGCTGTGACTGAAGTGACCTACACCATCTGCCCAGGGCTGGTGGCCGCGCATGTCGCCATCGAGCAAGGCTGGGTCAAAGAGGAGCTGGACAAGCTGGGCGTGGGCTTGCGCTATTTGCGCTCCCTGCCCAAGAGCCAGTGGCTGCCCCATTTCAACCACCGCCTGGACAACCTCTTCCGCGAGGGCGGCAACATCCCCCCCATCTGGACCCGCTCGCTGGGCCTGGAGACCGTGGCGCTGGGCCTGGAGACGCGCGTCAAGGCTGGCCAGCTGGTGGCCCGGCCGGATTCCGGCATCAACACGGTGGCCGACCTGAAGGGCAAGCGCATCGGCCTAGCCAAGCGCGCCACGGAGGACCGCGTGGACTTTGGGCGCGCTGGCTCCCACCGCACCATCCTCCTGATCCTGGAGGATGCGGGGCTCAAGGCATCCGATGTCCAGATCGTGGACGTGCTGCAGCCCAAGAGCGATGTGGGGGACCCCTCTTGGGAGGACCTCCAGCCGGCCAGCAAGCCTTCAGAGCAATGGGCGAAGAGCAAGTTCCATGAGGCCATTCCAGTGGAAGTGCAGGCCCTGCTGGACGGCAAGGTGGACGCGGTGGTGGGCGGCCGCCAGCAGAAGCTGGAGAAGGAGGGCAAGATCAAGGCCATCGGCGGCATCACCCGCCGCCTGGTGGACCCATCCATCATCACGGTGAACGCCAAGCTAGCCAAGGAGCACCCGGAGGCGGTGGTGGCCTACCTGCGCGCTCTTATCAAGGCCGGGCGCTGGGTGAATTCCAACCCACGCGAGGCGGCTGAGATCTTTGTCAAGATCACCGGCTTCAAAGACCCCGAGGACCTGGCCAAGCGCATCGCCAAGCTGGACTTCGTGCCCAACCTCTCCGAAGAGGCTGTGGAGGGCCTGAGGCTTGAGAAGGACTTCCTGCTGGAGGCTGGCTACATCCCCCAGGATTTTGATGTGCGGGGCTGGCTGGATGGGAGTTTTTTGGAAGCGGCCCTCAAGGGTTGATACACGCATTGCGTCAAGGCCACAAGGTCACACGCGGGCTGTCTTGTTTTAGCCAGTAGCTATTTTCACAGATTCATTCGCATCCGTATCCTTACGATCCATCCCTCTTTTGGGATTGGATCAAAATTCTGGACATCTCAGGAGGGGAAATGAAAGAAGCACTAAGGAAAGTCCCGAAGGCCCTGGCGGCCCTGGCCTTGATCGTTGCGCTGCAGGAGGCGGCCCTGGCTGCCAAGGCCAAGCCCATTGCAGTGGAGGCTGAGTCCACGGCGACTTCCACCACGGCCACAGCGCAGGCCACCCCAGAAGTTGCGGCCCAGGCGCTATCGCCCACAACGGGCGCGGACTACAACTTTGAGGATTACGTGGTCACCAGCACCAAGCAGAAGCTGTCGGTGAAGGACTCGCCGGCGGCGGCCTCGGTGGTGACGCAGAAGGACATCCAGAAGAAGATCTCTCTGTACGCGGACGACCTGGTGAATGACCTGCCGGGCACGCAGGTGCTGCACCCGCAGATCGGCGCCACCTCCGGCACGGTGGTGTCCATGCGCGGCATCCCCAACGTGGAGAAGAACCTGATCCTGCTGGACGGCCACTCCATCCAGAACACCATGAACGCCAACACCTGGTGGAACCGGGTGCCGACGGACCTGGTGGACCACATCGAGGTGGTGCGCGGGCCCTTCTCGGCGCTGTACGGGGCGCGGGCGGTGGGCGGCGTGATCAACATCATCACGGAGGAGCCGGAGGGCCGGGACCTGGACCTGAAGTACGACTACTTGAGCTTCGGCGGCCGCACAGTGACCTTGAACTACCGCGACAAGCCGCTGGACAACCTGTCGTATTACGTTGGCGTGCAGGACCAGCTGGTCGACGGCTACACCAACCACAACTACGTGCAGGCCTATGCGCTGACCTACACGGCCACGGCCAGCGGCACAGTGAAGGGCGCCCAGAAGACCACGGACTCGCAGGGCGGGACGATCTACAACATCGGCGAGAAGGCCAAGACGCTGACCCAGAACGACAACCTGACGGGCAAGATCTATTACACGCCCTGGGCCGGGCACACCTTCTCGCTCATCGCCAACTACGCGGTCTGGGACCAGCCGGCCGCCGAGGGGCAGACCGGCAAGACCTGGCTGAAGGACAACTCCACCGGGGCCTATTCCCCCTCCAACGGCATCTACACCATCGCCGGCACTGGCGACAAGATCAAGATCACCCAGCAGAACTTCTACACCGCCCCGGGCAACAACGGGATCTTTGGCACGGCGCTGACCTACAAGGCCAAGTGGAGCGATGCGTTGAGCACCTCTCTGGACCTAGTCTTCGACGGCGGCAACTACTACAAGTCTGCCTCATCTATTGACAGCGCCGCCACGGCGCTGTCAGGCAAGGGAACCTCGGGCAGCGAGACGCCGGATGACCGGCGCTTTCTGGAGAACCTGCAGGGCTTCCTGACCCTGGGCGACCACAAGCTGGTGCTGGGCGTTGAGAATAACCAGGACAACGACCGCAACTACACGCTGGCCTCGAGCAACTGGGCCGAGCAGGACCACTACTACGAGACCAACATCAACCGCAACTCCAACGAGCGCATCTCGGCGGTCTTTGCCCAGGACGAGTGGAAGGTCATCAGCCCCCTGACCGTCTACCTGGGCGCCCGCTTTGACAACTGGGACTCCAGCGGCGGCCAGGCCTGGAACAGCAGCACCAAGCAGCTGGACGACTATGGCGACAAGCAGGCCTCGGTGTTCTCGCCCAAGGTCAGCGTGGTGTACCAGCTCTTCAAGGAAGGCCGCCTGAAGGCCTCGGCCGGCCACTCCTTTGACCCGCCTATGCCCCTGCAGCTCTACAGCTGGACCGCGGGCACCAACAGCAACGGCGTGGCCTCAGTCACCGTGGGCAATCCGAACCTGCAGCCCGAGACGGACGACGCCTGGGAGTTTGGCGCTGACTTCGACTTCCCCACCAAGACCCATGTGGCGGCCACCTACTTTGAGAACTACCTGCACAACCTCATCTACTCGGGTTACGAGCCGGGCACCAACAACACCCTGTCGACCTACTACAACGCGGGTGAGGCCCAGGACAAGGGCGTGGAGGTGGAGGTCAAGCAGCAGGTGCTCTCCAACCTGGACATCTTCGGCAACTACACCTACGCCCACAATGTGTTCACCGAGAACAGCAGCATACCCACCTCGGTGGGCAAGTTCGTCCCCGGCGTGGCGGAGCACACGGCCCACCTGGGGCTGGACTATAGCATCAACAAGCTGACGGCCACCCTGGAGGCTAACTACTCCTCCAAGGTCTACCGCCAGGCGGATAACAGCGACACCGTCAACGGGGTACAGGGAAGCTACGATCCCTTCACCGTCTACAACGCCAAGCTGAGCTACAGGCTGCTGGAAAACGGCACCATCCACGTGGGCGTGAACAACATCTTTGACAACAAGTACTATGCCATCTACCAGCAGGTTGGGCGCTACTACGAAGTGGGCGCCAACCTCAACCTGTTCTGAGGCGGCCATGCGCAGCGCCCGCCTTGCCATCAGCTTGATCGCGGCGCTCGCCTTCGCCTGCAGCCTG
>Ga0302319_10005129_pt1 | contig 26488 bp, 22 predicted proteins | sample Bog_T0_2_FD_203319 | JGI IMG/M metagenome (GOLD analysis project Ga0302319, IMG submission 203319) | Peat permafrost microbial communities from Stordalen Mire near Abisko, Sweden - Bog_T0_2 | ecosystem: Environmental > Terrestrial > Soil > Wetlands > Peat | place: Sweden: Abisko, Stordalen Mire... | reverse complement strand
CGGTGCCCGAGGCGGTGGAATTGACCGCACCGGGGGCGGGCTGAAGCGTGGCGACGTAAAGGGTCGCCGGGAGATTCGTGATCGTGACGGTCGCGGAACTGCCGGCGCCGACGGCATAGCCCGGGCCGGCCGCGACGTTGAGCACGACCGTCTCGGTCGGCACCGCGGACAGCGTGGGATTGGGGGAAACGGCCACCGCGACCGAGCTGCTGCCGGCCGGGATCACGACCGCGTCGGGCAGGCTGGCGTAGTCGGCGCCGCCGACGGCGGTGCCCCCGATCGCGCAGGCCACCACCAGTGGAAAATAGGTATCGCCCGTGCGGGAGAGGGTGAAGAGCCCGGGGTGGGTGCCGCTGGTGTCGGCATTGGGCTGGGCGGCGGTGACCGTCACCGCGGCCGCGGTCGCGGGCGTCAGGTCATAGACCTCGACGAGGACCAATCCCGCCGCGCCGGCCGGACCGGTGACGGCGACCGTGTAGTCGCCGGGTGGAAAATTGGCGAGGAGGGCGGAGTCCCTGCTGCCGCCGGCGAGGGGGAAGGCACCGGCCTGGGCGAAGGCGGCCGCCAGGGCGGCGGCGTCCACGGCGCCGGGCCCGACCGGCGTGTCCCAGTCGTCGTTGCTTGCGACCACCGCGCCGCTGGCATCGAGCACAACCATGGCGGGATCGGCCAGGACCCCGCCCTGGCCCAGGGCCGACTGGAGGGAGGGACCGACCGCGCGCAGCAGCAGCAGGCGCGGACCGCCCCCCGGCGCCACCACCAGGCCGGAAACCACCCCGTCGGCGCCGACCTCGACCCGGGTGGAAAAATTGGTCAGGGCCGACGCGCCCGGGCCGGCCCCGGTTTCGTAGATCTCGCTGAGCGCCAGCCCGGCGCCGCCGGCGGCGCCCGTCACCACCGCCGTGTAGCTGCCGGGTGCAAACGTCGCGACCACGGCGGTGTCGCCGCCCCCGGGCGCCAACGGAAAGGCGCCGACCGCGGCCATGGTGGCCGCGAGGGGCGAACTCCAGCCGGCCGCGTCCGCGACCGGGTCGTTGGCGGCGTTGAACACGGTGACCGTCGGATCGGGCAGCACCCCGGCGCAGCCGAAGGTGGCGGCCAGGCCCGGGCCGACCGCCCGGAGGAGCAGCGTGTCACCGGACCCCGGACCGACGACGAAGCCGCTCACCATCGCGCCGGCCCCGGCGCCGACCGGGCCGCGGGTCGACAGGTTGACCAGGCGGGAGTTTTGGGCCCGCAGGCCCCCGCCGCCGGCCGCGACGACCGCGGCCAGGCAGGCGGAGCCCCGGAGCGAGAGGAAGGACATGGAAAAAACGGCGGTAAGTGTACGCCCGATACGCCGGGATTTCCAAATGTCAAGCGGGACCCCGCGTTCATTACGGGATTGGCACGCCCGGCGCGCCGGGACAGGATGGCCGCTTCACCCATGATTCTTGGAATTACCGGCGGGTTGGGCTGCGGCAAATCGACCGCGGCGGCGATGCTCGAGCGACACAGCTTCCGCCGCCTCGATTCCGACGCCTTGGTGCGCGAGCAGGTGCTGACCGCGCCGGACGTGCGGGACGCCCTGCGGGCGCGTTACGGCGAAGCGGTGCTGGCACCCGACGGGACGGTGAACCGGGCGGCGCTGGGGGTGCGGGTGTTTGGGGACGACGCCGAGCGCGGCTGGCTCGAGGACCTCACGCATCCCCGCGTCTTCGCCCTGTGGCGCGAGGCGCTGCGCCCGGCCCGGCCGGACTCCGCGGAGGGCACAAGCTGGGCCGTGGAGGTGCCGCTTTTGTTCGAAAAGAGCCTCGAGAATTGGTTTGATTTCACCATCTGCGTGGCTTGTGATGTGGGCCAGCAACTCGCCCGACTGGAGCAGCGCGGTCTGAATCGCGCGCTCGCTGGGCAACGCATCTCCAAGCAATTACCGCTGGCGCGAAAGATCGAGCTCTCCGATTTTGTCCTGTGGAACGAAGGATCCCCCGGGTTTCTACAGGCCCAAGTTGACCGGCTCGCCGATTCGCTGGCGGCCTGAGCGCCCGCGGCGAGGTGGTTGAACCACCGCCCGGGCGCAGAAATTGCCGGAGCGCACGCTCCCCATCCCCATTCGCCATGAGCAACCCTGACAAGACCGACGACGCCACCACCTCCCGCGAGGCCAAAACCGACGCCAAAGGAGCGGGCCGGCTGAGCCGCGGCCGCCCGCGGGGGCGCAAGCCCAAGGGCGAGGCGGCGGAGGACGACCGGCCGGCGCCGGCGCAGCCGCCGCCATCTGAGCCGGCCCCGGCGCCCGTGGCGTCCCGCCCGGGCGACCGCACGATTTTCATACCCCAGGGGGCGCCTGCCGCCTCCGCCGAGGCGCCAGCCGACCGGTCGGCCGGCGCGCCGCGGCCGGATGGGGGTTCCGACGGCAGGGCCGCGCGGGAGCCCTCCGGGGGGGAGGGACCGGCGTCCGGGGGCGGCTCAGCCGGACCCGAGGGGGCCTCGCGGGGCAACGGCAACGGCGGGCACCATGGCCAGCCGGGCGGAGGGCAGGGCGAGTGGCAGGAGCGGGGATTTTGGAAACGGAACAAGCGCAAACGCGGCCGCTTCGGCGGGGGCAACTGGCAGGGCGGACAGGGCGGCGGCGGGGGCGGCGGCGGCGGGCCCCAGCACCCGCCGCAACCTCCGCCCCCGAACGCGCCGCAAATCTTCGGGGAGCTGCCCGATGCGGCCCGCCTGGCCGACCTCGCGGCGCTCGACGCGCTGGCCCGGGAGATTTCCGCGGGGCCGGGCGAGCCGATTCGCCTGGACGAGCTCTATGCCAGGCCACTGGCCGAGCTCACGGCCTTTGCCCGCGACAGCGGGATCACGATCGAGGGGGCGCCGAACCGCCGGCAGCTGATCACGCAGATCTTCGCCACGGCGGCGGAGCAGCACCGCCCGATCGTCGATCGGGGCTATGTCGACCTGACCGACCGCGGGGCCTTTGTCGTGCACGAGCAGGTGAACTACCGGCTCTATCCGGAAAATTCCTTCCTGCCCGAAAGCCTGATCAGGCGCTACGGCCTGAAGCGCGGGCACCGCGTGGCGGTGCTGGTGCAGGCGCCCCGGGAAGGCGAGCGCTGCCCGAGTGTGGTGCGGATCGACGAGGTGATGGGGCTGGACCCCGAGGCGATCGCCCGGGTCACGCCCTTCGAGGAACTGGTGCCCTACTATCCGCTCCAGCGCATCCTGCTCGAGGCGCCGGCGGTCCAGAAGGATGTGTCGATGCGCGCGGTGGACATCCTCACGCCCATCGGCTTCGGGCAGCGCGGCCTGATCGTGGCGCCGCCGCGCACGGGCAAGACCATCCTGCTGCAGAACATCGCCAATTCCATCTCGGAAAACAGCCCGGAGACCAAGCTCATCCTCCTGCTGGTCGACGAGCGGCCCGAGGAGGTCACCGACTTCCGCCGCCACACCAAGGGCGAGGTGGTCTCGTCGACCTTCGACGAGTCGCCGGAGAGCCATGTGCACTGCGCCGAGATGGTCGGGGAGAAGGCGCGGCGCCTGGTGGAGCAGGGCGGGCACGTCGTCATCCTGCTCGACTCGATCACGCGCCTGGCCCGCGCCTACAACGCGCTCGCCTCCAACGCGGGCAAGATCATGTCGGGCGGCCTCGAGGCCACGGCGCTGCAGAAGCCCAAGCGCTTTTTCGGCGCGGCGCGCAACATCGAGGGCGCGGGCAGCCTCACCATCATCGCCACGGCGCTGATCGACACCGGCAGCCGGATGGACGAGGTCATCTTCGAGGAGTTCAAGGGCACCGGCAACATGGAGCTGCATCTCGACCGCGGCCTGGTTGAGCGGCGGATCTTCCCGGCGATCAACATCGACCGGTCCGGGACCCGCAAGGAGGAGCTGATCTACCATCCCGAGGAGCTGCAGCGGATCTACGGCCTGCGCCGGGCAATGCAGGGCCTCGGGCCGATCGAGTCGATGGAGATGCTGATCACCCGGCTGAAGAAGACCAAGTCCAACGCGGAGTTTCTGCTCACCCTAACCAGGTAGCTTCTGCAAAACCGGCTCCCCAACCAGGACGCCGAGCTGCTGGGAGACGGCGCGGAAAAATTCCGGGGTCAGCTCGTCGGCGGGAAGCTCATAGATCCCCTTCGACTTCAGGTGCTCGAGGCGCTGCCGGGCGCCGTCGGCGGTCAGGCCGCGCGAGCGCAGGAGCTTCTTGCGCTCGAGCATGAGGGCGAGAAACTGCACCAGCCGGACGTTCTCGGGGGTCGGCTCGGTGGCGGGGTCGGCCAGCGCCAGGAACAGGGTCTCGGCGGTGAGCTTGAGCGCGCGGTCGCGGTTCTCCTCGCGGGCCCGGGGCTTGTAGACCTGCACCCAGCGGCAGGCCACGATCCCGTCGGGCAAGAACTCGGCCGAGCGGTCCTCCCGCAGGTCATAGCGCCGGATCTCCAGCCCGGCGCCGCGAACCAGGTGGCTGGCGACACGATCGCCCTCGCCAAACGGCAATCCGGAGATACAACACGAGCTCGCCAGCGGTTGAAGCGTCAGTTCCATCGGCTTTCTTGTTTACTTCACCGCGCCGGCGACGCTAGCAAATTCCCGCCTCATGAACGGACGCCTCATCGCCATCGGTGACATCCACGGCTGCCACCTGGAGTTCGCCGAGCTGCTCGACCGCCTCGAGCCGACGCGCGACGACCGCATTGTGCTCCTGGGCGACCTGGTGAACCGGGGCCCGGACAGCTGCCGCGTGCTCGACCTTGCGCGCGAGCATCGCGCCCTCTCGCTCCTGGGCAACCACGAGCTGCGGCTGCTGAAATACCGGCGCACCGGGGACCGGAAGTACGTCAAGGAGCACGACCTGGACACCTACGAGCGCCTGCGCCCGCAGGACTGGGCGACCCTCGAGGCCATGCCGCTCACCTTCGAGGAGCCCGAGCTCAACGTCGTCCTGGTGCACGGCGGTTTCCTGCCGGGCGAGCCGTGGCAGCGGCAGCCGGCGGAGGTGGTCACGCGCATCCAGGTGGTGGACCGCGACGGCCGGCCGAGCAAGCGCTCCGCGGCGCCCGACGCCCCGCTGTGGGCCGACCGGTGGAGCGGGCCGCCCTTCGTGGTCTACGGCCACACCCCGCGGCCGGAGGTCTACAAGCTCAAGTGGTCGGTCGGCATCGACACCGCCTGCGTCATGGGCGGATCCCTCACCGCCTACGTCCTGCCCGACCGGAATTTCGTCCAGGTCCGGGCGCGCAAGGCCTACTATCCCTGACCCCGCCATGCCCGATCCCCTACCAGCCACCGTGCGGGAACTCAAGGCGCTCGCCGATGCCAGCGGCCGGCCCTTTGCCAGCCTCCTGATCGTGCGACGGCTCACCGTCAAGACCGCGTCGAACGGCAATCCCTTCCTGGCCGTCGAGCTGGGCGACCGCACCGGGTCCTTCGGCTGCACGGTCTTCAGCGACAGCCCCGCCTTCGAGGCGCTCAAGTCGGCCGCCGAGGGCTCGGTCGTGCGGGTGGAGGGCAAGGTCGAGTATTACCAGAGCCGGCTGGCGCCGCGCCTGCTGCGGGCCGCGGCCGTGGGCGAGGCCGAGCTGGCCGCGCCGGAGGCGCTGGAAAACCTGGTCGAGACCGCCCCGGAGGACGCCGCCGAACTCTGGCGGGAGTGCCAGGGTTTCGTCGGCGGCATCGGCCGGCCCGAACTGCGGGCCACGGTGGCCGCGGTGCTGGACGAGATCGGCGACGGGTTTCGCACCGCCCCGGCGGCGGTGATGATGCACCACGCCTACCGTCACGGGCTGCTGGAGCACACCGTGCACATGGCGCGCGCGGCCCGGGCGCTGCTGCCGCTCTATCCGGAAGTGGACCCCGACCTCGCAATGGCCGGCGTGCTGCTCCATGACGTGGGCAAGACGATCGAGTACACCGGCGCGCTCGCCCCGCGGAAGAGCCGCCGCGGCATCCTCCAGGGGCATGTCGTGCTCGGCTACCAGCTGGTGCGCAAGGCGGGCCTCAAGGCCCGGCTCGACGCCGACCGCCTGGAGCGCCTCGAGCACATCATTCTCAGCCACCAGGGCGAGCTGGCGTGGGGGGCGGCCGCGCTCGCGGCCACGCCGGAGGCCGTCTTGGTTTCGCTGGTCGACAATCTGGATGCCAAGATGGGCATGGTCCAGCGCGCGCTCCGGCAGGCCGAGGGCGGCGATGAGTTCACCGAGAAGCTGCCGGGGCTGAACGGGCCGCTGCTGACCAAGCCGCTGGAGTAGAAAAAGTGGCACGGGCTTCCAGCCCGGGTGATTGCGAACATGGGCTGGAAGCCCATGCCACGTCGCTATCGCCTCACCGGGACGCCGCGGGCGGCGAGGTAGTCCTTGACCTGCGGGATCGTGAACGTCCCGAAATGGAAGAGGGAGGCGGCGAGGACGGCGCTGGCGTGGCCGGCGTCGAGCACCTCGGCGAAATGGGCCAGCGTCCCGGCGCCGCCGCTGGCGATGACGGGGACCTCGACCGCGTCGCTGATCCGCCGGGTGAGCTCGAGGTCGTAGCCGGCCTGGGTGCCGTCGCGGTCCATGCTGGTGAGCAGGATCTCGCCCGCGCCCAGGGCCACGCCGGCGCGCGCCCACTCGATCGCGTCGAGCTCGGTGGGATAGCGGCCCCCGTGGGTGTAGACCCGCCACCGCGGCACCGGCCCGGGCTCGCGCTTGGCGTCGATCGCGAGCACGATGCATTGCGCGCCGAACCGGTCGGAGGCGGCGCGGATCAGCTCGGGCTGCCGGATCGCCGCGGTGTTGAGCGAGGCCTTGTCCGCGCCCGACCGCAGCATGGCCTCGATGTCGGCCACCGTGCTCAGCCCGCCGCCGACGGTCAGCGGCATGAAGCAGCGCTCGGCGGTGGCGGCGACGACATCGCGCATGATCTTGCGGCCGTCGCTCGACGCCGTGATGTCGAGGAAGACCAGCTCGTCGGCGCCCTGGAGGTCGTAGGCCCGGGCGCACTCGACCGGGTCGCCGGCGTCGCGCAGCTCCTGGAAGCGCACGCCCTTGACGACGCGTCCGGCGGTCACGTCCAGGCACGGGATGATGCGGCGGGAGAGCATGGCACGCGGTCGCCCGCGCCTAACCCTCCGCGTGCCCGACGTCCGGATCGAAATTGACCGCGAGGCGGTAGACCTGCCCGGGGCGCATGATCAGCGGATGGTCGCGCACGAGGAACTGCAGGTAATGGATCTTGCCGTAATTCGTCCGGTAGGTGGGATCGGCGCTGACCACCTCGGTGTCCTGCCAGGTCGCCTGGAAGTCGTCGCGCGCCACGCTGCAGCGGTGCCCGAGGGGGCCGAGGGCGAGCGCGCCCCCGACCCGGTAGCGCGAGTGCGGGGCGGCGATCGCCAGCACGTAGCGGAACTTGTCGAGGGTCACCTGCTGGCGCACGGTGTAGGCGAATTCGCAGGCGATCCTGCTGCCGGTGAAGGTCCACTGGACCTTGACGCTGCCGAGGTGGCGGATGACCTCCTCCTGGATCGTGATCAGGTCGGGCTGCTCGTAGCGAAAGTAGAAGCTGTTGCGCAGGCCGAGGCCGGTGACGCAGTTCTTGCCGTAGAACGCGGGGAGGGTGACGTGGTCGCCGAAGGTCAGCTCGGGCAGCATGATCGGCAGGTACACGTTGTTGGGCCAGTCGAAGATCCCGGGGCAGTGCGGGAAGGGGAGCGCGTCGCTCGACAGGTGGCCGCCGCAGCTGATGAGCGGCACCTGGAGGTGGAGCCCGCTCTCGGCGTCGCGGTAGAGGAACAGGCCCTGCTCCTTGCGGTTGCTCTTGTCGAAGATGACGAAGCGGCCGCTGGTGCGAACCGGCTCGACCTTGGGGGCGCCGGCGGGCATCTGCACCGCCTTGCCCAGGCGCGCCCACTGGCAGAGGTAGCGGGCGGCGTCGAAATTGGCCATGCGGGTGGTGTGTTTCTCGTAGGCCGTGCGCTCGGCGTCGCGCAGGTCGAGGAAGCCCTGGTCCTGGTCGAGGTAGGTCTGGTAGAAGAACAGGAAGAGCCGGCGGAGGATGTCGAAGTACCGCGTCTTCTGGTCGTCGGGTATCCAGCCGTCGCGCAGGCCCTGGAGGATGAGGCTGATGCAGTGCATCTGGCCGTAGGCGCCCGCGGCGCGGCCGAAGGCCCAGCCCAGGCCGTCGGCCCGCACCAGGTCGGGCATCATCCGGATGTACTTCTCGACGTAGGTGCGCAGCGTCGGCAGCTTGCGGTCGCGCACGCCGCTGTTGGCGTGGAGCTGGAGGGCCGACCGGATGAAGACGAAGGTCAGCACGCCGTAGAGGTTGAAGTTGCCGCCGAGGCCGCGGGCCGCGTCGTCAAAAAAGCCGGCCGAGCTGGTCTGGTTGACCCGCTCGACCAGGCGCTCGATCAGGCGCGAGGTCTCGTCCTTCTTCGACAGGCCCAAGCTGAAGCGCGCGACCGCCTTGGCGACGTTGAAGGCCTGCCAGTGGTTGTCGTAGTCGCTGCGGTGCAGGAGCTGCTTGTCGATGCGGCTCTGGGTCTCCTCGACCAGGCGCTCCCAGACCGGGTTGCGCTCCTTCGAGGGGCCGAAGCAGAGCAGGCCGAGGGCGGCGTAGGCCAGGCCGTTCTCGGCCGGCGGCTCGGTGAACATCTGGGCGGTGACACAGCGGGCGGCCAGGTCGATCAGGTCGTAGCCGTTGAGCGTGGTCTCGCCGGTCGCGCGATGGTACTCGCCCAGGGCGTAGGCCACGTGGCCCGGCTCGTCGGGCCGGGAGGCCTCATCGTGCGCGGGCAGCACGGTGCCGTCGGGCTGGATCGAGTCGAGATTGTGGCCCAGCATCGAACGGGCCATGTCGAGGCATTGCTCGGAAAAACTATGCATGCGGGGGTCGGCGCGGGTGGGTTGAAGGAGGCAGGGAGGGTGGACGTTGGGGGCGGGAGGGCGGGCGTGCAAGCCGATCGCGTCAGCGCGCGATGAGCTTGAGGAACTCGTCGTTGGTCTTGGTCTTCGAGAGGCGGGCGATCATCGTCTCGGTCGCCTCCTCGATTTTCTGCTGCACCAGCGCCCGGCGGAAGAAATGGATGCCCTCGAGCTTCTTGGCGTCGATCAGCAGCTCCTCCTTGCGGGTGCCGGAGGCGGCGACGTTGATCGCGGGCCAGAGCCGCATCTCGGCGCATTTGCGGTCGAGCACGAGCTCCATGTTCCCGGTGCCCTTGAATTCCTGGAAGATCACGTCGTCCATGCGGCTGCCGGTCTCGACCAGCACCGAGGCGATGATGGTGAGCGACCCGCCCTCCTCCGTGTTGCGGGCGGAGGCGAAGAGCTGGCGGGGCTTCTCCAGCGCCCGCACGTCGAGGCCGCCCGAGCCGGTGCGCCCACTGTCGCGCTGGGTGTTGTGCGCGCGAGCCAGCCGCGTGATGGAATCGAGGAAGAGCACGACGTCGCGGCCGACCTCGACCAGGCGTTTCGCGCGCTCGATGCAGAGGTCGGCGATGCGGATGTGGTTGTCGATCTGCTCGTCGTTCGACGAGGCCCAGATCTCCGCGGGCACGCTGCGCCGGAAGTCGGTGACCTCCTCCGGGCGCTCGTCGACGAGCAGGATCATGACCAGGCATTCGGGATTGTTCTCGAGCACGCCGAGGGCCATGTCGCGCAGCAGCGTGGTCTTGCCGGTGCGCGGCGGCGCGACGATCAGGCCGCGCGTGCCCTTGCCGATCGGGCAGAACAGGTCGACCGCGCGGGTGGTCATGCGGCCGTCCCGCATCTCCATCTTCAGGTGCTTGTCCGGGGAGACCGTGGTGAACGCCGTGAATTCGAGCCGGCTGCGGCGCTCCTCCAGCGGCAGCCCGTCCAGCGTCTCGATGAAGCGCATCTTGGGGTTGGGGTACCGCCCCTCGGGCGGGAACGCCGTACCCCCCACCAGCATGCCGGGACGCAGGCGGAAGCGCCGGATCAATTCCTTGGGCACGAAGGTGTCGGTCGGGCGGCGCTTCCCGTTCTTCCCGAGATCGAGCAGCTGCCCGTTGCCGCCCTTGGCCACATTGATGTCCAGCACGCCCTCGACGCGAATGAAGTTTTCCATCGGGGCGGGCGCAGGCGCGGCGGACGCGGGGACTGCCGGGGCGGGGGCGGCCGGGGGCGACTCCTGGGCCCCGCTCGGCGGGACGGCGGGGGACTGGTCAGGGGGCAAACCGACGGCTGCGGCCGCCGGCCTGGACACGGATTTTTTTTCCATAGTAATGTGCAGCTGGAGAAAGCATCGTCCCGTCTTGACGCTTAAAACTCTTATCGGGATGATCGGGGACGCAGACTCCGCGTCCCCCAACCCCAAAATCAGCCACCAACGTGACCGATCAGACGATTACCTCAGTTTCCCGGGAGCACCGGGTATTCAGGCCTTCGGCCGAGTTCAAAGCCCAAGCAAACCTTGGGAGCGATGCCACTTACAAAAGACTCTATTCCGAGTCTGTCAACTCCCCAGAAAAATTTTGGGGCCGGCAGGCCCGGGAGCTGCTGACCTGGCGCCGGCCTTTCCGGAAGGTCCTGCAATGGAAGTTGCCGCATGCCAAGTGGTTCCAAGGTGGAAAGCTCAACGTGGCCGAGAATTGCGTCGACCGGCACCTGGCGGCGCGGGCGAACCAGGCCGCGATCATTTTTGAGGGTGAACCGGGGGATGTGCGCACGATCACCTACCGGCAATTGCACCGGGAGGTTTGCAGGTTCGCCAATGGACTAAAGTCCCTGGGCCTGGGCCGGGGGGACCGGGTGGCGATCTATATGCCGATGGTTCCCGAGGCGGCCATCGCCATGCTGGCCTGCGCGCGGCTGGGCGTGATTCACACAGTCATTTTCGGCGGCTTTTCCAGCGAAGCGATCAAGGATCGCGTCAACGACTGCCAGGCCCGCGCGATCATCACGGCCGACGGCGGCTGGCGGCGGGGCAAGATCATCGAGCTCAAGACCAATGTGGACCGGGCCCTCCCGGGGACACCCACCGTGGAGCACGTGATCGTGCTCAAGCGCACCGGCCAGGATGTGCCGATGGCCGCGGGCCGTGACCGCTGGTGGCACGACCTGGTCGCCGGCCAGCCGGATGAGCACAAGGCGGGCGCCTTCGACAGCGAGCAACCGCTGTTCATCCTCTATACCAGCGGCTCGACCGGCAAGCCCAAGGGGGTTCTGCACACCACGGCAGGCTACCTCCTGGGAGTGGCGATCACGACCCGGTACGTCTTCGACCTGAAGGACAGCGACGTCTATTTCTGCACCGCCGACGTGGGCTGGGTCACGGGGCACAGCTATGTCGTCTACGGCCCGCTGGCCAACGGCGCCACCGTGTTCATGTACGAGGGCGCGCCCAATCATCCGGAGCCCGACCGGTTCTGGGACATGATCGACCGGCACCACGTCAGCATTTTTTACACCGCGCCGACCGCGATCCGCGCCTTCATGCGCTGGGGCGACGACTACGTGAAGCGCCACCGCCTCGATTCACTGCGCCTGCTTGGCACGGTCGGCGAACCGATCAATCCCGAGGCCTGGATGTGGTATCACGGGATGATCGGGAAGAAGCGGTGCCCGATCGTGGACACCTGGTGGCAGACCGAGACCGGGGCCATCATGGTCTCGCCGCTGCCCGGCGTGACCCCGACCAAGCCGGGCTCGTGCACGCGGCCGTTCTTCGGCGTCGTGCCCAAGGTGCTCGACGAGCAGGGCCGCGAGGTGCCGCGGGGCAGCGGCGGGCGGCTCTTCCTGGCGAAGCCGTGGCCCTCGATGCTGCGCACCCTGTGGGGGGACGACGAGCGCTTCAAGAAGCAGTACTGGAGCGAGCTGCCCGGCTACTATTTTGCCGGGGACGGCGCCCGGTTCGACGAAGACGGCTATCTCTGGGTGGTCGGCCGCATCGACGACGTGCTCAATGTGTCCGGCCACCGGATCGGGACGGCCGAGATCGAGAGCGCGCTGGTGTCCCATCCGGCCGTGGCCGAGGCCGCGGTGGTCGGCCGGGCCGACGAGCTCAAGGGCCAGGCCCTGGTGTGCTTCGTGACGGTGAAGAACGGGGTGGCCGTCACGCCCGAGCTCAAGGAGCAGCTGCGCCAGCACGTGGCGAAGGAGATCGGCGCGCTGGCCCGCCCCGACGACGTGCGCTTCGCCGCCGGCCTGCCCAAGACGCGCAGCGGAAAGATCATGCGCCGCATTCTCAAGGAGATCGCCGCGGGCGGCGACGTGAAGGGCGACATCACGACGCTCGAGGACTTCTCGGTCGTGGCGGCGCTGCAGAGCGAGGAGTGAAAGGAAAGGCGAAAGTCGGAAGGCGGATGGCGGAAGTGGGAGTGGCGCGGGCGTCCCGCCCGGGTCAGCTGATAACATGGGCTGGAAGCCCATGCCACGTTTAGGGCTAGAAGCCCATGCCACGTTTGGGGCCAGAAGCCCATGCCACGTCTAGGGCCAGAAGCCCCGGTCAGGGCGGGACACCCACGTTCAGCATTTTCGCCTGCGGCAGGCGTGACGCCTGCGCCACGTCGATACGCTGCCAGCGGGTGAGGACCTGGCGGTAGATGGCGTCGGGGGCCAGGCCGTTGGCGGCGCGCAGCGCGTCGACGCTGCTGCCGTGCTCGACAAAGCGGTCGGGCCAGCCGATGCGCTCCACTGCGGTGGAGCATTCGGCGTCCTGGAGCGTCTCCAGGACGGCGCTGCCAAAGCCGCCGGCGAGGGCGTGGTCCTCCATCGTCACGAGCAGGGGCACCACCGCGGCCTGGCTGAGCAGCAGGGTGCGGTCGATCGGCTTGGCGAAGCGCGCGTTCACGACGCCGACCGACAGGCGCTCCTCGGCCGCCAGCCGGTCGGCGAGCCGGAGGGCCGACTGCACCATGGGGCCCAGTGCCCAGATGATGAGGTTCGAGCCCTCGCGCAGGACTTCCGCCTGGCCGAGCGGGAGCTGGACCGGGACCGGCTTGATCTTGGCGCCGGTGCCGGAGCCGCGGGGGTAGCGGATGAAGGCCGGGCCACCGAGCTGAAGCGAGGTGTGCAGCATATCCACCAGCTCATCCTCGTCCTTGGGCTGCATCACGACCGCGCCGGGGACGCAGCGCAGGTAGGCGATGTCGAACAGGCCGTGGTGGGTGGGCCCGTCGGCGAAGGAGACGCCGGCGCGGTCGAGGCAGAAGGTCACCGGCAGCTTTTGCAGGGCGACGTCGTGGATGATGGGGTCGTAGGCCCGCTGCAGGAAGGTCGAGTAGATCGCGCACACCGGCCGGAGCCCGCGCGCGGCGAGGCCGGCGGCGAACAGCACCGCATGCTCCTCGGCGATCCCCACGTCGAAGAACTGGCGGGGCAGCTCGGCGGCGAACCGGGAGAGGCCGGTGCCCGCCGGCATGGCACCGGTGATGCCGACGATGCGGGGATCGGCCCGCGCGAACCGGAGGAGGGCGTCGCCGAACACGTCCTGGAAGGCGGGTGGCGCGCCCGGCGCGGACTTGCGGCTCTCGCCCGTGACGGGATCGAACGCCCCCATGCCGTGAAATTTCTCGGGCGAGTTCAGGGCGGCCTCCAGGCCGTGGCCCTTCTTGGTCAGGACATGGAGCAGGATCGGGCTGTCGCAGTGCTTGGCGAACTCGAGGTTCTTGGTGAGTTCCTCGAGGTTGTGGCCGTCGATCGGCCCGAGGTAGCGCAGGCCGAATTTCTCGAAGAGGCTCGAGCCGACGAAGAAGTCCTTGGTCTCGCGCTTCCACTTCGTCCAGACCCGGTTCATCTCGTGGCCGTGCGGCAGCCCGATGAAGAACTTCTCGAGATCGTGGTGGATCTTGTTGTAGGTCGGACTGGTGCTGAGCCGGTTGAGGTAATGGGCCATGGCGCCGACGTTCCGGGCGATGGACCATTCGTTGTCGTTGAGGATGACAATGAGCCGCCGGGTCGAGGACACCTCGTTGTTCAACGCCTCCAGGGTGATCCCGCAGGTGAAGGCCGCGTCGCCGCAGACCGCGACGATGTGCTCCGACGAGCCGCGGAGGTCCCGGGCCGTGGCCATGCCCAGGGCGGCGCTGAGCGCGGTGCCGGCGTGCCCGGCCCCATACGCGTCATGCTCGCTCTCCGGGCGGTAGAGGAACCCGCTGGCGCCGCCGCTCTGGCGCAGCTTCCGGAAGAACCCGCCGCCCCGGCCGGTGAGCAGCTTGTGGGTGTAGCCCTGGTGCGCAACGTCGAAGACGAACGGGTCGGCGGGCGAATCAAACACCCGGTGCAGGGCGATGGTGAGCTCGACCACGCCGAGATTGGGGCCGACATGGCCGCCGTTGGCGGCGGTGACCGCGATGATCTCGTCGCGCACCTCCTGGGCCAGCTGGCCCAGCTGCCCCGGGGCCAGTGCCTTGACGTCCGCCGGGCCGCGGATGCCGTCGAGCAGGCGGGGGGGCGCGGTCACGATTCGCGCTCCGGCTCAAACGGAGCGAAAGCCACGCCGTCCTTCTGTTTCTTGAGCTGCTCGATCTTCAGCTCCGCCTCCTTCAGGCGGCCTTCGCACAGCTTCAGCAGCTGGTTGCCCTGCTCGAACTTGGACAACAGCTCGGCCAGCGGGACCTCGCCCGATTCCATCGACTCGACGACGGACTCGAGACGGGCCAGGGCGGCCTCAAAGGAGAGATTGGCATCTTGGGATTCCACAAAGTTATGTTGGCTCGGGCGGGACCGGATTCAATCAATCTTTGAAGGCAGCGCAGGCGTCTCGCCTGCATTCGCAACGACGGCAGGCGAGACGCCTGCGCCACCTCCTACTTCGCGGTCACGGACACCGGGACCGTCAGGTCGCCTGGGCTGTAGCCCTTGAGAAAGAGGCTGCCGGCGCCGGGCCGGCCGGCCTCGACCGTCACGGTCACGCTGGTTTCGCCCTGGGGCACGATGACCTCGGGCATGATCACGCTCTCGGGGACATCCGTCGTCACATCGAGCAGGATGCCGCCCTCGGGCGCCGCGGCGGACAGCGAGAAAGTGAGGCTTTGCTTGGCGCCGGGCGCCAGCGCGAGGCTGGCCGGGGCGACCGTGACCGAGGTGGGATCGACGTGGAAGGTCCCGACGGGCGAGTTGCCTGTGGCGCCGTTCACCGTGACCTGGTAGTTATGGTCGCTGGGGACCGGCGGCACGAAGAAGGTGAGGGAGGTGGACGAGGCGTAGACCGTCCGCGCCGGGGAACCGTCAAACGCGATCAGGTCCTGGGTGGTGAACCCGCGCCCGAGCACGCCGACGCTGGCCCCGACCGGCCCGCGGTTGGCCTCCAGGGACAGGACGTACCGCCGCGCGATCCTGGCGTGCATCACGTCGGTGTATGCCTCCGACGGGGGCGAGCCATAGTCGACGAGGTAGTAATAGGCGATGTCGTCGCGCCCCGCCGGGACCTGGTACTCGAACTCATAGACCTCCGGGCTGAACTCGCTGCGCTTCATCGGGTAGGTCTGTCCATCCAGCACGATGTGGGCGGAAATGGACTGGTCGGGCACGTTGTCAAAATTCTTCACGACCCGCAGGGTGAACGTGTAGATCTGCGAGGGGTTTTCCGGCAGGGCGGTCGACGTGAGATTGGTCAGCGTGACCGCGCTGCACCCGGCCAAAAGCGCCGCAACCGCGGCGCCAAGCCAGGGGAGAATTTTGCTCGCGAGGGGGGCTCGTTTGATATGCATTGAGTTTTGGAAACTATGACCCCGATGCCGTCAGGGCAAGCCAAAGCTGCTCCGGCTCCGTCGGGGCCGGCGCCGATGCCCGCCGAACTCGGGCTTTACGTCCATGTGCCGTTCTGCGCGTCGACCTGCGACTTCTGCGCCTTTTACCAGACGGTGCCGACCCCCGCGGCGATGGAGGATTTCATCGCCGGCGTCGCCGCCGAGGCCGCCCTGGCCGACTGGCCCCGGCCGGTGACGACGGTGTTCTGGGGCGGGGGCACCCCGGGACTGCTGCCCGCCCGGCTCCTGGGGCGGCTGGCGGAGGTCGTCCGGGCGCGGTCCGGCGGCGGCATCCGGGAGTGGTCGGTGGAACTGGCGCCGGCCTCGGTCACGGCGGACCGCCTGGCCGCGCTCCACGACGCGGGCGTCACGAGAATATCCCTGGGCGTGCAGAGCTTCCAACCGGCTCGGCTCGAGGCGCTGGGCCGCCGGCACACCCTGGCGCAGATTCACCGGGCGTACGGCCTGATCCGCGCCGCCGGATTCGCCAGCGTGAACCTCGACCTGATGTTCGCCCTGCCGGGGCAGGTGCCGGAGGAGTGGGCGGCGGACGTGCGCGCGGCGGTGGCGCTCGCGCCGGACCATCTCTCGACCTACTGCCTGACCCTGGAGGAGGACACGGCGCTCTGGCTCCGGCTGGCGGACGGCCGGGTGAAACTCGACCCGGAGAAGGAGGCGCAATTCTACGAGGCCGGCTGGGCCCAGCTCGCCGCCGCCGGCTATGCCCAGTACGAAATCTCCAACTTCGCCCGCCCGGGCCACGCCTGCCGGCACAACCTCAACACCTGGCGCATGCACGAATGGATCGGCCTGGGTCCCTCAGCCGCCTCGCAGGCCGGGGGCTGGCGCGGCGCGAACATCGCCGACCTCGAGCAGTGGCGGGTGCGGGTCGACCGGGGCGAGCGCCTGACGGAGGACCGGGTGGAGCTGACGCCGGCGCTGCTGGCCGAGGACGCGCTCATCTTCGGTTTGCGCATGAACGCCGGGGTGGACGTCGCCGCGTGGCGCGAGCGCTGCCCGACTGCGCCCTGGGGGGAAATCGAGGAGCGGCTGGGCCGGCTCGCGGCCGATGGCCTCGTGCTCTACGACGGGCGGCGGGTGGTTCTCACCCATCGCGGGCGCCTGCTGGCGGATGCGGTGGGTGCGGAGCTGATGGCGGGGTAGAGGTGGCAGGGGCTTCCAGCCCATGGATCGTGGATAACATGGGCTGGAAGCCCATGCTACGGGTCAGTTTTGGCCCTTGAGCTGGGCGCAGAGCGCCACGAACTCGGGGCGCTCCTTCAGGCTCTCGAGATCGGGATCCTGCGCCATCCAGTCAAAATCGCGGTAGCCCAGCTTCACCGCCTCCCGGAGCGAATCCAGGGCGGCGGACCGCCGCCGGCAGAGCGCGAGGCTGCACGCGAGGTTGTAGTAGGCGGTGGCGTTGGTCGGCTGCAGCCGGACCAGCAGGCGGTCCATCCTCAGCCCGTCCGAGATGCGGCCCGCCTTGGTGTAAAGGCCGCCGAGGATTTCGATCACCTCGGCGTACCGCGGCTGCCGGCGCAGCACCGACTCGAAAAAATCGATCTCGAAGGCCGGGTCGTGGGTTTTGTCCCGCGCCATGGTCAACGGGTGATCCGCGCGGGCCGGCGCGCGCCGCTGCCGCCGCGCCGCGGGCAGGAGCCGGTGTCGCGCAGGGCGTTGCAGCGGGCGCTGACCTGGAGGCGCTGCGATTCGGGGGTGAGGCCGAGCTTGGACGACACCGTGCTGCCATACCACTCCATGAAGGGGGCGCTGATCTCGAAGATCCGGTCGCAGTCCAGGCAGACCACCTGGGCGACCTGGGCGCTGTCGCCCACGTTGGGCATGTAAAATTTCTCGCCGGTGCCGATATCGACCTCCCGCAGCAGCGCGCTCTCCGTCATCACGGGCAGGGTGCGATAGACCGTCGCCCGTGAAACATAGCGGGACTTTTCCAGGGCCCGGGCCTGGTCGAGCAGCTGCTCGGCGGTGAAATGCTCCTTTTGCGCGACCGCCGCCTCGAAAATCGCCATGCGCTGGTCCGTGACGCGCAGGCCCTTCTTCCGAAGAAATTTTTCGAACGTTTCGCGGGCGGCCGGGGGAATCACGGGCCGATTTTCCTCCGGCAAGGCCGCGCCTGTCAACGCGTTCATTTATTTGCCGCCGCGGGCGCCACACTTGCTATTATAACTGCGTCATGAACCTCCCGCCCTTCAACGCCCAGACTCTTGACAGGCGGGATGGGTATTACGAAAGTAATACCATGAACAAAAACATTCCCTTCACCATCAAGATTCCGATCTCGCTGAAACGCGATATTCTCAGGCTGGCGAAAGCGCGGAACGCGAGTCCCTCGGCGACCGCGAGGGCTTTTTTGGAGGAGGGGGTGGCCCGCGAAAAGCCCGGAGCACTGCTCGGCGCCGGAAAAGGCACGGCGCATTTTGCGGCCGATTATGATCCCAGCGAGCCGGCTTTTCCCCTTGGAGATTGGGGTGAGCCCCAGCCATGATCTGCGTTGTCGATACCCACGCGCTGGTTTGGGCTTACACCCAAGACCCGTTGCTTTCTCCCGCGGCCGCTGAGATTTTGGCGAACTCCCGGCTGAGGGACGTTTTGGCTTCCGACGTGACGTTGAGCGAAGCTGCCCGCTTGATCTTCGCCCGCCGCCTTTTGGTGCGGAGCGAGCCCGACACCTGGCTGGCGGGCCTTTCGGGGCACGCCACGATCGTTGCCGTCACGGCGGCAACCGCGTGGCTGGCGGCCCGTCTGCCCTGGGATCATAAGGATCCGTGCGACCGACAAATCGTTGCCACCGCACTCTGGCGTGGCGTTCCTTTGCTCACCGCGGATCGTGTCATCACCCGAGACGCGAAGACGCTGGGTCTTATCGTGATCTGGTAGCAGGGATGGGACGCTAAAGCGGGACCGCGCCCGGAGGTGGGGCGGTGGTCACGTGGCCGGGGTTTGGATTCCCGTAGGGATCAATCTGTGCGCCACTGGGAGCAGTGTTCTCTTCGTAGACGTCCGGGGTGGTGGTTGAAGGCCCGGCGCTCGCGCCTTTGGCCGCCGGGGCAAAAATCGGGCCGTCTGCAGCCGTGCACCCGCCCAGGGCAAGCGCTGCGCCCGCGAGAATCATCAGGGCTAGTTTTCTCATAAATCGTCCCCTGGCTCCCTGCTATTGGAGCGGGACCGCGCCGGGTGGGCCTGCTCCTGAACCGGCCTGCGACAGCATGGAGGCGGGATAATTGTTTGGGTACCATCCCTGATTCAGCGGCTCATTTCCAGCCACCCGCTCAATCCCGGTCTCCGCCCCTTGACCGCCGACAAAAATCGGGTAATCGGCCGTGGTGCATCCACCCACGGCAAGTGCAGCGCCAGCGAGAACGAGCAGGGGTAATTTTTTCATAAATCACCAGCGGATTTAAAATTCATGGCGGAACCGTGTGCCTGCCAGGCAAGACGGATTACGGGAGGAATCGATTCAGTTATTTGCCCCGCCGGAGTACCGGGTCCGCAACGTCACGAACAGAGTCCTCGTCGCCGGGTCGGAGATTCTTTGCAGACCGCGCTCGAGGACCCGGATCGCTTCGAACCTGAGGCCGGCCGCGGCGTCGAGCTGGGCGGCGGCGAGGATGAGCCGGGAGTCGTCGGGGAAGAAATAGAGCCCTTCATCGAGGATGCCCAGCTCCCCGGGCAGGGGGATGAAATCCGCATGTTCCCAAGCCTCGGCGGCAAGCAAATACGCTTCAAGTTGCGGAGGCTGGAGGGAGCGGGTGGCCCGCAGCAATTTCAGCACCGAGACGGCCTGGGTGCGGCTCAACCTGCCATCCATGCCGCCCGGTCTTGCCAAAGCCGCGTGCAGGCGGATGCGGGCGAGTTCCACGTAAGCGCGCGGTCGCGCGACTCCGGCGCCCGTTGCCGCGGCGAGGAAACTCTCAGCCTGCGCATCGTTGTGAACGGCGCATTCATAGAGACCCAGCGCGGCCAACAGATCCGGGTCGCTGGCGCCGGCGTTGTACCCGGTCATCAGCGTGCTTTCCGCCTGGCCGATGTAAAGGTCGGTGTACTCCGGATGGCTGTCCCGCACAAAGTCGATTTCCTTGCGCTCCCAATCGCCCAGGATGCGGGCCTTTTCCGCCCCAGTGGGATCCCCCACCTCCAGGTCCGCCGGTCTCTGGCCGAAATTCAAAGTGTTCGAAATATAGTTGGTTGAGCCGATGTAAGGTATCTTGAAAGAACCCCGAGGAAACAAAACGAACGAACTCGTCACAGCTTCGGGCAGATAGTCGCATAACTGCGCGTCCATTTGGTCGAAGCTCAGGCCGAAAAGCCCTTCGAATACCGCCTCCGTCACGGGCGCGGTGCAGGCGTAACGACCGAGTTTCCAGAGCGCCTCCCGCCGTGATCCGGTCGGGTCATCGAAGGCCCAGCGCACAAAGAGCGCGGCCTGCGATTTCCAGATATCGAGGCGCCAAGGCGATCCTGGGTCAGTCCCGTGAGCCAGAAGAAGCTGAATTCTCCGCAGCGCCAATGTTTCGTCCACGCTTGTCCCGGGAGGAATTCCCAGCCCGGCGCGGGAGAACCACAGTTCCTTGGCGCGGTCGCTGGCCGGCGGCGGAGGAGGCTCGGTCAGGACCTTTTCCATGGGCATCCCGTCGAAAACCAGGCGCTCGAGCAGCGGCGCCTGCAGTCGCCAAAGGTCGAGCCGCCAGGGCGAATCCTTGTTCGCCCCCTCGTCCAGCAGAACTTGAACCTGGGTCTGACCGGTTTTCAGCTTGTTCATGTTCATGTCGGCGTAAACCCCGGCGGGCGCCAGGCCCAAATTCAGGATCAAGCCGTTCAGCCAGGCCTCCTTGGCCTGAATCGTGGCGAACGGCGGCGCGGGTCCGGCGAAGAGCTCGCGGAAAGGCAGCATCCGCCTGGCGGTCGCCGACTCTGCCGGCTGACCGCCGACTAGCATCGGGGGAGGCGTCGTCAGAACCTTTCTGAAGGGAGACAGCCTTTCAAGGAGCATGGAAAGCCATCGCTCGACATTCCCATCGCTGACTGAATCACCAAAACAGCTGCGCGCATAATCTCCGACCTCCGGCGATATCCAAAAAGCGGGATGAATGGCGACGACCACGTCGGCCTCATCCCGCAGTCTTTGGAGCTCGAATTCTCCCGACGGGCGATGGTAGCGGAAATTCAAAATCCCTTCGACGAACCAAAGGGGCGGCGGCGGCTTGCGTTCCGCGAGAACGAAAAACACATACCCGGGATCGAATTCAAAGTCGCGGCTATGATCGTCCACCACGAAATCGGCGCCGGTGGAGTCGGCGTCTTGCAGCTTGATTTGCGTCGGTTTTCCGAAAGTTTCCGGCAATGACGGAGTGCCGAATTGGGCGAGAACCTCGCTCGTCCGCGCGACGCGTTGCTTTGCCATCGCGGTAATTTTGGCCGCCATTCCCTTCGCCAGGCCGGCGTTCAGCAAAATCATCGTTGTCGGCACCGTTTCGCGGGCCTGTAAATCGGGCGGCACGGTCGCGTCCAGCAGGGCCTGATTAAGGTAGACCCTCCGGGCAAAGGCCGCCGTCAGGTCATCGGGGCAGGAGGAGAGGATCTCGAAGCCGGGTATGGCCACGTACCGCCAATGGACCGGGTTGGCGCCGGTGACAAAATACGGCGGCAATCTGACGACTCCGTCCGGGACTTCCTGGCGTGGAACCTCGGGCGCGCCGGTCGGCGCGTCCTCGGCCGGAAGGGAGCCCGCTGGGAACCGGACGCAGACCGTCAGGACGACAATGCCCAATTTCACGCGGTGGCGGCGGTGGTCCATGGGGAAGCTGGTCGGGGTTTGCTCTCTGGCGGAACCAAACGAGCGTATTAGGGGCAATCCGCTCCACCTTCAATCGATAAGAATCATGTTTGTCGCCCATCCACGCGCGAAGGCTGTGCTTTTGCGCAAAATTAATTAGCCTGCGGGCGATGATCGTCGGGGTCCATCCTCTCGCCGGGTTCGACAAGCTCCTGCACTACCGCGTGCCGGAGCCCCTGCGGGCCGCCATCGGGGTCGGCGCGCTCGTGCGCGTTCCTATCCGGGCGGCGATGCGGCTGGGGATCGTCGGCGAGATCGCGGCGCCGCGCGACTTTCCGGTCGAGAAGCTCAAGTCGGTCGCGCAGGTGGTCTATCCCTTCCCGGCGCTGGCGCCCGACCTGCTCGACCTTGCCCGCTGGATGGGGGCGTACTATGCGGCGCCGCTCGACGCGGTCATCGAGGCGATGATCCCCGCCGCCGTGCGCCGGGGAGCAAGCCTGAAACAGGAAACGCTTCTGGCCGTCGCCCAGAAACTTTCGCCCGACGAGCTGGCAAAGATCACCCGACGGGCGCCGCAGCAGGCGCGGCTTTACTCATTTCTCAGCCAGCAGTTTCTCCCGCAGCGCAAGGGGCTCGTGCTCCAGCGGCTCGGCCTCACGGCCGCTCCGGCGGCCGGGCTGGTCCGGCGCGGCGTGCTGCGCGAAGAGACGCGCCGCGTCGTGCGCGAGGCCTATGCCGACGGCTGGGGCACGGGGGAGCTGGTCGCGGCGCAGCCGATCACGCTGAACGCGGAGCAGGAAGCCGCATTCCGGAAGCTGGCGGCGGGCATGGCGGAAAATAAGTTCGGGGTCTCCCTGCTGCACGGCGTGACGGGCTCGGGCAAGACCGAGATCTATTTGCACGCGATGGACGCCGCGCTGCGCGCGGGTGGGAGCGTGATTTATCTCGTGCCGGAGGTGGCGCTGACGCCGCAGACGGTGGCGCGGCTGCGGGGACGCCTCGCGGCCATCGCCCCCGGACAGCGCTGCATCGTCTGGCACAGCCACCTGAGCGACGGCGAGCGGCTCGACGGCTGGCTCGCGCTCGCCACGGGCGAGGCGAGGGTGGTGGTGGGCGCGCGCTCCGCCGTCTTCGCCCCGGTGCGCCACCTCCGGCTGGTCATCGTGGACGAGGAGCACGAGCCCGCCTACAAGCAGGACGAGACCCCGCGCTATCACGGGCGCGACGTGGCCGTCATGCGCGCGAAGTTTGCGGGCGCCCGCTGTGTCCTGGGCTCCGCCACCCCCTCGCTCGAAAGTTTCGTGAACGTGGAGACGGGCAAGTACGGCCTCCTTCAGCTCCTCCAGCGGGTCGACGGGCAGAAGCTGCCCCATATCGGCATCGTGGACATGCGCATCGAGGTCGCCCGGCAGCGCGCCTTCTCCGCGTTGTCGCGCCCGCTGGTGGACGCGATGCGGGCGCGCCTCGAACGGCGCGAGCAGACGATCCTTTTCATCAACCGCCGCGGCTATGCGTCGTCGCTGCTCTGCCGGAAGTGCGGGCACGTCGAGGAGTGCGACCATTGCAGCATCGCGATGACCTATCACCGGGTCGATGAGGCGCTGCGCTGCCACCTGTGCGGCGCCCAGCGCCCGGCGCCGGCGCGCTGCACGGCCTGCGGCGCGCCCGACATCCGCTGGCGCGGCCTCGGCACGCAGCGGGTCGAGGAGGCGGTGCGCCGCGTCCTCCCGCGGGCGCGCGTCGTGCGCATCGATACCGACACCATGGGCCGGAAGAACCGCTTCCGCGAGATCCTGGGCGACTTCCGCGTGGGCAAGATCGACGTGCTCGTGGGGACCCAGATGATCGGCAAAGGGCTCGATTTTCCCAACGTGACGCTCGTCGGGCTGATCGACGCGGATCTCTCGATGCACCTGCCCGATTTCCGGGCCAACGAGCGCACCTTCCAGCTCCTGGTGCAGGTGGCGGGCCGCGCGGGCCGCGGGGACCGCGCGGGCGAGGTCGTGGTGCAGACCTTCACGCCGCAGGCCGGGCCGATCCAGTTCTCGCGCCATGCCGACTATGCGGGCTTCGCCGCGGCGGAGCTGGCGGTGCGGCGCCAGTTCCGCTATCCGCCGTACCGGCACCTCATCCATCACCTCTTTCGCGGGCCCAATCCCGAGAAGTTGAAATTTTTCTCCGAACAATGGGCCAAACAGGTGCGGGAAGCGCTGGGCGAGCGCGTCGAGGTGCGCGGGCCGGCCCCGTCACCCATCGAGAAAATCAAGGATCAGTACCGCTGGCAGCTCTGGTATTTCGCGGCCAGCGTGACGAAGGCCATCGGCGAGCTGGCGCGCCTGCGGTCCGAATTCGCGTGGCCGAAAGATATCACACAAATCCTCGACGTCGATCCGGTGAATTTGATTTGATGCCGGCGCCGCATGACCCTTCGCCGACTCATTTTCAGCCTTTTCATGGTGTTTTTTGCCGCCATCTGCGTGGGGTCGGGATTATACTTTTACGACGCCCGGGAAGAGCATAACCAGCTGAGGGCGATCGAAGCCGCCAACCTGCAGCGGCTGGCCGAGACGGAGGCGCGGCTGAACGAGCAGGAGAGGATTCTTGAGCGCCTGCGCACGGATCCGGCCTACGTCGAGAAGGTCATCCGGCGCAAACTCGGCTACGCCAAGCCCGACGAAATCATCTTTCGCTTCGAAGAGTGATGATTGAATCGCAAAACTTTATGGCGCAGAAATCTCGTGGCATGGGCTTCCAGCCCATGTTATCGGGAGAACACGGGCTGGAAGCCCGTGCCACGTCGATCCCTGAACGATGAACAGCGGGCAATTAATATCCGATTTCCAGCGGGCGGGGCAGGGGCAGGTGTTTGCTTTTTTTGACCGGCTGGCGCCGGAGGCGCAGCGGGAATTGCTCGGGCAGGCGGGGGAGATCGACCTGGCGGAAGTCGGGCGGCTCAACGCGGCATTCGCCGCGGGCGCCGCGATGAAGGCGGCCGATCTCGATGGCCTGGAGCCCGCGCCTTACGAGCCCCGGCCGGAAAATGGCGGCGATCCGGCGGCCTGGATGAGCGCCCGGGCGGCGGGTGAGGCGGCGCTGCGGGCCGGCCGCGTGGCCGCCTTCACGGTGGCGGGCGGGCAGGGCACGCGCCTGGGCTACGACGGCCCCAAAGGCGCATTTCCCGTCACCCCGGTCAGGGACAAGCCGCTGTTCGAGGTCTTCGCCCAGAAGCTCATCGCGGCCGGACGGCGCCACGGCCGCCCGCTGCACTGGTTCATCATGACCAGCCACCAGAACCATGCGGCGACCGAGGCGTTCTTCGCCGACCACGCCTGGTTCGGGCTCGACCGCGGCCGGGTCCACTGCTTCCGGCAGGGCCGCATGCCGGCGGTCGATTTCGACGGGCGGATCCTGCTGGAGGACACCGGCGCGATCGCGCTCTCGCCGGATGGCCACGGCGGCTCGCTGCGCGCGCTGGACCGCAGCGGGGCGCTTGACCTGATGGCGGCGGAGGGGATCGACGCCCTGAGCTATTTCCAGGTGGACAACCCGCTGGTGCGCTGCATCGACCCGGCCTTCATCGGCTGGCACCTGTCCCGGGGCTCGGAGATGTCGAGCAAGATGGTCGCCAAGGCTTTCCCCGAGGAGAAGCTCGGGCACTTCTGCCTCCAGGGGGGCAAGCTGGTCGTGGTGGAGTACTCCGACCTGCCCCTGGAGCTGCAGCGCCAGCGGGAGCCGGACGGCCGGCTGCGGTTCCTGGCCGGCAGCGTCGCGATCCACGTGCTCGACCGCGAATTCATCCGGCGCGTCGCGAGGGCGGGCGCGCTGCCCTTTCATCGCGCGGAGAAACGGATCCCCACCGTGGACGCGGCGGGCCGGCCGTCGCGCCCGGAGCGGCCCAACGGGATCAAGTTCGAGCTTTTCGTCTTCGACGCGCTCCCCTTCGCCCGCCACCCGCTCGTGATCGAGACCGGGCGGGCCGACGATTTTTCCCCGGTGAAGAACGCCACGGGGATCGACTCGGTGCAGACGAGCCGCGACGACCAGCGGCGGCAGTTTGCCCGCTGGTTCCGCGCCGCCGGCGCCCCGCTGCCCTGCGACCCGACCGGGCTGCCGGCGATCCGGATCGAGGTGTCCCCGCTGTTCGGCGACGATCAGGAGTCGTTTGTTGAGAGCTGGACAAAGCTTGATCCCAAACCTGTTGTGCAAGACGGACTCTATCTCGAATGAATCCCGACCCATTCATCGATCCGTTTCTCACGCAAAGGCGCAAAGTCGCAAAGTCGGATCATCGATCCCCGAGCCCACAAAACATCGCAAAACCGATCCCGTCACACGGGATCGGTTTTGCGATGTTTTGTGTATTTGGACTGGAGGCATACCATCCGAACCTTTGCGGCTTTGCGCCTTGGCGCGAAATATTCCGATGAGCATCCCTGAAAAAATCCAGGCGGCGGTCGCCGCCCAGCAGCTGCTGCCGAGCGCGGCGGAAAATATCGCCTCATTCCTGGGGGCCGGGCTGCCGGAGTGGGCGCAGGCGAGCATCGGGGAGCTCGTCGACCGGGGGGAATGGGCCGAGCTGAACGACCGCTTCTACCGCTTCCTTGAATTCGGCACCGGGGGCATGCGGGGCCGCACCGTGGGCCGGGTGCCCGCGGCGGCGGAGACCGGCACGCCCGGGCCGCTGGGCAGCCCCGAGCATGCCGCGATCGGCAGCAACCTGCTGAATGACTTCACGCTGGTGCGCGCGGTGATCGGCCTCCACCGCTACGTCCGGAAATACCTGGGGGAGACCGGCGGCCCGGCGCGGCCCCGCCTGGTCATCGCCTACGACGTGCGCTACTTTTCGCGCCACTTCACCGAGCTGGCGGCCTCGGCCTGGATGCGCCTCGGCGGCGACGCCTTCATTTTTCCGGAGCCGCGGCCGACCCCGCAACTGAGCTTCAGCGTGCGCTGGCTGCACGCCCAGGCGGGCATCGTGATCACCGCCAGCCACAACCCGCCGCACGACAACGGATTCAAGGCCTATTTCG